>Ga0308163_10001554_pt1 | contig 24311 bp, 24 predicted proteins | sample PhyTR1_FD_201037 | JGI IMG/M metagenome (GOLD analysis project Ga0308163, IMG submission 201037) | Phyllosphere microbial communities from UC Gill Tract Community Farm, Albany, California, United States - DLSLT.R1 | ecosystem: Host-associated > Plants > Phyllosphere > Unclassified | place: USA... | reverse complement strand
GCATACTTCTTGAGCACCGAAGGGGTATCATATTTAAAATCTATCGTGTGTGAAAGAAACATCACATCAGGATTGTTCTTATAATTTTCAAATATTTTCTTCATGTTCCTGTGCATGATGGGGCAGATGCTTGTACAGGAGGTAAAAAAGAAGTCGGCCACATATACTTTACCCTTGAAATTATTATTTGTGATATAAACACTGTCCTGATTGAGCAACTTAAAAGCAGGTATCGTTTGATAAACCGTATCTACACTTGTTGATCCGTCATTTTTTTTTACAGTTTTAGTATCTCTCATGCCGTAAATAGGGAGTTTTCTGTCCCCTTTGCAAGAATATAAAAACAGGATTACCGCCAGAACAAATGTGTAACGAAACGTCAAATGGTATTTCATATAAATAGATTGTTAAGACAAAGGTACATTACTATGAAAATAAAGTGTAACGTAGCTGTAAATATTTATTAGTTTTGCCCCAAGAATTTGTAACACTTAATGAGAAAGAGATATAATGCTGCCATAACAGCTTTAGGGGGATATGTACCGGACACGATTTTAACTAACCACGACCTTGAAAAGATGGTGGATACGAATAATGACTGGATTATTTCAAGAACTGGTATAGAAGAAAGACGGATCCTGAATGATGATTCGCAGGCGACGTCCGATTTAGCTGCTATGGCGGTTAAAAGGCTGCTCGAAGACAGCAACATCAGCCCCGATGAAATTGAATGTGTTATTGTGGCAACAGCAACGCCTGATTACATTATGGTTTCTACCGCAAGTATTGTCTGTGAGAAAGCAGGATTGAAAAATGCCTGGGGAGTAGATTCCAATGCAGCATGCAGTGGCTTTTTGTATGCACTTACGCTCGGTGCCAGCCTTGTAGAAAGTAACCGCTATAAAAATGTAATTGTTATAGGTGCCGATGCAAATAGTTCAATTGTCAACTATGAAGACAGAAATACCTGTATTCTTTTTGGTGATGGCGCCGGGGCAGTGTTACTGGAACAGACAGAAGAAGAGGAAGGACTTGTAGATAATGTTTTCAGAACTGATGGTGTAGGCAAAGAACACCTCATAGTTACTGCTGGTGGCTCATTGCATCCCTCATCTGTAGAAACTCTCGATCAGAAACTAAACTATATTTCTCAGAACGGCAGGATTGTTTTCAAGGCCGCCATTGAAGGAATGACCCAGACCTGTAATGAGGTAATGGAGAGGAACAATATGACAGCAAAGGATGTTGACTGGCTGATCCCTCATCAGGCCAACCTGAGGATTATCAAGGCAGTGGGCGAAAAATTAGGCCTGCAGGAAAGCCAGGTAAAGGTAAATATCCAGCGTTACGGCAATACTACTGCTGCTACAATTCCGTTATGTATGTGGGAGTTCAAAAATGACTTCAAGGAGAACGACAATATGCTGCTTACAGCTTTTGGCGCAGGTTTCTCCTGGGGTGCCACCTATTTAAAATGGGGTAAATTAAGAAAGTAAAAAGCTGATGCTCACACGTGCCATTGCCATCCTACTTCTGTTCAGTTCGGTTTCAGTAAACCTGTCGGGAATATTTGTTTTCGCAGGTTTTGAAATGAACCAGAGTTATATCGCAAAGGTGTTATGTATCAACAAAAATAAGCCTGAACTGCACTGTAATGGTAAATGTTACTTGATGAATAAACTCAAACAGGCGCAGGACAAAGAGCAGAAACAGGAACATCAGTTCCAAAAAATACAGTTACAAATGCAGGAAGCGCTTGCTGTCCTGCCCTTTAACTTCAGGCAATATTCCATCGCAGCCATTAATTTCAGCATTCCCCTCAATACAGGGATGCCGGTTGCCCGCGTAAATGCTATTTTTCATCCTCCACGGTTCAGCTGATCTTCTGATTTGATTTTATGATGATACCTGCTTTTAAAGCGGGTACATGTGTCTGGCTATAACCGCCTCTCGCAATCATAATGCTATACGGCTAAAATTTAACAATACAACAAAGGATGAGACTAATCATAGCAATTTTTGCTCTGGCAACAGGAGCAGGAGCCTGCACACCTGCAGCAAATTATAAAACGGAAAGAGACGAAGTCATGAAGTTTCATGATGTGGTTATGGAAGACCATGGTAAACTAGTGGACAACCAGATGAAGCTGGATACCCTATTGAAATCACTGCCTGCACTGAAAACAAAATACCCCTCGCTGGATACAACCAGCGAGAAAGAGGTCATGAAAGAGACGCTGGAAAGACTGAATACGGCAGAACACAAGATGAACGACTGGATGCATAAGTTTGAGCCGGATGTTACAGGGAAATCTGATGCAGAGGCTGTAGCTTATTTCAAAGGGGAGAGGATTAAAATAGGCACGATAGACAGCATTTACAAAGCTGAGATCAGGTTGTCCGGGGATTACATTTCGCAATTCAGGAAATAACCATGGGAGAAAACATATCGGTACTTAAGCGCCAGATCAAGCGCAATATGTACAAATGGCACCGCATACTCGGCATCATGACCGTGATTCCTGTGATTTTCTGGACCTGCTCCGGACTGAGCCATCCGGTTATTGCCCACTGGTTTAAAGTACCGCTGGCACATGAATACATCATGCCTGAGGTGATCAACCGAGCACAGGTTACACTGTCCGTCCAGCAGGTGCTGAGCAAAAACGGTATCAATCTGTTTACAGGTTTCAGACTTGTACAGTTTGGCGGACAAACCTATTACCAGGTGAAAAACAGGAAGAATGAGATTTCCTATTTTTCCGCTGCGGACGGTAACAAGCTGCCGGATGGTGAACGGATTTACGCAGCTTATCTAGGCAGGTATTTCCTGGGTGACAGTACATCCAGAATAACCAGTATAACGCAGATAACCAGTTTTAACGGAGAGTATCAGTACGTGAACCGTCTGCTGCCGGTCTGGAAGTTAAGCTTCGGCAGAAAGGATAAAATGGATGTTTACGTTGAAACTGCTCAAAGCCGGCTGGCCAACTACAATGACAGCAACCGCAAGGTATTTCTCTGGCTATTCAGCAATTTCCACAGTTATGCCTTCATAGAAAAGATCAGCAACAATACCACCAGGTATATCATTATTCTTTTGTTTGCATCCATCGTGATATTTTCTACACTAAGCGGATTGCTGGTCTACGGCATTTTATGGAAGAAGTTCAAAAAACCAGTTGCCGGTCAGAAAATAGGTTTTCTGCGCAGGAACCACCGCAGCATCGGTATTGCAGTATCGCTGGTTACCTTAAGCTTTATCGGCTCCGGTGCTTACCATGCTACGCGCAAATTCACTCCAGATGACAGGATCAATTATGTTTTTGAACCTGAGATCAATAACAGCCAGCTCGCCTTTTCTTCCAATGATCTGCCATTGAAATGGGCTGAGGTTAGCAGTATCTCCGTAGCACGTTTCAATAACAGAACCTATTACCTGGTACGGAAACTTAAAAAAGAAGATGACAGCTGGAAAAAACAGCAGGTAACGAAAGCAGAAACTTTCGAAGAGAAAAACAGAAAGAATACTCCTGATCTGGATTATTACGATGCCGCCACGGGTATCCTTTTGCCTGATGGTATCATGGAACACAGTTACAGCCTGGTAAAACACTTTGTAGCCCAGGGGGCAGCAGATGGCGAAGCAGCCTGCTGCGAAATGATGGCCAATGCAGCTGCAGATCAGTCGGCGCCACTCATTATTTCTTCTTCAGATTACCTTACTAAATTTGACAGCGATTACGGATTTATCAACAAACGCCTGCCGGTGGTGAAACTCGCATTGAGCACACCAACACATCTTACCTATTATGTTGAACCGGCTACTGGAAGACTGGCTGCCAAAGTTCAGGACAGCGACAGGCGCGAAGGCTTAAGTTTTGCAGTTTTTCATAAATACCTGCTGGTAGATTTTGCCGGTAAGAACTTCAGGGATTTCCTTACGGCCTTTGCGGCAATGGGTGTTCTGGTAGTCAGCGTGCTGGGCTTAATCTTATTCATTAAAACGAATTAGTTGTGGGATGGAGCCGGAAAGTCCGGAATGCGTCATAAAGTGGGCAAAGCAAAATTACTGACAAAAAAAGCAGCATCCTGGAAAACAAATTACATACCTTACTGTTCTTAAATTAAATTAACAGGTTAGATCATGAAAATATTCAAAATCTTTTTACCCTTTCAGCAGATGCTGGTAGCAGTGACAGAATTATTCAATACAAAAACCAATTTATCCCACAATCTTGTGCCTGTAAGGGTGAAAGAAGCCGATCGGTTCGCAATGCTGAAAGCGCGCGAGTCTGAGCGTAGATACAATCAAGGAAACAATATACTTTAAGCATACATGAAAGCTGCCCCTCAAAAAGGCAGCTTTCATTTTTATACGCACAATTTATGGCAAAAACAGTAGCGGCAAGTTTGGTAGAAATATTGGAGCAGGCCGGAGTAAAACACGTACACGGAGTTGTAGGAGACTCACTCAATGGGATTGTAGATGAGATCCGCAATTCGAAAACAATAAAATGGATTCATTACCGTCATGAAGAGGCAGCAGCCTTCGCCGCGGGGGCCGAAGCCCAGTTAACAGGACGACTTGCCGTATGTGCAGGAAGCTGCGGCCCCGGAAACATGCACCTCATCAACGGACTCTACGATGCACACCGCAGTAACGCGCCTGTACTTGCCATTGCAGCACATATTCCCAGTGAACAGATCGGGACCTCCTATTTTCAGGAAACACGCCCAGAATCGCTCTTCCGTGAATGCAGTTACTACTGCGAAACCATCGCTTCAGCCAGACAGATGCCCCGTGTGTTGCAGATTGCAATGCAGCATGCTATAGGACAGAATGGTGTAGCTGTCATCAGCTTATCAGGTGATGTGGCTATGGAAAAAATGGAAGATGAGAATCTTGAACATGCAATTTTCCTGAACAGACCGGCAGTCCGCCCTTCTGATGAAGAACTGCAGAAGCTCGCCCAGCTGATCAACCAGGCAAAAAAAGTAACCCTTTTATGCGGCGCGGGCTGTGCCGGAGCCCATGATATGCTGCTTGCTTTGGGCGACAAGATTAAATCACCTATGGTACATGCCCTTCGTGGTAAAGAACATGTACAACATGATAATCCTTACGATGTTGGCATGACTGGTCTCATCGGTATTTCCTCAGGCTACCACGCTGTAGAGGAGAGCGATCTGCTACTGATGCTGGGAACGGATTTTCCTTACAAGGAATGGTTTCCTTCAAAATCAAAGATCGTACAGCTGGATATACGCCCGGAACGTCTTGGCAGAAGATGCAGACTTGATCTGGGACTTACCGGAGATGTAAGGGAAACTGTTAAGGCGGTACTTCCCTTTTTGGAACAGGTAACTGATAGTTCGTTCCTTGAAAAATGCCAGGAGCGGTACCAGGATAACCGGAAAAACTTACTGGAACATGCCAAACCTGTTGCAGGTGTAGCGATCCACCCTGAATATCTAACGCGTGTACTGAGCGAACAGGCTGCTGCCGATGCAATTTTCACAACCGATGTAGGTACGCCTACAGTATGGGCAGCGCGTTATGTAGATATGAAAACAGGAAGAAGGTTGATCGGTTCATTCAACCACGGATCTATGGCCAGTGCTATGCCACAAGCCATAGGCGCACAGTTCGCTTATCCTGACCGCCAGGTAATTGCACTTTGTGGTGATGGTGGATTTGCGATGTTAATGGGTGATATCCTGACAATATTCCAATACGATCTTCCTGTCAAGCTGATTGTGTACAATAACAGCTCACTGGGATTTGTAGCAATGGAAATGAAAGTAGGAGGGATGCCACCATTTGGTACCGATCTTAAAAATCCGGATTTTGCAAAAATGGCTGAAGCCATAGGCATTAAAGGGGTCAGGGTAGAAGAATCTGAGAACTTAGAAGCTGCTATTGCTGCTGCGCTGGCACATCCAGGACCAGTACTTGTGGATGTGGTTGTAAATCAGGCAGAACTGTCAATGCCGCCGAAAATAGAATTCGAACAGGCAAAGGGATTCAGTCTGTATATGTTGCGTCAAACACTGCTTGGTGATGGAAAAGAAGTTTGGGACACACTCAGTTCAAATTTTTTAGGTAAATAGCAGTATGAATGTATTTATCACAAGAGTAATTCCGCAAGCAGGTTTAGAGCTATTGAACGCTGCCGGTTTTACGGTTAAACAATGGACTGAAAAAAGAAAACTGACTACTGAAGAACTGATTGCCGAATGCAAATGGGCGGATGCGCTGCTGAGTGCCGGACAACAGCTGGGAGCTGAATTCCTGGAAGCAAGTGCCCATCTCAAAGTGATTGCACTCAATTCAGTAGGATATGATAATGTAGATATAGATACCGCTACCCGTCTAAAAATTCCTGTTGGAAATACACCCGGCGTACTGAGTGGCGCCACGGCTGATACTGCATTTTTGCTGATGATGGCTGCTGCCAGAAATGCTTTTTATATGCATAAAACCATCATCAATAGTGAGTGGGACTTCTTTGAGCCTACTGCAAACCTTGGTAAAGAACTTACCGGAGGCACACTTGGCATATTCGGACTGGGTAAAATCGGTATCGAAATGGCAAAACGCTGTGCAGGGGCCTTTGGAATGAAAATTATCTACCATAACAGGAAGCGCCACGAAGAGGCTGAGCAGGAACTGGGAGCAGCATATGTTACTTTCGAAGAACTGCTTCAGCAGAGCGATGTGATTTCTGTACATACTGCACTAACACCAGAAACTGAAGGTAAATTCAATGCTGAGGTTTTTAAACAGATGAAAAGTTCAGCGATTTTTGTAAATACCGCCAGGGGAAAGATCCATAATGAGGAAGACCTGATCAGCGCTTTGAAAAATAAAGTTATCTGGGGTGCAGGACTTGATGTGACTAATCCTGAGCCGATGCTCGCTGGCAATCCCCTGCTCAGTATGCCGAACGTTGCGGTATTGCCACACATTGGCTCTGCAACGGAAAGCACAAGGGACGCGATGGCTAAGTTAGCCGCGGAAAATATCATTGCCGGACTGAAGGGCGAAAAACTTCCATTTGCGGTTAACACGGAAATTTACGGATAGCTTATCAAAATGCGTTCTCAGGGAATATTACCGGGCTTAATGTCCGGGTTGTCTCAGCTGAGCCTGGTTCTTGAGGGATTCGATCTCATGCTGCAGACTTTTGATCTTTTGCAGGAGGCCCATGATGGCTTCGATCCCCTCGATATTAATTTGCAGCTCATAGTGGAAATGGATAAAACGTTCCATTTCCACTAACTGCTTATAGTGTATGTATTTGTTGTTTTCAATTACAGTCAGCACAATTAAGCCCGAATCCTCAAGGGCACCAATAAATGATGGCTCAACTGCGTACTTTACACAGTAATCTTCTATTGTAATTAATTCTGTTTCCATAGCAATATGAATAAAGAAACCTGCTTATTTTGAAATTTCGCGCAATTCGTTAAAAAGGGCGGTCTGTCTTTCTGTTAAGCCGGTTGGTATTTTAACAACATAAGTTACAAAAAGGTTCCCGGATTGTCCTTCTTTTTTATAAACAGGAAAACCCTTGCTTTTGAGTCTGATTTTCGTGCCATTCTGAGTTCCGGGAGCTACCTTCAGTTTCACCTTGCCATCCAGCGTATCTACTGTTACGTCACCGCCCAGCACCGCCGTATACAGATCTATCTCCTTGTCCAGATAAAGATCGTCATTCAGCCTTTTAAACTGGGTGTCATCTGCTACAGTTATGGTCAGGAACAGATCTCCGCTCGGGCCATTGTTTGCACCAGCACCACCTTGTCCGGCAAGTTTAATCACCTGCCCGTTTGCAATACCTGCCGGGATGGTAATCCTCAGGTTTTTGCCGTTTACAGTGATTGTAGGTTTGTGTGTAGTTGCTGCTTCCCTGAAGGAGATCTTCAGTTCAGCCTGCAAGTCCTGGCCCTTAAACCTCGCGCTGTTCCTGCTTGATCTTCCGCCGCCACCGAACATCGATTCAAAGAAGTCAGAAAAATCTCCTCCTCCAAAACCACCGGATCCGCCTCCGCCGCCAAAGCCTCCGCGGCCGCCTCCGCCAAAGGGATTGCCACCGCCCTGGTTAGCCTGGCCAAACTGATCGGCATGTTTCCAGTTCTCACCGTAATCGTCAAATTTCTTCCGCTTTTCGGGATCGTTCAATACCTCATTTGCTTCATTGATCTGCTGAAACATTTTATTGGCCTCTTTATCATCCGGATTTAAATCAGGATGGTATTTACGTGCAAGTTTTCTGTATGCTTTTTTGATATCGTCCTGTGATGCTTTTTTATCAACGCCCAGGACCTTATAGTAATCAATGTATGCCATAATTTTTTGATATTACTACAAATTTACGTTTTCTAACGCTAATAATAATGGCATATGGCAGATAGCACGCTGTGTATTATTATGGTTACAGAAATATCTTTATAGTTTCTATTACCTGTTTTTTATTAAATTGCTAATAGACGTTATTATCTGCATTAATTACTACCTATGGTTACACGAACTACTCAGCTTCTCTCAATCCAGTTTTTTCTAAGAACATTGTCCTCAAATATCTAATTAGCGTAAGCTGTAACTGCCGGTCCTAAAATAAAATACATGAGACAGTTGAGACTGTTTTTGAATTAAATTTTATTTTTCTAGCTTGGCGATCTAATCAAAAAACCAAATGAAGCCCCTTTCAATAAAGGATATTGCCAAGAAGGCGAATGTATCCATTACCACAGTTTCTTTCATATTGAATGGCAAAGCAGAGAAAATGCGCATTAGCCAGGATATGATTACAAAGGTGGAAACCATCATCAAAGAGTTAGGCTTCAGGCCAAACCAGGTGGCAAGAAGTCTCCGCACGGGAAATACAAAAACCATTGGCTTGATCGTTGAAGATATTTCCAATCCCTTTTTTGCTTCTATTGCCAGAATGATAGAAGACAAAGCATATAAACACGGTTATAAAATCATATATTCCAGTACTGAAAATAATATTGACAAGGCAAAAGGCCTCATCAGGATGTTTAAAGCCAGACAGGTAGACGGGTATATCATTGCTCCTATGCTGGGTATGGAAGACGATATCCGCGGACTGCTCAAAGACCGCACGCCGGTAGTTGTGTTTGACCGTCATTTACCCGGCCTTGAAGTAAGCACCGTACTTGTGAATAATGTGGAAGGTACTTCCATGGCTACCGAATCATTGATTAAACAAGGCAAAAAGAATATTGCCTTCGTAACTGTAGATGTGGAAGCCGATGAAATCAAAGACCGCTATACAGGATATGTAAAAGCATTGAAAGCCCATAAAATCAAGGTTGACGATAAAATCTGCAAACTTATTCCTTTTGCCAATACTGCTGAAGAAACCACTGCTGAGCTGCTGACTTTCTTTACAGAAAATCCACAGGTAGATGCGGTACTTTTCGCGACTAACTATCTGGCAGTAAGAGGGCTTTTCGCCTTTAAGGAAATGAACAAGCAGATCAGTGAGGACTTTAAGGTAATTGCTTACGATGACCATGATATCTTTAAGCTGCATTCACCTTCTATCAGTGCGGTGTATCAGCCTATTGAAGATATTGCTGATCAGGTGATTTCACTGATCCTGAAAGGGCTCTCTACTATTGATACTTTTGAAGAGCCTGAACTTAGACAAGTTGTGCTTTCTTCTACACTGATAGAAAGATAACTGAATATCAGTTTTTTCCCTGCTTTAAATAAAAAAAAACACCTTTTATATCCTGTTAAGGATGCAAAAGGTGTTTTTTTATGCAGGATAAAATAATCGCCGGGGTAGAGCAGACTAAGCCTGCAGATCTTCCATCAAAGTTTTAATCTTTTGTCCCAATGCAGCATCAGCTTCTTTGAACTGCGCTTTATCAGCCAATGGCCCGTTTACACTGCAATAGAATTTAATCTTAGGTTCGGTACCTGACGGACGTGCAGAAATGATACTTCCATCTTCGGTAATGAATTGCAGTACATCAGATTTAGGGAAATCCAGTTTGGTCTTTTCGCCAGTACCAAGATCAGTTTCAACACCCAGTTCGTAATCCTTCAGCAGGCTCACTTTAGATCCGCCCAAAGTTACAGGTGGGTTGTTTCTGAATTTCTCCATCATGGCTTTGATCTCTTCAGCACCTGTTTTTCCTATTTTAGTAAGGGATACCAGTTCTTCTTTATACAAGCCATATTCTACATACATGTCCAGCAATGCATCATATAAGCTGCTGCCTTTGTCTTTGTAGAATGCAGTCATTTCAGCGATGAAAGCGCAGGATATGATCGCATCTTTATCCCTTACCAGTTCACCGATCAGGTATCCGTAACTTTCTTCACCACCACCAATAAAAGTTTTCTTGCCTTGCAGGCTGGTGATCAGCTGACCGATAAATTTAAAGCCTGTCAGCGTATTATAATACGTAACATTTTTGGCTTTCGCGATTTGCTCGATCAGGTTAGAGGTAACGATTGTTTTCACAATATACTGGTCGCCATCAAGCTTGCCTTTTTCTTCCCAGGCTGTCAGCAGGTAATTGATGAGTAAACTTCCGGTCTGGTTACCATTCAGTAATACAAACTCGCCGTCGTTGTTTTTCACTGCAATACCAACCCTGTCAGCATCCGGATCCGTTGCCAGTACCAGGTCGGCATCAATTTCCTGTGCCAGTTTCATGGCCAGTGTCAATGCTTCTTTTTCTTCAGGGTTAGGATAAACCACTGTTGGGAAGTTGCCATCTGGTGTGCTTTGTTCTTTTACCAAAGTCAGGTTAGTAAATCCAAACTGCTCCAGTGCTTTAGGTACAAGCGTAATTCCAGTTCCGTGGATAGGAGAGTAAACTATTTTAAGGTCTTTCTGACGTGCGATTGCTTCCGGAGACACTGAAAGTTCAGTAATCTTATCCAGGTAAAGCTGATCTATTTCTTCGCCTATCAGTTCAACATTGCTGTCTACGCGGTCGAAATTCACTTCATCAATACTTTTAATATTGGCTACTTCTTCCATTACAAGTACATCGTCCGGAGAAGTGAACTGGCCACCATCTGCACCATATGCCTTGTAACCATTGTATTCTTTAGGATTGTGTGAAGCCGTTAACATCACACCGCTGCGGCATCCCAGTTCCCTGATGGCAAATGACAGTTCAGGAGTTGGGCGTAAAGCAGAGAAAAAGTAAACATGGATCCCGTTTGCTGAGAACACATCTGCCGTGATTTTAGCAAAGTAATCTGAGTTGTTTCTGCTGTCGTGTGCAATAGCAACTTTCACCTGTTCGCCCGGATACTTTTTCAGCAGGTAATTGCTGAGTCCCTGGGTTGCAGTACCGATAGTATATTTGTTGATGCGGTTTGAGCCTGCACCCATAATACCGCGCAGACCACCGGTTCCAAATTCAAGACTTCTATAGAAAGAGTCTGTCAGCTCTGTGGCTGCTTCTGTATCTACTAATTTTTGGATTTCGTTTTTTGTGTCCTGGTCGTAATTGCCGTTAAGCCATTCATTAATGGTGTTTTGTGTAGCTGCTTCTAGTTGCATGTTTTCAATTAATTAGTAGATATATTGGTTGCTTAACAAAAAATAGGGGGCATCTGTTTGGCCTGTCCTGAAATTCGTTTTTTGAATCCAAATTTTATTTTGTTTATATCGTGTTTATTTGGCGCGTTTTGTTAATTTCACGCCCCAGTACAATTATATACCAAAAAAACTGAATTAAAAATACCTGTATCAAATTAAATAATACAGGAATGTAATTTTCAGTTAGAAAATTAAATTTAAATAAGAAAATGAAGATTTTAAAGTTTGGCGGAACTTCTGTCGGAAGCCCTGAGCGCATGACGAAGTTGCTGGATATCATTAATCCGGCGGAAGAGCAGATTGTAGTTTTATCAGCGGTGTCTGGTACAACGAATAGTTTAGTGGAAATTTCAGGCAAACTTTTAAAGGAAGATAAACAGGAGGCGTTAACCTTGATTAACGCATTGAGAGCAAAATATAATGACTTTGTGGCTGAATTGCTTCCGGCGGAAGAATTTCGTGCACAGGGACAAGAGGTTGTGGATTACCATTTTCAGTTTTTAGCGGCACTTGCCAATGATATGTTTACTCCTGTAGAGGAGAAAGTTGTACTGGCAGAAGGGGAACTGCTTTCTACTACTTTATACCATATCTATCTGAAATCTATCGGGGTGCCATCAGTATTGCTGCCAGCCCTGGATTTTATGAAGATCGATGAGGACAATGAACCTGATATTCCTTTTGCAACGGCAAATCTCAAGCCGCTGCTGGAGAAACATGCAGGCAACAAACTGTTCATCACCCAGGGTTTCATCTGCAGAAACAGTTTTGGTGAGGTTGATAACCTTCGCCGTGGCGGAAGTGATTATACTGCATCATTAATAGGTGCAGCGATTTTAGCTGAAGAAGTACAGATCTGGACGGATATCGACGGCATGCACAACAATGATCCCCGGATTGTAAAAGGTACAAAGCCAATTTCTCACCTGTCATTTGATGAGGCCGCAGAGCTTGCTTATTTCGGAGCCAAAATCCTTCATCCGCAATCGGTATTCCCGGCAGCAAAATATAAAATTCCGGTTCGCTTGTTGAACACGATGGAACCCTCTGCCGCAGGAACCCTAATTTCTACAGAGAGTGAAAAAGGAAAGATCAAGTCTATTGCTGCCAAGGACGGCATTACAGCGATCAAGATCCAGTCTAGCCGCATGTTACTGGCCTACGGTTTCCTGCGTCGTATTTTCGAGATCTTTGAGCGTTATAAAACGCCGATCGATATGATCACTACCTCTGAAGTGGCTGTTTCATTAACGATTGATTTTACAGACAACCTGGATCAGATCATGGAGGAACTGCGTGACTTCGGTTCTGTAGAGATTGACAGGGATCAGTCGATCGTTTGTGTGGTTGGTGATTTTGGATCGGAAAAACATGGCTTTGCATCCAGGGTACTGGATTCAATCAAGCACATTCCGGTCAGGATGATCTCTTACGGGGGCAGCAGCTACAATATATCACTGCTGATCAATACAGATGACAAAACTGAAGCATTAAGAAGCCTGCATAACCGTATTTTTGAATAATTACCTCTTTTTGAGGTAAACAAGGATAGCTATAACGATAAACATCAGTGCGATAGAAAGTCTTACTCTTCTGTCGTACTCCTTACGGCTGATTTTCTGACGCTGTAAATCGAAATAGTTGCCCATGTAAATTAATACCATTCCAACAAGACAAAATACTATAAGATATTTAAACATTATGTTTTCTAACAAAGATATAACGCAATTTGCAGAATTAGAAACGCCTTTCTACTATTATGATCTGGCTTTGTTACAACAAACGCTTGATTCATGTGCTGAGGCGGCTAAGACCTATGGTTTTCATGTGCATTATGCGATGAAAGCAAATTTTAATGACAGACTGCTGGAAAAGATCAAAGCGACTGGCTTTGGTGCAGACTGTGTGAGTGGCAACGAAGTTAAGAAGGCGATTGAACGTGGTTTTGACCGTAACCAGATTGTATTTGCAGGAGTAGGAAAATCTGACAGGGAGATCAATGAAGCCCTTGATGCAGATATTTTCTGCTTTAATGTAGAGTCTGTTCAGGAACTTGAAGTGATCAGTGAACTGGCAGGCAGGAAAAATAAGGTAGCTAAAGTGGCTATCCGTATCAATCCGAATGTGGATGCGTATACACACCATAATATTACTACCGGTCTGGATGAGAATAAATTCGGCGTTAATTCCTGGGATCTTCCTGCCTGTGCAGAAGCTTTAAATAAATCTTCCTTCCTCGAGTTTGTGGGTATCCATTTTCATATCGGGTCACAGATCACCAACCTGGATGTATATAAAAGCCTTTGCGTAAAGGTGAATGAGTTTGCTACATGGTTTGAGGACCGTGGTTTCGTGGTTCGCATCCTCAATGTGGGCGGTGGTTTAGGTATTGATTATCATAACCCGGAGCAGCAGATTCCTGATTTCAGTGCTTACTTTAAGATCTTTAATGATTTCCTGGAGAAAAGGGCAAATCAGGAAGTGCATTTTGAACTGGGCAGGGCCTTGGTGGGTCAGTGTTCATCACTCATCAGCAAGGTGCTGTATGTGAAAAATGGCAAGAAAAAGAATTTTATAATTCTGGATGCTGGTATGACTGAACTGATGCGTCCGGCATTGTACCAGGCTTATCACCAGATTGAGAATATATCAAAACAGTCAGCTGCTACCGCTGTGAAGTACGATGTGGTAGGACCGATCTGTGAGAGCACGGATTGTTTCGGTAAGGAAGTTTTATTACAGGAAACAGAGCGTGGCGATCTGGTTGCGATCAGAAGTACCGGTGCATATGGAGAAGTGATGAGCTCGCATTATAACCTCAGGGAAAATGTTAGAGTGACTTTTGGAGCATAAAAAAAAGAGGCCCATCAGCCTCTTTTTTTTAACTTTTCTTTCCAGTGACGAATATCACTACTCCTGCGAGCAAAACTATGCCTCCGGCGTATGGTGGCCAGTTCACTGATTTTTCTTTATCAGCAGATACCTGAATGGGGCCTGCATCAATAATTTTTTCTTTTTTGGTATAGGTAAAGCCGGTCCATATCAACAGGATGGCACCCAATACGATTAAAACTAATCCAATACTTTTGTTCATGGTTTGTTTGGTTAAGCGCTCTGAGGTTAATTCCTCTTTGATGAGTTTATTCTTCCTCGAAGAAATCGCCTAAACCACCAAGGTAATGTTCTGTAATTCCTGAGGTGAAATCATCATAGTCCTCGTCAGGGATATTGGTCTGGACGAATTCCAGTGAAGTACCTTTTTTATCAGGGTGCAGTTTAATCGTTACGATCGATGGTTCATTCTCTTCTCCGAAGTACCATTGTTGTACAATTCTTTTGCCAAAGTCAAATTCTATGTTTTTTCCCACGATATCCCCGTCCCAGAAAGAGAATTCAGTGCCTGGCTCTTCTGTAAATTCCACATCGGCACCGGTCCATAGCTGGATGCTTTGGGCTTTGGTCATTGCCAGATAAACTTCTTCGGGAGGGGCAGGGAGTGAGTAGTATTTTTTAAAGGTTTTCATTTTAATTTTTTTGTAAAGGTAATTGTTTATTTGAACGCGTTTAAGCCAGTTACATCCATTCCCGTTATCAGCAGATGGATGTCGTGTGTTCCTTCGTAGGTCACTACAGATTCCAGGTTCATCATATGGCGCATGATAGAATATTCACCTGTAATACCCATTCCACCAAGCATCTGCCTTGCATTTCTGGCTACATCCAGTGCTACTTCCACACTGTTTCTTTTTGCCATGGAGATCTGCTCGGCGGTAGCCCGGTTCTCAGTTTTCAGTACACCCAGGCGCCACACCAGCAACTGTGCCTTGGTAATTTCAGTAATCATTTCAGCGAGTTTCTTTTGCTGCAGCTGAAAACCTCCAATCGGTTTACCAAACTGAATGCGTTCTTTCGCATATCTCAATGCTGTATCATAACAGTCCATTGCAGCGCCCAGAGCTCCCCAGGCAATGCCATAACGCGCCTGGTTCAGGCATCCCAGGGGGCCTTTCAAGCCAGAAATTTCGGGGAATATATTTTCTTTTGGTATTTTAACGTTATCAAAAACCAGTTCACCTGTTGCAGAAGCGCGCAGGCTCCATTTGTTGTGGGTTTCAGGAGTAGTAAATCCTTGCATTCCACGTTCTGCTACCAGTCCCCTGATTTTACCTGCTTCATCTTTAGCCCACACAACAGCGATATCAGCGAAAGGGGCATTGGAGATCCACATTTTTGCACCATTCAGCAAATAATGGTCACCGTTGTCTTTGATGTTTGTAGTCATTCCGCCAGGATTAGAACCATGGTCAGGCTCAGTCAGTCCAAAGCAGCCCATCATTTCTCCGGCAGCAAGTTTCGGCAGGTATTTGCGGCGCTGTTCTTCAGAACCATAGGTGTAAATCGGATACATCACCAGCGATCCCTGTACTGAGGCTGTAGAGCGTATACCAGAGTCACCCCGTTCCAGTTCCTGCATTAGTATTCCATAGGCTATATAATCCAGTCCGGCACCCCCGTATTCTACTGGGATTGTAGGGCCAAATGCACCAATTTCAGCAAGTCCCTTGACTAAGTGTTGGGGGAATTCTGCCTTTTGCGCATAATCTTCAATTACAGGACTCAGTTCCTTCTTTACCCAATCGCGCGCCGAAGATCTGATCAGTTTATGCTCTTCAGATAATAAATCGTCAATCAGGTAATAATCAGGTGCCTCGTAAAGGTCTTTCTTTCCGGATTTGCTCATGGTATCTGTATATTTGGCGGAGCAGGATATATTTTAGCATTACTCTGCGTTGATTCAAAGGTAATAATTTCACAGAAGGGCTGGTGAAAACCAATCAAAAATTTAATTTTGCTGCACAGAACAAATCCTATGTTTATACAAACCGTTGCATTAAATGATGTTAAGTGTTTTGCCTTTCACGGGTATTACCCCGAGGAGCAGCTTACCGGCACAGAATTCCTGGTCAGTGTAGCTGTTACTTTTGTTCCTGCCGGCGGTGATACCGAAGATCTGGGCCGTACGGTAAACTATGAAGTGCTGAACACCATTATCCGCGAAGAGATGGACAACACTAAAAAAATGCTCGAATCTGTGGTTAAGCTGATTGTTAACAGGGTGATTTCTGCTTATCCTTTTGTACAAACAGCTGTGGCAGGCATTAAGAAGATGCATCCGCCAATGCCCGGTGAGATCAATCATTCCTTTGTTCAATTGTCTTATACCTCAGAAAAAAAATATTAGCAGATTTCGGAGAACTATCGCCTCAACCGGCAAAATCAAGCACATATGTCAACTACCTCTTATACTAAAATAACACCTGAGATCCTGGAGCTGCTTGCTGCTGCTGTCGGAGCCGAAAATGTATTTACTGATCAGCATATCCTGACCGACTATAGTCACGATGAAACTGAGGATCTCCGTTACTATCCTGAAGCAGTAGTAAAGCCGGCAGATACTGACGCAGTTTCCGCTTTGCTGAAGCTCTGTAATGAGAAACATGTACCAGTTACCCCGAGAGGGGGAGGCACAGGCTTAAGCGGTGCTGCATTGCCTGTTTTTGGTGGTGTATTGTTATCGATGGAACGTTTCAAATCGATCCTGTCAATTGATACTGAGAATTTACAGGCCACTGTGGAGCCGGGAGTAATTACAGAAGAATTTATCAACGCTGTGGGTGAAAAAGGGCTTTTGTATCCGGTAGATCCATCCAGCAAAGGATCCTGTTTTATTGGCGGAAATGTAGCTCACGGCTCTGGCGGGCCGAGGGTGGTAAAGTATGGTACCATCAGGGAGTACATCTTAAATCTTGAAGTTGTCCTGCCAACGGGCGAGGTGATCTGGACGGGGGCAAATACTTTAAAATACGCTTCCGGATATAACCTTACACAGCTGATGATCGGTTCAGAAGGCACACTGGGTGTGGTTACTAAAATCGTGACTAAACTGATACCTAAATCTGAATTCAGTGTCCTGATGCTGGGTTCTTTTCCTGAAAATGAAGCCGCCTGCGCAGCTGTTTCTGCGATATTCAGGGCTGGGATTATTCCTTCTGCCCTGGAATTTATGGAACGTAAAGGTGTGGAATGGGTGGTGCATTTCAACGATATCAAATTTGATCTGAAAGATGACATCAATGCTTTTCTGATGATTGAGTTTGATGGCAATGATATGGATACCATTTTTAAGGATTGCGAGAAGGTGAATACAGTGCTCGAAGAGTTTGGATGTACGGATGTGCTTTTTGCAGATACTGCCCAGCAGAAAGAAGAGTTGTGGAAGATGCGCAGAACAATGGCCGAATCGGTGAAATCCAACTCCGTTTACAAGGAGGAAGATACCGTAGTGCCGCGTGCTGCTTTACCAAAGCTCATCAATGGTATTAAAGAGATTGGTTCACGTTATGGTTTTGAAAGCGTTTGTTACGGGCATGCTGGCGACGGAAACCTGCATATCAACATTATCAAAGCGGGTATGAGCGATGACGACTGGAAATATAAACTGAAGGACGGAATTGCTGAACTTTTCCGGTTAACCGCTGATCTTGGCGGCACAATTTCCGGCGAACATGGTATCGGCCTGGTGCAAAAGGAATTTATGCCGATCAAATACAGTGAGATCCATCTGAATTTAATGAGAAGTATCAAACTGGTTTTTGATCCAAACAGTATTTTGAATCCCGGGAAGATATTTTAAAAAAAGAAGGGCAAACCTTGCGGAATGCCCTTCGAACCTTAAAAAAATACAACCAATTATGAAACTTTAATTTCTTTGCTTTCAGGCTGAACATCTACCTTTTTACCAAGGGTGATTGTTAAGATTCCGTTTAAGTATTCAGCTGCAATTTTCTCAGCATCTACACTTTCAGGAAGAACGAACGACCTTGCAAATGATAAATAATCAAATTCTTTTCTGCTGTAGTTTTTCTTTGGAGCTGCATCATCAGCTTTTTTCTCAGCCCATACTGATAGGTTGTCTTTTTTCAGATTAATTTGGAAATCAGCTTTTTCCAGGCCTGGTGCTGCCAGTTCAATTGCGTACTCACTTTCAGATTCCACGATATTTACTCCCGGAACTTTGTTGATGGAATAGTTTTTATTTAGCGCGTCACTGAACAAAGAATCAAATACATTGTTAAAGTAAGGTGCTGTGTTTCTGGTGCGGTTGTTAAATTTTACTAGTGTCATGGTTATATTCTCCTTTAGTTTTTAATTTTTAAATTATTTTATAACCAATATTCAACTCCTATACCAACCCAAATATTCTATGATTTTTAAGACATTATGGCGTTCTAAACCAAAATCAACCGACAAAAAGTCAGTTGAGCCTGCAAATTTCGACAGTTTTAAGTATAAAACCTCCATTGAAACCCGCTTTGCAGATTTTGATATGATGGGCCATGTGAATAATGCGGTATACTTTACCTATATGGAAATCGCCAGAACAAAGTATTGGAAACAGGCAATCTCATGGGACTGGGAAAAGACGGGAGTGGTGATTGCCCAGGCATCACTTGATTACATCCTTCCTGTGTTTTTGAAAGACAGGATCACTATGTACGTACGTACTTCAAGGATTGGTACCACCAGCTTTGATCTGGAATATACATTGGTGAAGGAAGTAAATGGTAAGGAAGAAATCTGTACCAAAGGTAAAACAGTATGTGTAGCGTTTGACTATGCGGCCAAAGCCCCGGCGCCCATACCAGCAGCCGAGAAGAGCAAAATGCTTACTTTCGAACAGCTATAAGCACTTAGCACTATAGGTTGTTTCGCTGATTTCTTCGTAGTTTTGTTGATGATTTTTGCAAAAATCATAACCAGATATCCAAACCTGAAGAAATGAAGAAAAATAAATTTTCCTGCCTTAGCGTTGTTTGTATACTGATGGCTTTATATTCCGGCGGAACTGCTCAAGCTCAAGTTGAAAGAGCTGTAACCTTTATTCATCCGGCGGTGCTAAATACTGCGGCCTCCTTAGATTTTATCAGGACTGAGGCTGGCAATAGTGCCTCCAGCCGCTTTGCCGACTATAACAATACAGTACTGGCTTATATCAACAGCAATCCTTTGCCCGGCAGCTTCCCCGCGGTGGTGCATGCACAGGCGAATTTTAATACGCCAACTGAAGCACGGTTGAAGGGAAATGCAATCCTGGCTTATGCAATCGCATTGCGCTGGGCCCAAACCGGAGATGCTAAATATGCTGTGCAGGCAAGGAATATACTTGACGGCTGGGCCAGCCATTTCCAAAGCTTCGATGTAATTAATCAGCCTAACGGCTCGCCTACAGAGTTCCGGCAGACTTATCTCGAAGCGGCATGGGCAGCACCGGGTTTTGTAGCCGCTGCAGAAATTATCCGTTACTACACTATTAAAGGTCAGGGGGCGGGATGGCCTTCGGTTCAGCAATCGCAGTTTGAAAGCTTCCTCAATAACCTGATGAATAATTACATCAATCATATTCCAGAAGTGGGCTTTAACAACAACTGGGATGTATCTGCCGGTTATGCAAAAATGGCCATCGGCGTTTATTTAAACAGCCAGACCGTATACCAGAGCGGTGTGGATATCATCAAGGCTGTTCTTCCGCTGGTCATCACCGCAGATGGAACTGTAGTTGAGCTTTGCAGCAGGGGAGACTGTCACCATTTTCAATATAGCCTTACAGGCCTTTCCTACGCAGCAGAGATTGCCCGTATTCAGGGAGATAACTCTATTTACACTGCCAATTCAAACCGGCTCAGCGCAGGGTATGATTACATGAGAAGGGCTTACAATAACCAGATCACCTGCAAAATCTGTTCGGGTGCGGCTATTTATCCCGGTGTGGAAGTAGCTAACAGATATTACCATACCACTAACACGCAAAGCTTAAGGAATACTGCGCCACCATATGGTATTCCGGATATCTGTTTCCTGGGCTTTACAACTTATACGCATTACAATGTGCCGTATTAAAAAAGGGAGCTCGTTATCAAACGGACTCCCTCTCGGATTTATAGGTTAAGAATTTCTAGGTGTAACCCAGAATTTTAAGTACCTGTTTACTGTTCTGTTCTTCTCCGAAAACCTCAAAGTTAAATGTCTCATCGCGGTTTCTACGAATAATTACATGTTTAGGACTTGGCAACAAGCAATGGTGAATTCCACCGTAACCGCTTAGTACTTCCTGATATGCACCTGTATTAAAGAAACCCAGATATTGCACTTTACGGGTCTTTGGCATAAACACTGAGTTCATATGCGCTTCCTGGTTGTAATAATCCTGTCCGTCACAGGTTATCCCTCCAAGGTTGACCCTTTCATATTCTGCATCCCAGTTATTGATTGGCAGCAGGATGTATTTTTGGTTCAATGCCCAAACATCCGGCAGGTTGGTGATGAATGAACCATCCAGCATCAGCCATTTTTCACGGTCGTTCTGTTGTTTACGTCCTAATACTTTGTACAGGATACCAGATGCTTCTGCAACTGTGTATTTACCAAATTCCGTAATGATATCCGGTTCTACCACATCGTGCTCAGCACAGATTTCCTTGATACGTTTAACGATCTCGTTAACCATGTACTCATAGTCGAAATCGAATACCAGTGAATCTTTGAAAGGCATACCGCCACCAATATCCAAAGTATCCAGTTCTGGATTGATCTTTTTGAATTTGCAGTACAGCGTTACGTATTTCTCCAGCTCGTTCCAGTAATACGGGGAATCCGTGATACCAGAATTGATAAAGAAGTGCAGTAATTTAACCCTGAAATTTGGATTGGCAGAGATCTTATTGTTATAGAAATCGATTACATCTTCCATACGTACACCTAAACGGGAAGTATAAAATTGTGAATCAGGTTGTTCCTCGGCGGCGATCCGGATACCCAGGTTGCAGGGTGTATCCATTTCTACCTCATCATCAAAAAGGTTAAATTCCTCTTTGTTGTCCAGTACCGGAATAATATTCTTGTAACCGTCATGCAGCATATCAATGATATACTGTTTGTACTGGTAGGTTTTAAAACCATTGCAGATTACGGTGATATCCTTTGTAAGGGAACCTTTTTTCTCTAGAGCCTCAATCATTGGCATGTCAAAGGCCGAAGAAGTTTCAAGGTGAATGCCATTTTTTAAAGCTTCTTCAACGATATGTTTGAAGTGGGAGCTTTTTGTGCAATAGCAATACTTGTAATCACCGCGGTAGTTATTCTTGATGATGGCTGTTTGAAACAGCAGTTTTGCCTGCTGGATCTTTTTGCTGATCATCGGAAGATAAGTGAAACGTAATGGCGTACCATAGGTTTCAATCATTTCCATAAGGTTGAGGTCTTGAAAATACAATTCGTCATCTATAACGCTGTAGCCTTCCTGCGGAAAGCCAACACTTAGATCAAGAAATTCGGAGTAACTCTGCATTTATGGTAAAATATTTTTTGCAAAAATGTAATTTTAAATTGAGAAACAGCTTTAATAAATCAAAATACTGTCACGTACAGGTAGTATTTATTTTTTTTCAAGGTGGATCTCTGCCAGCATGCACCTGGCGCTTCCCCCGCCATTTTTTTCGATGGTGTAGAGAGGCGAATGGATGATTCTGTTGTAGGTTTCCAGTTTTTGTATCTGACTGGTATTCAGTGATAAATAAGCTTGTTCGGACATCAGCAAAAGTTTTTCTCCATCAGTGTTCTGTACCTGCAGCATGTTTCCTGCAAAATGGTTCATCTGATTCAGGCTGATTTCAATAATCGCGTGTCCGTTGCTGCTCAATTGTTGTACTACCATTTCCTTTTCTGCCTGATAGGGAATAGCCTCAAGGCAGATCACTGCGAAGCGGTCGGCAATGCACATCATCACATTGGTATGGTAAACTGGGAAGCCCTCAGTATCTGTTGCATGGAAGGTCACAGCCTGATAACCTGAGCGTGAGCAGAAATCTGCCAGTACCTTTTCATCAGTTCTTACAGAAAGACATGCATATGCAACTTTGTTTACCCGGTCCAACACCATCGATCCCGTGCCTTCCAGATAAATGAGCTGATCTTCATGGAAAGATATGTCAGTTACTTTTCCGATCCTGAATTCATCATTGAGCTTAAAAATGATATCGTCACGGCGTTCCAGTCTGCGGTTTTCAGAAAACATCGGGTATAGGAAAACCTGTGCATCCTCATGAAAAGAGATCCAGTTATTGGGAAAGATGGAATCCGGTGTTGCAGGTTCAAGTGTATCATCGATTACAGTCACATCTATTTTGTTGGTCCTTAACAGGCCCACAAAACAGTCGAATTCTTTCAATGCCTCAGCCTGTACGTTTCCCTCAGCAGAAGCCCGCTGAAATTTATTGTTTTCTGCGGTTTGTTCATTGAATTTGAAGTCCACCGGGCGGATCATCAATAATTGATTGGTTGTTTGCATTTTCTCTTGTATCAGGTTACAATTCATCTCTCAGCAGCGGCAGGCTCATGCAGTGGAAGCCACCTCTTGCTCTGGAAAGTTCTGCCGAAGGCATCAGTATCAGCGTATCGGCAATATCGTCTGCAGTAGTTTGACCGCTTTCCAGTTCCTGGATGAGGTCTTTCACATGAACAACATTAAAACCGTTGCTTTTAAAAGCTTCAATTGTTTTGTCATTACGGTCGTATCCCAGCACCACACCTTCCTTAATAGCCAGAAGGTTGCATGAATCTGTCCATTGCTCACGTGCATCATAAGGGAAAGTGCCATTGCCGCTGTAAATGAACTGTGTTTCTCCGGTACTGCCCAGTTCGTTCTTACTGATATCATTCAGCAAAGCTTCTATGCTATTAAATGTAACCGGTTTCTCCTGATTTTTGCTGAACTGGATAATCTCCGTTACATCTTTTGTATCTGATTCAATCAGGTAATTGATCGGCTCTGCAGGAGCACTTACCTGGTTTCCGGAGATGGATCTCAGCAGGGTCCATACATTACGCTTTACCTGTGTGAATACCGTGTCGATATGCATAAAGTCCCGTTTATTAGGGATCTTCACCACTGTCACTTTGTTTACTACATTATTATCAAACAGCAATTTAATCGCTTCATTTGCCCCATAGGCAGAAGTCCTTTCGCTGCAGCCGATCAGCACGTGGTTATCACTCACCATCATTACATCGCCACCTTCCAGGGTAGTACGGTGTTCTTCTTCCTCGCCCGGGCGGAGGAAGTGTTGTGCGGCATCCGGAATTTCCAGGATATGATCGTTGTAAGCAGCAAAGAGGGGATGGTTAAAAAAGATATAACGCATCAGTAGAGTTTCCCTGCTCCGGGCTTTCTTTGCCGGTTTATTCAGCAGGATATGGCTGTTGATGGTAATCCCCACATCTCTTGTAAAGATCAGGTTGGGGATAGGGGCAAAGATCATCAGGTCATCGTCCATGCTACCGGAGATAAAGATCTTTGCCAGTTCCGCAGGATCAGTATCAATCAGTTGTAACTGCAACTTATAAGTGCATCCTTCAATAGCACATACAGATGCGGTCAGTTTTTTCTTTATCGGGGGATCTTTCAGGATATCTGAAAGCAGGTTTTGTATTTCTATCACAGCCAGGGAGCCGTGGAAGTCGGGATGATCGGGTTTAAAGAATTTCCTGTTTGCTTCTTCGCTGTCAATTTCAGCAAGTTTACCCTTGATTTTTGCAGGATCAAGAAAGTACATCAGGAGTTTCACATAGTAATCGTATTCGTCTTTGCGGATG
>Ga0308163_10001553_pt1 | contig 24318 bp, 17 predicted proteins | sample PhyTR1_FD_201037 | JGI IMG/M metagenome (GOLD analysis project Ga0308163, IMG submission 201037) | Phyllosphere microbial communities from UC Gill Tract Community Farm, Albany, California, United States - DLSLT.R1 | ecosystem: Host-associated > Plants > Phyllosphere > Unclassified | place: USA... | reverse complement strand
GGGTGGATATCGATGCCGGTCACCGAATGGGCCAGTTCCGCAATGATCCGCGCCAACAGCGGCAGGCCGGCCTTGTACAACTGGTGCGCCAGCCGGTGATGGATGATGGCGAACACACCCGGGTAGCACAGCAACACTTCGTCGACGCTGTGCGCCGCCGGGTCGCCGCGGTAGGCGGCCAGCACGTCGGTATCCAGCAGGGCGCGCAGGCCGGGCAGCGACAAGGCGAATGCCTGGATGATCGACACCGCACGGGCTTCGATCTCGTGATCGTCGGCGCCTTCCCGGCGTGCCGTGTGCCCGAGTTCCAGCTTGGCCTGCGCCAGCAGCGAATTGAGCGTCAGATCCAGCGTATGGCCGATGTAGAAATCTTCGCTCGCCGCCCGCAGATCGACCGGGCCCAGGCGCATCGGGAACAACACCCCACAGAGCGCTTCCATGACATCGCGCACGGCTTCGCGCGCGGGCAGGTCACGGGCGTCGAAGTCACGATTGCGGCCGTTTTCGGCGCGCCATTGTGCGCGTGCCATGCGCAGTTCTTCGACGATGCGGTCCAATTGCCAGCTGGGTGCCGGCATGGATTTCGGGTGGGTGGTGTCGCTCACGGCGGATCCAGGTCCAAAAGTTGAAAACGTAGCACGAGTGATGGACGACACCAGGCTTTGGCGTTTGCCCAGTAGGGGAAATCAACCGCCCGCTTCTGCACCTGACGGGCCAGGCATCGGCTATGTTTAGACCTGCCTTCACCCACTCCACCAAACAAAAGCATCATGAAGCTGCTGTGTCGAACATTGCTGGTCACTTCGCTGGGGCTTGCCTGCCAGCCTGGTTTTGCGGCAAGCGCCGATGAATTGATTCTGGCGTGTGAAAAGCTTCAGCGCGCGGAAGACCGTTCAATCTGTTTGAAAGAAGCGGTCAAGGCTGTGGCCGCGTCATCGACTGCGCCAAGTCGGTCTACACAAGCCGCCGCTGCGGTGGTGGCCGCAGAAAGCGTGATGAAGGCGCTGCGTCGACTGGAAAGTGCAACGGAGATCGGCATTACGCTGCGCGACTACAGCCAACTGCTTGTGACCGAGACGGCGAACATTGACGAAGGTCTTCGCAGTGTTCCCGATGGTCCGTTCAAAAACGCTGTTATGAAATCGCGGCAGGCTTATATCGACGCCCGTGTACTTTGGTCTCTTTCCATTGTGTCGACCTATGTATCGGTATTCCAGTCAAGTGCCGAACCTATGTTCCGACTTTATGGAATTGACCCATCCGAGCTGTACAACACGTCGAATTTCAGAAAGACGTCTGATATTCCGAAAGTGATCTTCCTGTCACCCATCTGGTTGGCGGCTGGGCTTGAGACGATCGTTGCGCAAAGAGAGCTGGCATCATTGGCCACCCCTGGCGCAGTCAAGCCCAAGCCCGATCCTGTGTCGGCACGTGTTGCGACGGCACTCCCGCTGCCGGCGGTCGCATCACCAGCGCCCGCGCCTTCCGCCACGTCAGAAGCAAACACATCTCCGGTTGCGCGACGACAGGCAACACCGGACGACCAGCGCGTGCTGACTGCGCTCAGGCGACTCGACTCGACGGCGGACACCGGCCCGGGCTTGAACGAATATGCCAAGCTGTCCACCGCTGGCGTGGCGGAAGTGGACGCCGCGCTGGGCAACATTCCCAACGACGCGTTCAGAAACAACGTGCTCGCCGCCCGGCAAGCGTATGTGGACGCCCACCAGGTCTGGTATTGGGCGGAACAGTATCAATACCTGTCCCAGTTTGCAGAGGCGGCCGGGCCGACACTGCGAACTTACGGTGTCCTGCCCAGCACGATGAACAGCACCGGCATCAAAGAGATGCGGCTGATGCCCAGGCACATCTTCCTGTTCCCGATCTGGAGCGCAGCGCGTATTTACATCGACGCGGCAGAGGCGTCGCTGTCGAGCCCCGAAACAGCCAAGCCCTTGCCGAGCAAGCCATCGCCAAACCAGGTCGAGACACCCGTCGGGGCAGGTGCGTCCCGCAGTGCTGCGGCACTACGCAAGGCCGAGGAGCTACGCAAGGCGGAAGCACTGCGCAAAGCGACAGACCAAGGCAAGACCGGGGATCCGAGCAAGGCCGACGCTCAACCCAGCAAACAGGCGCCATGACGAACAAAGCCTCCGGTCAACGGAGGCTTTGTTTCTTGCGCAAGGCAGATTCGGCATCTGCCTTGTCATCGCTACCGCGCGTCGATCAGCCCTTGCGATCGTCCAGATGCACGCCGACCTTCAGGGTCACTTGCCAGGTTGCAACCTTGCCGTCCTGGATCGCACCACGCGTTTCCACGACTTCGAACCAGCGCAGATGATCCAGCGTGCGCGAGGCGCGCTCGATGGCGGTGGTGACCGCATGCTCCACGGATTGGGTGGATTCGCCGGTCAGTTCGATGATCTTGTAGACGTTTTCGCTCATGGATGTTGCTCCTGGTGGGGTGGTCCCGCGCCGCTCAGATCGGCGTCTTGGTTTCCACGACGAAAGAGAACGACGCAATTGCCATGCCCGGCAGGCGCTCGGCGAGCAGATAGCCCTTTTGTGAATGCCGCACCGCGACACAAGCGTCGCCTGCGGGCTTACCATGCAGGGCGGCGCGTCGCCCGGGCGACGCGCGAGATCCTTTAACCGGAGTGCGATTCCCGATGAAAACCCGCAAGCTTGGCCGTACCGATATCGACGTGAGCCTGATTGGCCTGGGCACGATGACCTGGGGTGAACAGAACTCCGAGCAGGAAGCCCATGAGCAGATCGATTACGCCCTGTCGCAAGGCGTCAACCTGATCGACACCGCCGAGATGTACCCGGTGCCGCCGCAAGCGTCCACCCAAGGCAAGACCGAGGAATACATCGGTACCTGGCTGGCCAAGACCGGCCGCCGCCAGGACATCGTGCTGGCCACCAAGGCCGCCGGCCCGGCACGCATGCCGCATCAGCCGCGCCACATCCGCGACGGCGACACCTGGCTCGATCGCAAGAACTTGACCGCTGCGCTGGACGCAAGCCTGGCGCGCCTGAAGACCGACTACGTCGACCTGTACCAGATGCACTGGCCGGACCGCACCGTGAATATCTTCGGTCGCCTGTCCTATCCCTGGGTCGAAGACTCGTCGGTAGTGCCGATCGAGGAAACGCTGTCGGTGCTGGCCGACTTCGTGAAGGCGGGCAAGGTGCGTCACGTGGGCGTGTCGAACGAAACCCCCTGGGGACTGGCGCAGTACCTGAAGGCGGCCGACAGCCTTGGCTTGCCGCGCATCGTCAGTGTGCAGAACCCCTACAGCCTGTTGAATCGGACCTTCGAGATCGGCATGTCCGAGTTCAGCCATCGCGACAGTGTCGGCCTGCTGGCCTATTCGCCGCTGGCCTTCGGGGTCTTGTCGGGCAAGTACCTGAACGGCGCACGCCCCGAAGGGTCGCGTCTGGCTCGCTACACGCGCTTCGCGCGCTACAGCAACGAGCAGTCGCAATGGGCAGCGCGCGACTACGCCCAGCTGGCACGTCAACTTGGCTTGACCCCCACCCAGCTGGCCCTCGCCTTCGTGAACCAGCGTCCGTTCACCACCAGCACGCTGATCGGTGCGACGACGATGGAGCAGTTGAAGGAAAACATCGCGAGCGTCGATGTCGAACTGAGCAACGAAACGCTGGCGCGTATCGACGAGATTCATGTGCGTCAGCCGAATCCGGCGCCTTGATCGACCCGTCGGGCAAACGATGCGGTAATCGCATGGCTTGCTGATATGTATACACAAAGGCCTGGCGAATCCTGTTCATCAGGCCTTTGTTTCAGGGATTGCCGCAGATTGTGTACATGTGGCAAAGCCCCTAGGATTTCTTTCTCGCTGAATTTCCCTTCCCAAGTCCGTCCCCCAGGAGTTGCCATGAAGCTGTTTTTTTCGCCCGCCTCGCCCTATGTTCGCAAAGTGATGGTGGTGGCGAGTGAACTCGGCTTGGCCGACCGCATCGAAAAGCTGCCCAGCGCCGCCAGCCCGATCAAGGCCGACCAGACCATCGTTGCGCACAATCCTACCGGCAAGGTGCCGACGCTGCTGACCGACGACGGCATGGCGCTCTTCGATTCGCGCACGATCTGCGAATACGTCGACAGCCTGGATGGCACGCAGCGCATCTTCCCGGCAGTGGGGCCGGCCCGCTGGAACGCCTTGCGCGAACAGGCAATCGGCGACGGCCTGCTGGATGCGGCACTGCTGGCCCGTTACGAAGGCTTCATGCGTCCGGAAGAACTGCGTTGGGACGCCTGGATGACCGGCCAGCTGACCAAGATCGACGTCAGCCTGGCTGCCATCGAAGCCGCTGCCGACAGCTTTGGCGACCGTGTCGACATCGGCACCATCACCATTGGCTGCGCGTTGCATTACCTGGACTTCCGCTTTGGCGACCGCCCCTGGCGCGACGGCAATCCGAAGACCGCCGCCTGGTTCGAGCGTTTTTCGCAGCGCCCGTCGATGCTCGCGTCCTCGCCCTTCAACGCGTGAGGCACGACTGATTCCTGCTGATCGGCATTCATGACTGCACGGATCTTTGCGGGCACCTGGAAACAGGTGCCCGTTTTGCTTTCAAGGCTGCTTCGTGGATGCGGTGTTATCGAGGTGGAAACCCCCGCGGAAACGCATACAATGCGAACCATTCTCAATATTATTCGTCCGCAATTGCCTGGGTGCAACGCGGCGATCAGCAGGTCAGGGGCGTTGCGTGAAAGATGGGTTTCGCCAGTCGATGGCGTGGTTGCACACCTGGTCGGGCCTGCTGGTCGGCTGGATATTGTTTGCGGTGTTCGCCACCGGCACGGCCGCCTACTACCGCGAGGAAATCTCGCTGTGGATGAAACCCGAGCTGCACAACCTGTCGCCGCAGGCCGTGCCGCCCCTGCAGGCGGCGCAACATGGCCTGACCTATCTGGCCAAGCGCGCGCCGCAGGCCGTGCGCTGGGACATGACCTTGCCCGACCCGCGCAACGGCGTGCTGCGCGTGAGCTGGATCGATCCCACGCCGCCGGGTGAAGCGCCCAACCCCCGCCGGCGCCGTCAGTCCGCCACGCTTGACCCCGCAAGCGGTGCGCTGACCGCCCCGGCGCGTGAGACCCGTGGCGGCGACTTCCTGTATCGCTTCCACTTCGACCTGCATTACATGCCCGTTGTATGGGGGCGCTGGATCGTTGGCTTCTGCGCCATGTTCATGCTGGTGGCGATCGTCAGCGGCATCATCACCCACAAGCGCATTTTCAAGGACTTCTTCACCTTCCGGCCAAAGAAGGGGCAACGCTCCTGGCTGGACGCCCACAACGCGTCGGCCGTGCTGGCCTTGCCTTATCACGTGATGATCACCTACACCGGGCTCATCACGCTGATGTTCCTGTACATGCCCTGGGGAACCCAGGCCGTGTACAAGGGCGACACCAACGCCTTCTTCGCCGAGGTCTTTCCGTCGCGCCAGCCCGCCAACACGGCACGCACCGGCAGCACGGTGCCGTTTGCCGATCTGGCGCCGATGCTGGCGCAGTCGGCCGGCCGCTGGGACGGCGATGAGCCGGGCCGCATCACCATCACCTTGCCGGGCGACCCCACCGGCACGCTGATGCTGACGCGTGACAACGGCGGCCGCATCTCAGCCACCTCGTCGGACACCATGACCTTCTCGTCCACCAATGGCGAGTTGCTGTCGGAAACGCGTGACGAAGCGCGGCCGGCCGTGCAGACGCGGGGCGTGATGTACGGCCTGCACGCCGCTACCTTTGCGCAGCCGCTGCTGCGCGCCTTGTTCTTCCTGTCGGCGCTGGCCGGGTGTGTGATGGTCGCCTCAGGCGTGGTGCTGTGGGCGGTCAAGGAGCGGCAGAAGTACGCCAAGGTGCTGGCTGCGGGTGGCCGCGCAGGCTTCGGTGTGCGCCTGGTTGATGGCCTTAACATCGGCGCGATTGCCGGCATTCCGATTGCGATCGCTGCCTATTTCTGGGGCAACCGCATGCTGCCGGTGCCCATGCCCGATCGCACCGCCAACGAAATCATGATGTTCTTCATTGGCTGGGGCGTCTCGCTCGCCGCCGGACTGATCTGGCCGACCCGTCGCATGTGGATCTGGCAGATGAGCCTGGCCGCTGCCATGTGGATGGCCTTGCCGGTGCTCAACGCGTTCACCTCACCGGCCCATCTGTTCGCCAACGCGATGGCCGGGCGTTGGGCCTTGGTGGGCTTTGATCTGGTCGTCTTGGCGCTGGGCGTCGGTCTGGCCTGCATCGCTTGGGTGCTGCATCGTCGCGCCAACAAACCGGGGGCGCGCAAACCGGCCGCCAGGTCTGCTGCCAGCGCCATGTCCAAAACTGCACACCTTCAATCGCCCGGCCACACGCCCAGCCCGGTCATCACCTCGACAACGCCGGAGGCAACGTGAGTTTTTCCTGGGCGCCGATCGCCGGCATCTTTTTCGCCTATGCCGGGTTCGCCGCGCTGGCGCTGGCCATGGATCGTCACTATGCGGACGCCTTCGGACGCGGCGAGTCGCCGTCGCCCGGCCTGCGGCGCGGCATGCAGATGGCAGGCAGCTTGGGGCTCGTTCTGTCCTTGGCGATGCTGGTTGCCGATGCCGGCTGGGCCTTCGGCATCCTGTACTGGCTGGGGGTGTTGACGCTGGCGGCCCTGACGCTGGCTTTACTGCTGGCGTATGTCCCGCGGCTTGGTCTGTGGGCGGCGGCACCGAGCGCCGGTCTGGCGTTCCTGGCAAGCCTGCTGTCGTGGACCCTGGCATAAGGTCGGTCCTGCAGGCCGCCAGGCGTTACAGTAGCGGCCTATCAATGTTTAGCGCGCCTCCGCCATGAAAAAAACCGATCTGGAAAAGAACAAGGCCCTGAAGCTCACAGGTCAATTGAAGCAGGCCGGTACGCCCGCGCGCTTTGGCGCCGGCGCACAGCTGCTGACCGAACAGGATCGCCGTGAGCAGCGCAAGCGCGATCAGGCGCTGGGCCTGGTCCCGTTTGCCGTTAAGCTGCCGCAGACGCTGGCCAACACCCTGCGCGAGACAGCCGTCGAACGCGGTGTTGGCCTGAATGAACTGGTCGACAGCCTGCTGACCGAGGCGCTGCGCAGCAAGTAAGCACCGCGTCTCCGGACAGGTCTGAAAGCATGTCCTGTTTGATGGACTGGAGCGCAAGGCATGAATTCTGCTGAAGGGTTCCCATACAAAGTGTTGCCTCGCGTGACCGAGGTGCCGAGTACCATGGGCTCGACGGTGACACTGCTCAACCTTGCGCCACCCAATAGCCACCCGATATCAGGAGTCATCCATGCAAGCACGCACCCTCTCCAAGCTCGCCATTGTCATCGCCACTGGCGCCCTCATTGCTGGCTGCGCAACGCCGCAGCAAAATAACACCGCAGCAGGTACCGGCGCAGGCGCCGTTGCAGGCGCCGGCCTGGGCGCCCTGTTCGGCGGCGGCCGTGGTGCCGCAGTCGGCGCCGGCCTCGGCGCTGTCGCCGGCGGCGTGGTCGGCTACAACTGGAGCCGTATCCGCGGTGACGTCGAAAGCTCCGGCGCACGCGACCTGGGTGTCGGCGTTGCCGAACAGACCGACGGCTCGCTGAAGGTCAATATCCCCAGCACGGTGTCCTTCGATACCGGCAGCTACGTGGTCAAGCCCGAACTGCGCCCGGTTCTGGAAAGCGTTGCCCGCAACCTGGCAGCCAACCCGGAGCTGCGTGCCAAGGTGGTCGGCCACACCGACAGCACTGGCCAAGCCGGTGCGAACCAGACCCTGTCGCTCAATCGCGCTGGTGCTGTGGCCAACAACATCACCCGTCTGGGCGTCTCGCCCGAGCGTGTGACGACCGAAGGCCGTGGTCAGACCGACCCGATCGCCGACAACAACACGGTTGCCGGCCGCGCCGAAAACCGTCGCGTCGAGATCTACCTGTACGCCAGCAAGTAAGTACACAGGCGGCTGCGAGCCTGGCTCGCAGTCTGCAGGGTGCTTCCAGGGCGGATGTCGCGGTTGCGACATCCGCCCTTTTTCTTTGAGGACGACAAATTGGGGGACAATCACGACCGGCGCAGCAAGGTGCTGCAGCCTGTTTTTCCGGAGTGTCGATGAGTTCCCCAGCAAGCGTTCGTGTCACGGTGATCGGTGGTGGTCCTGCCGGCCTGATGGCGGCCGAGACGCTGGCCGATGCTGGCATCGGCGTGGACGTGTTCGATGCGATGCCATCGGTGGGTCGCAAGTTCCTGCTGGCAGGCAAGGGCGGCATGAACCTGACCCATGCGGAGCCCCGGCCCGGCTTCGACGCGCGTTACGGCGAACGTGCAGCGGCGCTGGCCCCGATGCTGGACGCGTTCGGGCCGGACGATCTGCGTGCCTGGGCAGCGGGGCTGGGCATTGAGACCTTCGTCGGCAGTTCCGACCGTGTGTTTCCGCGCGACATGAAGGCGGCGCCGCTGTTGCGCGCATGGCTGGCACGGCTGCGTGCGCAGGGCGTGCAGTTTCACATGCGGCATCGCTGGCTGGGCTGGACGGCGCAAGGACTGCGTTTTGCCACGCCTGATGGCGAACGCATCGTGCAGACCGAAGCCGCCGTGCTCGCATTGGGCGGCGGCAGTTGGGCGCGACTGGGCTCCGACGGCGCCTGGGTGCCCTGGTTGCGTGAACGTGGGGTCGATGTGGCCGCGCTTGTGCCCAGCAATTGCGGCTTCGATGTCGCCTGGACTCCGCATTTTCGCGAGCGCCATGCCGGCACACCGCTGCAGTCCGTGGTGGTCGAGACCGGCGACGGGGCGACGCGTTTGCTGGGCGAAGCGACCATCAGCGCAAACGGCATCGAAGGGTCGGTGATCTATGCCTTATCCGCAGGATTGCGCGAGGCGATTGCGCGTGATGGCGACACGGTCATCCACCTGGATCTGTCGCCGGGCCGCACCCGCGAGCGTCTGATCGAAGACTTGTCCTGGCCGCGCGGTACCCGCTCGATGGCCAATCACCTGCGCAGCCGCGCCGGCATCGACGGCGTGAAGGCCGGTTTGTTGCGCGAGGCGGCGACCGCCGCGCAACTGCTTGATCCGGCATTTACCGCCGGCTTGATCAAACGCCTGCCTTTGCGGCTGCTGGCCGCGCGTCCTATCGACGAAGCGATCAGCAGCGCAGGCGGTGTGCGTTTCGACGCCATGGCCAAGGGTGCTGAATTGATCGCATGTCCTGGCGTGTTCTGCGCAGGCGAAATGCTGGATTGGGAAGCGCCCACCGGGGGGTATCTGCTGACCGCCTGCATGGCAAGCGGTCGCTGGGCGGGCGCTGCTGCGCGCGACTGGTTGTCGTCCGGTTTAAGCCAGTCGAAGGCTTTGCCGACGCACGGAGATACGTCGGCCTGAGCACCGTCGCGCTGCTACTCGTACATGTACCGGCGTGACCAGGGCAAGGTCTGCGCAGGCCGTCCGGCCTTGCGGCACAAGACCTGGAACAGCGAGATGTCGTCGCGCTCGAAGGCATAGGCGCAACCCGCCAGGTACACGCGCCAGATCCGGTAGGTCTTTTCGTCTACCAAGGCGCGTACCTGCGCAGACTGTTCCTCGTAACGCGATGCCCACAGATGCAAGGTGCGCGCGTAATGACGGCGCAGGCTTTCTACGTCCAGCGCCTCCAGGCCGCCGCGCTGCATGCTGTCCAGCACCAGTGCAATGTGCGGCAGTTCGCCTTGCGGGAACACATACCGATCAATGAAATCGCTGGCGCCCAATGCGGTATCGCCGCTGTCGGGATCGGTCGACGTAATGCCATGGTTCAAGGCCACGCCGTCATCCGCAAGCAACTGGTTGATGCGCGAGAAATACGCCGGCAAGTTCTTGCGGCCCACATGTTCGAACATGCCCACGCTGGTGATCCGGTCGAAGCTGCCCGTCACATCCCGATAGTCCTGCAGACGAATCTCGATGCGGTCCGACAGGCCCGCAGCGGCCACGCGCTCGTTGGCCAGTTCGAACTGCTGCTGCGACAGCGTCACGCCCACGCAATGCGCACCAAAGGCCTGGGCTGCACGGATTACCAACGCCCCCCAGCCGCAGCCGATATCCAGCAGCCGTTGGCCGGGCTGCAATTGAATCTTGCGCAGGATATGGTCGATCTTTTTCAGTTGTGCAGTGTCCAGGTCTTCGTCGCCATGTTCGAAATAGGCGCAGGAATACACCATGCGCTGATCCAGCCATAACTGGTAGAACGCATTCGATACGTCGTAGTGATATTGGATCGCCGCGCGATCCCTTTCCTTGTCGTGTTTGAAATGCCGCACTACCCGCGCCAGAGCGCGGTGCTCGGTTGTGCTGCCGGAAAGCTCGTAGGCCAGTGCGATGATCGCGTCCAGACTGCCATCCAGGTCGATTTTCTGTTCGACGTAAGCTTCGCCCAAGCTGTCCAGGCTCGCCGCCATCAGGTATGGCAGCGCACCCGTTTCACGCACCGTAAGCGTCACGGTGGGGGTGTCGAAATCTCCCAGATCGTAAGTGCTGCCATCCCAGAGTTTGATGCGCAGCGGAAGCTGACGGCGTTTTCGGCTATCGGCGACCCAGTTTTCGATCTGATGCGAGAGGGTGCGGGTAAACAACATACCAGGACGTCTCCGTTTGAACAGGCTTGATGAGGGCGAAGTTCAAGGCAGCGGGAAAAAGCACGTCGATAATATTCTGGTTTTCTTACAGGCCGCTAACCGCAATGCCAACAAGGTTTCTTATTATGCAAACTACGCATATCAAAACCGGCCGGTATTTTAATTACCGCCCGTTAAGTGGAAGGAGTCCAATCAGCAAGCTCATCCGGTAAACCCTCCTGTTCTGCATTCAATGCTTCAGATAACGGCCGCGAATATCGGTAGAGGTTCGTTTGCCGACGCTGTCCAGATTTTCTTTCAGCCAGGCGTTTCCCGCACTGCGGCCGCGGTCGCGCAACATGGTCAGGAAACCCCAATCACTTATTGTCTTCGATGCGACCGATAAATCCGATAGCCAGTCGTCGGCTTGCAAAGAATGCAGGCGGATGTACTTCAACTGATCGCGAAACTCATCCTTGATCCAGCCTTCGTCCAACAGCTTCTGCACGAATGCAATCGCGCGCATTTCTGCCAGCAGCGCCGAGTTGAAGGTGATCTCGTTCAGGCGATTCTCGATTTCGCCAGACAGTATCGGCAACTGATCTCGCTCCAGCGGATTGATGTGCAGCACCAGCACGTCGTGGCAACTGCTGTCGTAGAAGAAGGGATACAGGCTGGGATTGCCCGCGTAGCCGCCATCCCAATAGAACTCGCCGCCAATCTGCACCGCTTTGAAAAGCGTCGGCAGGCAGGCGGACGCCATCACTGCGTCTGCCGTCACGTCGGCGCCGCGAAACACCTTGGGTTTGCCGGTGCGCACATTGGTGGCGGTCAGGTAAAGCCGGGTGGGTGCCTGCTGCAAGGCCTCGAAGTCTACGTGGCGATTCAGCACGTCGCGCAGCGGATTGAAGCCGAAGGGGTTGAACTGATAGGGCGAAAGTGCGCCCGTCAGCATCTTCATCCAGTCAAAGACCGGCGCCGCGCCCGGCGCCCAGCCCCAGAACAGGTTGCCCACTGCCGTCGGCTGGGTCGAGCCGAACATGCCCGAATGGCCGGCCACGTCGCGCCAGAAACCGTCGAGTGCCTGGCGTGCGCCTTCCTTGCCGCCTTGTTGCATGCCGTAGGCCATCACCACGGCGTTCATCGACCCGGCGCTGGTGCCTGAGATGGCCTCGAAGCCCAGGCGCCCATCCTCCAGAATGCGGTCCAGTACGCCCCAGGTGAACGCGCCATGCGAGCCGCCGCCTTGCAAGGCCAGGTTGACCATCCGGCTGCCCGTGCTCAGCGAGGTGCCGGTCTCGTTTGCGCGGGCGGTGGTGGTGGTGGATCGACGTGCGGTCGGGCTAACGGACATGGACTAGCTCCAGGGCTCAGGCAGCGTGCGGCAGCGCAGGCAAAGATGGCGACGCAGCAACACTGCCGCGGCGCCAGAAATCGGGCATGAAGGCTTCGGCCACCAGCAAAGGCCGGCCGGCCCGAACAAAGATCGAACGGCGTGCAAGAAAACGCGGCCTGACGGCATCCCGCGCAGGTGAGCTGCCCCAGGCAAGCTGCGCCACGCCATGCAGTGGAATGGCGGGCTGCAGAATGGCGCTGGCAAAGGACGAACGTTCAATCGTGCGATCGTGGTACAGCAAGTCTGCCAAGGGCCGGCTGCGCAAGCGGCGAATCGCCTGCCAGATGGCGTGCGAGTCAGCCAAAGGCGTCACGCTGCGTGCAGCCACGCAGGGGTGGCCATCGACCAGCAAGACCACTTCGCGCACCCAGACCGGCGCGCGGGCATGCAAGCCCAGCGCATCGGCTTCGTCCTGGGTCGCGCCTTCGCTGGCTTCATGCGTGACACGCACCGTGACCGGGCCGAGCTTGCGCAGCCGCGCGGTCAAGGCCCCAGGCGCTGTCAGCCATCGCGCTTGCGTTGGCGTAGCGATCGGGGGAGGGCGGTTCAGCCAGGTAGCGTGATGCGGGGAATATTGTCGAGTCATGCAATCAGGTGGCAACGGTCAGGACGAGAACGCAAGCATTATCCCGCAAGCGGTTCCGGCAGCAGGGCGGCCAGCGACTCCAAGGTGTCGGCTTCATCCACCGGCTTGTCCTGGCGCCAGCGCAGCATGCGCGGAAAGCGCACTGCAATGCCACTCTTGTGACGCGTGCTGCGATCGATGCCTTCGAAACCCAGCTCGAATACCAGCAAGGGCGTCACGCTGATGACAGGACCGAATTTCTCGACCACGGTCTTGCGCAGGTGCGCGTCCACCTTCTTGATCTCGACATCGGTCAGGCCCGAATACGCCTTGGCAAAGGGCACGAGCTTGCGCTCGGGGCTGCCAGGCGGGGAGTCCCACACGCCGAAGGTGTAGTCGGTGTACAGGCTTGCACGGCGGCCGTGGCCAGGCTGGGCATAGATCAACACGGCATCCACGCTGAAGGGGTCGACCTTCCATTTCCACCAGGTGCCGACGTCCTTGGTGCGGCCCACGCCATAGGGCGCGGTCTTTGCCTTCAGCATCATGCCCTCGACGCCCAACGCGCGGGATTCTGCCCGTTGTTCATCCAGACCTTCCCAGTCTTCGGCCTGCAGCGTGGGCGAGAGCGCCAGGGCAGGGTGTGCAGCTTCCGCCACTACCCGCTCCAGCTGCGCGCGTCGTTCGGAAAGCGGTCGTGGCCGCCAGTCCTCGCCCTGCCATTCCAGCAGGTCATAGGCCCGCAAGGCCACCGGGAAGTCCTGCAGAATCCGGTTGCTCAGGACCTTGCGGCCCAGGCGTCGCTGCAACTGCGAGAAGGCCTGCACCTGACCCTCGCGGATCACCAGAATCTCACCGTCGAGCACGGTGCCCGGGGGCAGGGTGCGTCCCATGTCGGCGAGTTCCGGGAAGCGCTCGGTCACCAGCTCTTCGCCGCGCGACCATATCCAGGCATCGTCGGCGCGACGCACCAGCTGGGCGCGGATGCCGTCCCATTTCCATTCGACGATCCAGTCGGAAGGCGAGCCCAGCAAGCCCTGCAGCGTATCGGTCGGCACCTGAAGCGGGTGCGCCAGGAAAAACGGATAGGGGTGGCCGCTGCGTGCCGGATCGTCAGCCCCCTCGCTTGCAGGGGCGATCAGTGCGGCAAAGGCAGCGCCGTCGGGTGTGGCCTTCAAATCGGTGTAGCCGATCATGCGCTGCGCCACCTGCTTGGGATCGAGGTCGGCCACGCTTGCCAACGCCCGCGTCACCAGCAGGCGGGACACACCCACGCGCAGGCTGCCAGTGATGATCTTGAAGCACAGGAAACGCCCGCGCAGGTCCAGCTGGCGCCATAGCGCTTCCAGCATCGCCGGCAGCACTTCCGGCGGCTGGCCACGCAGCGGCAGCAGCTTCTGCTCGATCCATACCGCCAGGCCCTCATCGGAATCACCATCGGCATCCGGCAGCAGCACCGAAATGGTCTCGGCCAGGTCGCCAACCGAGTCGTAGCTTTCCTCGAACAACCAGGTGGGAATGCCGGCCGCCTGCGCAGCGATCTCGCGCAGCATGCGAGTCGGCACCAGTTGGCGCGGCTTGCCGCCGGCCAGCAGGTAAACCGCCCACGCCGCATCTGCCGCCGGGGCCTGGCTGAAGTACGCGCGCATGGCCTCGAGCTTGGCGTTGCTGGAGGTGGTTCCGTCCAACTGGGCAAACAGGGCGGAAAATGCCTTCATGCGGTCTCCTCCGCCTTGCTCGAGACAGCCTGGTCGATCTCGTCGTCGCCGTATTCGGTCACGAATCCCTGGGCATCCAGGCCTTGTTCGCGCAACCAGCGCACCATGACGCCGATCTGCCCGTGCGTCACGAACACCCGAGAAGCCCCAGTAGCATCGATGGCCGTTTGCAGGTCCGGCCAGTCGGCGTGATCCGACAGCACAAAGCCCCGGTCCACGCCGCGGCGGCGCCGCGCGCCGCGCAGTTGCATCCAGCCGCTGGCAAAGGCGTCGGCGTGGTCGCCGAAACGGCGCATCCAGGTCGAGCCCCGGGTTGACGGCGGCGCCAAGATCAGCGAGCGGGGGATGTCTGCTTTGGTGGCGTCAGTGCCGGGCGTCGTGGCCGGCAAGGCCACCCCCATTTCGCGGTAAGCAGCATTCAGCGGTTCGACCGCCCCGTGGGTGAGGATCGGACCGATGTCCGGGTCCAGGCCGCTGAGAATCCGCTGAGCCTTGCCAAAGGAATAGCAGTACAGCACGCTGGCCCGACCTGCGGACGCATTCATCAGCCACCAGGCATTGATGTCGGCAAATATCTCTCGCTGCGGACGCCAGCGGTAAATCGGCAGGCCGAACGTCGATTCAGTAATGAAGGTATTGCAACGCACCGGCTCGAAGGGTGCACAGGTGCCATCGGGCTCCAGTTTGTAATCGCCTGACGCTACCCAGACATCGCCTTGGTGTTCAAGCCGTATCTGCGCCGAGCCCAGCACATGGCCGGCCGGATGAAAGCTGACGCGCACGCCATGGTGAACGATCGACTCGCCGTACTCGAGCGTCTGCAGATTGATGTCACCCAGGCGGGCACGAAGAATGCCTGCGCCGGGGGCGGCGGCCAGGTAGTGGCCGTGTCCATAACGCGCATGGTCACCGTGTGCATGAGTAATTAATGCGCGGTCCACCGGACGCCACGGATCGATGTAGAAATTTCCGGGTGGGCAATAAAGGCCCTCTGGACGTGCCACGACCAAATCCATAAGAGCTCCTTGGCGGCGTTGCACGGGACTGTGCTGCAACGCGGTAAACCTTGCACGAGCAAGCGACATGCCGCACGCAATCGGGCGCTCATGCTAGTGCTCACTCAGGCCGTTACCGCTTGATGCACTTTCTCCAAAGTCTCGCCACGCTTGATGATTCGGCTCATCCATGAGATTGCCGTCTCAATATGGGTGTGGGCAGGCACGTTACTGGCTAAGAACAAGCTATCTGAATAACACCACCCCGCTTTGTGTCGGCGACGCCCATCGTTCGATGCTCGGATTCGTGATGCAGAACTTACCGATGCGGTGAATTCTGTCCTCAGGCTTCGAAGCGGTACATCTTCCGGCAAGGAAGAGGCGTGGTGGTCAACCAATTATCAAGACGCACAGGTCGACGCGCTTGCGTCCCCGGACTGGAGAAAAATCTTGCGGACCAAGGTTCTGATTGTCGCTTCCGAAGTTCTTCCGCTGGCAAAGACCGGCGGCCTTGCCGATGCCGTGAGCGGAATGGCGCTCGCGCTTCGCGAGGCCAACGTTGATGTCACGGTGCTGTTGCCCGCTTACCGCAGCGCGCTGCGCGGCGTGACGGGCGCGCAGACTGTCGGGCACTTCTCAGACCTGCCGGGTGGCGAAGCCAGCCTGGTGTCCGCAACCACCACCGCCTGCGACCTGCCGGTGCTGTTGCTCCGTAATGATGCCCTGTACCACCGCGATGGCAGCCTCTATCTTGATGAGGAAGGCCGCGAGTACGAGGACAACGCCGTGCGCTTCGCCGCGCTGGCCCATGCTGCAGCCCGCATCGCCGCAGGCAAGACCGACGTGGCCGTCCCGCACATTGTGCATGCCCAGGATTGGCACGCCGGTCTGGTGCCGTTGCTGATGCGCGCTGAAGGCGCCGATCAGGTCAAGAGCGTGGTCACCATCCACAACCTGGCCTTCCAGGGCCTGTTCCCGATGGAACTCGCCGATGCGATCGGTCTGCCGCAGGATTGCCGCAGCTCGGACGGTGTCGAGTTCTGGGGCAAGATCAATTTCCTGAAAGCCGGCATTCGGTACGCCGATCGTGTCACGACGGTCAGCCACACCTATGCTCGCGAAGTGCTGACGCCGGAATTCGGCTGCGGCCTGGAAGGCCTGCTGCAATCGCGCGGCACGGACTTCTCGGCGGTGCCCAACGGTGTCGACATCGACGTCTGGGATCCGGCGCTGGACAACCTGCTGCCCGACCATTTCAGCCCCGCCGACTTGCGCGGCAAGACTACCTGCAAGCGTGAACTGCAGGAGACCTATGGCCTGATCGCCGACCCCTGGGCGCCGGTGCTGGCCATGGGCAGTCGTCTGACCACCCAGAAGATGGCGGACGTGGCAGCGGGCGCAATTCCGATGGCACTCGATGCCAACCCCCGTCTGCAAGTCGTGGTGCTGGGTTGCGGCGATCGCCAGATCGAAGCCGAGCTGACCGAGATGGCTCAGCGCTACCCCGGCCGTTGTGCAGTCAGCATCGGCTACGACGAACGCAGTGGTCACCTGCTGCACGCCGGTGCCGACATGTTGCTGCATGGCAGCCGCTTCGAGCCCTTCGGCCTGACGCCGATCTACTCGATGCGCTACGGCACCATCCCGGTCGCCTCGCGCGTGGGTGGCATGGCCGACACGATTCTGGACCCGGGTGCAGACGCCGATTCCGACGCCATGGCCAAGGCCTCTGGCGTGCTGTTCGACGGTGACAGCGTGGAAGCCATGTTCAATGCCATCCAGCGTGCCATGGACATGTTCAAGCGCCCGGAACTGTGGCGCGCCATCCAGCGCAACGGCATGACGGCTGATTACAGCTGGGATCTGCCGGCTGGCCAGTACATCGATATCTATCGCGACCTCCTGCCCGCATCCGCGTTCGAATCGCAACCCCTCGTGGCGGTTGCCGAAGCGGTAAAGCAGGTGGCCAATCCGACGCCGGCCCTGGGCGTTGCCAATTCTGATGCAGATGTGACGCCGCCCAAGGCTGTGGTCAAGCGCACGGTCGCGGCGAACAAGCCCAAGCCTGCCGCGCGTAAAGACAGCGCACGCAAGTCTTCCACGCGGGATGCCGGAGGGATTGCGGCAGCAGGCATCTGAGGTATCACACATCCAGGCTGAACGCCGATCCAAAAAAGGTTTTACATGACTGATAGAAAGGCGTTCCGCCCGCGTATTTACTACGTAGACCCCCGCACGCTTGTTGCCTGGGAAAACCAGGGCGATGGATTCACGCCGCACGCATCCTGGTTGACCGCACTGGATCGAGCCAAGACCCTTGGTTTCGATACCGTCCTGTTTGGCGCCTTGGCCGCCAGCACAGGCGAACTTTCCCTCCCTGATAGCTGGAATCGAGGCGCCGCCACACTGGGCAGCGCCTCGCTTGATGAATTGCTGCCGCGGCTGACGGCAGCTGGCGCCGAGCGTGGTTTGTCGATCTGGTTCGATGTCGTGATCGATCAGGTCGGCGTCGACGGCGATGCCCACCGCGAACATCCGCACTGGTACCGCCGCGCACTCGATCCCGATCGTGACGCGCTGGATCCGCGCCTGGGCTTCGGCGCACGTCAAGTGGCCGAACTCCAGCTCGAAGGCGGCCAGCTCCCCGATGGCTTCGCGGCCGAATGGTCGGCGCGCCTGACTTCCTGGGCGCAAGCCGGCGTTGGCGGTTGGCGTTTCCTTGGCGTGCAGCGATTGCCAGCCGAGGCCTGGGCATCGATTCTTGAACCCGTTCGCAGCAGCCATGCTGCCGTCAAAGCGACCGCATGGACGCCCGGCGTGAGCGCTGACCTCGTCATCGGTCTGCGAAGCGCTGGTTTCGACGCGGTCTACGCCTCGTTGCCATGGTGGGATTTCCGTGCGCCCTGGTTGCTGGAAGAGCACGCCAGGCTGTCTACCGCAGGCGCGGTCATCGCGCCGGTGGATGACCCGCAGCGCATTCGTCCCGGTCAGGCCGCCACGCGTGAAGATGCCTGCCGCGTGCTGTGGACTGCCGTGGCGATTGGCGATGGTCTGCTGGTGCCTGCCGGCTTCGAAGGCGACGCCGAATCCGCGGATGAGCTGGCCACCGAGATCATCTCGGCGAATCAAAGCTTGGCCGGCATCGACAAGCCGCTGGCCCCGCCCCGTCAATTGACGGGGCCGGATGCATCGGTCGGCGCGCTCTTGCGCGCACCAGTGCGGCCCGGGCAGGAGGACGCTCGCTCGCCGGGCCGGGTGGCCACCTTGACGGTCTTCAACCCCGACGACAAACAAGCGGTGCCGGTGCCATGGCGCACTGTGCAATCGCGTCTTCCCGATGACTACGGTCACATTGACGTGACTGACGCACCTGCCACCTTGCAAGGCGGAGAAGTGCTGAAGGTCAGCGCGCGCAATCTGCCGGCAGTGCGCCTGCCAGCCAAACAACTTGCACCTGCTGCGCAGCGAAAGCGTCTGGCCACGGCCTTGACGCGGCCGCGCATGGTGATCGAAGCCGTGTCCCCGTCGGTCGACAACGGCGCCTACCCGGTCAAGCGGACCGTAGCCCGCCCGGTGCGCGTCGAAGCCGACATCTTCACCGACGGCCACGAAAAGATCGGCGCAGCCGTGTGGTGGCGCCCGGTCGACACCACCGAGTGGACCGAAGTGCGCATGAGCCTGGTCAACAATGACCGCTGGGCTGGCAGCTTCACGCCCGAACGCCTGGGACGTCACGAATTCACGGTGGTTGCCTGGCGCGACCGCTTTGCGACCTGGCGCGATGAGATGAGCAAGAAGGTCAAGGCCGGCATCGACGTATCGGTCGAGGCGCGCGAAGGCAAGGCACTGATTGCCGAGACCCTGGCTGCCGTCGGCAACCGCGAGCACAGTGTGCTGTCGGCGCTGGCCGCATCGCTGAATGTCGATCTGAAAGCCACCCACGCGACGGCGCCGCAGGCCGGCGTCAAGGCAGGGCGCAAGAAGCCCATGCCGCCGCTGGACCCTGCCGAGCTCGACATCTTGCTGTCGGACGAATTGGCCGACGCCATGCTGCCGCTGGAACTGCGCGAATTCCAGTTGATCCATGCACCCTCACTGCCGCTGCTGGTCGAGCGCGAGGCAGCGGGATTCTCCAGCTGGTACGAACTCTTCCCGCGTTCGCAGAGCGGCGATGTGAACCGTCACGGCACCTTCGATGACGTGATCGCACGCCTGCCGATGGTGCGCGACATGGGCTTCGACGTGCTGTATTTCCCGCCGATCCATCCGATCGGCCGACAGCATCGCAAGGGCCGCAACAACAGCCTGAGCGCCGGACCGAACGATCCTGGCAGCCCGTACGCCATTGGCTCTGAAGCCGGCGGCCACGATGCCTTGCACCCCGAATTGGGCACGGTCGAAGACTTCCGTCGCCTGCTGAAGGCAGCGCGCGAACACGGCCTTGAAATCGCACTTGATTTCGCCATTCAGTGCTCGCCCGATCACCCCTGGTTGCGCGACCACCCCGAGTGGTTCGCCTGGCGCGCCGACGGCACGATCAAGTACGCCGAGAATCCGCCCAAGAAGTACGAGGACATCGTCAATGTCGAGTTCTATCCGCCGGGTACCCTGCAGTCGGCCGACCTGGCGCAAAGCCCGGCAAGCGGTCTGTGGCAAGCCTTGCGCGATGTGGTCTTGCACTGGGCGCGCGAAGGTGTGCGCACCTTCCGCGTGGACAATCCGCATACCAAGCCCTTGGCGTTCTGGGAATGGATGATCTCGGAAGTGCAGGCGCAGTATCCCGACACGCTGTTCCTGTCGGAAGCCTTCACCAAGCCGAAGATGATGTACCGACTGGCCAAGGTTGGCTTCTCGCAGTCGTATACCTACTTCACCTGGCGCGAGTTCGCCGGCGAGATGCGCGAATATGTGGAAGAACTCAACCAGGCCCCGGTGGCCGACTTCTTCCGCCCGCACTTCTTCGTCAACACGCCCGACATCAATCCGCGTTTCCTGCAGCGATCAGGACGGGCCGGCTTCCAGATTCGGGCGGCGCTGGCCGCGACCTTGTCGGGTCTGTGGGGCGTCTATAACGGCTTCGAGCTCTGCGACGCCGCGCCCGTACCGGGCAAAGAGGAATACCTCGATTCGGAGAAGTACGAAATCCGGGTCTGGGACTACAAGCGGCCCGGCAACATCGTGGCCGATATCACACGCCTCAACCAGATTCGCCGCGCCAACCCGGCGTTGCACACCCATCTGGGCGTGACCTTCCATCGTGGTGACAGCGATCAGATGCTGGTGTATTCGAAGTCCACGCCGGAACGCGACAACGTTGTGCTGGTGGCCGTGAACATGAATCCGCACGCACCTCAGTTCAGCAACGTCGAGTTGGCGCGCAGCGCCTTCGGCCTGCCCGACCACGCCCCGTTGCAGATCGAAAACCTGCTGACGGGCGAACGTGAGATCTGGCCCGACTGGCATCGCGGCATCTACCTCGATCCGGCCCAGCCGTACGCCATCTGGCGCATTTCTGTTCAAGCCGACCTGGTCACTGATCGACAACATTTTGCGGAACAAAAAGACATCCATGGATAACGCCACGCCGCACGTGAGTTCGTCAAATCATGACGATCCGACCTGGTACAAAGATGCAGTCATCTATCAACTGCACCTGAAGTCTTTCTTCGATTCCAACAATGACGGCATCGGTGACTTCCCCGGTCTGATCTTGAAGTTGGACTACATCGCCGAGCTGGGCGTAGACACGATCTGGCTGCTGCCCTTCTACCCGTCGCCGCGCCGCGATGACGGCTATGACATCGCCGAATACCGCGGCGTGCATGATGACTACGGCACGATCGCCGACCTGCGCCGCCTGATTGCGGAAGCGCACGCACGTGGTATCCGCGTGGTGACCGAGCTGGTGATCAACCACACGTCGGACCAGCATCCCTGGTTCCAGGCGGCACGCAATGCGCCGGCTGGTTCGCCTGAGCGCGACTTTTATGTGTGGTCGGACAACGATCAGGCCTATGCCGGCACGCGTGTGATTTTCCTGGATACAGAGAAGTCCAACTGGACCTGGGACCCGGTCGCCAACGCCTACTTCTGGCATCGCTTCTATTCGCACCAGCCCGACCTGAACTTCGACAACCCGGAAGTGTTGAAAGAAGTGCTGGGCGTGATGCGCTTCTGGCTCGACCTGGGGGTGGATGGACTGCGTCTCGACGCCGTGCCCTACCTGATCGAGCGCGAAGGCACGAACAACGAAAATCTGGCCGAGACGCACGACATCCTGAAGCAGATCCGCACGAACCTGGATGCGTCGTACAAGAATCGCCTCTTGCTGGCGGAAGCCAATCAGTGGCCGGAAGACGCGCAGGAATACTTCGGCGACGGCGACGAATGCCACATGTCCTTCCACTTCCCGCTGATGCCACGCATGTACATGGCGATCGCGCGTGAAGACCGTTTCCCGATCACCGACATCATGCGTCAGACGCCGGACATTCCGGCCGACTGCCAGTGGGCGATTTTCCTGCGCAACCATGACGAGCTGACGCTCGAGATGGTGACCAGCGCAGAACGTGACTACCTGTGGAACTTCTACGCTGCCGACCGCCGTGCGCGGATCAACCTGGGTATTCGCCGCCGCCTGGCTCCCTTGCTGGAACGCGATCGTCGCCGCATTGAATTGATGAACAGCCTGCTGCTGTCGATGCCCGGCACACCCGTGATCTATTACGGCGACGAGATCGGCATGGGCGACAACATCCACCTGGGTGATCGGGATGGTGTGCGTACCCCGATGCAGTGGTCGCCTGACCGCAACGGCGGCTTCTCGCGTGCCGATCCGGAAAATCTTGTGCTGCCGGCGCTGCAAAGCCCGCAGTACGGCTTCCAGGCCGTGAACGTCGAAGCGCAGCACCGCGATCCGCATTCGCTCTTGAACTGGATGCGCCGCATGCTGGCCAAACGTCGCCAGCACAAGGCCTTCGGCCGCGGTTCGCTGAACTTCCTGTATCCGGGCAATCGCAAGATCCTGGCCTACGTGCGTGAGTTCGAAGGCGACACGATTCTGTGCGTGGTCAACCTGTCGAACGCCCCGCAGGCCGTGGAACTCGACCTATCGAAGTTCCAGGGCCGCGTGCCGGTCGAATTGCTGGGTGGCACGCCGTTCCCGCCCATTGGTGAACTGACCTACCTGCTGACCCTGCCGCCGTACGGCTTCTACTGGTTCGAACTGAGCACCGAAGCTGCGCCGCCGTCCTGGCATACCCAGACGTCCGAACAGATGCCTGAGTTTGCCACCCTGGTGCTGCGCGACCGCGAGGGTTACCAGCTGATGGAAGGCTCGCGCAAGTCGCTCGAGCTGGAAGTGCTGCCTGCCTACCTGGCACGCCGCCGCTGGTTCGCATCGAAAGACCGCAAGCTGGATTCGGCTCGTGTGGTCTACGCTGCGCCGCTGGCCGGCAACCGCGGCGACCTGTACTTCGCCGAGATCGAAGCCATCGTCGAAGGCACGACCGAGCGCTATGCGCTGCCGGTCAAGCTGGTGTGGGACGACAACCTCTCGCAGCTGGAGCAGCAGCTGGCGCTGGCCGGTGTGCGTCGCGGACCGCAGGTCGGCAAGATGACCGATGCGTTTGCCACGCCTGCTTTCGCATTGACCATGATCGACCATTGGCGCAAGCGCAGTGTGGTGAAGCTGGGCCCCACCGGGGAGCTGGTCTTCCGTGCTGAACCTGGCCTGGATGAGATTGTCTTCTCGGACGAGCCGAGCATCAACTGGTTGTCCGCCGAGCAGTCCAACAGTTCGCTGATCGTTGATTCCAAGCTGATGCTGAAGGTGGTGCGTCGCATTGCGCCGGGTATCCACCCCGAAGCCGAGATGACGCGTTATCTGACGGCACGCGGCTACCGCAACATCGGCGCGCTGGTGGGCGAATTGGTGCGCATGGGCGAGGGCGGCACGCCCTACACCCTGGCCATCCTGCAAGCCAATATTCCCAATCAGGGCAATGCCTGGGAATGGACGCTGAACTACCTGAACGGCACGCTGGACAATGCCGCGCTGACTGGCGAAACCGTCGAGAGCTACGAGGAAGAGCTGGCCGGTTATGGTGCGCTGGCTGGCGTGATCGGCACGCGTGTCGCCGAGTTGCACGCTGTGCTGGCGGCACCGTCGGATGACGAGGCCTTTGCACCGCAGACGCTTGATGCGACCGCCGTCAAGGCGCGTGCCGAAGAAGTGCGCGAGATGCTGGTGAAGGCGCTGGACGCCCTGGCCCAGCCGCGTGAGTGGGCAGACCCGGCAGTGCGCCAGCTGGCAGAAGACCTGATCGCCAAGCGCGAAGATTTGCTCGACACCATTGGCCGTCTGGCGGACTTCGGTGTGGGCGACAAGCAGATCCGCATTCACGGCGACTTCCATCTGGGTCAGGTGCTGGTGGCGCAGAGCGACGCTTACTTGATCGACTTCGAGGGCGAACCGGCACGGTCGGTTGAAGCTCGCCGCAAGAAGAGCAGTCCGATGCGCGACGTGGCCGGTCTGCTGCGTTCCTTCGACTACGCAGTGGCCTCGCTCGACAAGCCGGAAGATCCTGCCAAGGTGCAGGCCGATGCAGCCAGCGCGCCGGGCGTGCCTGCCGCGCAGACGGTTCGCCAGCGCCGCATGAACTTGCTTGAACGCTTCCGCGACAGCGCATCGCGCGCCTTCCTGGATGCGTATTTTGCAAGTGCGCGTAGCGCTGAGCATCCCTGGCTGAATACCCAGACCGAAGGCGCTGCCCTCGATCTGGCGCTGTTGGAGAAGGCTGCCTACGAAATCGTCTACGAAGCGGCCAATCGCCCGACATGGATTGGTATTCCGGTGCGCGGGTTGCACGATCTGGCCTCCCGATTGCTACATCCCGAACACCATGCCATTGAGAGAAAAGATGACCGCGACGCCTGACACGGATTACGTCCTGGAAGAAGCACTGGCGCGCGATATCGACCTGCTTGCGCGCGCCCAACATCATGACCCGTTCGCTGTGCTGGGCGTGCACCGCACCCCTGCCGG
>Ga0308163_10001552_pt1 | contig 24340 bp, 23 predicted proteins | sample PhyTR1_FD_201037 | JGI IMG/M metagenome (GOLD analysis project Ga0308163, IMG submission 201037) | Phyllosphere microbial communities from UC Gill Tract Community Farm, Albany, California, United States - DLSLT.R1 | ecosystem: Host-associated > Plants > Phyllosphere > Unclassified | place: USA... | reverse complement strand
TTTCATGCCACAGCAAAAAGTGAATGTGTTACTCATCGACACCCTGCACGCGGATCTGGTTGATCCTGCCATTGGTGCCTGGCGTAACATCAATTAATTACCGCGCAGCCTGGCGAGCAGGCCGTGTTCAGAGAGTTCACTATGTCGGCAAATGATAATCAGAAAACGGTTCCGAATGCCCTGCCGGACGGATACCGCTTCAACGAGTTTGAGATCAAGGAAGTGATTGGCGGTGGCGGTTTCGGCATTGTCTATCGCGCATGGGATCACCAGCTGGAACGCACTATCGCCATCAAAGAGTACATGCCGGTTTCGCTGGCGGTACGCGCGGCGGACTTGACGCTGGAACTGCGTGGCGAACGCTTCCAGAAACTGTTTAACGCCGGCCTGAATAGTTTTATTCAGGAAGCGCGGCTGCTGGCCCGCTTTAACCATCCGGGCCTGCTGCACGTGCTGCGCTTCTGGGAGCAGAACGGCACCGCCTATATGGGTACGCTCTACTACAGCGGCATGACGCTGAAAGAGTGGCAGATCACCAGCCCGGAGTCGATTTCCGAAGCCTGGATCCGTCGTCTGCTGCCGCCGCTGCTGGGAGCCATCAGTACCATTCATCAGGCCGGTTATCTGCATCGCGATATCTCGCTGGATAATATTCAGATTCAGGAAAACCAGCTGCCGGTGCTGCTGGATTTCGGCTCTGCGCGTAAGGAGATCGGCAATCTCTCCGATGAAACCGAAATCATGCTCAAGCCGGGCTTTGCGCCGATTGAGCAGTACAGCGAAGAGGGTGAGGTCGAACAGGGTCCGTGGACCGATATCTACGCCCTGGGTGCCGTGCTGCATAGCCTGATCACCGGCAACCCGCCGCCGGTCAGCGTGGTGCGCTGCATTGAAGATAATTACCAGCCGCTGGCCGAGCGTCAGCCGGCAGGCTATTCCCTGCCGCTGCTGCATGCGATTGACCGCGCGCTGGCGATGAAACCCGGCGATCGTCCGCAATCGATTGATGCGTTTGCTGCATTAATCGATCTGCCGGTGAGCGATGTTGAAGCGGTGGTGAATAGTTTTCCGGTGCCGGGCGAGAGTGTCGCCGCAGTGGAAGAGGAGCCGGTCGACGCAGCGGCTCCGATCGTGATGGCGGTGAATCACGGTGCCGCCGCCGCCGAGCCGGTTACACCGCGTACCGTGCGTCGGCTGTCGCCGGGACTGATCGGTGCCGCCGCCGTGGCTCTGCTGGCGGTGGTTGCTGCGGTATGGCTGGCGAATCGTCACAGCGCCGCGCCGGAGCAGGTGACGCAATCACCGGTAGCGGCCAGCGCGCCCGCTCCGACAACCCCAGTGGCGGCTGCGCCAGCCATGCTGGCAACGGTCTATCTCAAGCTGGAAAGCGGTGAGAATGTGGTGCTCAATGGACAGCCGCTGGAGGTCAAACCGGGCAGCAGCGGTTTCGCTGCACTGAATCTGGCGGCCGGACAGTATCGTATTGAAGTCCACAACGGCAGCGTGACGCACGCGCAATCGTTGACGATTGACAAACCTGGCACCTGGCTGATTAATCCGGATAACTGACTGGCGAGGTAACGGGCTGGAGCAGTCTCCGACTGTGCCGCCCGACTGGCTGACCTCACCGCCGGGCGGTGGTGAGGGTTGTTGTTCCTGAGAGAGTTCAGGCCTGCTTCAGGCAGTGACTCTGCTGTAAAGTCCGCACCTGATGCGCCAGCCGGCTCAGGCTCTCCTCTTCCATGCCGCGTTTAGTCAGCTCCTCTTCGAGTGAAAAAAGATACTGGGCATTCGAGCCAAGCGGGCCGCTGGCGGCGGCAATCAGCGGGGCGATCGCTTCCGGGCAGGAATCTGACTCATACAGCGGATGACGCGGGTCCATGATAAAAGTCAGCGCCGTTACGCTGCGACCATCATCCAGTTGCAGTTCACACCAGGTCGGCAGATAGCAGCCGGTAATCATCTCGCGTTTCCACAGCAGTGCCAGCTCTTCATGCAGCCGCGCCTCGGGCAGACGAAAAGCCAGACCGCTGGTCCGGCCGCCCTGTTTCAGCGCCAGCATCCGGCCAGGATGGGTGGCGGTACCCCGTCCGGCAATCAGCCGCAGACAGAAAGCGCGATGCCAGCCTTCCAGCGAGCCGGACGCTACCTCATCCGCTTCAAAGATCGGGTTCCACATCAGAGAGCCGTAACCAAAGATCCATACCGGGCTGTGATCGGGACGGCAGGCCAGCGTAGCAGCCAGCGACGCCGCGCGCTGCTCGCAACTCCAGAGCAGCGTCTCTTCGATATCACCGAACGACGTTTTACAATCCGCTTTTAAAAGAAATTCCCGGGTAAGCAATGCGACCTCCTCGACTTTCACGGCGTCCTGTCCAGATGGCTCCTCTGTAACGATCACCAAAACGGCTTCGCGTTTCGTTCACAAAATTGACATTAATCCATTTACTGGTGGGGTTTCAAGCGTGAGGCGGGTCGCAGGATAAAAAAAACCAGATAAACCTGATAGCAGAGGCAGAAAAAAGGGCCGGATATTTCTGGCCCTTTGATGAAAGCAGGCTACGCAAATAGATTAGCGCTTAGGATGCCACTTATCGTCATCGCCTTTTTCATACTCTTTTTTCACCGCCGCCCAGGCCACTTTATGTGCCACCTCTTCGCGGGAATCATCGCCGCGGCGATCTTCGGCCTCTTTATACTGCGACCAGGCACTGTTAAACGCCTGCTGGTAAATATCCTGCGCGTGCGCCGGGAGTACGTGTTTAACGTTGTCAGGTAAATCGGCTCGGCTATCGTAAGGCATACTTCCTCCTCGGTTTACAGGGTCATAATAAGTCTGGCTCAGGACAGCAAAAATACAAATAACGATTTATGCTCAGTTTAGACAAAAATCCTTATAATCACCCTGTAAATTCATTTAATCCAACCATTTTATCGTTCTAAACAGCGAAGTCATCGGGGATTAACGATTCTTTATTACCTGATTATTAATGCAATATTCTGGATAACACCCGGTTAACCGGCTTCCGATATTTTATAGTACTTAAGTAAAAAGCAGTAAATTTTTCCCGCTCAGGCGGTTGAAAAGATAAACTGCGCGCTGCCCTAAAACTGATTATATTTTAACAGCAGCGCCGCTGCCCTTATGATCACTAACCAGAGAGGATGGTGAATGCCTTCACATGAAAAAACACGTCACAAGGAATTCTCGCTGATATTTCCCATCGTTACGCTGGGTGTACTCTATTTTTTTGGCGCACAAACCTCGTTTCCGATCGTCGTCGGTATCAACATACTGGCGCTGATTGCCATTCTTAGCAGCGCGTTCAGCGTGGTGCGCCATGCCGATGTGCTGGCACACCGGCTGGGCGAGCCCTACGGATCGCTGATACTGAGTTTATCGGTAGTGATCCTTGAAGTGAGCCTGATCTCGGCGCTGATGGCCACCGGCGATGCCGCGCCCGGCCTGATGCGTGACACGCTCTACTCGATTGTGATGATTGTCACTGGCGGGCTGGTCGGTTTCGCCCTGCTGCTCGGCGGCAATAAGTTCGCCACGCAGTACGTTAATCTGGCGGGCGTGAAGCAATATCTGATCGCCATCTTTCCGCTGGCGATTCTGGTGCTGGTGTTTCCTAACGCCCTGCCCGGCGGCAACTTTTCTACCGCGCAGGCGCTGTTGATTGCCGCGATTTCAGCCGCCATGTATGGCGTTTTCCTGCTGATCCAGACCAAAACCCACCAGAGCCTGTTTGTCTATGAGCATGAGGATGAGAGCGATGATGGCGATCCCCATCACGGTAAGCCCTCGGCACACAGCAGCGTCTGGCACACCGTCTGGTTGATTGTGCATCTGGTGGCGGTGATTGCGGTGACCAAAATGAATGCCAACACGCTGGAAAGCTTGTTGACCGAATTGAATGCACCGGTACAGTTCACCGGCTTCCTGGTGGCGCTGCTGATCCTGTCGCCGGAAGGATTGGGGGCAATTAAAGCGGTGCTGATGAACCAGGTGCAGCGCGCGATGAACCTGTTCTTCGGTTCGGTGCTGGCGACGATTTCGTTAACCGTACCGGCCGTGACCCTGATCGCTACCCTGACTGGTCAGGAGCTGATCTTTGGCCTTGAGCCGCCGCAGATGGTGATTATGATGGCGTCGCTGATCCTGTGTCAGCTCTCCTTCTCTACCGGCCGCACCAATGTGCTGAACGGTGCGGCACATCTGGCATTGTTTGCCGGTTATCTGGTCACCATTATGCTGTAAGGCCCGCCGCCTGCAGACGAAAAAAAAGAGCGATTTCTCGCTCTTTTTTTTTTTTGCCTTGCTGCAGCAGAATTACTTGCTGGTATCCAGCTCAGGGAAGCTTTTAACCAGATCGTCAATCGCCTTCATCTGCACCAGGAACGGCTCCAGCTTGTCGAGCGGCAGCGCCGAAGGACCATCACACAGCGCGTGATCCGGGTCCGGATGCGCTTCAATGAACAGGCCCGCAATGCCCACTGCCATACCGGCACGTGCCAATTCGCCCACCTGCGCACGACGACCGCCAGAAGCCGCGCCAAACGGATCGCGGGTTTGCAGCGCATGGGTGACGTCGAAAATCACCGGGCTGTTGTGGGTGACCTTCTTCATCACGTTAAAGCCGAGCATGTCGACCACCAGGTTGTCATAACCGAAGTTGCTGCCACGGTCGCACAGGATCACCTGCTCGTTGCCGCCTTCAGCGAACTTATCAACGATGTTGCCCATCTGGCCAGGACTGACGAACTGTGGCTTCTTGACGTTGATCACCGCGCCGGTTTTCGCCATCGCTTCCACCAGGTCGGTCTGACGCGCCAGGAAGGCTGGCAGCTGGATGACGTCAACCACATCCGCCACCGGCTGCGCCTGTGACGCTTCGTGCACGTCAGTGATGATTTTCACGCCGAAAGCCTGCTTCAGCTCCTGGAAAATCTTCATGCCCTCTTCCAGGCCCGGACCGCGATAGGAGTGAATAGATGAACGGTTAGCTTTATCAAACGACGCTTTAAACACGTAAGGGATACCGAGCTTGTCGGTCACTCTGACGTAATGTTCGCAGATGCGCATCGCCAGGTCGCGCGACTCCAGCACGTTCATCCCGCCGAACAGTACAAACGGCAGATCGTTTGCTACCTTGATGTCACCAATACTCACGACTTTCTGTGTCATGCCCTTTCCTTTTCAGTGGGTACGCTTAGTGCAGCGTGACCTGTTTTTGTTCGATTGCGTGAATCTGAACTTTGATCATCTCGCTGACCGGGTCCTCAGGACACTGCTCAACGAAATAAGTGAGATCATTCAGCGCGATATGTTCGCACTCCAGCTGCGCATAGATCAAACCGCGATCGCGGATTTCGTACGGATCGTCAGGATCGATTCGCAACAGCACCTGGCTGACGTTCAGCGCCAGTTCCATCTTCTTCTCTTCCATCAACGCCGCTTTTAACGTGTCGAGCATTTTACGCATCACGGTGACGGTTTTGGCTTCATCAAGATCGTCATCGTACAGACGCGCGGTCGGGCTGATGTTGCCCTTGAGCCACACTTCCAGCGTATGCATGTCGAGCGTTTCGCCATTGAACGGATTAATCAGCCATTTCTCGCCGTCAATCCAGTCGGCGCGCAGGATCAGCTGAGTCGGGAAGATGACCGGCATCAGCGGCAACTCCAGCTCGGCAGCAATGTGCAGCAGGATCACGCCCAGTGAGACGGCCGTGCCCTGGCGGGTTCTCAAAACGTTGTCGAGCCAGAGCGCGTCAGAAAGATTATATACCCCGCTGGCGCCGCCAAATCCCCATTGGCGATAGAACAGCTCCAGCAGCTTTTCGAGTTTCAGATCGGCATCGCCGGCCTGGCTGACATAATCACGCGCTTCGGCCACCAGGGCCGCAAGTTGTGCTTCCACCGACACGGCCGGAAAATCGGCGCGGATGGCAAGCGTAGCGCCAATCACCGCTTCACATAACGGTGTCTGGCTAAAATCTAATTGTTCGGTAGAGGTCATACTATCCCCATAACGGCATTTTGCTCAGCGCCAGCTTAATGACCATCACCAGCGCGATTAACGCCACCAGAAACGCGATCCAGCGGGTACGGTCAGTGCGTGGTCGGCGGCTCAATGCCACAAATCCTAAGGCGATGTAGATAATAACCCCTAATAGCTTCTCAGTCAGCCAGCTTCCTTGCGGAGTGAAGGGATAGAAGTGAGTAATCATCACCAATGAGATGCCGGTCAACAGTAACAGCGTGTCGTTGGCGTGCGGCAGAATGCGCACCCAGCGCCGCGATAGCATCGCCGATCCGGTGCGCAGCCAGAAAAAGCGCAGCACAAACATCGAAATGGTGACGATGACCGTTAACAGGTGGAGATTTTTGATCAGTGGATACCAGGCGTACATAGTGAGTCCTTTTTCGTCCGCTTTCAGGTTGAAGATTGCCCGAGGGTAACGCGGGGATTGCCACCGTAGTCATTGACGGTTTCTACCGCGCGGTAGCCGTGCTGGCGCATCATGTCACGCACCGCCTGATCCTGCTGCCAGCCGTGCTCCAGCAGCAACCAGCCGCCGGGCTGCAGCCAGTCAGCCGCCTGTTCAATCAGCGTGCGCAAATCTGCCAGGCCCGCGTCTGCTGCCACCAGCGCGCTGCGCGGCTCAAACCGCACGTCGCCCTGCTCCAGGTGGTGATCGCTGGCGTCAATATAAGGCGGGTTGCTGACGATAATGTCAAAACGCTGCGGAGTGAGTTGCTGAAACCAGTGGCTGAGCGCAAAACGGGCATTCGGCAGATTGAGCTGCTGCGCATTGCTGCGTGCCAGTTCCACCGCCTCAGCGATACGATCCACGCCGATGACCTGACAGTCGGGCCGTTCGCTGGCCAGCGCCAGCGCAATCGCGCCGGTGCCGGTACCGAGATCAAGAATGGTGGCTGCGGACACCGGCAGATGCGCCAGCGCCTGCTCAACCAGCAGTTCGGTGTCCGGTCGCGGGATCAGCGTGGCATCCGTGACGCGCAGCGGCAGCGACCAGAATTCACGTTCGCCGACCAGATGCGCCACTGGCTCACCGCGGGCGCGACGGCTCAGTAAAGCATCAAGCTGGCTAAGCTGCTGATCGCTGAGCAGGGTTTCATCAAAAGCGATTAACCAGCTGCGCGACTTGCCGGTCACGAAGCTCAACAGGATTTCGGCGTCGCGCTTCGGGCTGTCGCCGCCATTCAGGGTCGCAATGGCCTGTTTCAGCCAGTGACGAATATCCATTAATCCTGGCCAGCCAGCGCCGCCAGCTGATCCGCCTGATATTCCTGCACAATCGGCTCAATCAGGCTGTCGATTTTCCCTTCCATGGTTTCATCCAGACGGTAAAGCGTCAGGTTGATGCGATGGTCGGTGACGCGGCCCTGCGGGAAGTTATAGGTACGGATACGGTCAGAACGATCGCCGCTGCCTAGCAGGTTACGACGGGTGCTGGCTTCGGCGGCGTGACGACGGGCCATTTCGGCGGCGTGAATACGCGCGCCCAGCACCGCCAGCGCTTTGGCTTTGTTTTTATGCTGCGAACGCTCGTCCTGACACTCCACCACAATGCCGGTTGGCAGGTGGGTAATACGGATCGCGGAGTCGGTGGTGTTAACGTGCTGACCGCCGGCACCTGATGAACGGAAAGTATCGATTTTCAAATCACCGGCGTTGATTTCCGGCAATTCTGCCTCCGGTATTTCCGGCATTACCGCCACGGTGCAGGCGGAAGTGTGGATTCGTCCCTGAGATTCGGTCTCGGGCACGCGCTGAACCCGGTGTCCGCCCGATTCAAACTTCAGGCGGCCATAGGCACCCTCACCGGTCACCCTTGCGATCACCTCTTTATAACCGCCATGCTCGCCTTCGTTGGCGCTGACGATCTCAACCCGCCAGCGGCGCGCTTCGGCATAACGGCTGTACATGCGGAACAGATCACCGGCAAAAATTGCGGCCTCATCACCGCCGGTACCGGCGCGAACTTCAATAAAGCAGGCACGCTCATCATCGGGATCTTTTGGTAACAGCAGCACCTGTAACTGTTGCTCCAGCGCTTCGCTCTGCTCGCGTGCCGCCTGCAGCTCTTCCTGCGCCATGTCGCGCATCTCAGGGTCGTCGAGCATCTGCTGCGCCGTCTCAATATCTTCCTGAACCTGCTGCCAGTCGCGGAAGCAACGGGTGACATCGGTCAGCTGGGCATATTCGCGCGACAGCGCACGGAAGCGTTCCTGGTCGGCGATCACGCCGGCATCGCCCAGCATCGCTTCCACTTCTTCGTGGCGCTCCTGCAGGGCTTCCAGTTTGGCAACAATAGAGGTTTTCATTTAAATGTGGGATTCCCGTAACAGGTAGCAGCAGCCTGGTGCCTACTCGAGACCCAGGCTGTCGCGTAAAATCTGCAGGCGTTCATTATCGCCGTCGCGGGCGGCCTGCTGAAGCGATTTGGTTGGAGCGTGAATTAAACGGTTGGTCAGCTTGTGCGCCAGTTCCTGCATCACTTTCTGCGGATCGGCACCCTGTTGCAGCGCCTGTAGCGCGCGGCCTTCCAGCTCAGCACGGATTTCATCCGCCTGAGAACGGTATTCACGGATGGTGTTAACTGCGCCCTGAGAACGCAACCATGCCATGAACTCACCGCTTTCCTGCACCACGATGCTCTCGGCCTGCACTGCCGCCGCTTTGCGCTGCGCCAGGTTCTGCTCGATAATCGCCTGCAGGTCATCGACGCTGTAGAGATAAGCATTGGGCAGTTTGCCGACTTCCGGCTCGACATCGCGTGGAACCGCAATATCCACCAGCAGCATCGGCTTATTACGACGCGCTTTCAGTGCGCGCTCCATCATGCCTTTGCCAATAATCGGCAGCGGACTGGCGGTAGAAGAGATGATAATGTCGGCTTCCGCCAGCCGGGCATCGATCTCCGCCAGGCTGATCACCTCAGCACCAACTTCGGTGGCCAGCGCTTCAGCACGCTCACGGGTGCGGTTGGCAATAATGAGTTTTTTAACCTGATGCTCGCGCAGATGGCGCGCCACTAGCTCAATGGTTTCACCGGCACCGACCAGCAGCACGTTGACGGAAGAGAGCGATTCAAAAATCTGACGCGCCAGGGTACAGGCAGCAAACGCCACCGAAACGGCATTGGCACCGATATCAGTTTCGGTACGGACCCGTTTGGCGACGGAGAAGGTTTTCTGGAACATGCGTTCCAGTTCGCTGCTCAGCGCCTGGCTACGCGAGGAGTCGGCAAAGGCTTTCTTCACCTGTCCAAGAATCTGTGGTTCACCCAGCACCAGCGAATCCAGACCGCTGGCAACCCGCATCAGGTGGCTGACCGCCTCATTATCCTGATGCCAGTAAAGGCTGTTGCGCACATCCTCTTCATCGAGCTGATGATAGTCGCACAACCAGCGTACCAGACGCGCCTGCAAATCGGCCTGCTGCTCTACACTGAGGTAGAGTTCGGTCCGGTTACAGGTCGACAGCACCACGCCGCTCTGCACCATTTGCTGTGATAACAGGCTGTTCAGCGCCTGCTCAAGCGTCTCCGGCCCGAACGATACACGTTCGCGCAGAGCAATGGGGGCAGTTTTGTGATTGATTCCGAGAGCGAGCAGCGTCATGGTGGTTTCGGTTGGGATGTCCCAATAATGTCAGGGTTTTGTGAGGCGCATTCTACAAGATGCGGCAGATCAAGAAAAGCCATACAAAGCCTATGACTGTAATAAGATTAACCTGATCGTGCTCAATTTGCTGCATAACAGCATTGACGGCTTAAATACGGATGGTTAGCGTTATCCGTTACGAATTATAAACGTGTCTGAGGAGATGACCACTTGATGCTTTATTCACCACGCACTCTGTTGCGCATTTTGCCCCTGGCCAGCGTATTGCTGGCCGCCTGTAGCGTTAACAAACCGCAAGGCCCGGGCCCCAGCGTGACCGCGCCACAGTGGCAACAGCATCAGCAGGCGGTCTCACACGTCACCCACTATCAGACGCGCGGCGCTTTTGCTTACCTGTCTGATAAACAAAAGGTCTACGCGCGCTTTAACTGGCAGCAAACTGCTCCTGACCGCTATCGCCTGTTACTGACCAATCCGCTTGGCAGCACCGAACTGCAGCTGGATGCGCAGGGTTCAGTGGTGCAGATCGTTGACAACAAGGGCAAACGCTACGTCAGCAATGATGCGCAAAAAATGATTTCGCAACTGACCGGTATGAACATTCCGCTGGCGAACCTGCGTCAGTGGATGATGGGCCTGCCTGGCGATGCCACTGATTATCAGCTTAATGAAAACTATCAGCTGCGCAGCCTGAATTACAGCCGTGACGGCCAGAACTGGCAGGTGTCGATTGCCGGTTACGACAGCAACGTCACGCCGCCGCTGCCTGCCAGCCTGGAGCTGAAAGAAGGCGATCAGCGGATTAAACTGCGCATGGACAGCTGGACCGTTCAATGATGAGTCACTGGCCGTCACCGGCAAAACTGAACCTCTTTCTCTACATCACCGGCCGTCGTCCTGACGGCTATCACAACCTGCAGACGCTGTTTCAGTTTCTGGATTATGGCGATACGTTGCAGATCAGCACCGATCACAGCGATCGCATCCAGCTGCTGACGCCGGTGGCGGGCGTCGCGGAGGCGGATAACCTGATTGTGCGCGCCGCCGAACGGTTAAAACAGGCGGCACTGGCGAAGCAGACCCTGCCGCCAAAGGCAGGCGCGCAGATTGCCATCGACAAGCGGCTGCCGATGGGTGGTGGTCTCGGAGGCGGCTCATCCAACGCGGCGACCGTGCTGGTGGCGCTGAATCACCTGTGGCAAACCGGCCTGACGCCGGACGAGCTGGCGGCGATCGGCGTGCAGCTCGGTGCTGACGTTCCGGTGTTCGTAAAAGGCTTCGCCGCCTTTGCTCAGGGTGTAGGTGAACAACTTCAGCCCGCAGAGCCGGAAGAAAAGTGGTATCTTGTCGCCCATCCCGGCGTGAGTATCAGCACCCCGGCAGTCTTCAACGACCCCGCGCTAACGCGAGATACGCCGGTGCGCACTTTAGCGACGCTTTTATCCTCACCCTTCGCTAATGATTGTGAAGCAGTGGTAAGAAAACGTTTTCGCGAGGTTGATGAGCTTGTTTCCTGGCTGCTAGAATACGCGCCGTCGCGCCTGACTGGCACTGGCGCTTGTGTGTTTGCTGAATTTGACACCGAGTCTGCTGCTCGTCAGGTGCTGGAACTTGCCCCGAATGGGGTGCGCGGATTTGTAGCCCGAGGCGTAAATGTTTCGCCGTTACAGCGTGCCCTGCGAGGCGATTAGCGATTGCGTGACAGTGTCACCCCGTTCCAGACACTGCACGTTTCGCATCAACACACCCGTGTGAACGCCCATGACCGTATTCGCCGGTTACTGTCGTGCCGTTCATTCTCTGGACGCAAAGCCTGAGGTTCTTCTCGTGCCTGATATGAAGCTATTTGCTGGTAACGCCACCCCGGAACTAGCACAACGTATTGCCAACCGCCTTTACACCAGTCTGGGAGACGCCGCCGTTGGGCGTTTCAGTGATGGTGAAGTGAGCGTACAGATTAACGAAAATGTACGCGGTGGTGATATTTTCATCATCCAGTCCACCTGTGCTCCCACCAACGATAATCTGATGGAACTGGTTGTGATGGTCGACGCGCTGCGTCGTGCTTCTGCTGGTCGTATTACCGCAGTCATTCCCTACTTTGGTTATGCCCGTCAGGATCGCCGCGTGCGCTCCGCGCGTGTACCGATTACCGCTAAAGTAGTGGCAGACTTCCTTTCCAGCGTCGGTGTTGACCGTGTTCTGACGGTTGACCTGCACGCCGAGCAGATCCAGGGCTTCTTCGACGTCCCGGTTGATAACGTATTTGGCAGCCCGATTCTGCTGGAAGACATGCTGCAGATCGGTCTGGAAAACCCGATTGTTGTTTCTCCCGATATTGGTGGCGTAGTACGTGCCCGTGCTATCGCTAAACTGCTGAACGACACCGATATGGCCATCATTGATAAACGCCGCCCGCGCGCGAACGTTTCTCAGGTGATGCACATTATTGGTGACGTTGCTGGCCGCGACTGCGTGCTGGTCGACGACATGATCGACACCGGCGGCACGCTGTGCAAAGCGGCTGAAGCGTTGAAAGAACGGGGCGCCAAGCGCGTATTTGCTTACGCAACCCATCCGATCTTCTCTGGTAACGCCGTTGAAAATCTGCGTAAGTCAGTGATCGATCAGGTGATTGTCTGCGATACCATTCCGCTGTCTGAAGAGATGAAGTCACTGCCGAACGTGCGCACCCTGACCTTGTCTGGCATGCTGGCTGAAGCGATTCGCCGCATCAGTAACGAAGAGTCAATCTCGGCCATGTTCGAGCATTAATCTTCGCCAAACCGGGCCACGCGCCCGGTTTTTTTCATGCCGCTGATGATCCGATTAACTCGCTTCCTTTTCTGATATTCCCGCGATAAATTTCCCCAAAATCGACTATTTTCAACGCCACCCACTCTTTTAGTAAAACGCCGCGTTCCGCACTTCTGCCCCAGACGCTTAAGTGATAATTTGCTGCGCACTTTTCATAACAATCCCAACCACCATGACTCTGGATATCTATACCTTATTTATTTGTGAGCTTTACGTGTTGGGATTTTTAAGCATCATCATGGTATTTGCCTGGATGGGATCGCAATACGATCGCGTGCTGGGTTTTACCTGTCTGTCGCTGATTTTCACCCTGGTGGCGGTATTTTTCAGCAGCCTGCGCAGCAGCGGCCTGCAGTTTTTGCCGGTTGCTGCCGGCAATGTACTGGTGATGCTGGCCTACGGCGGATTACTGAATGCTTTTCGATTATTTTGCGGCAAAAAGATCGGCACTGGCTGGCTACTCGGCGCTTTACTGTGGGCGATCCTCTGCTGTTTCCCGAGCTTCTATCACAGCTTGCCCAGGCGGGTACTGGTGCTGTGCATCGCCTGTATTGCCTACACTGCGGCGCTGATCCAGCTGTTATGGCTGGCGCGCGACGCGCTGAAAGTCACCTTCTGGCCCGCGCAGCTGCTGCTGTGGATCCATCTGCTGTTTCATCTGGTGCGCATCTGGCTGGACAATGCGATACCGACCCGGCTGCACGGTGCGATTGGCGGTTCAGGCTTTTCGGTGTTCGTAATTCTGGAGTCGATTCTGTTTGTCATCGGCCTGACCTTCACTATTCTGGCGATGGTCAATGAACGTACCCAGATTGCCTATAAATACGCATCGCTGCACGATCCGCTGACCAGCGTCTGGAACCGGCGGGCACTGTTTAGTGAGGCTGAAAAAATGGAGGTGCATTGCCGTCGTCACAACCGCCCTTTCAGCGCCGTGCTGTTCGATCTGGACCACTTCAAAACGATTAATGACCGGTTTGGCCATCATCAGGGCGACCTGATTCTGATCGACTTTTGCCGCCTGGTCAGTGGATTGATGCCGCCTGAGGGACGTTTTGCCCGGCTGGGCGGAGAGGAGTTTGCCGCGATTGTTGCGCTCGGTGAGCAGGAGGCGCAAGCGTGGTGTGAAGCGATCCGCATGGCGGTCTGTCAGTCACAGCCCAGTGCCGTTGGCTACACGGTCAGCATTGGATTTGCTACTGCCAGCCACCGCCATCAGAACTTCGAGGATTTACTGGCGCTGGCAGATGAGGCGCTTTATCGCGCCAAAGCCAGCGGCAGAAACCGCACGGAACAGCAGCCGGTACCGGCGCTGATCATTTAGTGGTGGGTGTGATGCGACCGGCGGCAGCGTTTGTCGTAATGACGCAGCCAGTAATAACGGTCCTCCACTTTTTCTCGCCCGCTAACGCGTGCACCCACTAACCACAGCAGCGCGCCAATAAAAATGCTGAACATCGCGCCGTGCGCCAGAAACTGTGGCAGATGAAGCGAAGGCAGCTGATTAATAATGGAATAGCCGACGCCCAGCACCATGGTGAGTAATCCCAGTACCATCAAACTATTACCCGCTACGCGACAATGTTGATGTTTCATCCTGCACCTCCATCCTTATGAGCCAATGTAAAACCGCACACAATGTTAAGTTGCCATAAGTTTAGGCAATGGCTGACGGCGACGTTGCGGGACGGATCACACAACCGGTATAAACTTCAGGCTGGATCTGTGGGCAGCTTGTTGATTTAGATGAAAAATGATTAATCACCGGCCTGAATCAATTTAGCCCTATGCGCTTTGTCATCTCGCCTGAGGCGAAGTAAACTAACGCCCTTTGGCAATAACAGCAGGATATTCATTGTGAGCAGCATTAAACTGATTGTGGGCCTTGCCAATCCAGGCGCTGAATATGCCGCCACGCGCCACAATGCCGGTGCCTGGTATCTGGATTTACTGGCCGAGCGCCACAATCAGTCACTGAAAGAAGAAGGCAAATTCTTCGGCTATACCGCCCGACTGGCGATCGCCGGAGAAGATGTGCGCTTGCTGGTGCCGACCACCTTTATGAACCTGAGCGGTAAAGCAGTGGCCGCAATGGCGACCTTCTATCGCATTGCGCCGGAAGAGATTCTGGTGGCGCACGATGAACTCGATTTGCCGCCGGGCGTGGCGAAGTTTAAGCAAGGCGGCGGACACGGTGGCCACAACGGGCTGAAGGACATCATCAGTAAACTGGGCAACAACAACAATTTTCACCGTCTGCGCATCGGAATCGGCCATCCTGGCGATCGCAATAAGGTGACCGGTTTTGTGCTGGGTAAACCGCCCGCCAGCGAGCAGAAGCTGATTGATGATGCCATTGATGAAGCGGCGCGCTGCACTGAACTGTGGCTGAAAGAGGATCGCATCAAGGCGATGAACCGGCTGCACGCTTTCAAGCCTGCTTAATCGCCCGAATCGTCGCGATTCTGTGTATAATGCGCGAAATTTTTCATTTCGTCTCCGACAGTCCGCCGCCGGGCGAGCTGTCCATCCAGTTATAAAGGGTATCAAACCATGGGATTCAAATGCGGTATCGTGGGCCTGCCGAACGTCGGTAAATCCACTCTGTTCAACGCGCTGACTAAAGCGGGTATCGAAGCGGCTAACTTCCCCTTCTGCACCATTGAGCCCAACACTGGCGTGGTGCCGATGCCTGACCTGCGTCTCGACCAGCTGTCTGAGATTGTTAAACCGCAGCGCGTGGTGCCGACTACCATGGAATTTGTCGACATCGCCGGTCTTGTAAAGGGCGCGTCAAAAGGTGAAGGTCTGGGTAACCAGTTCCTGACCAACATCCGTGAAACCGAAGCGATCGGCCATGTGGTCCGCTGCTTTGAGAACGACAACATCATTCACGTTGCGGGCAAAGTTAACCCGGCTGAAGATATTGACGTGATCAACACCGAACTGGCGCTGTCCGATCTCGATACCTGTGAGCGTGCGATTCAGCGCGTGCAGAAGAAAGCCAAAGGCGGCGATAAAGACGCTAAAGCCGAGCTGGCCGCGCTGGAGAAGTGCCTGCCGCATCTGTCTGAAGCCGGTATGCTGCGTTCGCTGGATCTGGATGCTGATGAGAAAGCGGCGATTCGCTATCTGAGCTTCCTGACGCTGAAGCCGACCATGTACATCGCCAACGTCAATGAAGACGGTTTTGAGAACAACCCATATCTGGATCAGGTGCGTGCCATTGCCGAAGCAGAAGGTTCCGTGGTGGTACCCGTGTGCGCCGCCGTTGAATCAGATATCGCTGAGCTGGAAGATGAAGATCGTGACGAGTTCATGGCGGAACTGGGACTGGAAGAGCCGGGCCTGAACCGCGTGATCCGTGCCGGTTACTCCCTGCTGAACCTGCAGACCTACTTCACCGCAGGCGTAAAAGAAGTGCGTGCCTGGACCATCCCGGTTGGCGCGACTGCTCCACAGGCAGCCGGTAAGATTCATACCGACTTCGAGAAAGGCTTTATCCGCGCCCAGACTATCGCCTTTGAAGACTTTATCGCCTACAAAGGTGAGCAAGGTGCGAAAGAAGCCGGCAAGATGCGTTCAGAAGGGAAAGAGTACATCGTGAAAGATGGCGATGTGATGAACTTCCTGTTTAACGTCTGATTTGCTTGTCTCATGAGATTTTACTTAATCTCATGACACCTGAATAACATATAAAACCCACGCAATTGCGTGGGTTTTTTCATTTCATGGCTTATCAAACAATATCGTGAGAATGCAGCTAAAAGTGCAGCTGAAATTGAGTACACAGATGATAACGTCTCTTTTCCGTCTTCAAGTAAACTTATTATGATTAAGGTATAAGAAAGGGAGGATGGAAAAGTTTATCTCCCTGCTATTCCCTGATGTAATAATACCCGCTTCTTAAATCCTCCCGCCTATAAATCGCTGTCCCCTAAGCCACGTCCCGCATCCTTTTCAAAAAATCCTCAATCGCCGCCTCAATAACAGGCACACTCAGCGCCTCTGCATCAACAACCATCCGTAACCCATGCCCATAAGCGAAGCCCGGCAGCAACTGATAACCACAACACACTTCTGGCGGTTCATCTTGCGCTATTTCCCGCTCACGCTTCTCAATAAACTGCCAAAACGTTAGCCCGCCAAAAATCGCATAGGCCTGTTTTTCCTGGTGCACCAAGGTATGGCTAACGATTTTGCCTTTGCTATTCACATTGGGGGTTGTTTCATATCGCACCTCTTCTTCCTGTTGCTGCTGACTGAGCATCGCCCAGGCTTCATTGAATGCGCGATGATGCACCGCATCCTGAAACATCAACTTAGCCGTGATGATTTCAGCATTCCAGAGATCGGCAGGATCGCGGCCGACAAAATAGATATCACTCCATGCCCAAATAGAGTCGGGGTTATTCTGGTAGTGTTGGATATCGCAATCATCATAGAACATTCCGCCACAGCGATGACGTTCTCGATAGATACGGTTTTTAAGCTCGATGACTTTTTTACGGCGCTGACGACGAGAAAGGGAAATGAAGGGACGATGTTTGTTGAAAGGCGACATGGAAACTCCTTAACCGGCAACGCTAATGCGGCTGGCAGCAGTCCAGCCGCATAGAATAGCAAAAGCCGGGCTTGAGGAACAAGTGGTGAGGAACAGAAAATATTAACTGCGCGCCACCATATTACCTGATCAGCATGCGGTGAGACAAAGTCACGGCTGCATCGGTCGCTGCAGACTCGTAAGATCGTCTACGGCAGTTTACTGCCAAAAGCGGAAGTTGCTCATTCAGTCATCGTGATAATGCAGCTAAAAGTGCAGCTAAAATCGAGTACAAAGATGATTACGACTCTTTTCTGTCTTCATTTAAATTTATTACGATTAGGGTATAACAAATATACCAAGGCACTTATGTTCAACGCCGCGCGGCAACACCTGAATAAAAGCTTTAATGGCTCAATAATTTCAATAACCTTTATCCCGAAGTAAAACCCAATAGCAGAAAGACGTGGCGTGATCGATTTTAGCTCAACGGTAAAACAGATCTGTTTGCGTTGGGTGAGTATGCAGCGGTAAAACTCGCCGAGAGGCGATGGAAAAGTTCACGTTCAGTCAGAGATGCGAAATTTGACCAGCCCGGGCAGGCAAACCTGAACGGGATGTTATCTTTCAGCTACCCTCCAGCAGCCTGAACAGCGCCTTTCTTATAGAGATATTTTCAAGTTAGCAGTTTGTATCATCCCTGGAGGCGTATGCTATTCTGGCTGTCCCATTCCGATGTCACGGACCGATACGGTGCAGCTAACATAATGAACGACACCTCTAAAAAAATCCTTTCTGCATGGCAAGACTATTTACGACTTGGCGGTGCAGAAAAAAGCAAGATTCCCGCTAGCCAGGTGCATGAATATCAACAAATCATGTTGAGCGAAACGAACTGCTCAGAAAATCAAAATGGCGTAATGCTGACGATCCCCGCAGAGATGAGGCAAAACTGGCTCAAACGCTTCGTTAAGCATGACGAGGGGGGCAAGATAACCCATATTGAACGCGTCAATTTGCTTTTCCCGGTGATCCGTTGTGTAGAAAAAGAACGCGGCAAAACTAACGCAAAATACCTCCCGCTGTTCTCGTTTCCGCTTCCCAAATCATTTTTTGAAAGTGAGAGTTCGTCTTTATCGATTCCGGTTAAAGATGGGCAACTGGTTAGCGCCTTTCCTTTTGCGTTTCGTGAATTGTTTGGTATTCAGCTGGATGAACTAGGCGAAAACCGACACATGATGAGCATTGTCAGCGCGCTGACAGGTTGCAAGTATGAAACGTTCATTGACGCTTTTATGGCTCTTCAGGTCTGGATCAGCGAGCGACCAAACCGCCAGCAACGCGTGCTGGAAACTGCCTTCAACGCCCTTGTCGCTCCACTTCATAATGAAGATTACAACCTCAAGCGAGACGAGGAAGATTTTGCCTGGCTTAGCGATCATGCTGGCGACGATTTTCCTTTACTGGAGCGCTACCTTAATCATGTTCACGATGAGGAGAATGCACCAGATGTCTATGATGTCGTCACCAGCGGTTTATTCGAATCACAATACCCACTTGGCCATGGGCAGATGATGGCAATCCAGGCCATCAATCAGGATGAACGTCTTATTGCCGTTCAGGGCGCGCCAGGGACCGGGAAAACAACCTTATTTAAATCACTGATTGCTCAACAACTGGTTTCCCGGGCGCTGGCGATTGCAGATGGAAACGATCAGAATCTCGGTATGCTGGTCACCTCTACCGCCATCAAGGCTGTAGAAAACATCATTGATGATCTACGCGGCGATCCCGTAACCCAGGATCTGGACTGGCTCTGGTTCCATAGCGGTTCGAACGAGCAGGTACAGCGGGAGCTTACGCGTGCAGAACGCCTTATAAGCCAATGGCGGCAGCAAAGCTACGATGAGCAGGTTCAGAAAAATTACTTAGCCATTCTGCTTAACCATCGCAGCACGCTGGATTCATGCTATCGAGCCTATCTGCGCAGCAACGCTGCTGCGCTACAGGCCATCACCGACTGCGCGCTGGGTACCACAAACGCTGACGCGCTTACTCCGCTTTTGCTGGACAAACTTCCTCCTCTCGCCGCTGATGCGCAGAGGCTGGGTATTGAAATTTCATTGCATAGCCCTGACGCACTGAACAAGCTGGCTCACCTTATTACGCTACGTCTGCAGGAAATTCGCGAGATAAAAGCGCAGCGTCAGCAGGCAACACGTCTTCATCAGACCTTAAAAGCCACGTGGCCCCACCAGCAAGAGCTGGAGCAGATACTGAGCTGGATAGATTCTCCCCTGCGTCCGGCACTGGAAAAGCATTACCGCGACTATCCGCGCAAAGGTTTAATGCGGCACTTCGCCCGCTTCTTTGAGGGCAGATATACAGCACGATTAGCGCAAATGAATCAGGCAGTCCCGGAAGACTTTCACTCTTTTGGACTTTCTTCTCTCACTCATCCACAACGGGCAGCACTCGCAGATGCCGGTGAGTTACTGGCACAACAAACGGATAATCTGGCCCTTCTGCAACAACTACTGCATGACGAACCTGACGCTGAACAGGAAACCGGACTTGAAACTCTCGCGGCTGAGATCTCAGGGTGTCAGGCACAATGGCAACAGGTCCTTCACGCGCAACAGGTTATGGCGCAGCACCAGCGACAGTATCCGGAGGGGAACTGGTGTGACATTTTGCGTCAGCGTTTTATCCGTGAACATCGGCAAATGTTTGAAGCCGCTATCGGTTATCTGTGGCAGGAGCAACTCAAGCGGAAAAGTGAACTTGAAGAGGTGTTGACCCACTGGCGCGCACTGCTTAGCGGTCAACAAAGCGCGGGCTATTATCGCTGGCTCGATAAACTGGATGACTTCTATCGAGCCCTCTCTCTGGTATATCCGGTCATGGCCACCACGCTGGTCTCTGCCTGGAAAGTTGCCGGCTATCGCAAACTCAGTGAACTTAAAGGCCACAAACCCTGGCATCTGGCCCTGTGTGATGAAGCAGGAATGATATCGCTGGAGTCGCTGGTGCCTTTGCTCAGCCGTAGCGAAAAAGCGATGATCGTTGGCGATCCGCTACAAATAGAGCCAATCCGCAACTTATCAGAGAACATTCAATTGCAGCTTCGGCAACAGCACTTTGCCGGTGATAATTCACTCTACGAACGAGTCTCCCCTGCGACCGTGACTGGCTGGCACCGTGCGGCAGGTACGCTGTCAGGCAGAGGTGAGGACACCGGCAACGGCATCATTCTTGATGAACATCGTCGCTGCCAGAAACCTATCGCTGACCTCTTTATCAGGCTGGCGGGCTATCACGGCGTCAGCGTGGAAACCGCCCCTCCTTCTGAACGCATCGCCAGCGCCTTTGAGAAATCTGGCGGCCACCCTCTCATGTTCTATAGCGTCGAAGGGCAAAAAGGGGACATGGTTAACACCAACCTCAATGAAGTTGATGCTATTGAGCAACTGCTGAATAAGCTGGAAGAAGCGGGATACAATCTCTCTGCCGATATAGGTATTGTGACTCCCTACGCTAACCAAAAGTCATTACTGATTAAACGTCTTGCCGAACGCATGGGCCACTGGGAAAAAAACTGTATCGGTACCGTACATCAATTTCAGGGTGTGGGTTTTGAAGTGATTATTTATAGCCCGGTTATTTTCCATCCTCTTGATAACCCAGGTTTTCAGAACAACAAACCAAATATGCTGAATGTCGTCGTTTCCCGCGCGAAGCAACAATTTATCGTGGTCGGCAACTTTCATCGATTACGGCAGGCCGGTGGCTATCTGAAAGTGCTTGCCGACAGTGTTGCTGAAGATTTTCTGCTTGAACAGGGTAGCCAGCATCCGGATTTTGCCAACCTGAGTCAGACACCCCGATTGAATCGTTATTATCGTGATTGTGAACATATTGCCGCGTTTAGTGCCCTGGCAGCACAGAGTGAACAAGAGATGATTATCATAACCCCGTGGATCCGTCGTGGGGGCAAGCGTTATCAGCGACCAGAGCTGGCACAGCTGGTGGCAACGCAGCAACGGGGGGTCAAGGTGAAAGTCTACTACGGCTATTATCATCAGCGCCTCGAACGTCCTGATGATAATGACGAAACGCTGGTTGCTGAATACCGGGAACAGCTTGGCCGGGACAATGTCATACGCTTGCCTGAAGGAACACACGAAAAAGTGCTGATGATCGACGGCCGCTATATTGTGCTGGGTAGCTGGAACTGGCTCTCACACGGTTATCATGATGGCTGTGAGCGTAGCGAGCAGTTCAGTAACGCTATTCGCCATGAAATCAGCGCGGAGCTGGATGATTCGGCGCTGGTGTGTGAGCTCAGGGAGCGGTTAAAAATCGGGTGATATCTATTAGGGAATCAAAAACTTACATGCCCTCGCCTGTAACAGAAAAGCCTGCCCCCGAGCAGGCTTTTTACTTCAGCGTCCTGATACCACGATACGACTACCCTAACGTCAGGGCTCAATATCGCATTTAGCCTGGCCAGAACCTGATTGACCATTATTTCAGAGATACACTCCGGCCTTTAATACAATGACTCTGGGTGAGTGCCCGTGAATAACACCCTGTTGTTTTGATGCATATACTTTCCGGCGAAACGGTACAACCCGCGATATCATCAATCTTTCCGCTGTGGGTAACGGGAGTAACAACCGGTAGCCGGGTGAACGGGTTCAGTTGCAGAAGTGGCAGCATATCAACACCTCTTCGCTGCAGTTAACCAGCGGATTCAACCTTTATGCTCGTTGTTTAGATACTTCAATTTCATAACGGCGACTGGCCAGCAAGTAACCCCTTCCGTTTGCCTCCTTTCACCCGGCCCGTCCCCCCTCTCCGGCTCAGGTTTTCTCCGCCGTTGCCGATAATGCTGTCAGGCTCTGTCGATGAGCCGTGACCCGTTCCCTCATGTTTTCACAACAGGAGTGCAAGATGGATGTATCGCAAATTACCTCGCTGGCTAGCGGTCTCGCCAGCATGGATCTGCACAGTCAGGTGAACACCGTATTACTGAAGAAGACGCTGGATAATCAACAGGCAGCCGCCGCCAGCATTCTCCAGGCCATCCCCGCGTTACCGGCGAATCCGGCAATTGGCCGCAACATTAATACCACGGCCTGATAGCTCAGAGGCAGGCGTGGCGTCTCTGTTTTGGCACTGCGCTTGTCCTCTTTTATTCTATCCCGGCCCACCGCTTGTGGCACCGGTTCCGCCGCGACGGGTTTTTCACGTTTCCCGACACCGGCCTTCAGGCGCAAAATTTTTGATAAAAGTGAAAGCCGCAAATAACAAAAAGGCCCGCGCAGAATGGCGGGCCTTTAGGCGATTAAAGTACAACAGGGATTATTTTTCATGGTAGCGATGCAGCGCCGGATAATATTCCATGCCGTAAAGCTGGCTGAGGGGAAACAGCAATTCAATGTTGATATCGCGTTCCGCCGCAACCGGCGCCGATCCGCTCAGCAGTTGTTCAAACCAGGCTTTCAGTTTCTGTTTCATGGTATGCGCTCCGTCAGGGTTGATGAGACGAGTAAACCCGCTCTGGCGCGTAAACTGAACCAAAAATTTCTGCGCTGCTATGCCAGAAATTAACTATACCTTCCGCCCGGCCGTCGCTTTAGCCGGCAATTAAGGTGACCCAGTTAGCCCCTTTGCCGACGGGCGCTTCCGCCACCCGCCTGAGTTCGCCAGTGGCCGCATCGATGGCATAACTGCCGATCACCGCACTCTTCTCGCCGCTGGCAATCAGCCATTTTCCGCTGGCATCAATCGCAATACTGCGTGGCTGCTTTTCAACCCGCCAGCTGCCGATCAGCGTCAGTTCCCCGGACGCCGGATCGACCTGATAGCCGCTCACCGTGCTGGAAGTCCGCTCGGTGACATACAGAAACCGGCCGTCGGGCGTGATTTTAATGTCCGCTGCCCAGATGCGCGGCGTCGGATCGCTGTAGCCCGCCGGACGCTGTTCGCCATGCTGCAGGCCATATTTACCGGCAACCGCATTCGGCCAGCGCTTCAGCTCACTCAGTGATCCATCGGCCGCGCGCCTGTACTGGGTAATGGTGCCGCTCATCTCAGCCAGGTTATACAGGAAGCGGTTATCCGGGGAGATCACCGAATGGCGCGCGCCGCTGTTTTTCTCGCCCTGAACATAGCCGGTACCGATTGGGGTGATAGCGCCATTGTCTGCGAAGCGATATTGCAGCACCCGATCGGCGCCGAGGTTACCGACGTAAAGCGAATGGTTGCTGACATCAGTGATCACCGAATGGGCATGCGGTCCGGTCTTAACCCGCCCGGTCACCTGCGGTGTCACCACGCCCTGCGCATCGATTCGGTTGCTGGTAACGATATCACTGTCATACGAGGCGGCGAGCAGGTAGTGCCCGCTTTTGTCGGTGGTGATCCACGGAAAACTGGCTTCAACCGGCGTTACCGCCAGCCGCTGCAGGTCGCCCTGCCGTGACATCACCCGCCAGCTGATGATCGAATAAGGCGGGCTGCGCAGCGCGCCATACAGCCGCTTGCCATCCGGGCTGGCAGCTAACGGCATAATCTTTTTTCCGGCTGGCGTATCGCCGCGCCACTGCAGGCTGCCGGTGGTGTCGTTGAGGTGATAGCGGGAAACGGTGCCGGAGTCGGCGTTCGAAACATAAACATAGCTTGTCGCCCACAGCGGACTACTGCACAGCAGCGGCAGCAAGGCCAGCGCCGGTTTGAGACGGATCATAGGGTCACCTTTAGCATCGTTATTATTATCTGCTTCAGTCGGCAGGAGAGTAACGCTAACGGCGGAAATGCCGGCTGGCTTTGTGCAATTGACTGAAGATTGACTCAGAAGCCTGGAGATGTGACGGGGATGGGGTTTTTGACGATGGGGCAGCACGTCGTAACGCCCTCCCCGGCTCAAGGGAAGGCGTTATCGGCTGCACTAGCCTGATTTGGCGATCATCCGGCGGTAGTTATTCAGCCATTTGCCGCTGTTGAGTCGCCACCAGAAAAAGACGCCGCGTACCGTCCAGTCGAGAAACATCCCCAGCCAGACGCCGATGACGCCCATTCCCAGCTCAATGCCGAGCAGATAACCGGCCACCACGCGCGCGCCCCACATGCTGAACATCGAAACGTACATGGTGTAGCGTGCATCGCGCGCGCCCTTCAGACCGGCAGGCAGCACCCACGAGGCGGCCCACAGCGGCATAAACAGCGCGTTAAGCCAGATCAGCTGTTTCGTGACGTTAATCACTTCCGGATCGCTGGTGTAAAAGCGCGCCAGCAAACCGGCCAGCGGCACC
>Ga0308163_10001551_pt1 | contig 24371 bp, 21 predicted proteins | sample PhyTR1_FD_201037 | JGI IMG/M metagenome (GOLD analysis project Ga0308163, IMG submission 201037) | Phyllosphere microbial communities from UC Gill Tract Community Farm, Albany, California, United States - DLSLT.R1 | ecosystem: Host-associated > Plants > Phyllosphere > Unclassified | place: USA... | reverse complement strand
TGGCGTCCAGCGCAGACAGGCCAATGCCCGCCTCGGCCAGCAGGTCCTTGATCATCGGCAGGAGTTTCTGCGCATGCAGGCGCGGGATCACCTCGTAGTGAGTCAGCACCTTGCCGTCGTGCAGCAAAGCAACTGAGCAAGCTTCAGTGGCGGTGTCCAGGGCCAGCAGGGTCGTCATTCGTTTTTCCACGGTTGTGCAAAAGAGGGTTGGGTAAAAGTGCTCGCATTATAAACAACAACGGCCCGCAAGCGGGCCGTTGTTCACTGTGCCGATCAAACGATCAGGCCAGCGCTTCCTTCACTTTCGAGGTGATCTGCTCGACCGAACCGACACCCGGGATGCTGCTGAACTTCGGCGTGCCGTCTTTCTCTTCGAGCTTCTTGTAGAACTCGACCAGAGGCTCGGTCTGCGCGTGATAGACCGACAGACGATGACGCACGGTTTCTTCGACGTCGTCTTTACGCTGAACCAGCGGCTCGCCCGTCACATCATCCAGGCCTTCGACTTTCGGCGGGTTGTGGATGGTGTGGTAAACGCGGCCCGAACCTTCGTGCACGCGACGGCCGGAAATGCGCTGGACGATTTCTTCGTCGTCGACCTTGATCTCTACGACGTGATCAATCGCAAGACCCGCGTTCTTCAAGGCTTCAGCCTGAGGAATGGTGCGCGGGAAACCGTCGAACAGGCAGCCGTTGGCGCAGTCAGGTTGCGACAGGCGATCCTTGATAAGGCCAATGATCAGGTCGTCGGAAACCAGACCGCCGCTGTCCATCACGCTCTTGGCCTTCAGGCCCAATTCAGTCCCCGCCTTGACTGCTGCGCGCAGCATGTCACCGGTAGAGATTTGCGGGATGTCGAATTGCTTGGTAATGAACGTTGCCTGAGTACCTTTACCGGCCCCGGGAGCTCCCAGCAGAATCACGCGCATTGTTGTGCTCCTCAATTTTTATAGAGATTTCGTCGGATTCGCCTAAATGGGGCCAATCACAAAAAAATTAACTGACCCAACGGCCAAAGGCTGATCAAGATACACAGCCGATTCATGCCGCACAAGACGCCAAAAGTCGCAGTAACCCGCGATAAACCAGTAGCTTGGCAACGATTAACGGGCGGGTATGACCTGGCGCAACTTCAAAGCGATGCGCCCTCGCGGATCACTCCCGCGCAGCGAGATGAAGGCTTGCACCTCCATCCGCGTAGGCAATCTCACCTTAGCCGGTGTTGCGCAAACCGGCGGCAATGCCTGCCACAGAGACCAACAGAGCCTGTACCAAAGGACTGTCCAGACTCGCGTCCTGAACACGGGATCGCGCCAGTAGCTCGGCCTGCAATAGATGAAGCGGATCGAGGTAGGTATTGCGCAGGCTGATGAATTTCAGGGTTTCAGGACTGTGCGCCAGCAACTGCGACTGGCCGGTCAGCCCCAGCACCACGCTGCATGCCTGCGACAATAGGTCGCGCAAATGCGCACCTAAATGCTGCAGCCCCGGTTCTACCAGACGCTCGTCATAGAGTTGCGCGATATCGCTGTCGGCCTTGGCGAGCACCATCTCCAGCATGTCGATCCGCGTACGGAAAAATGGCCACTGCTCGCGCATCTTCGCCAGAAGCTCGCCTTCGCCACGTTCGAGCGCCTTGCTCAGCGCATCTTCCCAGCCTAACCATGCCGGGAGCATCAAGCGTGTCTGGGTCCAGGCGAATATCCACGGAATCGCCCGCAAGCTCTCGACACCACCTTCTCGACGCTTGGCCGGTCGACTGCCCAGCGGCAGGCGACCGAGTTCTTGTTCCGGCGTTGCCTGGCGGAAATATTCGACGAATTCAGGGTTTTCCCGCACCACGGCGCGGTACGCGTTGACACCATCCTCCGCCAGCTCATCCATCATCGTGCGCCAGGCGGGTTCGGGCATCGGCGGTGGTTGCAACGTTGCCTCAAGCACGGCCGCCAGATAGAGGTTGAGGTTCTGTTCTGCAATGTCCGGCAGGCCGAACTTGAAGCGAATCATCTCGCCTTGTTCGGTCGTGCGGAAACGCCCGGCGACCGAGCCTGGCGGCTGGGACAGGATCGCCGCGTGAGCGGGACCACCGCCACGTCCGACCGTGCCACCGCGACCATGGAACAGCAGCAGTTCAACCTGCTGGGCGCGGCAGATCTCCACCAGTTTTTCCTGTGCCCGGTACTGCGCCCAGGCGGCGGCTGTCGTGCCCGCATCCTTGGCAGAATCGGAGTAGCCAATCATGACTTCCTGGGGACCGTGCAAGCGCAAGCGATAGCCCGGCAGGCTGAGCAAGTGCTCGATCACCGGCCCGGCGTTATCCAGATCGGCCAGGGTTTCGAACAACGGCACCACGCGCATCGGGCGCTGCAATCCGGCTTCCTTTAGCAGCAACTGCACGGCCAACACATCGGACGCTGCACCGGCCATGGAAATCACGTACGACCCCAGCGATGCCGCGGGTGCAGCGGCCACCTCCCGACAGGTCGCGAGCACCTCGGCCGTTTCGGCAGCCGGTTTGAAATGCGCGGGCAGCAGTGGGCGCTTGTTGCTCAGCTCACGCAGCAGAAATTCGATACGCGCCTCTTCGTCCCACTCGTTATAACGCCCCAGCCCCAGATAATCGGTGATTTCGGTCATCGCCGAACTGTGCCGCGTGGAGTCTTGACGCACATCGAGCTTGACCAGAAACAGACCGAAGGTCACCGCCCTACGCAGACAATCCAGCAATGGGCCGTCGGCGATCACGCCCATGCCGCACTCATGCAGCGACTGAAAACACAGCTGCAACGGCTCCAGCAGATCGCTATTGTTGTGCAGCACACCTTCAGGCGCTGGCTGAGTGACGCTTAACGAGGCATGCGCCCAGTTACGGGTGGCGCGCAGCCGTTCGCGAAGTTTTTTCAGCACACTGCGGTAGGGTTCCGCACTGTCTCCCGCCGCCGCCATCAGCGCCGGGCTGGCCTGTTGCATCGACAACTCAGCCGCCAGTTGATCAACGTCCCGCAGGTACAGATCGGCCGCCATCCAGCGCGCGAGCAACAGCACTTCACGGGTGACGGCAGCGGTGACATTGGGGTTGCCATCCCGATCACCGCCCATCCACGAGGCGAAGCGAATCGGCGCGGCTTCGAGTGGCAGATGAAAGCCCGTTGAGGCATGCAAGGCGTGATCGGCTTTACGCAGGTAGTTGGGAATGGCCTGCCAGAGCGAGTTTTCGATCACGGCAAAGCCCCACTTCGCTTCGTCCACGGGCGTGGGTCGAATGCGGCGGATCTCTTCGGTGTGCCAGGCTTCAGCAATCAAGCGCTGCAGCCTTTCGATGATCTGTTCGCGCTCAGGACGATTCAGGTCACGATGGTCGAGGGCGGCAAGCTGCGCGGCGATGGCGTCGTATTTCTGGATCAAGGTCCGGCGTGCGACTTCAGTGGGGTGAGCGGTCAGTACCAGCTCGATCTCCAGCTTCCCGAGCTGGCGGGCCAGGGCTTCGGAGGATTGTCCGGATTGCTTGAGACGCTCCAGCAATTCCGGCAGCACACGCGACTCGAAGGGTTGCGGCTTGCTGTCATCGCGGCGATGAATGAGCTGGTACTGCTCGGCGATGTTGGCCAGGTTCAAGAACTGGTTAAAGGCGCGTGCCACGGGCAGCAGTTCGTCTTCGCCGAGGCTTTCAAGGTTGGAGCTCAGTTGCTCGGTACTTTGCGTCGAGCCGTGGCGACCGGCCTTGGCGCTCTTGCGGATACGCTCGATTTTCTCGAGAAAATCAGCCCCATGCTGATCACGAATGGTGTTGCCCAACAGCTCACCCAGCAGGTGAACGTCCTCGCGCAATCGTGCATCGATATCAGCCATCCAGCCTTCTCCTTCAGCGTTTTTTTATTCTGCCTTGAGTCAGTTCGATCACTCGAAACTGAACGCCCGCGTAAGTTTTGCCTCTATCTCTGTGTATAGAGCGACAAATTCATACATGCGCGCAACCCTTTTGCCGCACACCTGCCGGGAGCAAGCTAGTCTCATCAGCGAACCCCACGAGGGTTCGATCATTCGCCTGAACCCGCCACCACGCGGGTGTACGAAGAGGTCTTTATGAAAATCCGTGAGCTCGCAACACAATGGGAACAGACCGCCAAGGGTCGTCTGACCAAGACCGGCTATGCGGTTCATTTGGATGTCGAAGCCGCTGCAAGACTGGCCGCGCTGGCTGAAATGTATCCCAAGCGCACACCGGAAGAATTGCTGGGCGAGCTGATCGGTGCCGCCCTGGAAGAGTTGGAAGCCAGCTTTCCGTACATCAAGGGTTCGCACGTGGTCGCCACCGATGAAGAGGGCGATCCGCTTTACGAAGACGTCGGTCCCACACCGCGTTTTCTCGCCCTCTCGCGCCGTTTTCTGCAGGACTTGTCCGATCAGCAGGACAGTCAGCAGCACTGATTGCGACGTCGTTTCAAGCACATGAAAAACAGCCGCGCCGTGCCGTAATTTCGGGCATGGCGTGTCTTTTTCTGCGCCAATTTAAAAGCGTCAATTTTACATCGCGCAACAATCCACCCAGTCAGATGGGTAAAAAATCCTGAACTATTCAAAAACCGCGTGGGTCCGAGCAGTTAGCCATTACAGAAAAAGCCGACAGATGGCAGCGGACAATGACCCTGTCATTCAGCCGCCGCGCCCTTGACTGGAATGGGAAAAACTTGTTTTCAGGAGTTTCAAAATGGAGTTGACCACCATGACTAGCAGCACTGCCAAAACCTCGATCACTAGCCTGCGTGGGCTGAAACTGGCCGCTCTGGCTCTGGGCACCAGCTTCCTGCTTGCCGGTTGCGCAGGCAATCCGCCGAGCGAGCAATATGCCGTCACTCAGTCCGCCGTCAATGCAGCCGTTACCGCCGGCGGTACTGAATACGCAGCGGTCGAAATGAAATCCGCTCAGGACAAGTTCAAGCAAGCCGAACTGGCCATGCAGGAAAAGAAATACGACGAAGCCCGCAAATACGCCGAGCAAGCCGAATGGGACGCCCGTGTAGCCGAGCGTAAGGCCCAAGCCGCCAAGGCTCAAAAAGCGGTGCAGGATGCTCGTCAGGGCGTCAATGAACTGCGTGAAGAAGGCATGCGCCAGGCTCAGCCGGTCAGCCAGTAACCTTTCGCTTTTCATGCATTGGCCATCGATTTAAAGGAAGAAACCATCATGCGTAAACAAGTACTTATCCCTGCCCTGCTGGCCCTGAGCGTTGGTCTGGCTGCCTGCTCCTCGCAACCTAATGTGAACCTGGAACAAGCCCGTACCAACTATTCGGCGCTGCAAAGCAACCCAAAAGCCACTGAACTGGCGGCATTGGAAACCAAAGACGCCAGCGAATGGCTGGACAAGGCAGACGCCGCGTACCGCAATCATGATGACGAAAAGAAGGTAGATCAGCTGGCGTACCTGACTAACCAGCGCGTTGAGCTGGCCAAGCAGACGATCAATCTGAAGACTGCTGAAAACGACCTGAAAAACGCCGCAGCCCAACGTGCCCAAGCGCGTCTGGACGCTCGTGATGCCCAGATCAAGCAATTGCAGAACAGCCTGAACGCCAAGCAAACCGAACGCGGTACGCTGGTGACGTTTGGCGACGTACTGTTTGATCTGAATAAGGCTGAGCTGAAGTCGGCGGGTCTGGTGAACGTGAACAAGCTGGCGCAGTTCCTGTCGGAAAACCCTGATCGCAAGGTGATCGTCGAGGGCTACACCGACAGCACCGGTTCGGCGACCTACAACCAGTCGCTGTCCGAGCGCCGCGCGAATTCGGTGCGTATGGCGCTGATTAAGATGGGCGTGGCCATGGACCGTGTCGTTGCGCAGGGTTATGGCAAAGAGTACCCGGTGGCGGATAACGCCAGCGCGTCGGGCCGTGCGATGAACCGTCGTGTGGAAGTCACCATTTCCAACGATAACCAGCCGGTCGCACCGCGTTCTTCGATGCAGTGATAGTGCTGATGCGGTGATGTAATTGCCGCTGCAAGTCAGAAGGCCCCATCTGTGGATGCAGATGGGGCTTTTTTGTGGGGCGTTTTTTGGGGGGGCACGTTGGGATTCGCGGCACACCCGTTAACTAGGGTGGCGGCTCATACTTGCTCTGGCTAACGCCAGACCCAACCTAGCGCCAACATCTTTAACGATATAAACACGAACCTAAACGCCACAAAAAACGCAGCACATAAATCACTGCACCTTCTGCGGCGTCTCCTGCCCCATACACCTCACCGCCTGCTTGCGATCATTCACCAACACCCCAGTGAGCCCTTTCTGCTCGGTATCGAACAACACCATCACACCATCGATACATTGAGCCACCTGCGGTGCTGGCTCCAGCGCGACTTTGTAGTCTTCCCCCGGCACCGTTTTGAGCATCGTGAACTCACTTAACTGCAACGCATCCTCAGGCTTCGCAAAGTGCAGATACCCGTAGTACCACAGCGTCCCGACGGTCAAAAAAATACAGGCGATGCCCGTCAGAATCTGCGGGATCACATTACGCTCGTCACTCATTTCGAATTCTCTGCCGGTGGCGTTTCCGATGGCGCAGAGGACGTCTTCTTGCTCGCATCAGGATCAGGGTAATTGGGGACCTCAGCCAAACGCCGCAGGCCGTTAAAGTGCTGCGGGTCGTCCAGATACCGGACCATGACTTCACGCCAGGTCGGGTCTTCGAAGGTTTGTACGTGGGGCCCCCGCGTCAATTGCAGGACCCGTGGCAACGGTGCGGACTGATACAGGCTGATGCCGTTGTAGAGCGGAACCTGCGAATCGTCGAGGCTCTGGAACAGCAGCATCGGCGTTCCTTTCAGCTGTGTAATGCCATTGATCGCGCTGTCGCTGTCGGGGATTACCCACGACAATGGCCGCTTGAACGGCCACGTAAGCCACGACGTACTCAACGTGTAGCGTGCCACTTCACGATAGCTTGCGGGCACGCCGTCGAGCACCAAGGCTTTCACCCGGGAACGCTGTTGCGGGTGCTCGGACAGGTAATGCACACCCAGGGCGCCACCGATGCTTTGCCCCAACACCACCAGCGGCTCGCCCTGAACTTCCGGCGCCTTGTTCAGCCAGTCGAACGCCGCGTCGATGTCCTGATAGACCGCAGGCAGGCTGGGGTCGCCTTCGGAATGGCCATAGCCGCGATAATCCAGCAACAGCACTTGGTACCCCTGCTCGGGAAGCCAATAGCTGCCGCTCAGGTGCCAAGCCATGTTGCCGCCGTTACCGTGCAAGTGCAGCACCGTGCCCTTGACCGGAACCCCGGCTTTCGCGGGCAAAAACCAGGCATTGAGCTTTTTGCCGTCGGCGGTAGTCAGCGTCAAGTCACGGTACGGCAAATGAGCCTTTTCCGGGGTCAGGGGGACGTCACGCTCCGGGTAGAACAGCAGTTCGCTGCAGCCGGCGAGGGCCAGGAACAGCAGCAGTGTGAGCAGAGACTTCAAGCGATGTCCTTTTATCCGAATTATCCAGACGGATGTCGCCACCGTAGGCGTGAGCTTGCTCGCGCCTACAGGGAAACCTGTGAATCGATCCCACATTGAGAGCAGAGATCAAAGGATATTCGAGTAATCCGCTTCGATCCGGTCCAGGCTCAAATGGTTCAGGAAGTTGGAGAAACACATCCAGGCCGACAACGCGTTCATGTCGCGGAACTGCTCCGGCAGGTATTTGGGCGGCACCACCAGCCCTTCGTCCACCAACTGGCGCAACGTGCGCATGTCTTCGAGCGTGGTCTTGCCGCAAAACAACAACGGCACCTGCTCAAGCTTGCCCTTCCTAACGGCCAACTGGATGTAGTTGTAAACCATGATGAAGCCCTTGAGGTAGGACAGGTCCTTGGTGAATGGCAGACCGTTAGGCACAGAGCCCCGGAAAACGCGGCTGGCGTTACCGTAGCTTTCCGGCATGCCGAAGCCTTGCTCACGGTAGAACTCGAACACCTGAAGGAAATCCGCGCCTGCCTCGGCCATGTGAATCGCACGGGTGCGGTTGGTCAGCTTGCGCAGACGGCTTGGGTAGGAGGCGAAGCCGATGACTTCCATCAGAATCGCCAGGCCTTCCTGCGTCACGGTCGACGACGGTGGCCCCTTCGCGAGGAAGGTGCAGATCGGCTGGTTCTGACCGTTCAGCGTGGTGCCCACGTGCACCAGGCCCTCGTGGACTTCCAGCGCCCGCACGTCACGCTCGTTGAACATCGCGTCGCTGCGGATCTTGATGTAATCGGCGCCCGCCGCCGCGTCCGCGACGATACCGTCGGACTCAAACACCCGGATGGTTTCTTCAGCCTCGCCGAAGGTGCGATTCAACCGGCTTTGCAGCATGGCCACCGCGTCTTTCGCCGTCAGGATCTTCGGTTCGTCCTTGAGGTCGCCGCGCCCGGCGATGTTGTTCAGGTAATCGGACAGCATCAGGCCGAGGTCGGCCAGGGTCGGATCACCGGCATGAAACGCATCGGACGCCGCGCCGTAGAGCTCTTGGGAGATCAGGCCGAAATCCGGTGTGCCGCGGGCTTCGAGCATCCTGATCACCATCCGGTACTCTCTGCACATGCGGCGCATGATTTGCCCGACCGGGTTGAACTGCCCCAGCTGCCGGGTAATGTCACGTTCGATGTTCTGGAATTCCAGTTTCAATGCGCCGGAATCGAAACCCAAAGGGCGGTTCTCGTAATAAGCACGATCGACTTCAGGCAATTGCTTGCCCTTGGCGGAAAGAAAATTCTTGCGGATGCTGTCATCCCACTTCACCGCATCGAGCACGCGGATCGGCGTCTGTGCGAACACGATACGATCGGACAGCGTGCGAATGGTCTGCTGGTAATCGTCCACCCAGTACCCCTTTGATTGACCTTGAGCGCTATTTGGTCATGCGCTGATATTGAGCTGCCTTGAGAAAGACATCGGAATTGGCGGTGTCGTCCAGGTAGGCGAACACCTTGTCCATGGAGGTGGTGATCAGTACGCCGTCACCCTTTTCGGTTTCAATCGGTTGACCCTCAAAGGTCTTTTGCTCGATCAGTTGCTGCATCCGTTCCAGGTCAAGGTCATAGACCACCAGTTCGTCGGCCGCATTATCGTTGTCGATCAGGTCGAAGCCGGCGATGACGTAGTTAGCGCCGTACTTGTCGGGCAACGCCGCCGACACATACCAGCGGCTGCCATGGCGCGACACCGTAAAGGTGTACTCGTCGCGGTTCTTGCGATCGCCCTTGCGGTAGCTGACGGCCTTGTACTGATTGGCCCCGGCGCGGCTTATTTCCAGTTCCAGCGGCTCGCCCCAGGCGTTCTTGCTGGTCCAGGTGCCGAGCAGTTTGGGCGGCGCGGTGTTGGGCGTGGGAATCGGGTCCTTGAAAGTCACCAGACATCCGCTCAACAGCGCAAATGATAAGGCGAGCAAGACGCTCCAGACTTTCATCGCTTCTCCTGACAGTGAGCCCTCGACACCGAGCCCTGAAATTAAGCGTTGCAGCCCGCCATCGGCTTGGCGGTGCCTAGCACCAGATGCATCTGGCGGGTAAGAATAGCGAGCATTTCTTCGTCTGCGTGGGGACGCGGCCCCTCAAGCAAACCCTGATATTCCATCCGCCCGATAATCCCCGTCAACACTTGCGCATCCACTTGGGGTTGGGCCGAGCCCATGACTTCGAGAAACTGGGCGCTTCCCTGCAAAAGAATCTGCTGATGCGCGCTGACCAGAGGTGCCAGTCGCGGGTTGATCAGCGCTTCCAGGCGGAAGGCGTGCTCGGCGATCAATTGATCGCGACGCGTCAGCAACTGATGGCGCACGTAGTCAAGGGTCATGCGCGCGATCTCGTCCGCCAGCCGCGCGCGGGCATCGGCGCTGCCGTCGTTGCGAGCAACCATCTCGCGCAGCAGGGTTTCGGTGTTGGTCCACAGTTTGGCCATGTAGGCCGCGCTGCGTTCGACGTACTGGGCGAAGGCATCGGTGAGCAGGTCGTCGATGTCCTTGAAGTAATAGGTGGTGGCCGACAGCGGCACTTGCGCTTCGGCCGCCACCGCACGATGACGCACGGCACGCACGCCGTCACGAATGAGAATGCGCATGGCGGCATCGAGAATCTGCTGTCGGCGCTGTTCGCTTCCCTGTCGGCTCGCCTTGCGGCCTTGATACTGAACACTCTGTGCGACGGCCGTAGCAAGGCCAGCGGCTCCCTTTTGAGCGATCGTACGATTCACGACAGGTTTTCCTTTTCTTGACTCAATGAATTCGGGTGTAGCTCAGGGAATCCTGGTGCCTGCGCGGACGCTATCGCGGGCAAGCGCGCTCCTGCAATAGACCGCGTTCCCCTGAAGAAGCACGATCATTCAATCGATCGCGTCCTTTGTAGAAACGCGATCCTGAAACCGACCGTGTTCCCTGGTAGAAACGCGATCCTGAAATCGAACGCGATCCCCTGTAGGAGCGCGCTTGCCCACCACCAGCGTCAGGGAGCGCGACTGAATACTCACTGAACAGACAAAAAAAAGCCGCCCTGCTCAGGCGGCTTGTTTTACACGCTTACGCTTGCGGCCGCATGTGCGGGAACAGGATGACGTCACGGATCGACGGCGAGTTGGTCAGCAGCATCACCAGACGGTCGATACCGATGCCCTCACCCGCTGTCGGCGGCATGCCGTATTCCAGGGCGCGAACGAAATCGGCGTCGTAATGCATGGCTTCATCGTCGCCTGCGTCCTTGTCGGCCACCTGCGCCATGAAACGCTCGGCCTGGTCTTCCGCGTCGTTCAACTCGGAGTAGGCGTTGGCGATTTCACGGCCACCGATGAACAGTTCGAAACGGTCAGTGACGTTCGGGTTGTCGTCGTTGCGGCGGGCCAGCGGCGACACTTCGAACGGGTACTGGGTGATGAAGTGCGGCTGTTCCAGCTTGTGCTCGACCAGCTCTTCGAAAATCATCACCTGCAGCTTGCCCAGACCTTCGAAGCCCAGCACCTTGGCGCCGGCTTTCTTGGCGATGGCGCGAGCCTTGTCAATGTCGTTGAGGTCATCGGCGGTCAGGTCGGGGTTGTACTTGAGGATCGAGTCGAACACCGACAGACGCGCAAACGGCTCGCCGAAGTGGAAAACCTTGTCGCCATACGGCACGTCGGTGCTGCCCAGAACCAGTTGAGCCAGTTCACGGAACAGCTCTTCGGTCAGGTCCATGTTGTCTTCGTAGTCGGCGTACGCCTGGTAGAACTCCAACATGGTGAATTCAGGGTTGTGACGGGTCGAAACGCCTTCGTTACGGAAGTTGCGGTTGATCTCGAACACTTTCTCGAACCCACCGACAACCAGCCGCTTGAGGTAGAGCTCAGGCGCGATACGCAGGAACATTTCCATGTCCAGGGCGTTGTGGTGGGTTTCGAACGGTTTGGCCGCCGCGCCGCCAGGGATGGTCTGCAGCATTGGCGTTTCGACTTCCAGGAAGTCACGCTTCATCAGGAAGCTGCGAATGTGCGCGATGACCTGCGACCGCACGCGGAAAGTCTGACGCACGTCTTCGTTGACGATCAGGTCGACGTAGCGCTGACGGTAGCGTTGCTCGGTGTCGGTCAGGCCGTGATGCTTGTCCGGCAGCGGACGCAGCGACTTGGTCAGCAGACGGACCTTGGTCATTTCGACGTACAGGTCGCCCTTGCCGGAACGGGCCAAGGTGCCTTCGGCGGCAATGATATCGCCCATGTCCCAGGTCTTGACGGCGGCCAGGGTGTCTTCGGACAGCGTCTTGCGGTTGACGTAGACCTGAATGCGACCGGTCATGTCCTGGATTACCATGAACGAGCCACGGTTGAGCATGATGCGACCGGCAACCTTGACCGGAATCGCCGCCTCGGCCAGCGCTTCCTTGGTCTTGTCCGCGTACTGTTTCTGCAGGTCGTTGCAGTAGTTTTCGCGGCGGAAGTCATTCGGGAAGGCGTTGCCCTTGGCGCGCTCGGCGGCAAGCTTTTCCTTGCGCAGGGCGATCAGGGTGTTTTCTTCCTGTTGCAGGGCTTGCGGGTCGAGTTGTTGGTCGCTCATGTCTTTTGATTTTCCATCACAGGTTCGTTGCTTCTTGCCACGGGCAAGGGATCACGGGCCGGCCGCGTTGAAAGGATGCGCCGTACCCGTAACAGTGGTGTCGCGTTTACAGCCCCTGTTTGAGGCTTGCTTCGAGGTAACCGTCGAGGTCGCCGTCCAGCACCTTGTTGCAATCACTGCGCTCAACGCCGGTACGCAAATCCTTGATCCGCGAGTCGTCGAGGACGTACGAACGGATCTGGTGACCCCAGCCGATGTCGGACTTGGTGTCTTCCAGAGCCTGTGACGCCGCGTTGCGCTTCTGCATTTCCAGCTCATACAACTTGGCCCGCAGCATTTTCATGGCGGTGTCCTTGTTCGCGTGCTGGGAGCGCTCGTTCTGGCAGCTGACCACGGTGTTGGTCGGTACGTGGGTGATGCGCACCGCCGAGTCAGTGGTGTTGACGTGCTGACCACCCGCACCGGACGAACGATAGGTATCGATTCGCAGGTCAGACGGGTTGATGTCGATCTCGATGCGGTCGTCGATCTCAGGGGACACGAACACCGCCGAGAACGAGGTGTGGCGACGGGCGCCGGAGTCGAACGGGCTCTTGCGGACCAGGCGGTGTACGCCGATCTCTGTGCGCAGCCAGCCAAAGGCGTACTCGCCCTTGATGTGAACCGTGGCGCCCTTGATGCCGGCGACTTCGCCTTCGGACAGTTCCATGATGGTCGCGTCGAAGCCGCGCTTGTCGGCCCAGCGCAGGTACATGCGCAGCAGAATGTTGGCCCAGTCCTGAGCTTCGGTACCGCCGGAGCCGGCCTGGATATCGAGGTAGGCGTTGTTGGGGTCCATTTCGCCGCTGAACATGCGACGGAATTCGAGTTTCTCCAGCGACTCGCGCAGGCGATCGATTTCAGCAACGACGTCGGCAACAGCCCCTTCGTCATTTTCTTCGACGGCCATGTCCAGCAAGTCCTTGGCGTCTGTCAGACCGGAACTCATTTCATCGAGGGTTTCGACGATCTGTGCGAGCAGAGAACGCTCACGGCCCAGCTCCTGGGCATACGACGGGTTGTTCCAGACAGCCGGGTCTTCGAGCTCGCGGTTTACTTCGGTCAGACGATCATGTTTGTGATCGTAGTCAAAGATACCCCCGAATGGATTCGGAGCGCTCGGACAGGTCCTTGATGCTGTTTAGGATCGGGTTGATTTCCATGGTAGGCAGCACTCGCAGGCGAAATTTTCAAAGCCGACGAGTATACCCCAGCTCCCGCCCTGATGGCAGTCCGTTGGGCAGGGTGAGAGAGGATCAATGCATTCTCTGGACAGCTCAAAAAATGGGTGGGTGCCCAGCGTCCAGGTGCAGTCCATTGTGTAGGAGACGTCGGAGGTTACGACGGCAGCGAAGGCGGCGGGGCGGTCTCCATCGAGGTCAGCTGTAGACCGCATTCGCCACTGTCGTAACCTCCAGCAGCTCCCACAGTGCTGCGCGCGTCCATTGATTGGTATCGGATCAGCCCACCACCACCTGATTGCGCCCATTGTGCTTGGCCGCATAAAGCCCTTGATCCGCGCTCTGGATGACTTGGCGGCTGTGGCTGCCGATCTGCGGCACCACGGTTGACAGGCCAATGCTGACGGTCAGGCTGGCACCTTCGTTGGGTGCGATATGAGGGATGTTCATGCCAGCCACGGTCTGCCGCAGTTTCTCGGCCAGCAGGCGCGCGCCGCCGGGCGAGGTATTGGGCAGCACCAGCGCGAACTCCTCACCTCCATAACGCGCGGGCAAGTCGGAGGGACGGCTGCAGCTGGCACGGATCGCCTTGGCAACCTGACGCAACGCTTCGTCCCCTTCCAGATGACCGAAATTATCGTTATACGCTTTGAAATAGTCGACATCGATCATCATTAACGACAACTGCGTCTGCTCTCGAATCGCCCGTCGCCACTCCAGCTCCAGGTATTCGTCGAAGTGGCGACGATTGGAGAGCCCGGTCAGGCCGTCGGAGTTCATCAGGCGTTGCAGCACCAGATTAGTGTCCAGCAACTGCTGCTGACTGACCCGCAGCGCGCGGTAGGCTTCGTCACGCTGGAGCAGGGTCATGTACGAGCGCGAGTGATAGCGGATACGCGCGACCAGTTCGATGTTATCCGGCAGTTTGACCAGGTAATCGTTGGCACCGGCCGCGAACGCCGCGCTCTTGATCAGCGGGTCTTCCTTGGTGGAGAGCACAATGATCGGAATATCCCGGGTAGCCGGGTTGTTGCGGTATTCGCGCACCAGCGTGAGACCGTCCAGACCCGGCATGACCAGATCCTGAAGGATCACCGTCGGTTTGATCTGGATCGCCTGAGCGATGGCCTGATGCGGGTCGGCGCAAAAGTGAAAATCGATGTTTTCTTCGTTCGCCAGCCCACGCCGGACTGCCTCGCCAATCATCGCCTGATCGTCGACCAGTAACACCATGGCAGCGTTTTCGTCCGTGGCGTTTACATCGTCCAGCTGCAAATCATGCATTCAGGGTCTCCTGGTCACAGGCGAGCTGTGAAATCACCTGGAAATTCATTGGGTGAACACCTCGGTCAAGCGAGGCGCTATCGTGTCCAGCGGGCGAATCTCCTTGGCGGCGTCAATTGCGGCTGCCGCTTTGGGCATGCCGTACACCGCACAGCTTCGCTGGTCCTGGGCGATGGTAAGGAACCCCCGCTGACGCATCAGCTTGAGCCCCTGTGCGCCATCGCGCCCCATCCCCGTCAACAGAACACCGACTGCATCACCGCTCCAATAACTGGCCACGCTTTCGAAAAACACATCGATCGAAGGCCTGTAAATCTCGTTCACCGGCTCCGCGGTATAGGCCAGCGTGCCATTCTTCAACAGACGAATATGGTGGTTGGTGCCCGCCAGCAGCACGGCGCCACTTTGCGGCGGCTCACCGTCGCAGGCCAGTCTCACCTGCAACCCGGAAGCGCTGCTCAACCACTGCGCCATCCCGGCGGCAAACACCTGATCAACGTGCTGAACCAGCACAATGGCGGCCGGAAAGTCCTTAGGCAGCGCCTTGAGCAGCACTTCAAGCGCCGCCGGCCCACCTGCGGACGAACCGATGGCGACCAGCCCCTGACGCTGCGAGGCTTCGCGTAACGGTGCAGGTGTCGGACGCACGCGGCTGTCACGCTGACCAATGAGCCAGCCTATATTAAGAATCTTGCGTAACAAAGGCGCGGCAGCATCCTTGGGGTTGCCCGCACCGATCGCCGGAGTATCCACGACGTCCAGCGCACCGTGCCCCATAGCCTCGAATACCCGGTGGACGTTCTGCTCACGGTCCACCGTCACAATCACGATGGCACATGGCGTATCGGCCATGATGCGGCGGGTGGCTTCCACGCCATCCATCACCGGCATGATCAAGTCCATCAGGATCAGATCCGGGGTCAGTTCCGCACACCGTTCCACTGCCTCGGCCCCATTGCAGGCGACCCACACCACTTGATGCGCGGGCTCGAACGCCAGCGCACGGCGCAGCGCTTCGACCGCCATGGGCATGTCATTGACGATGGCGATCTTCATCCTTGTGCATCTCCTATCAACTCAACGACCGCGTCGAGCAACGCATCGTCATGAAAACTGGCCTTGGCCAGATAATAGTCGGCACCGGCGTCGAGCCCTCGACGGCGGTCTTCCTCACGATCCTTGTATGACACCACCATCACCGGCAATGACTGCAAGCGACTGTCGCGACGCAGCAACGTCACCAGCTCGATGCCGTCCATGCGCGGCATGTCGATGTCGGTGATCAGCAGGTCGAAGTCCTCGGCACGCAACGCGTTCCACCCGTCCATGCCGTCCACCGCCACCGCCACCTCATAGCCGCGCCCGAGCAACAACTTGCGCTCGAGCTCGCGCACGGTCAGCGAATCGTCGACCACCAACACGCGTTTACGCGCTTGATTATCAGCCTGCCGATTGCGCCGGTCGATACGTTCCAGGCGTCCGGTATTCAGCAGTTTTTCAACCGAACGCAGCATGTCTTCGACGTCGATGATCAGCACAGCAGAACCATCGTCGAGTAACGCGCCCGCCGAGATGTCCTGAACCTTGCCCAGGCGCGGATCGAGCGGCAGCACCACCAGCGTGCGCTCGCCGATAAATCGCTCCACCGCCACGCCATACACCGCGTCGCGCTCTCGGATGACCACCACCTTGAGCACGTCTTCGTTGTGCTGACTGGCCGGGCGATTGAGCAACTGGCTGGCCGCGACCAGCCCGACATGACGCTCCTCGTGCCAGAAGTGCTGACGGCCTTCGAGCTGCACGATGTCATCGGCCTGCACGTCACGCATGCGTTCGATATGCGCCAACGGGAAAGCATAGGCCTCACCACCGACCTCGACCACCAGGCTGCGCACCACCGACAGCGTCAGGGGGACTTCGAGATGGAAGCAGCTGCCCTGCCCCGCCTGCTGGACCAGTTCGACACCGCCACGCAGCTGCCGAACCATGTGCTGCACGGCATCCAGCCCGACACCCCGGCCCGAGACTTCGGTAACCTTGTCGCGCATGCTGAAACCGGGCAGGAACAGGAAGCTCAACAACTCCTCCTCGCTCAACTGCGCCGCCGTTTCCTCGGGCGACAATTTGCGGTCGATGATGCTGCGACGCAGGCGTTCAAGATCGACCCCGGCGCCGTCATCGATCAGTTCGACCACCAGCAGCCCCGCCTGATGCGACGCCCTGAGCGTTATCAATCCCTCTGCGGACTTGCCGCTGGCAAGCCGTTGCTCGGGTGATTCGATGCCGTGATCGACCGCGTTGCGCAGCAAATGTGTCAACGGGGCTTCGAGTTTCTCCAGCACATCGCGGTCGACCTGGGTCTTCTCGCCTTCAATCTCCAGACGCACCTGCTTGCCCAGAGAGCGTCCTAGGTCACGAACCATGCGCGCCTGCCCGACCAGGACGTCAGCAAACGGACGCATGCGGCAGGCCAACGCGGTGTCGTACAGCAACTGGGCACGCTGGGTCGCCTGCCAGCCGAACTCGTCCAGATCGGAGGTCTGCTGAATCAGCAGGTGCTGCGCTTCGCTCAACAGACGCCGGGCTTCTTCCAGCATCTTTTGCGCGTCCGGATCGACGTTGGCATCGAGCAAGGCTTCCAGGTTGTCGAGCGCACGGCTGGCGCCGCTTTGCGACCGTTTGACCCGCTGCATGGCAGTCAGGTACGGCTTCAGCCGCTGTGTTTCAACCAGCGACTTGCTCGACAGGTCGAGCAGGTTATTCAAGCGCTCGGCAGTGACCCGCAAAACCCTCTCGCCACCGTCGGCAACGCGGCGTTCGCGACGGCGCCCGGGCTTCGACGGTGTGGAATCGTCTTCGCTTTCAGCGGGTGCGGAAGACGTTGAGGGCACAGGCAATAACAGATCGGCCGGCAGCGGTTGCGCCGACAGCGGTGCGCCCAACGCCGCAGGCCCCAACGCAGATTGAACGGACGCCACCAACGACTGAGCGTTAGCCAGCAGGAGATCGTCCATGGAGGGTGTGGCGCTTGGCGCAATCACCGCATGGCGCACACCGGGCTTGATCAGGTCGGTCATCAGCGCGACATAACCGTCGACATCGCTTTGTCCAACGCTGCTTTCGCCTGGCGTGGCAATGCGCATGAGCATGTCGGTGCCCATCAACAGCGCGTCGATGTGCTCGGGCTTGAGGCGCAGACGCCCTTCCTGCGCCTCGACCAGACAATCTTCCATGACGTGGGAAACACTGACGCCGGCGTTGACACCGACGATTCGCGCCGCGCCCTTGAGCGAATGCGCGGCGCGCATGCAGGCTTCCAGCTGATCCGCCTGCGTGGGGTTGCGCTCAAGCGCCAGCAAGCCTGCGCTCAGGACTTGGGTCTGGGCTTCGGCTTCCAGGGTAAACAGCTCGAACAACGAAGCGTCGCGCATCTGATCGGGCGTCATGTCAGGCTCCGGTTCACTGCCGACAACAGGTGTTCTTCATCCAGCAACCGCAGGCTGCGATTTTTCCACTGCACCACGCCTCGGGTGAACCGGGCGTTGCTGTTCTGCGCGGGCGCCGAGGCCGAGTCCAGCAGCCGCGACTCGATGGCGTGAATGCCGTCTACTTCATCGACCGGCACCACCACCGGCCCGCCCTCGGCCGAGACGATCAACATGCGCGGCAGGATGCGCGCCGACGTCGATGGGGCCAGCGAAGTGTCCAGTCCGAGCAGTTCGACGAACGACAGGCACGCGACCAGCGCGCCTCGCACGTTGGCAACGCCCAGCAGCGCGCGCGAGCGTTGATGCGGAAGCGAGTGAATGGTCTGCACCGGCGAGACCTCGACCAGGCAGCGCGTCGGCAGGCCCAGCCACTCTTCCCCCAGACGAAACACCACCAGGGAACGGGTCTGGACGTCACTGGCCAGGTCCTCGCCCTGCATCGACACGCGGTGCTGTTGAGCCAACGCATAGCGGTCGAGCAATCGTGTGGCCGCCGCCGAATACACCGAACAGTTGCGGCAATGGATGTGCTCCACCAGCAATGGGCATGAGCGGTCGCCATGAATGCCGATCCGGTTCCAGCAATCGTCGATGGCCTGAGCGTCGTGGCTCACCAGTTCACTGTGTACGCCGGTCATCGATTACGTCCTTCTTTGTTCACGCCACGCGCTGCGCGTTCCTGCAAACGGCGAGCGCCCGCCGCGTCGCCCTGAGCCGCCAGCAACGCCGCCAACTGCGCCAATGCTTCGGGGTGCTGAGGCTCGAGGTACAACGCCTTGCGGTAAAACCCTTGTGCCCCGGAGACATCGCCTCCGACTTCGCTGAGCAGCCCCAGCCAATAGAACACCCGCGCCACCGGCGCGTAGCGCTTGAGGTATTGATCGCACGCCGCTTTTGCCGCGGCACTCTTGCCTTCGTTGGCAAGACGCTTGATGTCGTCGAGCAAGGTGGCGGCTTCCCCTGCGTCAGCCGACGGTGGCATCGTCGCGCGGGGCACGGGTGGAGCCGGTGCGAACGGACTTACGCTGCTTCTGATGCGCGCAGCGGTCGGCGGTATCGGCTTGACCAGGCGTGACGGTTCAACGGGCAGCGGCGGCGCGATGACCACAGTAAGCGGATCGGGCAGCGGGTCGGCACGATGGCGAAAGGCGAAGGACTGGGCGATGCCGATCGACGCCATCCCCATTCGGCCGAGCAGACTGCCCTCAGCAGGGCCGATGAACAACACGCCGTCATCGCGCGTCATGCGCTTGAGCGCCTCGAAGCCACGCTTCTGGGTGTCGACGTCGAAATAGATCAGCAGGTTGCGACAGAACACAAAATCGTAGGCCGACTGCGCGACGAGCAAGGTCGGATCAAGCAGGTTCCCGGCTTGAAAACTGACGCGCTCGCGAACCCGATCCTCGACGCGATAGCCCTCATTGACCTGACTGAAATAACGCTCGCGAAAACCGAGGTCAGTGCCGCGAAACGAGTTTTTTCCGTACACGCCCTGGCGCGCGCGCTGCAAGGACAACGGGCTGATGTCCACCGCCTCGACCTTGAACTGCTGCGGTTGCAGACCGGCATCGAACAACGCCATGGCAATCGAATAGGGCTCTTCCCCCGTCGAGCAGGGCAGGCTGAGGATGCGCAGCGGTCGCACGCCGTTGAGCTGCGCCAGACGCGCAGCGGCCAGCTTGCCCAGCGTGCCGAAAGACTCCGGGTAACGGAAAAACCAGGTTTCGGGCACGATCACCGCTTCGATCAGCGCTTGCTGTTCTTCTGCCGAACTCTGCAGCAGTTGCCAGTAGGCGTCATGATCCACGGCCTTGGCGCTCGTGCAGCGCTGGCGCACCGCTCGCTCGATAATGGCCTCGCCAACGGACGCCACGTCCAGCCCGATGCGGTGCTTGAGGAACGCAAAGAAACGCGCGTCTTCGCTCATGGCATCGCCTCGAACGATTCAAGGCTCAATGGCTGGGCAGGAAACAGCAATTCACGCACGGCATCGGTCAGCAAATCCTGCACGCGAATCCACTGCACTAAACCCAGGGCATCTTCGCGCACCGGGCCAAGGTACGGCGCCTGCCGGTTGTCCAGGCCGTACGCTTTGAACTCATCCGGGGCGCAGCGCAGGGTTTCGGTGGCCTGCTCAAGAATCAGCCCTAGCCATTGTGGCCCGCGCTCGGCGCTGACGCGGTAGTTCACCAGCACCAGACGGGTGCTGGTGCGGGATTGGGCAGGCTCACCGAAGGTCAACGCGCTCAGGTCGATGACCGGCACCACCGCACCACGATGAGCAAACACCCCCGCCACCCAATGCGGCGCCTGAGCAATGGGTTTAAGCACCAGCCGAGGCAGCACTTCGGCGACTTCCGTCGCTTCCAGCGCATAACGTTCCGTCCCGATGCGAAACAACAGGAACAGCTTGTTCTTCGGCAACACGACCGTGCTGCGTTTGGCTGAGTGCTCGATCATGGTCCCGACTCAGACCTTGAAGCGCGAAACGCCGCTACGCAGCCCCACCGCGACCTGGCTCAGCTCGTCGATGGCGAAACTGGCCTGGCGCAGGGACTCCACGGTCTGGCTGCTGGCATCGCCCAGCTGCACCAGCGCCTGATTGATCTGCTCGGCACCGGTGGCTTGCGCCTGCATGCCTTCGTTGACCATCAACACCCGGGGCGCCAGCGCCTGCACCTGGTGGATGATCTGCGAAAGCTGCTCGCCGACCTGCGTCACTTCGAACATGCCCCGACGCACTTCTTCCGAGAATTTGTCCATGCCCATGACGCCCGCCGACACCGCCGACTGGATCTCACGCACCATCTGTTCGATGTCGTAGGTCGCCACAGCGGTCTGGTCGGCAAGACGTCGCACTTCGGTCGCGACCACAGCAAAACCACGCCCGTACTCGCCGGCTTTTTCAGCCTCGATGGCGGCGTTGAGGGACAGCAGGTTGGTCTGGTCGGCCACCTTGACGATGGTCACCACCACCTGATTGATGTTGCCGGCCTTCTCATTGAGGATCGCCAGCTTGGAGTTGACCAGGTCGGCCGCGCCCATCACCGAATGCATGGTGTCTTCCATACGCGCCAGCCCTTGCTGTCCGGAACCTGCAAGGATCGAGGCCTGGTCCGCGGCCGAAGTGACCTCTGTCATGGTCCGGACCAGATCGCGAGACGTGGCGGCGATTTCACGGGAGGTCGCGCCGATCTCGGTGGTGGTCGCGGCGGTTTCCGTGGCGGTGGCCTGCTGCTGTTTGGAGGTGGCAGCAATCTCGGTAACCGACGTGGTGACCTGTACGGACGAGCGTTGCGCTTGGGACACCAATGTGGCCAGTTCGGTGATCATGTCGTTGAAACCTGTCTGCACCGACCCGAACTCATCGTTGCGGTCCAGCTTCAGACGGCTGCTCAAGTCGCCGGTGCGCATGGTGTCGAGAATACGCACGATGCGGTTCATCGGCGCCAGGATCGAGCGCATCAGCAGCAGACCGCAGGCACCCGCCGCGAGAATCGCCACGATCAGCGAGATGCCGAGGGTCACTTTCGCCGTAATCACGGCCGACGCAATGTTGCCCGCGGCTTGATCGGCCACCGCCTTGTTGGCCACGATCACGTCATTGAGCTGTTTGCGGCCTTGCAGCCAGACGGGGTTGACCTGCCCGTAGAACTCGGTACGGGCCGAGGCGTAATCGCCGCTCTGATAAGCCTTGATGACGTCGTTTAACAGGCGGGTATAGGTTTCGCGCTGTTTCTCGAAGACATTGAAGTTATTACGATCGGTGTCGTCGTATATGGTCTTTTTGTAGCCATCTATCTGGGTTTGCAGCCGGGTTTCGAAATCGACGTATTGGTCTTGTTCGGCACGGGTCAATTCGCGCGACTTACCTTCGCCAATTAATTCCAGGGTACGAATGTAACTTTCGCCCCAGGCACTGCGCACGAGCGTGCTGAAGTAAACGCCTGGCAACGCATCGTCGCTCACCGCTTCTTCACTGCTCTGGATCGACAACAGTCGGGTGTAAGACACGACAACCATCAGCAGCATGATGGCGATGATCACCGCAAAGCTCGCCAAAATACGTTGACGCAACGTCCAGTTCTTCACAGTCAACCCTCAAGAGTTCAACACCGGCAGATACCGGGTTCAAGAAGCGGACCGCAGACGGCCCGAAGCGAGCGGAGTATAGCCTAGTGCCCTACCAATTAACCGGGCTGTTTCCGACATAGATAACGCGATAACGCACAGATATATCAGAAATATCTGACACGTTATCGGCATGCAGGGGGAATTGCTTGATGGCGATGAGAAATGCGCCTCCTGTAGGAGCGCGCTTGCCCGCGATTGCGGTGTGTCATACGCCATTAATGCAACAGGCACACCGCAATCGCGGGCAAGCGCGCTCCTACAAAAAGGTTTGCGTTGATACGGATTACTGCACCTGCCGCACCTGGTTTTCCAACTCTTGCTTGAGCCCCGGCTCAATTTTCAACTGCTTGGCGAGCTCGTCCAGGTAGGCGCGCTCCATGAAGTGCTCTTCATCGACCATCATCACGCTGGCCAGGTACATTTCGGCGGCGATTTCCGGGGTTCGCGCGGACCGGGCGACGTCGGTCGGGTCCAGCGGTTTGTTCAGCTCGACATGCAGCCACTGCTGCAAGTCACTGTCGCCCGTCAGGCGAGTGAATTCGCCCTCGATCAACTGCCGCTCGTTTGCATCGACGTGACCATCGGCTTTGGCCGCCGCCACCAGCGCTCGCAGGATGGCCTCGCTGTGTTGCTCGACCTGTGCAGGAGGCACCCGGTCAACGGTCTGCGGCTCGGTCTGTTGCGAGGCGCCTTGACCTTGACTGGCCTGCCAGTTGCCATAGGCCTTGTACGCCAGGACGCCTAATGCGGCCAGACCGCCGTAGGTCAGCGCCTTGCCCCCGATCTTGCGCGCGCTTTTGTTGCCCAGCAGCAACCCCATCGCCCCGGCTGCCAGCGCGCCGCCTCCCGCGCCCGAAAGAAACCCGCCAAGGTTGCCGCCGCCCACTTTGCCCAGCAGATCGTTGAGGCCGCCTTGCGCGCCCTTCCCCTGCACGCCGTTACCGTGAGGGCCGGATTGCGCCGGCCCGCCTGAGGCGTTCTTCAGCAGGTCCTGACCGGATTTCAACAATTGATCGAGCAAGCCACGGGTGTTCATAAGAAAGCTCCTGAAAGCGGAAGAAATCATTCGACTCGCAGGGTAAGACGAAGTCGGCACACCGGACTTCCAGGTGTGCTTCTGAATGTTGCCGCGTCCACAGACATCGCTGGCGGCCCTTCAGGAAAAACGATATACAGTCGTTCAATTCTAAAAAACCAAGCGAACCGGTGCCCTCATGATGACGCTACGACAGATTCGTCACTTCATTGCGGTCGCGGAAACCGGATCGATCTCGGCGGCCGCCCAAGCGGTGTTCATCTCTCAATCAACGCTGACCCTGGCCATTCAGCAACTGGAAGAAGAGATCGGTGTCAGCCTGTTCAGCCGCCACGCCAAAGGCATGACCCTGACCCACCAGGGCCACCAGTTCCTGCGTCAGGCCCACCTGATCCTGGCCACCGTCGAAAACGCCAAGCGCAGCCTGCAGCAAGGCGCCGATCAGGTAGCCGGGCAGTTGATCATCGGCGTGACGAGCCTGGTCGCCGGTTACTACCTCGCAGACCTGCTGACCCGTTTCCAGCGCGCCTATCCCAATGTGGACATCCGTGTGATGGAGGATGAGCGGCCTTACATCGAACACCTGCTGGTCAGCGGCGAAATCGACGTCGGCGTATTGATCCTGTCGAACCTGGAAGATCGCCACGCACTGCAGACCGAAGTTCTGACTCATTCGCCCCACCGCCTGTGGCTGCCGGCGCAACACCCGTTGCTGGAGCACGACAGTATCAATCTGGCAGATGTCGCGCGTGAGCCGCTGATCCAGCTCAACGTCGACGAAATGGGCACCAATGCCCAGCGCGTCTGGTCACGCGCCGGGCTGCAACCCAAGGTCACGCTGCGCACGGCCTCGACCGAGGCGGTCCGCAGCCTGGTGGCCGCCGGCCTGGGCGTGTCGATCCAACCGGACATGACCTATCGCCCGTGGTCGCTGGAAGGTGACATCATTGAAGCGCGCCCTATCGCGGACCTGACCCAGACTCTGGACGTCGGCCTTGCGTGGCGGCGGGGCACTGCGCGCCCCTCGTTGGTCGACCCATTTCTCAGTGTGGCCCGTGAACAACCGCATCCGGGGCGCAGGCCATCGATTTAATCGAACGCTGCATTCAGTATTTAGAATTTGTCGAGCCCTGGAAGCCGCACTAGGCTCTGAGGCTTGGGAGGTGGTT
>Ga0308163_10001550_pt1 | contig 24399 bp, 22 predicted proteins | sample PhyTR1_FD_201037 | JGI IMG/M metagenome (GOLD analysis project Ga0308163, IMG submission 201037) | Phyllosphere microbial communities from UC Gill Tract Community Farm, Albany, California, United States - DLSLT.R1 | ecosystem: Host-associated > Plants > Phyllosphere > Unclassified | place: USA... | reverse complement strand
AGCTATTGCTTAGATTCTCGCATTAGAAAACTGGTAATTTTATGTGTACGAGAAGATAAGTAAATGTGCCCACGACTTCGGCGTGGGCTCACTTATCGTACACGGGTATACCAGTGCCTCTAATGCTGTAAGTTGAGTTCCACGCCGTTTCTTTTAGGATATGTAGAGAGTTAGCGTTTTAGTACAGAGAATTCATCCTTACGAATCTTAGCAGTTCCTTCCGGTTATGAAGTAACTATAAAATGACTGCTTATGAAAAGAACAAACTCTTTGCCACGAAAGTTAAGCAATTTTCAGTTGTACGAACTACTGAAAAAAGGCAATCCGACCGCTCTGGAACACATCCATCTGCGTTACAAAAGACTTCTTTTTTGGGTTGGATGGCAGGTGCTTAAGGATGATTTTGTAGTGGACACTATTGTTCAGGATACCTTCCTTAAATTGTGGCTACACCGTGACACCATTGAAACGCCTAATCATATTACTGGTTTTTTACGGTTTGTTATGAAAAGAGACTGTATATCGTATGTCACTGCGCCGAAGAATAAATTCAACCGCCTAATTGCTTCTCTTGAAAGTTTTGAGAACTATCAGGATTATCTTGTGGGTTATGATCCCCTAACTGATAAAGAGAATCTCCTCAGTCACGAATCGGATCAGAAAAATTTTGATGAAGTCAAAAAGGTTTTACCTGTTCTGGATCCCAAAAGAAAACACCTGATTGAACTTTGCTTAGAATATGGCTTTCAGCACAAACCAATCGCAGAAGCAATGGGAAGCAGTGTGAAAGACATCAGCAATGAGGTAAGCAGAGCTATAAATGATCTCCGGAAAATTCTTAATAGAAGTTCTTTTGAACAGCCACAGGGAAAGGCTTTCGATAACAAGGAGCAGTCAGTAAAACTCAGTAGTCAACAACTCGATATTTTGAAAAGAAGGTTTGAACAGAAATCTCCATTTGCAGTTATTGCCCAGGAACTCAAATTACCTGAAGAGGAAGTACATCGGGAATTTCTGTATGCATATCAACATTTACAAAATCAAAACACTTCTGAAATACCTCTTTGAAATGGAAAAATCCACAATTACACTTACCCGAAGAATTCAGCTGCTGATGGATCTTCCTGCAAATGAACAAAAAGAGATGTGGGAAAAACTATATCGTTATCAGAACCGCTGTTTCCGGGCGGCTAATTTAATTGTTTCCCATCTGTATGTTCAGGAAATGATCAAAGATTTCTTTTACCTTACAGAAGACATCCAATACAAACTAGCGGATGTAAACAAAAATGAAATGGGAATGTTTACAAAATCGAAAACACACACAACTGCACGGATGATCTTCGACCGTTTCAAAGGCGAGGTTACGACCGATATTCTGGGAAGCCTAAACCATACGATTCAATCAACCTTTTCCAAAAACAAAGTGGATTACTGGCAAGGGACAAAGTCATTGAGGAACTTTAAAAAAGATATACCAATTCCGCTTCCGGTTAAATGTACTACTAAAATGAGATATGATGCCGAAAAGAAAGCGTTTTGTTTCAATATGTTTGCTATTCCTGTTAAAACGTATTTAGGGAGAGACTTCTCCGATAAACGATTAATAATGGAACGACTCTTAAAAGCAGAGATAAAACTGTGCACCTCGCAGATCCAGCTGAAAGCAGGAAAAATCTATTGGCTTGCAGTATTTGAATTTGAAAAGGAAGAGCACCTTTTAAAACCCGAAATCATCGCAGAAGCTTCCCTGTCTCTGGAACATCCTATTGTAGCAAAAGCAAACAATGTACGAATCAATATTGGCTCAAAAGAAGAGTTTTTGTATCGCAGGCTTGCGATTCAGGCAAGTCAAAAAAGGATTCAAAACGGCATCACCTTTGCCCGTTCTGGAAATGGAACTAAACGAAAACAAAAGGCATTGTATAAAACAGAAAATTTGGAAAGTCGCTATGTAAGCCATCGGCTTCATTTATATAGCCGCAAATTAATTGATTTCTGTATCAAGCAACAGGCGGGAACACTGATTCTTAAAAATCAGGAAGACAAGATAGGCATTGCAAAAGAACAGGAATTTGTGCTGCGCAACTGGAGTTATTATGAATTGCAGACCAAAATAAAATACAAAGCAGAAAAGGCTGGTATCGAATTGATCATCGGATAGCTAAAAAAATAACGAGGGTGCTTGTAAACCCACAGGGTGAGGTCTTGAACACTCACTAAATACTTTAGTAGTATATACAACGGCGTGGGCTTCTTTTTCAAAGAAAATAAGAATTGGGAATTTCTTGAAATCAGGCACTTTAATTTTGAGAATCTTATAAGTTAAATAATAAACCACCGCTTTTCAATTCCTTCAAAGGAGATGGTCTTGTTTTTTAGTATTGAATATGTTATTTGAAGTCGTAGATTTGATTTATAAAGTTGTTTGTTCAAAATCAAGATTAAAAACAATATTTCCTTCATCATCTTTACTAAAAGTAGCTTCACAAATTAGTTCCGGAAAATCAGAAGTCAAAAATGCAAAACTTTGTTTTTTTCCTTGTTCAATTTCAAGTGTTTTTGAAATTTTTTCAGCCTCTCTTTGACTTAAAATTTGAAGATTTTCGAAAGAGTCCGTTGTTTTTCCTATAGAAATACTTTTAGAATTCATTTTTATTTTTTTAAATATATAGTTTAACAATCATTTTATATTTAACTTATTCAACATAATATTTGTAATGCGCTTTCAAATACCGGTTTCGGGCTTTGCGTTTATGCTGGTTTCGAAGCACAAAGTTTCAATTTATTACTAAAGTTCAATTGAAGCACAAAGCTTCAAATCTACACGTCGGTCCGCCTCGCTCAAAACCTGTGTGCTTTTTGCATAACTCAAATATATACAAAAATGCTATGTGTTGTGAGATTTTTCTTGTAAATTTAAAGATGCGGGGACGCAAAAATTTTACGAGTAACTTTTCTACGAACTGAGCTTAAAAAGAATTGTTCCGGAGGATTATTTCTATAGAAAAATCAATCAGGAAGTAGTTTTCATTTTGTTATTTTAGGACGAAATAATATTATGGATTAGAAGGTCAGCAAAGCATTGATTCGATTATTTTTTAGGTTTAGCTGGTTACCTCAATAATATCAATAGCGATAAGGCTTTGCTGTGGTATTGCAGCAATCTTTTGGATGTACTTTTGTTTTTAGGATACGATCTAAATGAAGATTTGTAATGGATTTCTGCCATCTCTAGAGCACGGCAGTTGTGTGGGGAGGTTGTATTTTTAGAATTATTCCGAAAAATACTGGATTTATGTATTGAAAAGGGGGATGTCAAAAAAATCAAAGCCGTAGCAATACAAAAAGTTGGGAAAGCGGTAGATTTTGTTAATTATCATTTTTGATGCTTCAACAGTATGTTTCCGACCCTCAAATTCTAAAATTCGTCATCCTCCATAAAAAACAAAATCTCCTTTAAAAGCTTTAAAAGAGATGAAAATTATATGGTTTTACAAAAGTATGAATCTGAAAAGGGTGTTGTGCAACGGCTACCCATGTAAGCGGCAGTATTATTTTATATTTTTAATTAATTGACTAGTATCTGGTATTTTTAATCCTCTACGGCTATTATATTTAGTTTCAAGTTTTCTAGAAAAAATGCTTTCTAACTTTGAGATTTTTGTTTTATGTTCTTCGGAGTTAGGTATTTGTACGAAGACTAATTTATGTGTTAAGGCATTTTCATAAACATTTTTCAAGTCTTTTTCTGTTGCATGAGGTCCATTTCTTTGTTTTCTTTTTCCAGCTAATGCACATAAAAAAGAATTCATATACGCACCAGGTCTCAAATCAAAGTGAGCTGCAAATCTCTCTAAAATTGCTCTACTTCCTGTTTTTCCAACATAGACAGCTTCTTCATTATCGTCAAAAATTACATAGATTCCAGTCATTGACTGATTTTCGAAAATTAAATCTATCAATTTCAATTCTCCAATAATCAGTTTCTTATTTTTTTTAATTTTTTTCAGAAGTTCATCAATAGTCAAATTTTCAATTTCATCGAAGCTGATGAAATTTCTCTCAATTTTTTTCTTCATTTTAATTTTACGAGTTTTTAGGAAATAGTGCAGCTAACGGTTTCGGGCTTGCCGAAGGTGGGGATTTTGCAAGACTAATGCTCAATTTACGATAATGTTCAATAGAATTTCAAATGCTCAAGCTTACGATTCTGCCTCACTTTTGCCCACCCCATGTTAGCAGTAGGCATTTTTATATTTCGATTGATTTTAAAAATCTATTAAGTTCTTCAAAGTCTTCTGGATTGTAATCTTTCTCGTGAACTACTATTTTTAGTTTTTCTGTAATTCTTGTAGATTTTGAATAAGTAACAAATGATAATATTATCATTTGAATTAAAAGTCGATATGATAAATTTATTCTTGCAAGTCCTGAACCTAAAACAGGAATTGCAATTTCTCTCATTCTATTTTCTGTTTTAACAAATGACCAAAATTTAGATAGAGCAATATTAAGTAATTCAGGATTTGAACTTGTATGTTTTCTTCCATCTTCAAATAGAAGTTCTGATATAACAAACACATATATTTGTCTATTATTCTGATTAAGTCTAACAGTTGTACCTATCGGAAATTTTTGTTGCTTTCCAATTGTTTTTGACAGATCTATTTCTCCTGCAATACATTGTTCTGTGAGGGATTGTTCTATTAATCTATCTACGTCTGTTGTGTCAGAGTTGAAACAACGATTTATAAGCTGACTTTTTAAAGATAAGTTTGCTATTTCAAAATTCGTGTCAAAATAGTTGCTACTTCCAATAGCAAAATTTCCTTTTTCATCAAAAATATCTCCAACAAAAATTTCGATTGAAGTGTTGGAAGCAATGAATTTTCTATTTAGTTTCTTTTTTGGGTAAATGCGAATTAATCCAACAAAAAATGAAATAATAATTGAAAAAATAAGAGTTAAGTTTCCAAACTTTTCAAAAAAGCCTTTAATCGACGAATTAACACTGCTTGGAAATTCAATAAAAAGCCAAATTGTTCCAAAAGAGAATAGAAAAACACTAAAAAAAATAATAATGGTGTCTTTCCTAATATAATGTTTTAGTTTACTGTTCATTTCGATAATTTCTGATTTTTATGCTTACTGCTAACTTTCAAATTCACGCATTGCGTCAATCTGATTTATATAACTTGCGTAAAGCTATTTCTACGGCTAATATAAAGTTTATTTTGATGATTTGATTGTTAGATATTTACAATTTTTTATATATTCAGTCTCTTTGGATCAACGAATGTTTTGTTTTTGATAAAGACAAATGCAGATAAAATAAACTCCATTGCTGAAACTGAAGTTCAATAGCCAACGATTAGAAATAGACAATCAAAAGATATTTTTAATTTCATACTTAAACCTCAAAAAATCTTACGTCTTATCTGAATTATTTTTGATACTACGTTGCATCAACTTACTATTTTTATTCAATATTTTCCACTTATTTTTCAACATATTTTTTTTCTTTTCACCAGCAATTTTTTCTATGTATTACACAAAATCCATAGTTTTTTATTCTTATTAGAAAAATGATTTACACAATAAAAAAACGAGTTCCGAAGTTTTTTTACCCTTTTCTCAGAAAAGGCAAGAGAGTCTAAGTAGTATAAAATGTAAATTTTGTACGTACAAAGACACATCTTGCTAAATAGCTTTCATAATTTAGAAATTTTATTTAGTCTAGTCTATTTTAGACTAGTGGATATAGATGATTTTAGTCTAGTTTAGGTCTTTTAATAATTGGAAGATTAGATAGCGAAGAACTTTTGTAAGAGTGTGAAAACTCAAGGGTATTCATATTTTTTTCGAGAGTAGACTGCCAATTCAAAATAGGTCTTCCCAATGAATTTTTCCAATCTGCTTCCTCCCATTTCTGAAATTTCTGAATCAATAAATTATCTAATTTTTCTGAGTAGTCTTTTAAAGTTTTTGCAAAATCCATAAACTGTTTCAGGCTAGGATATTTGGAATGTGAATTATTCACAATAATTTCCGGTTCCAGAATCTGATCTAATTCTTTAATAAAATCTTCCTTTATTTCACTTTTTGCTATTACTTTTGGAGAGTCATTCCCTTTTAAAATGAAACGATTCGGAAACCCCCGATTTCTATTGTAATCTAAAAGCCCTAAAAGTTTGAGCTTATTTTTCGCCGTGATGATCGTTTGTCTGGAAAGCCCAAGTTCTCGTGCCATTTGATAATCTGATAACACAATTTCCTTTTGCAGATCCTCACATTTGTAGAGGATAAAAGTGAAAACAGCTATGGTATTTGCGCCAATTTTATTTTTTGAATTTAAATCAAAAATTTTTTCAAATAAGTTTACTTCAAAGGTTTTGGAATATTTCATCGCTTAAATCTGGGTTTACATTGATTTTGAACTTCACTGGTTGCCTGATTAAGATATTCATTCAAGTCTTTAAAATTTGAATATAAAACCCGACAATCTTTCGCATTTTGCATTTCACTACTAATGATTTCAACAGCACGATTTCCAGCTTCATCATTATCTAAATAAAGCTCCACTTTTTCATATTTTCCGAGTGAATTTTTAATATTATGAATCATCGAAACAGAATTCAGAATGAGATAATCAGAAGGTTCTTTTTCTAATTTATTTTCTAAATTTTTAAATGAAAGGAAATCGAAAAAACCTTCGAAAATCCTAACTGAATTTGAATTGTTTTTAATTGTTGAAATATCTTTTTTACCCAAACAAATTTTGGAGTATTTATTGCGAACTTCGTAACCGCTCGAATCGTTTTTAAATCCAATTCCGAAATAGTTTTTATCGTTCATTCGGTAATGAATTTCTTTTAAAAATTCGGTCTGCTTCTCAACTTTTCTTTCTTTTAAATATTCCAAAAGTGCAGGATGCTGAATTTCTTTTACATTAATTATCTCATAGTTCTTTGAAACATTTTCCAGTTTACTACTGCAAATATTTTGCTGATGAAAAGAAGAGAAATTCTGATTTTCTGCCCAAAGTAAAACTTCACTTACTGATGCATTCAAATATTTTTTCATAAAAGCGACATTGTTTCCGCCAGTCCCTTCAGAGTGTAAATACCAATAGTTTAGATTTTTATTAATTTTAAAAGAGGCGTGGTTCTCTTTGGCAAATGGATTGAGAAACCACGCTTCTTTTTCCGATTGTTTCGTGGGAAGGTGTCCGAGAGAAAGGAGGACTTCTTCCAACGGAATTTTATTAAATTGTTTGCAGTTCATTTTTAAATTTTTCTGTGATTTTGTTAAAAGACTTACCTAATTACCATATTATTGATAATCAAAATAATAAGTCCAATTATTCAGCTACCTTAAATCACCTACTTACCAGAATTTTCTTTTATAGGTAAGTTCAAGTAGATTTAAACAACTTGGACATACATTAATAATAAATTGGTTTTCAAATATTTAAAACATTTAGGTAAGTAGGTAGATGATTATGTAGTATTAAAATTAATTTGCGATTTTCGATCGAATGAGGTAACCGTAAATTTGTCTTTGCGGATGTTTAACTCTGGGAAATTTGAAAGACGATAAAGCCCTTCCAATTTTCAAATGATTTAGGCGAATCCCGTGAGAATTAAGATCGATCATTACTTCTGTGGCGGTTTTAAATTCCTCCAGATTGTCAGATGCTTCGTAGAATTTACTCACCATTTCCTGTTCTAAAGTCATTTGTGTGAATCGCTCATTGCGTTTTTCGTTTTCGGAAATATCTGCTAAAGTAAGTTCAGGGTTGTAATTTTCTCGTTTGTATGCATTGAAATAAGCTTGAGCCCAAACCTTATCAATATCAATTTCAGATGAATAATTGAAGTTGATCTTCTCGATGACTTCAAAAATAATCCAACGAACACTTCCGGATTCATCTGTTAGAAAATCTGTTTTGTTGGTAGAATCAACGAAACTGCAAATTCTTTCCAGATATTCGGCTTTCCTTGCATAAGGCAATCTTTCGTTGATATGCGTTTTTGAGATCATCGCTTTCAAAGAATTGATGTCAGCTTTTGCCAAAACCGAAAGTTCATCTAAATTGATAATCAAATTTTTGCACAATTTGATTCTGCTATCTTTATCCAAACCAATATCTTCCGAGAGATAATTCGTTAGCTTTTTAGGAATAAAAAATCTTAAGAATGTTGACTTTCCACTATTCTGAATGGTATTTGCTAAAACCAAACAATGTTTATTGATTTTCTCTTTTTCTAAAGCACAAAAGACCGCTCTTGTAAACCATTTCTCAACGTGATACAGAAATTTTTTATCGTCGTTGGTCTTCACATAACTGCATAATTTTGCGATATGATCTTCGCCGTCCCAATCCTCCAAACTTTCAATATATTCTGAAATAGGATTATACTGTTCTATCAAATGGCTTCTGACCAAGATTTCCAACTTATTAATCGGTATATTAATTCCAGATTGAATGAGCTCTATATACAATGAGTTTAAATTTAGATGTGCCCATTTTTTATCTTGTATCAGTTTGATTTCAAACTCCAGAGAGATGGTGTTAAATCTTAATGAATATTTCGAATTGAGATAATTTAGAGTGCAATCAAAAATAGTTTTGCCTTCTGTACCAGTTTGATACAGAGTATTTTTCTCTTCCATAAAAACATCTGGGGATTGTGGAAACAGAAACAAATAATTATTATATTTGTACTTTACTTCCAAGTAAAACAAAGATTTTAAGCCTAACTACTGCTATAGTTAGGCTTTATTTTTTGCGTAAAGAAAATTCTATCGCTTCTTGTTGAATTTCATCATTTGATTTATGGCTGTTTTTTAACAACCATTCGTCAATTTTTTTGCGTTCAAAAAATAGAACTTTTCCATTAGGTTTAGAAAAAGGAATGCTGTGTGAATGAACTAATTTATAGATGTAGGATTTCTTGAATCCCGTATAATCTGCAAGTTCTTCGACGTTGAGAATTTCCTTTAAACCGAAAATATGTTTTTCAATTCGGTTGAGTTTGTGCAGAATGATTTCGTTATTTTCCATTGCTTTCGTTTAACAAATTTAATGAAGCAAAAGTCATCATAGAAAACCATAAAAACAACATATTCAAACACTTAAAGGTTAATTAAGAATGATATGGATTAATTTGGAATGTCAAAAGTCTAAATAAGAATAATTTGGATTAAAATAGATTCAGTACAATTTTACTAACTAAAATATTACTCTACCTAAAAATATATTTTTTACAGTTCGATATTTAGTTCTGGGATAATCTCAGCAGCTTCTTTCATTTTGCTATCCACAATTTTTGCGTAAATCTGCGTAGTTCTCAATTCTCGATGTCCCAATCTTTTGGAAACTGTATAAATATCTGCACCATTTTCCAGAAGTAAGACAGCATTCGTATGTCGAGCTGAATGAAAAGTAATATGTTTCGGAACCGCAGCACGATTGCACCAGCGGATAATTTCTGTATTGTAGGTCATTCCATATTTTAAGCCTTTGAAAACTCTTTCTTGTGGATCCTGTCTTTCGCCCAACAATTCTCTGGCTTGTTTTGAAATGTAAAGATATTCTACACCCTCTGTTTTTTCTTGTCGGAAATTGACTCTAGAAATATCACCTTCATCACGAACTTCTTTCCAAATCAAAGTATTGATATCCGACCAACGTAATCCTGATAAACACGAGAAAAGAAAAGCTTTTTTCAAAACCGGATATTTACATTCCGCTTTTGCTAATCGTTGTAGTTCATCAAAAATCAGATATTCTCTTTGGCTCTCAGCTTGTTCAAACGATTTTATTTTTGAAGCATAATTTATAGTCAAATATCCATTATCGAAAGCATTTCGAAGTGCGGCTTTAAACTTGTTAAAATAAGAATACTTGGAGTTCTGAGAAAGAGGTAAATCGCTCTTACTAATTGCATCCTTTTCAAAGTATTTCCGAACTTTTTTAATGAAATATTCATCAATTTCCTCAAAAGTTAAATGCTTTGGAACTACTTTTTTTAAATGCTGGTAAGTAGAGAACCAATTACCATAATTATTTGACGAATCGAGCGTTCGTTTTTCCTCAGCAAGATCAGCGAAGAAATTTAAAAATACCCGTTTAGCTTTCGCAGTATTTTTCAACTCAAATCTTCCTTGAGCATATTCAGCTTTTCGAATTGCAATAACATTTTCTGCAAATTCCAAAGCTTCTTTATTTTCTTTTTTTTCTTTGGCAGTTTTTGGATCAACAATTAGATAGGTATCTAAATTCTCAAAATTTCTCAGATGCTTTCTTTTTCCGTCATCAGTAATTTCAGAACCACGGTAAAACTCGATTGACAGACTAATCCTTCCGTCTTTTAATTTTCTTTGACTAAGTGATATTTTCATAAATTCTGTTTTGTACTACTTTGTACTACTTTTGACTATTTTCAAGGTCTGAAGTAGTACAGAAGTGGTACAAATATACAAATATAGTCTAATAAGAGAAAATAAAATTTACATAAATACCTGATTATCAACTAAAAGAAAGAAAAAGAAATCAAAGAAAAGCTAATTTATTTCCCGATACAAAACTTAGAAAAAATATTTCCCAAAACCTCATCATTCGTTACTTCGCCTGAAATTTCACCAAGGTGTTCCAAAGCATTTCTTAGTTCATAAGCTAAAAGTTCTGTTGAAATTTGGAAAGTAATCGCTTCCTTCACTTTGTTTACGGCGTCTAAGGATTTTCCTAAGGCTTCAAAGTGTCGTTGATTAGTGATTACCACATTACTTTCTTCCGATTTTAGCTGCTCTACATAAGATGATAATTCGTCTTTTAAATCTTGCATATTTTGATTTTCAACAGCCGAAATGGTGATGAAATCGAAATCTTGCGAAATTTCTTTTCTGAAAATATTTTCCACCAGCTCATATCGGGCAGGAGAAATTTCATCTATTTTCGTGGCGCAGATGATGAGTTTTAAATCATCTCTTTGTAAAGATTTTATCATTACGATGTCTTCAGAAAAATTTTCTGTGGCAGCATCGGCGAGGTAAACCAGAATATTTGCGTTTTCTACTTTCTCTTTTGCTTTTTTTACACCGATAGCTTCGATTTCATCGACGGTTTCACGGAGACCAGCTGTGTCAATTAATCTGAATGCATGACCTTTTATATGAAGAATTTCTTCAATGGTATCTCTTGTCGTTCCCGCAATATTGCTCACAATTGCTCTTTCTTCTTTTAATAAAGCGTTCAGAAGCGTTGATTTCCCAGCGTTTGGTTTTCCGATAATAGCAACGGCGGTTCCGTTTTTTATGGCATTTCCGTATTGGAAGCTTTCAATAAGAGAATTTAACTTGGCTTCTATTTTATCAAGTAATTGATTCAATGCGGTTCTATCTGCAAATTCAACGTCTTCTTCAGCAAAATCGAGTTCCAATTCAATTAAAGAAACAAAATTTAATAGATCGGTTCTTAAAAACGAAATTTCGTTAGTAATTCCGCCTTTTAGCTGGTTTAATGCTACTTTTCTTGATGCCTCATTTTCTGAAGCAATCAAATCGGCAATCGATTCAGCCTGGCTTAGATCAATTCTCCCATTCATGAAAGCACGCATGGTAAATTCACCGGCTTTTGCCATTCTTGCGCCGTTTTTAATGAGAACTTCCAGAATTTTCTTGGCAATATGTGGCGAACCGTGAAATGAAATTTCTACAGAATCTTCGGCGGTAAAAGTTTTTGGAGCTTTAAAAACAGAGATCATCACTTCGTCAATTACCTCATCACCATCTTTTATAAAACCGTAATGAACAGTGTGCGATTGTGCTTTTTCAAGGTTTTTACCTTCAAAAATTTTTGCTGAAACAGGAATTGCATCATCACCCGAAATTCTGATAATTCCGATGGCTCCGATTCCGTTGGCTGTTGCAAGTGCGCAGATAGTGTCATGATTCATTTTGCAAATTTACGGTTTTATATGAAAATTTTTAATGCTAATCTGAAAACAGATTTTTTGCCTCAATTATTAAGCTTCCGGCCTAATGAATACACTTTTCCAATCCACTTTTGACGTTGCTCTTCTTTTGAGTTTTTAATAATTCCTATATAAGTAACTTTTACAGGCTTTACACCGCAAAATTCTAAGGTAGATTTTTTGAGTTGATTGATACTCGGTCTTCCATAAAACATTCTGTAATACCAACCTGGTTGATCTATTGTTGTGATGATATGTGCAGTTTTGCCTGTTAAAAATTTATCCCACCAAACCGAGTTTTCACGATATTTAAATGCTAAACCGGGAAGAAAAAGTCGGTCGATAAGACCTTTTGTAATGGCAGGAAGTCCGCCCCACCAAATCGGATGTACCCAAACCAGATGATCTGCCCATTGTATAATTTCCCATGCTTTCAGTAGATCAGGTTCCAAATCCATTCTTTTCTGATAGCCAAACTGGAGATTAGGATTAAAAACAAGATCTCGGATAATAATTTCTTTTATTTCAGCTCCCGAATTTTCGACTCCTTTTTTATAAGCTTCAGCTAAAGCGAAATTGAAAGATTCATGATTTGGGTGTCCGTTGATTAATGCAATTTTTTTCATGATGTATTGTATTTGAATACCTTTATTCTTTGGTACAAAACTATACATGATGCATATCAATGAATAGGACAAATGTCTAAAAAGAAATTTCTTTCCTGATACGGCTCAGATGTCTTTGGGTAATGCCTAGATAAGATGCTAAATGTTGCAAGGGAATTTGCTGAATATAATTCGGTTGATTTTCAATTAAAAAATCATATCTCTGCGCTGCACTGTCTCGTTGAAGCTGGAAAAAACGTTTTTCAAGTTCCAGATATTCCTGTTCGGCAATCATTCTGAGAAATTCGCTCCATTTCGGATTTTCAGAGGCAAGTTCCTGAATTTTTTCTTTCTTAATAACCAATAGAGTAGCATCTGAAATGGCCTGCATGTTTTCTATGCTTGGTTTGTCTGAAATAAATGAAGAATAAGAAGCCATCAAATCATTGGGAAATCTAAAGCAATACGTATTGTCTTTTCCCTCGTCTGAAGTATAAAAAGATCTGAATATTCCTGATTGTATAAAAGCAATTTCTTTGCATTTCTCACCTTCTTTTACAAAAAAGTCATTTTTTGATAGTTTTATCTCACTAAAAAGAGTCGATAGATGCTCTATTTCATTTGTTGAAAACAGGTTGAAATTTTGAAAAAACTGCTGAATCATTTTGTAAATAAATTTGTTTTTAGTCGTAACAAAATTACTTAAATATTTTGCAGTAAAATAAAACATCACCCCTATTAAATAGAGATGACGTTAAAGGATATTAGTTTTTATATATAAATGTGATTGGTTTTGCTTTCCTTTTGCTTGCACAAAAATAAAGGATAAGAATTAATTGTTTTTCAGGATTTACCTCATAAAAAAAACCGTAAAAATACGGTTGTATAAAACAAAATCATCCTGCAAAATCTGTTGCAGGATGACAATTTATATTGATTTAAAAATATTAAATCTTATATTAACAATTAACAATTAACAATTAACAATTAACAATTAACAATTAACAATTAAAATATGATTAACTATCTTAAATTGGGCTTACAAGTGATAAAAACCAATCTTTTACTTCACCTTCCAAATGAGGAGCCAGTTTTTCTTCACATGTTTTATGATAAGCATTAAGCCAAGTGATTTCTTCCTTAGAAAGAATGTCTTTGACGATGGTATCTTTAAAGAACGGACAGAACGTTAAAGTTTCAAACTCATAAAAAGTCCCGGATTCTGTGGTTTCTGATTCTTTTACGGCAATAAGATTTTCATGACGGATTCCGTATTCTCCTTCTACATAATATCCAGGTTCGTTTGAAACAACCATTCCAACCAAAAGTTCCTGCGGATTCATATCTTTTCTGATATTTTGCGGACCTTCATGTACATTCATAAAGCTTCCAACTCCGTGGCCTGTTCCGTGATTGTAGTCTTTTCCGTTCATCCATAAAGGAAGCCTTGCGATCGCATCAAGCTGAACTCCTCTTGTTCCTTTTGGAAACTTCACCATCGATAAACGGATCATTCCTTGTAAAACTAGGGTAGAATTGGTTTTAAATTCTTCAGAAACAGCTCCTAAAGCTAAAGTTCTTGTAATATCTGTTGTTCCTTCTAAATATTGTCCTCCCGAATCAACCAAAATACTTGCGTTATTGGTTACTTCCTTACTGCCTTCACTTTTTGCAGAATAGTGCATCATGGCACCGTTGTCTTTGTACCCAACGATACTTCCGAAACTTTCACCCACAAAATTTTCTCCTGCAGCACGGAATTCTCTCAGCTTTTTACCAATAGAATATTCGTTCATGGTTTCTTTTCCGGCATTTTGCGTTAACCAGTAAAGGAATTTTACCATCGCAACACCATCTCTTACCATTACTTTTCTGAAACCTTCAAGCTCAGTCTCATTTTTCTGAGCCTTCATAATATTTCCGGGAACAGCAGCTTTCACAAACTCATTATCAATTTTTAAAGCTTCAAAAATAGATTGGTTGCTGTTTGGTGAAACTAAAACTTTTTCGTTTTTGATGGTTCTTAAATGATTGTTGAATTCTTCGTAAGGCATCATTTTTACAAATGATTCATCCATTTGTTTTCTGGCTTCAACCTCCATTTTTTCAAGGTCAGTAAACAGAATTGCATCATTTTTAGTAATTAAAATATATCCTAAAAATACAGGATTGCTTTCTACGTCGCTTCCTCTTAAGTTTAACGTCCAGGCAACGTCATCAAGACTTGAAATCACATGAACAGTAACTTCCTGTTCTTCCATTTTTTGACGGATTGCAGAGATTTTATCTGTCACAGATTTTCCGGCTCTGTCTAATGGATGCACGAAAATCGGGTTTTTTGAAGGAGTTCCTCTTTCTTTCCAAACTGCTTTTAATAAAGGAGAATCAACCAGGGTTAAATTTTTGGCGTTCAGTTTTTGGTATAAAAGTTCCCAGTTTGAATGTGAAGTTGCCAATGCATTAACTGCCACTTTTCCGTTTGCAGGAATTTCAGAGATAATCCAATCAATATAATTTGGTGTTCCTTCCATTCCGTCTTTGAAAAGATCTATTCCTGAGCCTGCCAATTCGATTGGAGCCTGTGTGAAATATCTTCCGTCCGTCCAAAGTCCGGCTTTATCTTTAGTAATTACCACAAAACCTGCGGAACCAAGAAAACCTGAAAGCCAGGCTCTTTCCTGCCATTCTTCGGGTAAATATTCGCTCATGTGAGGATCTGCAGAATATACTATAAATGCATCAACATTATTTTTCTGCATTTCTTCACGAAGCGCAGCTACTTTTTCCTTTGAAGTCATTTTTCTATCAATTTTAAAGACGTGAAGTTACAAAAAAATGCAGTTTTGAAGCGTTTTAATCAAAAATATTCTTGATTGTTGACTATAATTTTAAATCATATTTAACGAATGTTTTTAATGAGTTACGGTAAAAACAACAGTATTCAGGTACCACATCAAACTCAAATCATAAAAAAATTAACTTTTTGGAAAGATTATTGCAGTATCGGCAACATGGGAACGCAAAACTATAATAACCACAGAAAATTTTATCCGCCGCATCATTTCATTTATTTGCCATTGTTGTTGATAGCTGAAATTTTTGGAATTTATAAAATATTTAATGACTCAGTGAATCAACTGACGTGGGTGCTATTTTCAGTTATTATATTTTTAATTCTCTATTTAGCTTTAATGGTGCGTCAACATTATGCATTGGGACTGCAAAACCGCATCGTGAGACTTGAATTTAAGCAAAGATATTTTGAACTGTTCAACACAAGATCAGATGAAGTGGAAGAAAAACTGAATTTCGGACAGATCGCTGCTTTAAGATTTGCTTATGATGATGAATTTAAAGAACTTTTATATAAAGCTTTAAACGAAAAAATGTTAGGTGATCAGATCAAAAAGTCAATTAAAAAATGGCGAGCAGATCACCACCGGATTTAAAATAATTAACCTAAATTATATTACTATGAAAAAGTGGACTTTATACAGCATGGCTTTTTTTAGCTTAATGCTTCTTACAAGCTGCGAGGCAGTAGAAACAATCTTTAAAGCAGGAATGTGGTGGGGGATAATTCTGGTTGTCGGAGTCGTTGCACTTCTGTTATGGCTTTTTTCGCGGGGTAGAAACTCTTAACCAACTTTTATGGAACAATCAGACTTAGATATTATTTCTCATCTTAAGCCATCGAAGATTGTAAAAATTATGAAAGATCCGGTAGCTTCTGCAAAGGCGGTGAATCTTATTTACACCACAGATGCAGAAACTGCCGGAATTATTCGTAGAAAAAGAGGCAAAAAATACCTTTACTTTAAAGATGGTGAAAAAATTAAAGATAAAGAAGAGATTACGCGTATTAATAGTTTAGTCATTCCTCCGGCTTGGGAGAATGTCTGGATATGCGCTTTAGATAACGGTCATCTTCAGGCTACAGGATTTGATGCAAGAAAAAGAAAGCAATACAGATATCATGCACTTTGGAGTGCTTTGCGAAATCAGACCAAATTTTACAGAATGCTGCAGTTTGGCTATGCTCTACCCGAAATTCGTCTGCAACTTGAAAAAGATCTTGCTTTAAGAAATTTTGAAAAGCGAAAAATTATGGCTTTGATTGTGAGTTTAATGCAGCGTACCAATATCAGAATTGGTAATAGCATTTATGAAAAGCTATATGGTTCTTTCGGATTGACCACATTGAAGGGAAAACATGTAAAGGTAAATGGGCAGAAAATCAATTTTTCATTTAAAGGTAAAAAAGGAGTAATGCATAACGTCAATCTTAAAAGCAAAAGATTGGCAAAATTAATTATGAAATGCAAAGAAATTCCCGGAAAGGAGCTGTTTCAGTATATTGATGACGACGGAAAAAGACATTCTGTAGATTCGGGAATGGTAAATGAGTATATTAAAGAAATCAGCGGTGAGGATTTTACAGCCAAAGATTTCAGAACCTGGTCGGGAACGGTAAATGCCTTAATTGCATTTAAAGAAATAGGCTATGCCGAAAATAATTCTCAATATAAAAAGAAAGTAAAAGCTGCATTAGATATTGTTGCTGAGCATCTTGGAAATACAAATACAGTGTGCCGGAAATACTATGTACACCCACTGGTAATTAACTTGTACGAAAATAATACCATCAAAAAATACCTTGATGAGCTAGAAGTTATCGAAGAAAATGACGGAAAAGCTGGCTTAACTCACGAGGAAAAATTAGTTTTAAAAATTCTGGAGAACGAAAAGATGTGAGAAAGTGAATTGTGAAAGGACAATTCGCTTTTCCTTGTATATTTTTTTACTAAAATTTAAACTTAAATCATTTAAAATTCACACTTCACTGGCAAAGAAAAATTCACCTTTGACAATTATTCAAAATAAATTTTAAATGTTGTAAATTTGTAAAAAGCAAAAATTAAACAATACAACTCATATGTCAAAAGCAATTTCGCAAGTACCATTTGCAGTAAATGAGCCGGTAACTTCTTATGTACCGGGATCAGCAGAAGTAAAATCTCTTCTTGCAACTTACAAAAAAATGTGGGCAGAAAAGATAGAAATCCCAATGATCATCAATGGTAAAGAAGTGAAAACAGGCGATACTGTTCAGCTTCAGTCTCCGCAGGATCACGCACACGATTTCGGTTTTTATCATAAAGGAACGATGCAGCATGTAGATGATGCGATCAACTCTGCTTTAGCAGCAAAAAAACAGTGGAATGAGCTAGGATGGGAGCACCGTGCAGCGATTTTCTTAAAAGCAGCTGATCTTTTGGCAGGACCTTACAGAGACGTTATTAATGCAGCGACAATGATCGGACAGTCTAAAAATGTTCATCAGACTGAAATTGATGCAGCTTGTGAATTCATCGATTTCTTAAGATTCAACGTAGAATTTATGACAGAAATGTATTCTGAGCAGCCGGTTTCTGACGCAGGAATCTGGAACAGAGTAGAGTACAGACCACTGGAAGGATTCTGTTTTGCAGTAACACCTTTCAACTTTACAGCAATTTCAGGAAACTTACCGACTTGTATGGCAATGCTTGGAAACGTTGTGGTTTGGAAGCCTTCTGATAAGCAAATCTATTCTGCAAAAGTAATTATGGATGTTTTGATCGAAGCGGGTCTTCCTGCTGGGGTTATCAACATGATTTTTACAGACGGAAAAGAAACTGCTGATAAAGTTTTGGCGCACAGAGATTTTGCAGGACTTCACTTTACAGGATCTACAAAAGTTTTCCAGGGAATGTGGAAAATGATCGGTGACAATATTCATAACTACAGAACATATCCAAGAATTGTTGGGGAAACAGGTGGAAAAGATTTTGTAATCGCTCATCCTTCAACAAACGTTGAAGCTGTTGCAACGGCTTTGGTAAGAGGTTCTTTCGAATATCAGGGGCAAAAATGTTCTGCGGCTTCAAGAGCTTATATTCCTCAATCTCTTTGGGCTGATGTGAAAAAAGTAATGGAAACTCAGATCGCTTCAATTAAAGTAGGTTCTCCTGAAGATCCTTCAAACTTTGTGAATGCGGTAATTGATAAAAATTCATTCGAAAAATGTAAAGGTTATATCGACAGAGCAGGAATTTCAAGCGTTGCCAATGTAGTAATTGGTGGTAAAACTGATGATTCTAAAGGCTGGTTTGTATATCCGACTGTTATAGAAACTACAGATCCTCAATACGAAAGTATGGTTGAAGAGATTTTCGGACCGATCTTATCTGTTTTTGTTTACGAAGATAAAGACTGGGCAGAAACTTTAAAAGTAGTTGATTCTTCTTCTCCCTATTCATTGACGGGTTCTGTGTTTGCACAAGATCGTTACGCTGTAAACGAGGCTTTTAAAGCGTTAGAAAATGCTTCAGGAAACTTCTACATCAATGATAAACCAACCGGCGCAGTTGTGGGTCAGCAGCCTTTCGGTGGAGGTAGAGCTTCAGGAACAAACGATAAAGCGGGTTCTAAAATGAACTTACTAAGATGGACGTCTGTAAGATCTATTAAAGAGACTTTTGTTTCTCCTAAAGATTATAAATACCCATATCTTGGTTAATAAATGATAAGTAATGGGCAGTGAGTAATTGTTGTTCATTAATAATATAGCCTCGGAATTTCGATTTCGGGGCTTTTTTATTTTAAGGCATCAGAATGTATTAGATTAAATATTTTGAGGTTCTGAAAGGACGATTTATCAAAGCATCGGATAAAACCCAATAAAATATAAACCTGGAACTAAAACAAAAAAAGTGATTCAAACGAATCACTTTTAATTTTGAATAATATGTAGATGAATATTACCAGTCTCTCTTTTTCAGAATCACATAAGACCCGAAAATAAATAAAACACACCAAATCAGGCAAGCAATAAGGCTTTCTGTTGGGTAAGTAAACTCATATTTTAAACCGAGCGCTTTTGCCATGTCAAGCCTTAATATTGGATTTGGGATTAAATTAGACATGCTTTCTAAAGGGAACAGCTTGCTAATGAAAAAGTCGTTTTGAAGTACCTCATTTCTCTGTGGTCCTTTTAATCCGTTTATCTTTGAGAAAGTTTCAATCATTCCTAAAATCCATTCTCCAATCCACAATACAAAGAAAGCAAGAAAAACAAAAATCGATTTTCTTAACAGAATTGATAAAAACATTAAAAAGCAAAAGAATGCAAACAGTTTTAAAAAATAATTTCCAATGAAAAAGATTTCTTTATAAACCAGTGATGACTCTGTGGTTTTTGAATATTGAAAACCCAAAAACAGAGTAATTACAAATACAAGCAAAGTAGAAATAAATGTAAAAATACCTATGGTTAACAATTTAGAACCAATAAATTCTTCTCTGCTTAAACCATCGATTGTATTTTGTTTGAACATTCTATTGCTGAATTCTTGGCAAATTGAAAAGACAATGATCAGCCCAAGAAAAATTTTCAGCAAAGCAACCGTCCATGTTGTAAAATTCCAGATTGCAGGGAAATTATACATTCCTTGTTCTTTCAAATCGATTGGACTTCCGAAAAGCTCGAAATTAAGCAAACCTATACAAAGAAGTATAATTAAAATAGCAAAATACATAATGGTAAAAACCTTGAACGGTGTATAATTCAGATTTTTATAATATTCTAATTTTAATAATTTCATCATGATTAATTAGTGTTTTTTACAAGTTCAAGGAATTGATTTTCAAGCGATTGTTTTTTCTTAGCCAAATGTGACAGGAAAATACCTTTTTCTGCAAGTTTCTGGTTTAATGTTGATGCAGAAATCGATGCATCATCACGCACCTGTGCTTTAATAAGTTCACCTTCTGACGAAACTGAAGTAAACCACTGAAGTTCTTCCAAAGCACTCAAAAGAGCAGAATTATTGTCAGCTTTTAATTCAAAAAAGCCTTGATTACTGGTTATTTCATCTACTCGTCCGGAATAAATGGCGTTTCCTTCTTTTAAAACAATTACATGACTGCAGATCTTTTCGATTTCATCTAAAAGGTGACTCGCAATAATGATGGTAATTCCTTGTTTTGCGATTGCTCCGATAATTTCTCTGATCTGAATAATTCCTTCAGGATCTAAACCGTTGGTTGGTTCATCTAAGATCAAAACCTCAGGATTGTTGAGCAAAGCCGAGGCGATTGCCAAACGTTGCTTCATCCCTAAAGAAAAGGTTTTGAATGTATCTTTTTTTCTTTCTAAAAGCTTAACGGTATCTAAAACTTCATCAATTCTTGCAAAAGGAGTTCCTTTGATTTCCGCAACAATTTTCAGGTTGGTTTCCGCACTTAGATAAGGGTAGAAGTTGGGTTGTTCGATGATAGCTCCGATTTTTTTAAGCGTTTCGGGAGTTGTTCCTTTTTGCCCAAACCAAAACCAGTCGCCGCTTGTAGGATTGATTGTTGAAAGAAGCATCCCGAAAGTAGTAGATTTTCCGCTTCCGTTGGGACCTAGAAGACCGTAAACATTACCTCTTTCTACATCAAAAGAAATATTGTTGACTACGACTCTCTTGAATTTTTTCGTCAGATTCTTTACTGATAAAATTTTTTCCATGTAGTATATTGTATGTACTATGAGTTTCTCTTTTTTGTGAAATGTTACAAATGGAGTGAACTTTTTAGTTATGAATTATGAATTATGAATTATGAATTATGAATTATGAATTATGAATTAACTTTGCCTAACTCCTAACTCCTAACTCCTAACTCCTAACTCCTAACTCCTAACTTTGTTCCCGCTTTCAAAAAAATTATTAAATTTGATTTAAAAGATGTTTGTATGAAGTTAATTGAACTTGCAAAAGAATTAAATGTTTCTGCAGAATCCATCAAGCAGTTTATTCAGGATTTTGATCTTGATCTGGTTGATTGTATTTCGACCCAGTTTGAAGTAAAAGAAGATTTTGAAAAATTTGCCCGTGAAAATGTAGATTTTTTAAAACTATATGAAACAGATTTAGACAAAAATAAAACCGTCGACCAAATTGCAGAAACTATCAATCAACCTAAAGATAAAATTGAAAAAGCCATTGAAGAAAATCCTTCAAATATTTTTGATAACGGATTGTTTAGATCTTCGATTTCAAGTTATGGAATTGATCAAAAGTTAGGTGGAAATTACAAATTCGTTTATAATTATTTTGGAAATAAAACCAAGCTTCAGCAAAGAGATTTCATCGGTTACCGAGATCTTTTCTTTTATATTTCAGATATTCTGGAGCCGTTTTTAAATCCTCAGCAAACCAAAGACTGGGGAATTCATAAACCTGCGGGAATCATTTTGTACGGACCTCCCGGAAGCGGAAAAATATTTTGGGCCAATAAAATTGCCGAAATCATTAATTATAAGTTTAAAGAAGTTAAAAAACATTATCTCGGCACCTCATTCATTGACGGAAATCAAACCAATTTCAATGATTTTTTGGTCACGATGATGAAAGAAGATAAAGTGTTGCTTTTTTTGGATGATTTTGATGAAATTATGATGGAAAGGAATGCTGAAAATAATGTAGCTTCGTGCAATCTCGAAACCCAGGAGATTATTCTGCATCACGTTTCAAAATTTGAAAGTGAAGGAGTCTTGATGGTCGGTTCTGCCAATTCCGTTGCAGACATTGACGAAGAAATTCTGGCACCCGGAAGATTTGATGTTGTTATTCCTGTTTTCCCGCCGAATGCTGCCGAAAGATCAGAGATTATTCTCTATTCAATGACAAAAAATCTGGATAAAGATTCTCTGCTTTTCAAAATTCTGAAAAACAACAAAGCAGATAAAATTCCTTTCTGGAGCGAAACTGTTAAGAAAATGAAGGTTTTCAGTAATACCATGCTGATTGATTTTACTCAAAGTTTAAAAAAGAGGATTAAAAACCGCTACCAAAGAACGAAAGACGAAAAGTTGAAAATTGATGAAACCCTTCTGAACGGTGCTTTGCGTGATGCTGCAGCAAAATTAACTGAAGAATACCTTAACCAAATTGCTCAGTTTTTAAATGATGTAATTATCAATAACCTTGATGATTTTCAAATGAGAATTCATGCGCTAAAATCTGAACTGGAAACGTATCAGTCTGTAGAAACTCCGAGAAGAGAAATCGGTTTTATGCATAATGACGAAGATAAAGTCTAATGAAAGTATTGTAAAGATTTAGTTTTAGTAATACTTACGAGCAATACCAAAACTCATGATTTTATCCGTAAATTTGCTATTCAAATTTTTTAGTTTTGATTAATAACGACCAGATAAAAGAAATTCAATCCAGAATTGAAGACCTTCATAAATATCTTCAGATTGATAAAAAGAAGATAGAGATTTCTAATGATGACGAAAAAACAGCAGCTCCAGAATTTTGGGATAATCCTAAAACAGCTGAGGTTTTTCTGAAGCAGCTTCGTTCCAAGAAAAAATGGGTAGAAGAGTACGAAGAAATCAATACTCAGTTTGAGGATCTTCAAGTTTTACTGGAGTTTGCGAAAGAAGATGCTGATTCTGAAAAAGAATTGGATGAAGCTTTTCCTCAATTATTAGAGAAAATAGAGAATCTGGAGTTTAAAAACATGCTTTCCAACGAAGGTGACGAGCTTTCGGCAGTACTTCAAATCACAGCAGGAGCAGGTGGAACAGAAAGTTGTGACTGGGCTGCAATGTTGATGAGGATGTATAATATGTGGGCTGAAAAACAGGGCTATAAAATAAAAGAACTGAACTTCCAGGAAGGTGAAGTTGCCGGTGTGAAAACTGTAACCTTAGAAATCGACGGCGAATATGCCTTTGGTTACCTTAAAGGTGAAAATGGCGTTCACAGACTGGTAAGGATTTCTCCTTTTGATTCTAATGCAAAACGTCATACCAGCTTTGTTTCTGTGTATGTTTATCCTTTGGTGGATGATACGATTGAAATCAACATCAATCCGGCAGATATTTCATTTGAAACGATGCGAAGTTCGGGAGCGGGTGGACAAAACGTAAACAAGGTAGAAACGGCTGTTCGTCTTCGTCACGCACCAACAGGAATTATCATTGAAAATTCAGAATCTCGTTCTCAGCTTCAGAATAAAGAAAAGGCGATGCAGCTTTTGAAATCCAGATTATATGAAATGGAATTGGAGGAACGTCTGAAAGCCCGAACTGAAATTGAAGCCAACAAAATGAAAATAGAGTGGGGAAGTCAGATCCGAAATTATGTGATGCACCCTTACAAACTGGTAAAGGATGTGCGGTCTGGTCATGAGACATCAGATGTAGATGCCGTGATGAACGGAAATCTTACGCCATTTCTCAAGGCTTTCCTTATGGCTGACGGAACGGCAGTTTCAGACGATGATTTTGATCTATAAAAAATCATGTTTACATTTTTGTTAAAATATGCTAATATATTTTCAGCATAATTTTATTAAGCTTATTTTTGTTCATCATCATTACATATGGAAGAATTCAATAGCTGGAGAGATTTATTAAACCCCGAGTTTTATATAAACATGGGTGGGTTTTGGGTTATATTATTTATAATATTTGCCGAAACAGGATTGTTTGTAGGGTTTTTCCTTCCGGGAGATTCACTGCTATTTGTGTCCGGAATTTATGCGGTAGACATTATTTCTCAAACATTCGGTTCTACGGGAAGTGACTTTTTAGATACCACAATTTTGGCGGGTGCTGTAGCTTTTGCAGCGATTGTAGGTAATCAGGTAGGGTATTGGTTCGGAAGCAAAACCGGTCCGGCTTTATACAAGAAAAAAGATACGATGCTTTTCAAGAAAAAATACCTTTATCAGGCACATGATTTTTTTGAAAAAAACGGAGCTTTAGCAAT
>Ga0308163_10001545_pt1 | contig 24446 bp, 14 predicted proteins | sample PhyTR1_FD_201037 | JGI IMG/M metagenome (GOLD analysis project Ga0308163, IMG submission 201037) | Phyllosphere microbial communities from UC Gill Tract Community Farm, Albany, California, United States - DLSLT.R1 | ecosystem: Host-associated > Plants > Phyllosphere > Unclassified | place: USA... | reverse complement strand
TTAAAATATTTGGCGCAGTTAAGACAATTGTTGTTGCTTCATTAGCGCCTAAAGTGACACCTGTAATAGCAACTTTTTGTTTAAAAAATGCATTAGCTGTAGAAGAGGAAACTCTTACCTGACCTGTTGCATTGTCAATTACCATGAAACTTTCTGTATCAGGACTGGTTGATGGTACTGCACCTGTGATAATAAGACCGCTGACAGGCGCTGCAGGTGTACCGGTATTACCTGTTAATGTTGTAAGACCAGCTACGTTTAATGTATTACCTAAAGTAGTTGCACCTACTGCATTTAAAGTACTAGATAAAGTTGTTGCTCCAGTTGTAGTTAATGTTCCTGTAAGAGTTGTATTTGCTGCGGTGGTAGCCGTTCCGACAGCGAAATTGCCAGCAATGGTTTTGTTACCGCCGAAAGTTTGATCACCATCTGCAGTTACTATACCAGGAGTAGTTTCTGTTGCAGGAGAAAGTTTTAAGGTAGTTACACCAGCAGCTGAAGTTTCAAGAGTGTAACCATTTGCATTACCTGTAGTATTAATAACCGCTCCATTTAAGTCAAAACCTAATGAAAAGCTTACCCAGGTATTGTTCTGATACACATAAAATTTATTAGTGAGGTTATCGTATGTAATCATACCATTAACAAGGTTAGCTGTAGGGATCAACGTAACGTTGGTTACTCTTGGGATTAAGATCGTTTTGTTATCTCCTTCTACCTGTAAACCGATGCTTTCGTTAGTTACATCAGCTGTTCCGATGGCCACGCCCAGAGCGTTAACGATCTTCTGGCTGGACATATCTAAATTTTTAGTAGCCTTGTGGTTACCAAGGTTATCACCCATTTTACGGTTTTGTGCCTGGGCAAACATAGAGGAAGCAGCCATGATGCCTACAACTCCTGTTAATTTAAGTAACGCTTTTTTCATATTATAATGATTTGAAGTGGATTTCAATCCGGATCAGCATGAGCTGAGCCGGTTGAATGAGGTGTGTGTGTATTGATATTGTTAATTATGGAACCAGAGGTGTGTTGGCAGCATTGTATTTAGTGACAATAAGATTTGCAGCATCAATATCCGGACGTGCATAACCGGCAACTGCTGGGTTTCTAAAATCCGCGATAGTTACTACAACTGTATTTACACCTGTAGCTGTAGCAGAAAGGATAGTTAAACCTGCAAATTTAGCACGGTCTGCATTAGAAAAGTTAACCACAATTGCATCATCAGCAACGATACCTGGTATAGTTAAAGTAATGTCAATTCCTGAATTTCCTTCTGGATCAAAAGTTGCGGAAGAACCAGCCGGAACTGGTACCTGATACTTAGCCAGGGATTTACCATTGAATGAACCTTTTTTTACATTACCATCAGCATCTAACACAACGAATGATTGCTCATCAGCAGCTGCAGCAGCAACCACATTTGTCATTTTAATAGCAGAAGTTTCTGAACCTGCTGCACCTTGTGCACCTGCTAATACAGTAGCCCCGGTTACGGTCAGATTACCATTTAAGGCAGTATTTGCTGCGGTAGTAGTTGTACCCACAGTCAGGTCGCCTGCTGCAGTAACCGTACTGTTTAATGTTGCAGCACCTGTTGTAGTTAATGTACCGCCCAATGTAGTTGCACCCGTACCTACTGTTAAAGTAGAAGCAGCGTCAACAATCACGTTTCCGGCGAATGTTTTATCACCTCCCAAAGTTTGAGCAACGGCGGTAACAATACCTGGGTGTGTAGCATCAGCGGCAGCTAATTTTAACACTGTTTGCTGACCAACCTGAGTTAATGTATAACCATTATCATTTGCAGTCATTTCTATCCCTGCTCCAGTTGCATTTAAACCCAGGGCAAAGGTAACCCAAGCACCATTTTGGTATAAATAGAAGGTATTGTCTGCCAAGCTGTAAACGATCATACCGTTTAATGGAGCAGCAATAGTTTCAGGGAGAATATTAGTAACACGTGGGATCAAAATTGCTTTATCAGCACCATCGATCTGCAAAGCAACGTTATTGTTTGTTACTTCTGCCACTCCGATGGCAAGGCCAGCGGCATTCTTAATCATTTTGCCTGACATTAACAGGTCTTTTGTTGCGGTGTGGTTTCCTAGATTGTCTCCGAATTTCTGCGCTTGGGCAAAATATGAGGTACAGGTTACCAGGCCCAGTATGAGGGCTAATTTTAGTAATGATTTTTTCATTATCTTATTGTTATGTATATGGGTGTTTTGTTATTTACAATTTAATTGTTGGGCTTGATCATCAGGATTTTATATTGTCTGCCTGAGACGCTCACCGGAGTAGGCTGATAATTTGCCAGTCTGATACTTAATGTATTAGGTTCACTGATCCATGAGGCAATTACTGAATATTCAGTTTCGTCGCCCACATTGATAAGAAAGATTGGATCACCTACCTCAGCGCCATTAAGGGTGATTTTAGCCAGACCAGTATCATTAGCCGGAATAGTGCTGGTACCGCTTTGAAGCGTTGCTAATGTTACACTTGATATGGTTCCGGTAACCAGCTTGGCATCCGAAGCAGTTTGCCATTTTACTTGTTTGTTGGCATCGGTCATTAAAAATGAATTTCCGAAAGTGGAAGGCTTCATATTTACCCCCATACTTTTTAGCGCAGCACCAGTATTATTGGTCAACTCAATTACATCTGGGGTAGTAGTGGTAACATCAAGTCCGGTGATATCTGCAATCGTTGCAGGCGCCCAGGCTGTACCGTCGAATTTAAGTATCTGTCCTGCAGTCGGGGCAACACTACTTACATTTACACCCTGTATTTTTACTACCTTGAGTTCAGGGTAGGTACCATTAACATCACCCGACGCAGCAACACTCGAAGCCTTCAAAGAATTCATAAAATCTGCTTCAGAACCTGTATTTCCCTGATCGAGCCATACCTGATAAGCAGATTTACCATTTTGTCCTGTAGCTCCTGTTGCACCAGTAGCCCCGGTAGCACCCGCAGGACCGGTTGCACCCTGTGTCCCTGTTTCTCCTTTAGGTCCGGCTGCACCAGTTGCACCCGCAGGACCAGTAGCACCTTGCGCACCTGTTTCTCCTTTAGGTCCGGCTGCACCAGTGTCTCCCTTTGGCCCTGCCGGACCGGCAGTTCCACTGCCGGTTCCAGCATTAGCCGCGTACAGGGCATAAGGAACACTTAATAGTTGCGAGGCACCGGCAGTAATAAAGTTGTTTCCACCTTCAGTATCAACTTCGACCTTTAAATATTTTAAACCTGAACCCCAGGCTATTGATGAAAAATTGTTTGATGAGCTTAAGGTACCTGCAGATCCAATTGCTACATTATACATACCAAGCGCTGTTGTAGTAACCTGGCGCGTTTCTGTATACTGAACAGCTCCCGACTCTGATCCATCTAATACAGATAGTCTTAAACGGATTGCTTTGGAAGCTACCGCTGAGCCATCTGCATTTCTCAGTGCACCCTGATAATTGAACTGCTGCGGTGCCTGTGCTTTGGCTGCAAACACGGTAAACAAAATTGCTGATACTATTAGAAGTAGTTGTTTATTCATTACGGTAATGATGAGTGACTTTTTATGATATATTTTATGTCGACTATAATCAGCGCTATCTGAGCGCTTTACAATCATTTGATTAGGACAAAGGTAAATACTGAAACTATTAATTGCAAATATTATGAAACAAAAATGGTAGAAATGACATAAATAATTTACAACTCATCGTTGTTCATAAAAAAACCCTCTTTAAACTGAGTTCAAGAGGGTTGTGGACAAATATAAATACTAAGTTTTTGAAATATTATGTAGCATCATGGAACATGGGCACCCAATGCGTATTGTATATGACTATAGAAGTTAGATCAGATTAATTAACATTCTGGATTTACAGAGAGATCCGTCTACCCATTTAACAATGGAACTGGTATTAAGCTGTTCGATTGATTCATACTTATCCCAGTCGAACAATTCTGCAACCAACAGGGCAGACAAGATATCTGCTTTATATTTACTTTCATAGACAGTAATTTGTCCTCGTGGTGCTGTATAGAACACTGCATCACAATTATCCAAAAATATCAGCTTCCAATGTTCAAAATTCTCTAAGGCATGCTGCTGCTTTATACTCTTGCTGGTATTGATACAGTTCAGGCTTAGAATTGATTCGCTGGAGAAGAGGATTCCAGCCTGCGCAACCTGCGCTAACAATTGAGATGAGTAATTAAATAGAGGTGTTGTCATGGGATATGTTTTTATATTCAGTACTCAAAACAACAAAAATTTATGGCCTGAGATTAAAAAACAATGTTCCATTTCATGAATGCGGAACGTCTGACGCTAATCTGAACAAGGTTTTGCGGAATTTTGTAACCAATATGCACTGAATGTAGAAATGCTTCCTCGGGCATCAAGCGCCTCTGTATAATTCTTTTTCTATTTTGTTGACATATTGAGATGGGCTCATATTGTGCACTTTTTTAAATGCAAGAAAGAATGTAGTACGGGACGAAAAGCCAGCTTCAAATGCAAGACCTTCTAGCGTAAGACCTCGCCAGTCATCACTGTGCAGGCGTTTAACAATATATTCTACCCGGTATTCATTGATAAAATCGTTAAAGCGTTTTTTATACACTGTACTTAAGATATAAGAAAGGGCCCTTGAAGGAATATCACACATCTTAGTTAATTGATAGACAGTTAACCCTTGCCGCTTAAACAACTGGAGACGAACCAGATCTTCTTCCAAACATTTCTGATATGCTCTTATAGCCTCATCTGAATAGATTTGCTGCACATCAGCACTATCAGAGACGTTTGTTTCGAGATACATTTCTCTGCGGCTCTCTTGGTAAGAAAGCCGTATGGGTGCAGGCTGCTCAGTTACATCAACTATACGGCGCGTATAATTAAGCGGCAGAACTTTACCTGCTTCTCTGGAAAGCTTATAGGTAATTAATTCATAACCATATAATAAGTTTGGTGTAAAATACAAATAAAAAGCTGCTACTATGAAGGAGATGCACATCAAAAAAGCCGGAGCATAGACCATTCTTCTAATAAATTCTGCGTTATGAAGATCAGTCAGCAGAGTAAGCGTAAATCCGGTTAAAGATAGATACATAATCAACTCGATTATACTCAAAGTGAACACCCATCGGTATACCTTCTGATACTGAAGAGACCTGAAACGATTGAAATGCTTTTTACGTACACCAAGCACATGCCTGAATTGCCAAACTATATAACACAGGCCTTGTACTGGCCGGCCAATAAAATGAGTCCAGATTGGCAGAAAACCAGGAGCTATTTTAAAAATAGAGACATGATCTACAACTATACTATATACCGACTGATATCGGAAACTATTAGTTGCGGTGATCCAGGGAATAACATCAACAAAGGTAATCAGCGCAGGTAAAAAATGCAGCCAGGTATAACTTCGCCGGGCTTCATCAATCCGTAAAATTTGCCATGCATACAAATAAATACAGGGCGGAATCAGATAATACAGCGGTGTAACTAACCTGTAATAAACAGGCAAGTTCAAGATCCATTCGGTAAGAAACAAAAAGTGACTTAATGCATAACAGCCTATAGAAAAAAATGCTATAGCCAAAAGCCGGGTAGCATTTTTCATCACCTTGTTAATCGTAAACAAAATTAAACTGATGGGGAATGATAAGATAATTCCAATAAAGAGCAACACTGCCAAAACCGTATTCATAACATCACATTTACAGGATTATACAATTCAAATGACATCTGGTTTTCAGAGTTACTCAAAATGAGTATTAATGAATTAAATGATCAAAAGATATCATTCATCAACACAGAATTGATGACACAATTTAAATCAAAATGCTGTATAAAGATCAAATTTGGATAACATATTCGTTACTATAACTCTAGGAAATACATAATATGTTTCAATTTACTGACCAGTAACAAATTACAGTGACAAAAAAAAATGCTGTAAATTACATTTACAGCATTTAGAATGCGCAGATAATGACCTACACTACATCTGCTGCCCGTTGCTTTAGCTCCCCCACTTCTTGTTTCAAAGCATTAATTGTACTTTCGAAATCATGAAAATATTGCGAAATACTATTTATTGTTTTGTTCAACCTGAATGATACTTTAGCCTTTACTTCCCATAATTCGTAAACGTGTTCAAGTTTTAATATCTCTGATCCATACCGTTTATTATCTCCAATAGTAACCAAGGCAGAATCTTTTAAACTAAGGCTTACCACCCGCCTAAGACTAATGCCTTTGGATGAAACAATAACATAGGGATTAGAAAGGATTACTTTACTATGATCTGATACCAGCGATGCAATGGCTATATCCTGCTGATAAAACACAGGCTCCATTTCATCTCCCGGTACCTCGAATGCCCTGTAACTACCATCAGGCAGCTGAGCAAATGGCAAAGAAACTGCAGGTAAACTTTTGATATAATCCTGTTCCTGCCTTCGATCTTCATAAGTAACATATTCATTCAACCTTACTAATACAGTTGAGGAATCAGGAGCAACAGCACCTACCTGTGAATTTAGAGAGAATTCAATAGACGGTTCATGTTGCATTTCTTCAGTCAAGACATCTTTTACATTTGCAATAACAGCCTCCATATCGTTACCATGCAAAATCCAGGCGTAATCTTTATTATAAAATGTTGATGCACGGCTCAGTACCTGATATGAAGGAAACTGCTTACCTAATTCTACCTGTGAATAATGGCTACGAGAGAGACCCAATATGTCTGATATTTCAGCTTGAGAAAGATCCTTTGCCAATCTAAGCGTCCTAAGTCGCTCGCCTATACTTTTTTTAGAAATAATATCTTGCATTTTGATTTATTTTGTTGCAACTTTACGTTGCTATTATGAGAGCGTATTGAAATAATCACTTTGAATAATATCTGAACGCAATTGTGCCAGTTATTATTACAACACTTTACTATTTATTTCAAATATACGTAATCTGTTTCATTGTAGCTTTTTAATTTCATTACCTGATGTAAATATTATGACCAGATATCCAGTATTAGAACATGCAATAATAAATGCAGACAAAGCACAGTTGGAGGCTATTTGCAATCTGTTGGTACATGATTACTATCTTTTTTTAGATAGTGATCTAAAGATCACAAATTATTCAAAGAACTGCAAATCGCTTGCTGATAGGGGCATTAAAATCGAAAATATTTACGGCAAATATTTACAGGATATATTACAGGAAGTAGATGAAGATCTTTCGGTTATTAAACTGGAGGAGTTTAAGAGAAACAATATTTTGCATGATGTTTTACAGTTCCAATTTAGAATAAAAGACGAATTCTTAGTGATGAAGCTAAGTAAAATATGCATGGGTACAGATTTTGGGTGGGCCTGTTTACTGGAAATGCGACCATCACAACAATATGATTTTGATTTTTTTGATAATAAACATCTGCTAGCGAACTTATCATGGTTCGCCTCCCATAAGTTAAGAGGTCCCCTTGCCGCAATGATGACGCTGATAGAACAAAAGGCTTTACCTGAGTATACTGACCAGGAACATTCAAATGAACTTTTAGCTCAAATGCGGCAGCAAGCGGCAAACCTGGATGAGGCGCTGCGCACTTTGAATTCTCTGCTCTCAAACCAAAACCTCGTTACCACCTTTGCCCGGAGCGAAAATACCGATAAAATCAAAAACATACTTATGCTGGATGATGAAGTGATTACACATTTTGTGGCCAAAAGGATAGTAGCAGAGATCAATCCGGAACTTAACCTGTGTTCCTTTACTGAAGGCAAGGAAGCACTGGAGTTCCTGGAAACCTTTCCAGTAGACCTAATTTTACTTGACCTGAATATGCCTAATATGAATGGCTGGGAGTTTCTACAGATTATGGAACAACGTAAACTGCCGATACCAACTATTATCATCTCCTCTTCTATTGACACAAATGATATCAATAATTCTTTTGAGTATCCAGCGGTAAAAGGCTTTATCAACAAACCGGTTGGTAAAGATGACCTGATACGAATATTAACTAATCCTGCTTAATATAAAGACCTATAATCCTGAATTATGTTTTATCTATTTAAGAAAGAGCTTACGAATACCAGTCCGGTTAATTATGTACAAGTTGGAACGACTACAGAATTACGGTTAGCACTACAGAAAGCTGCATCAAGTGCTCTATTTATTTACGACCAGAAAACTGATGAAATCAAAATCATATCTGAGTTTTATGACCTGTTGGAGTGCAGCTTTTTTATTTATTCGCACCTGGGATTGTTTAAGCCAATCAGTTCTCTCAAGATAAAATCCAGTACGGATTAAATACTTTCCTATTATAAAACCAAAGGCTGCTTTCAGATATGAAAGCAGCCTTTTTTATTGAGGCTGGCCACGAATGGCTTAGTTCATAGTCATTCGCAGACTAAAACCAATATTGCTGGAAGAGGTTCGGAAAGCCGCGGAAGTATATGGCTTATTAATATTGGTATCATAATAAAACTGGAAATTAAACCGGGAATTGAGAATGTAATTGACACTAGGCCTCATGGTGATATTTTTTGCACCCGCTGAAACTTCTGCTTCATTTACATCGGCCCTGTATATCATAGTCTTGTTATCCCTGATTGCGGTTTCGAGCTTAAAGTCCATATTATTATCCATTTTCATTTGCCTGAATAAACCAAAGGGGAACCTAAAGCGATTGGTACGGTACCCCAGGCCTAATATCAGGTTGTTTTCCGATAACTGTGCAAGCTGGCTATTGGCAAGGCTCAAGCCCAGCAAACGCGTTTTACCGACCTCAAAGTTCATACTGACATTATTTTTAAAGCGTGCATCTATACCAATTAGAGGGGAAAGTGTTTCTGCAATGGTGACCTGTGCAAATTGGTACTGTGGCAGGAAATTAAAATTCTCATCTCTAACGCTTGAAGCACCTGCACGCTCATCATAACGCTGCAGAGAGTTAAAGCCATTTACACTGTATATTGATCTGTAAGCGTGTCTTAAATCAACTGACTGAAAATAATCTGATAAGAAGGCCCATTTAGAAAGGCCATTGTAATTAATGCGCCAATTAGGCAGCGGGATTTTTGGAAATGCGCTAAGCCCGCTGCGGTAGGGATTTTTTCCGGTGTAGGCCGACATAAACGCAGCAACCACAACATCCTGCGAGTTTTTGTCGTAACCATCAGCAAATTCTGCCAGGCCGGTCCTTGAATTAGGGTTTGCTGATCCTAACCTTCGCGAAACGGGGGCGCGGGCAGCCATAAAATTATTGTATAAAGTAGAAAAACGTGAGTTCCCTTTATCAGCAAATAATGTTTTAATACTGATAAAGGATATAGAATAGTCACCACTGGCAATAGGACTTAAATTGGCAAATCCTGCTGTTGCATTATCATATCTGAGATTGGATGAATAATTGCGGTTACTGGTCTTATTAGCAGACAGGGTGACGCGGAATCCTTTAAATGGTTCAATGACGCCGGCAACACTCAAGTCTTCTCTGAGCGTATTTACATATAACTGGTATTGAAGCGTATCTGTGGTTAACCATCCAGATTGCAGCGCCCGGTTACGGATATCTTTCTGGCTGCCAAATACAAAACCCAGACCTGGTGCACCAGTTACATTTTCCAGTCCAAGATAATTGGTAACCGGGAGGTAACCCGGCAAATAGATACCTTTGGTTTGTGTGTATGCCCCATTGATAGTTTTAATACTGGTTAACAAGTTCAACAGAAACTGGCTGCCCCCTATCCCATCATATCCGGAAGATACTCCTTTACGATAAGAGCCAAATTTATTATACAGGGTGATAAAGTTTAAAGAGGGATTAATCTGTATGGTGCGGGAGTTTTGAATTGTGTTACCGAGATTAATTGAAGGATCACGAAGTGTAGCCAACGGCTCTGTCTGCCAGTTAAAATTTGTGCCATAACGGGCTACCACATTAAACCAGTCCATATAGGGTAACTTATTGATAGGCAGCGCATAACCCAGATTAAGATTATGGCTGTAATCTGTATTACGTCCCAGTCTTTTTAGGTTATTCCAGACAGTATCACGTTTAAGCCCTTCTATTCTTCCATCTGGCTCATCAATAATGGAATAATTTGTAGCATCAAAGTCTACCGTGAATGACTTAGTTAGATTCCATGAGATTCCATAAACCCTTGTAATCAAGAAATTTTTATTGTAAGTGGTATTTACAGGAATAGCATTAAGGGGGTCATTATTCCTTAAACTATTTTCAGAATAATACCGGTTTGCATCCAGCCGGAAATTAATAGCATTAGGTAATGGATTAAAATTGATGTCGCGAAATATAGCAAGCAGGTTTGATTTAATCAATTTATCAAAAGGCCTGATATTTTTGGTATCACCGGTATAATGATAGGCAAGTGAACCATTATAATTTTTTTGAACATTATTTTCATTGATAAAATCATGATGTAAAAACTTTGTAAATGCGTAACTGGCGGAGAAGTTTTCTATATCCCATATTCTGGGCTTATCAGCATTCGGACCACGCTCCTTTCTCACATTTGTGAAGGCAATACCATTGCGGGAGGTATAATCCTGAGCATATTCTAATATTGCTTTACGTTCATCAGATGAAGCTCCTTCCAGGGATTTCTTCAGTTCTATATCTGGCATCCTCGGATCATATTGAGGAGTGGCAATCTGTCTGGAATAATTTATAAATACCGGTACTTTTACCTGTGCGGAAGGCGGTAGAAACTTACCAAGCTCCAGCCCCGCGGATACATCTACACTTGCCTGGTCTGCACGGCTTCTTTCACTGACCCTAGCATCAAGCGCCCCGAAGCCAACAGTACTTTTGGAACCTGCAATATTTACTTCGCCAATATCAGCCAGCTTAGCATTTAGACGTGCAGTGGCAGCCCAGCCACCTTGCTGATCAAATTCGGTTAATCGCAGTTCATTGAACCAGGCAATAGCTGATTTCTCCAATCCATCATCTGGTAGACGCGAAGTAGTGTTTTTTAAGGGATTTTTTAAGCCCAGCATATAGATACGCACCTTACTCATATCTGGCTGGCCTTTTACAAAAATTGTACGTTCGCCGTCTGTATAGGCATAGGGAACAGTAAGATCCCAGGCAGCACCATTGGCCTGCCTTGCCCGGTTCCTTGCAATTTTTGCCTGCTGAAAGAGCTCCAGTAATATATCAATTTTATTCTGTTCGGGCCAGATTGCTGCAGCAGCTGCAGAACCAGGCTGGGTTACAGCGAGAGGCTGGACATATTCATAATAGTTATCCTGATTATCTGTACCGATACGCAACACCGCACTAAGATCATTATCATTCAGCATAGTATTGCCTAGTGCCTCTAAGTGCACAAACAGCTCGAGTCTTTTATAAGACCTGAAATCGCTGTACCCGGTTTTAAAACCAGTTCTGGTATATCCGTCCTTAAGATTTCTGACCGTAACAGCCAGTGATTGTTCATTCATCCGGGTGTCGCCCTGATAATTACTAAAATCGCGCTCTCTTGTGATATCAGGAGGTACAACATAAGGTATAGGCGAACGCTTGCCGTTTTCTTCAATATTTACTGTGGAGAGCTCTATACTAGACTGGTCTGGCGCAGCAGGACTGATCAAGGGATCAGCAATTACTTTTAAAGCTTCATTTTTAGCATTGTATTGCCTCCAGTCGCCTCGCACCAATTGCAACTTGGCAAAACGTACGATTGCAGTATCTTCAAAATTCGTCATGAATAGGCGCATAAAACGGATCGATTTAAAATCAGTAATACCTCCAACTTTCTGTTCATAATCACCTATTGGGACGCGAATCTGATACCAGGCAGTATTTTGGGTACTGCCGTTAGCCAGTTTTACCTGTGATACTACTTTATCAGTAACGAAATTTTTTCCTATAACCAGATCCGCTGGCCTTAATGAAACCCTATATTGAAAATATTCATCCGACTGTGTCATATTGTTATCGCGGTTAACGTCTTCACCATCAGGAAGGGCGGTGGACGCAGAAGTTTCGAGTCCGAGCTCTTCCCTAGATTGCTGTGTGGTTTTAGAGTTTCCTTCCGTACCATTATAGTTTTCGTAACGCTTCAATATCCCTGCCTTTGCCTGGTCAAGATCAGCGCCGCGGAAGTAATGGTAATCATCTGAAGAGGGGTCAATATTTATTTTTGAGGCTGCATCAGGGTTTAACTGGGCCTTTAACTGATTGATGATTGCTGCAAATTTAGTTTGTTCATCTGCATTTGCCAGTCCATCTAAACCTACATCCTGCGCTTTTCTTGCGGCGGGATCATTTTCAAATGCCGGTATAACTGGCTGTAGTCTCGGTACCCGGCCCCATACCGTTTCATCATATTTAGTGGGATCCTGCTCTGCCGACAACCCATTTTCCAGTGATTTACGCCCGTCTTTTAAAATATCTTCTGAGATATTACCAAGGTTGAGGTACAAGTCACCACCGGCAGAATTAGGTTTATAGATATTTGGATCCATGATCCACATTTCGATGTACCCTACGTTTAAAGCCTCGAAATCGTTAGTTTCTATTCTTCTTAACATTCCTCCCCACCTTGATTTAGGCATCAGAAGGTTTCCATTACTGCCCACTCCAATAGTAGTATAATTATACGGGCCGCGCAAAGTTGGATAATAAGCGAGGTTGAGAATAGGAAAATCCGGAATACGGGAAGTAGGCACTTCCTTATAAGGGAAAACCTCCTGTTCGATTACCCGACGAACGAAGTGGTTAGAAAGCTCAGTCAGATTAGTACGCAGATGTTCTGGCTGCAGACTGCTGCCATTCTGGTAAAGACTGGGATCTATATTATAAAATGCAATTTTAGCCCTGTTGAATCCATAGGACAAATCATTCATATTCCCTGATTCAGGGAACAACTGTGGTGTACCCGACAACTGCCAGGCGGCGGCAGTTTTTAGATCTACAACAGATTCTGAATCTTCGAAATCATCCAGATAACTTACCCCTTTTTTCTCCGTACCGGTATTCAATGCAGAGGGGTGCCCTGGCACCAGATTAGCAAACTCAGCAGAGAATGAAATTGCTGAAGGCACTTTTGTAGAAATGTACGGTAGTTTATTAAGCCAGCGTGTAAGCATTTTTGAATCTGAACTATAATTTACGTCCATACCCCACATACTATTTGCCAATGGTTCCTGTCCGTAATTCACTTTCTGGGAAATTGGTTTTTCACTTAGGCTCATATAAGTAGCACCTATATTGAGTTTGTTACTGATTTTATAATCCAGATGGGTGCCAAAGACTGTGCGTTGTTGCCTGCCAAAAGAATCCGAATCTTCAGTACTAATCCTGATGTTCTGACCTGAAGCGAGTAAGGCAGTATTTAGTATGGTGACCCTTCCGCCCTGGTAATCAACAGCAAAGTCTACACCTTCAACCAGCGGCACTGTTCCGGCATAGACCTTCACCCCTCCTGGTTCTACATTTGCAGCATTGAGGTAGAATTCAGAAGAAACAGCAGACTCATAAGAGCCTCTGATGACAAACCTGTTTTGACCAGGGAAAAGCTGCTGCGCTATTACGCGCGTGGAATCATAAAGCGCCTGAAAGGTATACTTGCCTATTAGCGCCTGCTCGGAAGGGGCAAACTGACTGGCAAGATCTTTACCGAATGGTTCTGTTACGGGAAAGATAATCCTTCCGTTCTGCGGATCAATGGTAATATATCCCTGATGGCCATTGTTATTTAGATTGACCGTACTTACACCATTTGCAGAATTCACAAGATTTGCCAGGGCCGTGTTGGTACCTGACAGCGCACTGACTGCAGTACTGGCACCTACGGCGAATGGCTGTTCCACTGCCATAAAGTCGAAAATTCCATCTGGTTTGCGCTCTTGCTGCTGATTGAGTTGATCAAGACCTGTAATATTTAGCCACCTTTTATTGGCGGTCCTGCTTCCCTCAAGGAGAAGCGGGCTTTCTATTCCTGAAGAATTTTCCAAACGTGTAATGTTCAACTGGAAATTAGCAGGGTTGATTTTATATCCCCCGATACTATAGATGTTTTTCATCATCAGCCCCCAGGTTGGCAGGGCAGTTTTAATTGTTTCGTTTTTCAGTAGTTTTGCATAGAGCATATTTGGCGCTGATGGGTTGAAGGGTACATCTGCTGAAAACTCTCCCACCTGGTATTCGACACCATTTTTTGTATATCGATAGGCAACTGCCAGAATTTCATCTGCATTTAATGCCCGGATTAGTGAGATATAACCAAGTTGCGCATGGAAGGTAAACTCAGACATTGTTAGTTTCCTGGCATAGGTCATTTTAGCAAAGTTATCTGTGCCGCCACTTCCGGCAAAAAAGGAAATAAGCTGATTAGAGCTGCTCAGCCTCGAACCTGCAGGCAATTTTGCGAGCAAGTTGTTTGATTGCCTTGGGAACTGATCAGAATCAAATGCTGATGGCAATACAGAAAACCCTCCTGTTAATTGTGAGGAATTCCATGGCGTATTTTCTGCCAGGTCTAATAAGCCTAATACATCACGAGAATCCTGTGTACTTCCAGACTTGTTAGTGACCCACACCTCAACTTTTGTAATATTTATCCCGGAACTGATCAGCAATGGGTTGGAAGAAAAACGGTTATAATTCTCTCTGAAGTACTGGCCAAGAAAGAAGTGCTTATTAGCTTCGTATGTATCAGCACTGATATTAAATTCACTTTGTTGAGCACCGTTATTAATCCTGATATCGGTAGTGAGGGATTTTTGCTGAGAGAATACCGAGGTTACATTTAGCCGTCCGATCTGAAGCTGGGTTTTTATGCCAAATAAGGATTGAGATCCACGGATTAATGAGGAGTTAAGTGGCATACTTACGTTACCAAGTTCAATCTTTTTTATGACATCATCTTCCCCACCCGTATAGTCCAGCTTTTTTTGATTCTCAAAATCAAAGCCAGCGGTTGTATTATAATTGAGTTTCATTTTAAGATTATTCCCTATTGAGCCAATTAGGTCCATTTGGATTTTCTCGTCGACATTAAAATCTATCTGTGTTCGCTGCTTCTCATTAAATAGAGGATTCTGGTTTTTATTGATACGGACTACAGTATTCAGCTGCGCCTCTCCCCTTGGCTGTATATCAATTGTGGAGCCACCAAATATCTTCTGAAATGCTTTACTTCTTACCTCAATCTGCGGGATGAGGCCTCCGGAACGAACCTGACTAACTTCAGCATCAGATAACGTTTTCCAGTTCCTGAGTTTAAGTTCCTTCTCAATCATGGCATCATATTCCTTGACAGAAAGATATTCTGGAGTAGAATAGAAACGACCGCCTATCTTTTTACGGATAATATACCGTTTATTAACTGCATCGTATTCTACTTCACGACCAAAGTTGTCTGGAATGGGATTGAAAGGCCGACTACCGAATCCTGATTTTGGAAGTAGAAGTGTATCCGGGCTTGCTGCTTTGATACGGACTGTATCATTGCCTTTTCCACTGTTTTGAGCGTAACTTTTCTGCGCTATAAGCAGAATCATGAAGACTATGCAAGTAGTTAAAAATTGTTTCAAAGGATAGAGATAAGTAGTAAATGAAATAGATGACACAGCTTATTATTTTATAGAAATAACAGATTGTGACGTTATTTATTTCAAATATAAGTTTCTTTTTGAAATTATTTAGATCATATTTGTTGATATGTAAAGTATTTATTTCACTATTTACCAGTTATAAATAATTTGATCTATTTTGAAACAATTAATAACTAAAACGGTCTGTTCAAGCATGATAGTTCTTGCATGCTCATTTACGGGATGCGCGAACAGAGGTGATCAGACACGCAGTAAGAATTTCAGCGTACGTTATAATTTCTTATACAATGCCAATGAACTATTGTCGGAATATGAGCGTGAAAGCAGGGTATATCCGCAGGAAGATTTCGAATCTATCATATCAGTATTTGTAAGCCATCCCCCTAAACCAGATGCAATGGGAAAGGTTATCAATAAGGCAAAAACTATTATCAAAGAAAAAGGTAATAGCAGCTATATGGCAACAGCACACCTACTGATGGCTAAAGCCTATTTCAATAATGAGGATTTTTTCACCGCCATAGGATATGCAAATGATGTCCTTACCGAATATAGCAATGAAAAAGAAATTAGTGACCAGGCATTAATTATTAAAGCAAGGGCGCTACTTGCTATCAGGGATTATGAAGCTGCATGTCCTTTGATACTTGGAATAAGCAAAAATGCTGGCTCAACTACTGGTATTCAAAGTGAAGAATACGCAGTAACTGCAGAGGCTTATATTCATGAGAAGGAATACGAAAAAGCACTGCAACAGCTAAAACTGGCCATGCAATATGTATCTGGAGCTGAGAAGAAGGCAAGAATGCGGTATGTATGCGCACAGTTGCTGGAAAAAACGGGAAATCAGCCTGAGGCAGCAAAAACATATGAATCTGTGGAAAAAAGTACGGCATCTTCCGAACTGCGGCTGCATGCTGCACTCAAGAAAATTAAACTTAGATCATCCACATCATCCAACAATGAAGAGGTTCCGCTGGCATTAAAAAAGCTCATCAGACAAGATGAATTTCAGGAATACAAAAACGAAGTTATCTTCGCACTAGCCAATTATGAGCGGGAAAAAGAACTATACACATCAGCTATAAGCCATTACCTGAATGTTGCTGAGTTAAGCACTGAAAACAAGCCGCTTAGCAGTAAAGCTTATGCTGCCGCTGCGGATTTACAATTGCGACAGTCATTACAGTATAAAGAGGCCGCAGAAAATTATCAAAAGGCTATTACAGCATTACCGCGTTCAACACCACGCTACTTATCTAACAAAAACATTTTAAAAACGAGCGCTGAAATCAGCAACCTATATATTGACCTGATGAAGTCTGACTCTGTGCAGCATGATATTGAACAACCTCCTTTTAACGAACCAGTAATTAGCACTTACTATGAAATTGCCACCTTATACTTTCAGAGCCTTCAGGATAGCGTGGAAGCTGAAAAAGTATATCAAATGATCAATATCCGCTTTCCGGGAAACAAACTTAATAAATCTGTTAGTTATGCATTAAACCTATTACATTCAGGTAAAAACACCAATAGTAATGAAGGTCTAATCGCAGGAAATGAATTTCTGAAAAAGCGCCGACAAAATTTGCTGGAGAACGCAGTATCAGAAGCAGCCGATATTATCCGCAACAGGAATAATAGTCTCCTGAAATTAGCCAGATTATATGATGAACCCGCAGCTGATGCACTTATTACTCAAAATGCTGTAGAAGCACCTCCTATATTGATGCCTCCAACTCAAAACACAGCTCCTATAGTTCCTGTTACAACCCATCCGGAAACAGCAAAAATAACTGTGACTACTCAACCTTTCGCAGGTGTACCTATAGCCACACCCCAGGTAAAATTTTCTAAAGAAAACCAAAATGCTATATACTATTTTGTGATCTCGGTTGAAGACGCGAGCTTGAACTTAAGTCCATCACGCTTTGGAATTGGAGAGTTCAACAGAAGAAGATATGCAGATAGCAATTTGAAACACAAGCTGCTTGAATTTGAAAACACACAGGTTATTTATGTAGGTATATTTACCGGCCTTGAAGCAGCAAAAACTTATGCAGCAGAAATTTCAGCCCAATTAAAATCTATTATGAAAACTAACGGGCAGAAATATTCGACTGCCATTATTAGTAAAGAAAACCTGGAAAAACTTGAATCAGATGAAATTTATAAGGTGTATCAGGATTTCAGCAAGCAATAGGATATCATCATACATCTGCTACCGGAAGAATCGATCTGTCAGTAGTGATAGTCCAATACTATAGCTATTAAACCTGCCCCAGGTAGCGGCGAATCCAATATTGAGTACATTAAACATTCGGGTATTAAGACCTACAGTAGAATTAACTTCGTTTTGCCGCTGAACGAAGGATATTGGATCTGTAAAAACAAACCTATTCTGTTCTATTAAAATGTTATTATCCCTCAACCTTTTTACTGACTCAGCAGTCTGACTGCCAGCAGCCAGTCCGGAAATGGGATATTTGCCTAAGATGCTAACCTGCGCTGAGCTAGTTGACAAACCGATAGAGACAAAGGGAGATAAACATTCCAAGAATTCTTTAGAACAGATGAGTTCTACATTGTAGGCTTTAATATTAGTAGTTACATGTTGAGACTTTATATAAGCATTCTGTATATAATAATCATTTTGTATACCTAGTGCAATTCCAGGATTATTATAATTAGCTTTTACATTTGTATAGCCAGCCTGCAAAGAGAGATCTAATGAACGCTTTTTATCAGGTGTGTTACCGCTAAAATCTTTAGTCAGCCATTGCATGAGATCATGTTTAAAACCATAACCAAACAGATGATAGGATATATCCTGCAGAGAAACAGAAGGACTATAGCGTAAAGATACTTCAGTTCCTGAAGGTATAGCTGCATCAATTTGCATAAAAGGCAGGACACCTATCATCTTTCCGTTTATCCATGAAGAAGAACTCCCCTTTGGAAGAATCAGTTTATTCACATCCTGTATTGGCCGCGCCGGATCAAATACGCTCTCCAACTGTCCGGTAAGGGGATTCAGGATATTATAGTTAGATTCTTTTTTCCACACTTCAAGTATAGGATTATGGAGCGCATCTCCCATTATTGTAGATGCTATACCATCAGAACCTGAAACAGGTTTTAAGACAATTAAGCCTAAATCATTCAGATTATATGTGGCACTATTGCTTCCGGCCCCTACCATAGAAAACTTTGCAGAAACCTTAAAACTTAGTACTTCATCGATCTTGGCGGAAGTTGTCCAGTTTCTATTAAGCCCTGAGCCGCTACGTTGCAGCAATGGTGACATATAGGCTTTAAATATCTTTAAACCATCCTGCCTGGCATCCAAAATTAAATCTGGAACAATTTGAGCCATCAAAATTATTTGATGGCTCATGAATAACATAAAGATTAAAAACTTTTTCAATCAGAGTAGAATTGAAGCCGAAGGCTACATTGGGTTATCTAATTGTGTTCGAAGGTATTTAAGGATAGTTGTGCCTTTTGCACCTGAAGCATCCCAGATAATAACTCCTCCTAATCCTTTTGTTTTAACATAAGCTGCCTTATCAGCTACAGAAGATTCATTATCATAGCTAATAAAAATTTTCTTGGCTGTATTTACTATATAAGCAGCCTTGGCAGTTGCATCGTAATGTTTCACCCATTCTGATGGAGCAGCTGCGATTAAAGCATTTAAGCGGTTATATTTGATTGTATGCGAACCAGCATCAAAACCAGCAGCTATCATTGTCGCGGTAACATCACCCGTGGCTTGTACAGCAGTAGAATAATAGGGTGAATTTTCTGTTAAACTGGCAGGGAAATTTACACCAGTCCAAAACCTACCATAGAGCGCCACTCCGATCAGGATTTTCTTTGCAGGAATGCCCTGACCCAAAACATATGTTACACAACTATTAATGTTAAAATCTGGACTATATGTTGTACTATTCTGCAAACTAGCCGGAATAGAATTTTGCACCGCAGTATGATGCGCAGTAGTTTGACCACTGAATGCCCCAGTAAAATCATATGTCATGATTTCAAAGTTATCTACTACAGTATTAAGCTGTGCCCATGGAAGTACACTTAAATGCGTAGTTACATTTGGACCTACTGCTATAGAGATTTTTTTTGTTGCATCTTTTGCCTTAAGCGCCTGACAGAACTTTAACAGATTTTGTCCCTGCGTTGCAGTAAGAGGAAATTCAAAGTCGACATGATAACCTGAAGGAACTCTTGACAATTTGCCAATGGCGTATAAAGAATTATCAATTGTAGCCATAGCGGCATCCATATCAGTTGGACTTGCGCCTAAGCGATTGAAAGCCCCGGTACGTTGCGGATCAGCAGGATCACTATCTTTAGGCCAGCCGCCTATAGCCAGGCCAAATGGTCTTGTTGGATATTGTTTCAATGCTGCGGCTATACTTGTTGTACCAGCATCAACTCCATTTGAATATTTTACCGTGCCATCATATTGAGCAGTAACGGGATCTTGTGACCATTCTAAACCAGCCCATGCGTACATATCATCAAATGCAAACTGGTTCAATTTCCATGCAAGTTTTTCATTACCTATTACGGTTTGACCATCCCCTATAATGATGAAAGAAGGCACGAATTCATCAGTTGCATAATCACTTTTAGCATCAGATTTTGCTAAGAAATCACTGGCAGTTAAACCATTTGCACTATCATACTTTACATATGACGGATAATAAGTAACAATCTTTCTGTCGCTTGTAGGGGTAACCCCTACCGGGACAGCTTCATTTGTAACCAAGCTACAGCTTGATAGTAGTAGAGCGGGTGCAAGTATTGCCACCGCTAATTTGTTGTATAGACTATTCATGTAATATGTTTTTTACAAAAATAATCAATCAACTGCACATTTGGAAATAATATATATCATTTTTATTGCAGTTGTGATATATATAATTTCATTAATCGCCATTACTATATGCTAAACATTATAAAAATAATAACAAGGTAATCCATCTGCTTTATTGACCCTAAAAATGAAACTTATTATTTCTAAAATTCAAACTCACCGGAACTTAACTACAAACTGTCTTCTTGCTCTTCCCATTCTAACGGTCATTGGAGCTAAACCGATCACTGCCAGTCATTTTTTTACCAGAGTAAAGACCAGCTATCGCTTCCTTTTTAAAGAATTGAAAATTAAATTCATATTGTGTTGCCATAAGATATTGTGTCTAAATGTTTACCGTTCATGACACAGTTTGTGGTACACCCTCGCTTTACCCTTCCTACGTATTCGTGTAGCCAATGGTAGCTTCTATAGCAGTACTCCTCATTGACCATTTATGATTGTAACAAAAAATATCAAATCTGGTTACGAAGGATCCTGTAATTTCCTTCCCAGTTCATCATCAACAGCTAGCTTAAGAAAATCTTCATGTAAGTTAAGGCCCCTTAGCACCTTAAAATATGCCCCCACCGCTACACAGGGATAACCTTACTCAATTTTACGAAGAGTTATCCGATCTATTGACGCACGTTCAGCAAGCTGAATTGCAATGATGTTGCGTCGCTTCCTCGCTAATTTAATATTCTCACCAAGTTTGTCCCAAATCTTCTGGTATTTGGGAAAGATAACTACCTGCTTTGATTTCAATATCTATGCGCTATTGCAAGTTTAATTCATGTTCATTATATTTGAATGTTCATGATTCATGAACCGTTTTTATGTCTGAACAAAAGATATTATATACTGCGTTGGATAAATTCCAGGAACTAACACGTCTCGAATATACTGTATCACATACACAGTATATCTCAGAAGGTCATGAGATTGATGGAGCTGCAATATTTGGCGTGTTTGATCTGGCGACAGAAGATCAAGTTAATAAAATATTTGACATCGCTCATAAACTATTTAGCTAACACACTTTTTCATTCAAGACATTTCCTTTTTGAAATACTAAATCAGATCCTCGGGCAGAATTCTGCATTTAATAAATGAATAGGGTCAAGCATCTGGAAAACTTTAATATTAATCTGTATCAATTATTATCCAGTAGTTTCATCAGTTATCCTCTAGTCTCTTTCCTTTTAAGTTAGTAGCTATAATAATCCCTTCTGGATTTATTAAGAAATTGTTTGGGACGAAGCTAATACCATAGATTAGTGCTGCTCTGTTTTTATCGCCCCTCAGATCGCTAACATTATCCCAGATCAGTTGGTCGTCTTTGATAGCCTGCAGCCACTCAGACCTATTATCATCCAGTGAAACACCTAATATTGAAAATCCTTTATCCTTGAACTGACGGTATGTTTTGACCAATGCGAGGTTTTCTTGCCTGCATGGACTGCACCAGGAAGCCCAGAAATCAAGTAAGATATATTTGCCTTTAATATTCGACAATTTTACTTTTTTCCCGTATTGATCAGTTTGCTCAAAGTCCGCAAACCGGTCGCCAAGCTTCAGATTCTTATTGAAGGTAAGGAAATCCTGGATTTCCCGCCCGTACTGCCCGGCTTTAACCTCTGGACTTAGCTTAAAAAATAATAACTCTGCAGTTTTCTTTCCCCAAGTAGATGCATATATGTTTAGAAGATTTACAGAGATTAGGGAGCGCGGGTGGTCTCGAATATACTGCTGATTCAACTGTGTTTCGCGTTTGTTTTCAGCTGCAATCTCTATCCTTAATGCTTTTTGTTTTAAAGAATCACCCGCCAAATTATATAGGTTTGTTAAACTATCTATCCTATGAGTCAAAGGCAACAGTGATTTAGTCCGCAAATTATCTTCATCTTGTGTGTAGGAACCCTTGATAATGGCCTGTTTAAACGCACCTGCCCGAGCAATAAAATCAATAGGTCGGTTCTCTATCCAAAAGCTAACATAATTGGAATATTTGGCTGTATGTAAATAAACCAGGTTAGACTTTTCTTTTATTTTACCATGCATATAAAACTTCCCTTTCTGCACCTGGCAAGAGTCAATGATTACATCCGGACTTGTAGTTCTTAAATATAGCCAAGTGCCTTCATCCAGTCCATTTATAATTCCCTTGATGGTATAGCCCGAGGAGGGCTGCGAAATAAAACCAAGACAGAAAAGGGCTGTAATGATTACTAGAAGATATAATTTTTTCATATTATTGAATTAATTTCTTCAAAAATATATCCTTTCTAGACACTATTGTTTGAGATTAGACCAAGTGCAAGATAAATTCGACAGGATACAAAATAACCTCCTCGTCTAAATATTCAATAGTTTCGTCGAAATGTAATTCAATATCTAAATAGCATGATTTTACAATGTATAATTTGCAAGCATGATTAAACTTATGCCCTTTGAAGCTAAAAAATATCTAATAATAGAATTGACCTTACTTATATTCATTTCTTTCCTCATTACTCTTATTAGTGATCTGGAATATAGCTCGTATGAGGAAAGGGACATATCAAAGTTCCTTGTAGATATAGACTATCGCCTTGTAACCGGCATGTTTAAGTTTATAGTTTGTGGAATTTTATATTGGGTTTTTTTTAAAAGTTATGTTTTTAAAAATAAGATAGTTGCCATACTACTCTGTCTGGCTGCCTATGTTATACTGTACCATCTTGCTAATCAGTATATTTTAAATTGGGTGATTGTACACCTGGAGTTTATATCTCCTGAAATTCGTAAAAGAACAATAGAAGAAATGAATAGTCCTCGTTTATACTTTGCTATTAACTATTTATTGATATCTGAGATTATTCCTTTAATGGCCCTCGCCTTCTTGATAAGAACGTTAAAGCAAAATGAGGAGATGAAGGTTATAAAGGAGCAGCAGCTTTACTCTGAACTAAATTATTTAAAAGCGCAGTTGCACCCTCATTTCTTTTTTAATACGTTAAATAATATTTATGCTTTGGCATTGAAACAATCCGTTGATACGGCTCCAATGTTAGCCAGGCTGGGAGAAATGATGCGCTATATCTTGTATGAAGCATCGAAACCTACTGTTTTACTGGTGCAGGAAGTAGCGTTTTTAGCTAGTTATATTGCTGTGGAACGAATAAGACATCAGCAGCATGTTAATATTACCTTCGACCTGCAGGGACTAAGTGAAACCCATCACATTGCACCTTTGCTTTTACTTCCCTTTGTAGAGAATGCATTCAAGCATGGCCTGGAGCAAGAATTAGGGAATGGTTATGTAAAGATTGTAATTTGCCAAACCGAAGATGAGCTGTTGCTTGAAGTAGTGAATAGCAAACCTGATATCACGGCAAGTGAAAATATAAAAGGCATAGGAATTGAAAACGTAAAAAGGCGTTTAGGCTTGCTATATTCTGATAGGTATATCCTAACCACAAACGATGATAAAACAAAGTATCGCGTGACATTAACACTGAAATCAAAAGCATGAATTGCATAATTATTGAAGACGAGCCGCTGGCGCAGGAAGTACTCGAAAACTTTATCAATCGTATTCCACATTTAGTATTGGTAGGAAAAAGTAATAATGCCCTCGATGCTTTTCAATTGCTCCATAGTCATACAGTAGATCTGATGTTTTTAGATATTCAAATGCCGGGCATCAATGGGCTGGACTTCCTCCGATCACTAAAAAGTCCGCCTGCAGTTATTTTTACCACCGCGTTTGCCGAACATGCGGTTACAGGATTTGAGCTGGAAGCCATTGATTACCTCTTAAAACCTATAAACTATGAACGGTTTGAAAAGGCGATCCGGGAGTGTAAAGTGAACTGTGTCAACATCACTTCTTCCTTGGTGGAGGCTCTTCAGCCTCCACCAAGGAAGAAGTCGCCGAAGGCTCTTAGTCTATCACCAAAT
>Ga0308163_10001544_pt1 | contig 24447 bp, 22 predicted proteins | sample PhyTR1_FD_201037 | JGI IMG/M metagenome (GOLD analysis project Ga0308163, IMG submission 201037) | Phyllosphere microbial communities from UC Gill Tract Community Farm, Albany, California, United States - DLSLT.R1 | ecosystem: Host-associated > Plants > Phyllosphere > Unclassified | place: USA... | reverse complement strand
TGCTGCCAAAAGCAGATTTGGTAAAATTTTTACAATTTCGCGGAACCAAATTTCAAGTTTTTCATCAATTAGCTCAATAGCTTTGTTCAGATCAAACATAGATAAGATTGTGTTTTTATTGGCTATTTCAGCCATTATAAATTTATAAAAAATATCTGAATTTGAATATTTTTTTTACAATCTTATATTTTCGAGGTATTATTTCTTTATTAAAACTACTTCTACCCTGCGATTTTTGGTTTTATCGGATTCTGTTTCTTCGGGGTATACGACAGGATTCAAGTGACCAAGTCCTTTTGCTGTAATTCTATTAGAATTTATACCATTTTTCAATAGAAATTCTTTGATTGCATTGGCTCTGGTAAAAGAAAGATTGAATGTTTTTAAATCTAAATCTTCACCATCAAAATTTTCGTAATCACAGCAAATATGACCTTGCAATTCGATTTCTAATGTAGGATTTTCTTTCAGTATTTTTAAAAGTTTTACAATCTCAGATTGTCCTTTCGGAAGCCAAACATGACGACCGCCAACAAAATTGACATTCGGAAGTGCAAAAGTATCTTTCAATTTCATCTGAGAAATTTCCGTACTTAAAAAACTGGGCAAAGCATTTCTTGAAATTTTCTTTCCCGGAACAAAAGCTTTTTCAATAAAAATATCAACTCTGCGGTTCTTCCCACGCAACTCGTCGGTACTGTTGTCATTGATTTGTTTTTCTTCTCCTAAACCAACAGCATTGATTAATTGAATGTTTTCTGAAACTTTATTCTGAAGATAATTGCGAACGGTATTTGCACGGTTTTCCGAAAGTTTACTATTATATTCATTTGTTCCGGAAGGATCACAGTTTCCAAATATTTTGAATTTTAGGCTAGTTTTCAATTGTGCCAAACTATCAAGTTTTTGTTTAGATACAGGATTCAGATCGTAAGAATTGTGTGCAAAATAAACAGAAGTCATCATTTGCGCCTTATATCCAATTGAGATCAAAAAAAATAATACAAAATATTTCATCAGATTTTGAGTTTTATTTAGAACGGAGAAATATTTAATTATTGTTTCAGAAAACAAAAAATTCCTGAAAATAGTTTCAGGAATTTAAATATAATTTTGTTTGATAATTAAGCTTAAGCCAATTTCATCAAAACAACTTCGTTAATCTTCTCTACTTTCACCAAGTTTCCTTTCGTTAAAGTTTTAGAAGCCTTATCCCATTTTTTACCGGATAATTTACTTATCGTTTTCACTTCAGCCAAAGCAATTTGCTCACCAGACTTTAAAATATCAAGAATAATCTCTTCATCTTCTCCCAATTCGATTTGAGGAACCAATTTTTCCGGTCTCATTTGCGGGAAGAATAAAACTTCCTGAATTGACGGATTGTTGGTTAAGAACATAATCAATCTATCCATTCCGATTCCTAAACCAGAAGTTGGTGGCATCCCATATTCTAAAGCTCTCAAGAAATCTTCGTCGATAAATCCGGTTGCTTCATCGTCTCCTTTTTCAGCTAATTTTAATTGCTCTTCGAAACGCTCTCTTTGGTCAATCGGGTCATTTAATTCTGAATAAGCATTTGCGATTTCTTTACCACAAACCATCAATTCAAAACGCTCAGTAAGACCTTCCTGGCTTCTGTGCTTCTTAGTTAAAGGCGACATTTCGATTGGATAATCGGTAATGAAAGTCGGCTGAATGAAGTTTCCTTCACACTTTTCACCAAAAATTTCGTCAATCAATTTTCCTTTCCCCATCGTTTCGTTTACTTCGATTCCGATAGATTTTGCAAAGTCGAATAATTCCTGTTCAGATTTTCCTGTAATATCAAAACCTGTATATTTTTGAATCGCTTCCGTCATAGAAACCCTTGGATAAGGAGCTTTCCAGCTGATTGTATGTTCTCCGAATGTTGATTCTGAATTTCCGTTTACAGAAGTTGCACAGAATTCTAATAATTTCTCTGTGAAATCCATCATCCAGTTGTAGTCTTTATAGGCTACATAAATTTCCATTGCGGTAAATTCTGGGTTGTGGGTTCTGTCCATCCCTTCATTTCTGAAGTTTTTTGAGAATTCATAAACCCCGTCAAAACCACCAACGATTAACCTTTTCAGGTACAATTCGTTCGCAATTCTTAAATATAAAGGAATATCTAAAGCATTGTGATGTGTAATAAACGGTCTTGCAGCAGCCCCACCTGGAATTGACTGTAAGATTGGCGTTTCAACTTCAAAATAACCTGAATCATTAAAGAAAGTTCTCATCGCATTGAACAATTTTGTTCTCTTCACGAAAATTTCTTTCACTTGTGGATTCACCGTTAAGTCTACATAACGTTGTCTGTATCTCATTTCCGGGTCGTTGAATGCATCATGCACGACTCCATTTTCATCAGTTTTTGCCTGCGGAAGCGGACGTAATGATTTGGTAAGTAACGTAAAGTTTTTTACCAAAACCGTCATTTCACCAACCTGAGTTGTGAACAATTCTCCTTCGATACCGATAATATCACCGATGTCTAAAAGGTGTTTGTAAACGTCGTTGTATAAAGTTTTATCTTCTCCCTTACAGATTTCGTCTCTGTTGAAATAGACCTGAATTTTCCCTGTAGAATCTTGCAATTCAGCAAAAGAAGCTTTCCCCTGAATTCTACGAGACATCAATCTGCCCGCAATCTTCACCTGTTTACTTTCAGAAAAATTCTGTTTTATAGATTCTGTAGTATCTGTAACCGTGTATTCTTCTGCAGGGAATGCGTTGATTCCCATTTCAACAAGCTTATTCAGCTTTTCTCTTCTAATGATTTCCTGTTCTGATAATTGCATTGTAATTCAATTTTTTCGAATTGCAAAAATAGTGAATTTTATAGGTTTATGGAAGTTAAATTTTATGACCTTAATTTATTTGGAATAATACATTAAAATTAAACCATTAAGGTTTTATTAAGAAGTAAAGAAGTATTAAGACAATATCTAAAGATATTTTTAAGTGCTGTGCAAAATTAAATTGTTTTTAAATATTAATTAAACGCATACACACTAAATCTTAATAGTTTAAAAATTCGAAAATTATTTAAAGCAATCTTTCCTATTTTCTTTTGGAACAAACGTCCAAGCTAGAATTCTGCTGATTTTCTGACCTTGCGCCATATCAATAGTTTTCACTTCAACAGCTTTTACTTTTTTTAAAAGTAAAGTCAGCTTAAAAAGATTTTCCTGTTTTGAAACTAAGCACGTAAACCAAAGAATTTGGGATGAGAATAAAGCACTTTCTTCAATCATTTTTGAGATAAAAGCCAATTCACCACCTTCGCACCATAACTCAGATTGTTGTCCTCCGAAATTGAGATTGTTTTTTTGAACCTTAGATTTTTTAAGATTTTTTGTTTTTCTGAGATTTCCTTTCATTGCAGATTCTTCAGAATCATGGAAAGGCGGATTGCACATTGAGAATGTGAATCGATCTTCAGGAGAAATAACATTTTTAAATATAAAATTTGAATCCGGTTGAAATTTCAACTGAATATGGAATGAAAAATCCGGATTTTTATCTAAAATCTTCTGAGCATTTTCCAAAGATTTTTGATTGATATCGGTTCCCAACATTTGCCAACCATAAGATTGATGCGCAATTAAAGGATATACCAAATTGGCGCCGGTTCCAATATCGAGGCCTTTTACGGAAATACCTTTTGGAATTTCTTTAGAATTTTCAGTCAATAAATCTGCGAGATAATGAATATAATCTGCACGCCCGGGAATTGGTGGACAAAGATTTTCGTCCGGAATATCCCAGTTTTTAACCGCATAAAAATGCTGCAACAAAGCTTTATTCAATAGTTTTACAGCTTTTGGAATACTGAAATTAATAGTTTGATTTCCGTAAGAATTAACGAAAACATAATGTTTCAATTCCGGCACACAAGAAATAAGCTGTTCAAAATCATAAGAATTTCGGTGCAGATTTCTTGGGTGCAGAGTTGATTTTTCGGCAGTCATTTATTTCTTTTGACTTAAAATAAATTCAACCATTTTTTTTGCGTCTTCTTTTGAAACTTGTGGATGAGGCTGCATCGGAACGCTTCCCCAAACGCCACTTCCGCCCTCTATAATTTTCGATGCCAACATTTCAATATCTTTATCAGAATATTTCTCGGCAATTTCTTTATAAGACGGGCCTATCGTTCTCTCCACAGCATTATGACACGCCATACAGTCAGAAGCTTCTATTAAATCTTTTCCTGAAACATTGGTCGCAACAGGCGTAGAAGTACCTGAAGAAGGCTGTATTTCTGAAATTTCTTTTTTAGAACAAGAAATTATAAGTAGACTTACAATCCCTGTTAAAAACAGTTGTTTCATTATTTTGTCGCTGTAGAATCTGTTGTTGCAGGTGCAGGTGTTGCAGCTGGAGCCGGTGTAGAATCGGTTTTCTTAGCTGTAGAATCTACGACAGTGGGTGCTGCAGGCTCTTCTAACATAATATTGCTGTCTTGAAGAGATTTATCTGCTTTTTTTGAACAGCTTACCGCTACTAAACTTCCTAAGAATACGATTGCTAATACTTTTTTCATTGCTTTTCTAATTTGGTCACAAAAATATAAAAAATAAAGTTTTAAATGTGAGATTTAGGGCTATATTAAATCATATTTAAACTGATTCCAGAGAAATAAAAAATATATTTCAGCTTTTTTAAATTTTTTGTTTTTGATATTAAAAAATTATCTACATTTGTCACATGATTATTTCTAACAACAAAAATTGGTGGTGGCACTCAAACTCTTCGTCGGGTCTGATGCTATTGTCGTGTTGTTAAAATTACAACTGGAATTCTATAGAAAAACATACAGAGACTTTGACGATTGCGTTGAAGTCTTTTTTTTGTTCATTACCTTAAATAATATAATATGTTTAGCAATACAATCAATATAAAAACCACCTCAAAAAAAACATTGGGCGACCTTCAAACCCCAATGAATATTTATCTTCAGATAAGAGATAAATTTCGCGATACGATTTTGCTTGAAAGTTCAGATTCAAAAAATATCGACAATAACTTTTCTTTCATTGCTGTAAATGCCATTGCCGGAATTGAAATTAAAAATCTTCATGAATATGAAGTGAAATTCCCCAATGAAAATCCGGAGAAAAAATCGTTAGAAAACATAGAAGTTATACAATTGCTGAATGATTTTTCTAAAGTTTTTGTTTGTGAAAAAACAAACGACAACATAGAAGAAACTGCACAAAGTCTTTTTGGATACACAAGTTTTGAAGCCGTTCCACTTTTTGAAAATATCAGTTTTAAGCCTCAAAGCAAAGAAGTTGAAATCCCTATTCTTCGTTACAGACTGTATCAATACGTGATTGCAATCAATCATTTTAATGATGAAATGCATCTTATCGAAAATCAAATTGATGGCGTAAGATCAGAAATGCGATTGTTACAGGATTTAATTAAAAATAAAAATGCGCTTGTTTATCCATTTGAAAAAGACGGTTCAGAAACCTCAAATCTTACTGATGAAGAATATTTGGAGCTCGTAGACAAAGCACAGAAACACTGCAAAAGAGGTGATGTGTTTCAATTGGTTTTGAGCAGAAGGTTTGAGCAGAAATTTAAAGGAGACGAGTTTAATGTATATCGTGCTTTGAGAAATATCAATCCATCCCCATATTTATTCTTTTTCGATTACGGAAATTACAAATTATTTGGTTCAAGCCCTGAAAGTCAACTCATTATTAAAAACAACAAAGCTATCATCCACCCTATTGCCGGAACTTTTAAAAGAAGCGGAGATTTTGAAATCGATTTACAGTCTGCAGAAGCCTTAAAGAAAGATCCGAAAGAAAACGCAGAACATACGATGTTGGTAGATTTAGCCCGAAACGATCTAGGAAAAAAAGGAAAAAATGTAACTGTAACTAAGTTAAAAGAAATTCAGCTTTTCTCTCATGTTATTCACATGGTAAGTGAAGTTACTTCTGAATTGGAAGGAAACACCAACCCTTTTAACATTGTTTCTGATACTTTCCCACAGGGAACTTTAAGCGGAGCACCAAAATACAAAGCCCTTCAGCTTATTAATGAATACGAAAAAGATTCGCGCGGCTATTACGGCGGTTGCATCGGGATGATTGGTTTAAATGGCGACTGTAATCAGGCCATTATGATCCGAACATTTTTAAGCAAGAACAACACATTATTTTATCAGGCAGGAGCAGGTTTGGTAGCAAAATCAATTCCTCAAAATGAACTGGAAGAAGTTAATAATAAACTAAATGCTTTGAAAAAAGCGGTTGAAAAAGCGGAGAGATTAGTTTAAGACCTTTATGGCGACAAATTCCGTCTTCCGCTCCCACTCTTTTTGTCATTGCGAACAAAGTGAAACAATCTTTAGAATTTTTCAGCAATCGCAATAACAAAAAGGAGTTCCGCTCAAGCCGGGTCGCAATTTTGCCATAACTTGAAAATTGAGGTGAGAAAAAATATCAAAAACAGATAATAATGAGTCCTGAAAGGACGATTTAACATAGAATTGGATAAAATCCAATTAAAAAATATAGAAAAAATGACAAATATAAACCCATCAACCAAAGTCCTCGTATTTGATAACTACGACAGCTTTACCTACAATTTGGTTCAAATGATTGAGCAAATTACAGGCGAAAAAGTAGATGTCGTTCGAAATGACCAAATCGCACTTGAAGACATTCAAAAATACGATAAAATCATTCTTTCTCCAGGACCAGGGATTCCCGAAGAAGCCGGAATTTTATTAGATGTAATTAAAAAATACGCTCCAACAAAAAGTATTCTTGGCGTTTGTCTTGGTCAACAGGCAATTGCAGAAGCTTTTGGCGGAAGCTTAATCAATCTCACAGAGATTTATCATGGTGTTGCAACAGAAGCAATCCAAATCAGCAAGCATAAAATTTTCAATGATTTACCTCCAACTTTAGAAGTTGGCCGATATCACAGCTGGGCAGTTAATCCTGAAAATTTCCCTGACGAATTGGAAATTACCAGTACAGACAACAAAGGAATGATTATGAGCCTGAAACATAAAACATTTGATGTTCACGGCGTTCAATACCATCCTGAAAGCATTTTAACTCCCGATGGAGAAACTATTATCAGAAATTTTTTAAATTATTAGAACAAGATTATGAAGCTCTCAGAAGAATTACTAGATATACTTGAACTTGTATCTCTTTATCAAAACAAAGATATAGCATTAGTAAAAAAATATTTAAAAAAATTTACAGATATCTTAATATACTTGAATGAAGTTTTAGCGGAGAAAAAAGTTACTTTGTCTGAAAATCTAATCTACTCAGAGCAATTGCTTATAAAATTTTATTTACACGGGCTTACAGTAAACAAAATTTCTGATTGCTATAAACTAGAATCAGAATTTTTTCAAAATGAAAGCTTTTCAAAATTAGAAGCCATTGATATCTCTTCGTTATTGACAATCGTAAGAGCACAATTTGAAACAGTTTTAGTATACCAATACCTTTATGTGAATAATAAAAGTAAGGAAGAAAAAGATTTCAGATTTCAGTGCTGGATATTAGAATCGTTAATTTCTAGATCAACAATCTTTAATCCCGAAGCAAGCATCGCTGAAAATTTGCAGTCAGATTTCACAAAAAGGCGCGAGAAAGATTTAAAATCAATTGATGCCATTAGAGAAAAAATTAAAAATACAAAGATTTTTCATGCCTTAGACGGCAATCAGCAAAGTCGTCTTTTACAAACCGGAAAATTAAAAATAATGCAAAGTGTAGACAAGATGTTTAAAGAATCAAATCTTGGAGAAAGTGTATTATTTAGAAATATTTATTACAATCTTTCTGCATATGCACATACAGAAGGTCTGGTAGCATTACAACTTAAAGAAGCTCACTATTTTATCAGTAATGAACATAATTATAACACCGTTCATTTGTACCTCTTTTATTCATTACTTATGACCACAATAATGATAAAAAATGTGAGCGAAACTTTTGAAGAGGTTCAAGAAAGATATAAAAATTTGAAGTCAAAGGATATTAAACAAATAGATTTTTTATATCAATTAGCTATTAAAAAAAATACTGAATCATGAAAGAAATCCTACAATACTTGTTCAATCATCATGCCTTATCAAAATCGCAGGCAAAAGCTATTATGATTGAGATTGCTCAAAATAAATTTAATGCTACTGAAGTCACAGCTTTTATCAGTATTTTTCTGATGCGGAATATTACCTTAGATGAACTAAAAGGTTTCAGAGAAGCACTTCTTCAAATGGCTGTTCCCGTTAATTTGAATACTAACGATAGCATTGACATTGTCGGAACAGGTGGTGACGGAAAAAACACCATCAACATTTCTACTTTGGCAAGTTTTGTTGTTGCAGGAACCGGGCAAAAAGTAACCAAACATGGAAACTACGGCGCATCAACCGTTACTGGTTCATCCAATGTTTTAGAAGCTTTAGGTTATCGGTTCAAAAAAACTTCAGACGAACTTAATCAGGATTTAGAAAAAGCGAATATCTGTTTTCTTCACGCTCCCTATTTTCATCCGGCATTACAGTCTGTAGGTGCATTACGAAAATCTTTAGGGCTGCGTACTTTTTTCAACTTACTCGGACCGTTGGTAAACCCTTCAAAACCACAGTTTTCTGTGATTGGAGTTTATAATCTGGAGATTGCAAGACTCTATCAATATTTGCTTCAGAAAGAAAATCAGGATTTTGTTTTAGTTCACGGAATGGATGGATACGACGAAATCAGCCTTACTCAAGACAGTAAAATCATCACAAAAAGCGGTGAAAATATTTATTCGGCAGAAGATTTAGGCTTTATGCCAGTTGATGCTGAAAACATAAAAGCAGGAGAAACGATTGAAGAAACTGCACAAATTTTCAAAAATATATTAGAAGGAAATGGTACCGAATCGCAAAATGCCGTAGTTTTAGTTAATGCAGCGGTTGCTTTATTCCACACCCAGAAATTTGGAACTTACGAGGATTGTTTGACTTTAGCAAAAGAAAGTTTGTTTGAAGGAAAAGCCTTGAATAGTTTACAGTTATTAGTTGATGGTTGATAGTTTTTTTATGCTACAAAAGTCCATCAACTAACAACCATTAACCATCAACCTAACAGAATGAATATTTTAGACAAAATCATAGAAAGAAAAAAACAGGAAATAAAAGATTCAAAATCTAAAGTTTCTGTGGCGCAACTTAAAGATTCAGAATTTTTTGGAAGAAAAACTTTTTCCCTGAAAGAAACTTTAGAATCAAAATCAGGAATTATTGCTGAATTTAAAAGACAGTCACCTTCAAAAGGTATTATTAATAATCAAATTTCGGCTTTAGAAGTGGCTTCAGCTTATGAAAAATTTGGAGCAAGCGGAATTTCTATCCTTACCGATAAAGATTTTTTCGGCGGAAGTTTTGATGATATTTTGAGTGTAAGAAATCATATCAATATTCCGATTCTGCGAAAAGATTTTATGGTTGACGAATATCAGTTTTATGAAGCAAAATCAATCGGCGCTGATGTTATTTTATTGATTGCTGCTTGCCTTTCGCCAACTCAGGTTCAGGAATTTACAGAACTTTCTCATCAATTAGGATTAGAAGTTCTATTGGAAATCCATACTGAAAAAGAGCTTCAACATATCAATAAAAGCATTGATTTTGTAGGAATTAACAACAGAAATCTAAAAGATTTCAAAGTTGATTTACAACATTCTGTCAATCTAAAAAATCAGCTTCCTGAAAATATTTTATCCATTGCCGAAAGCGGAATTTACAACGAAGATGATTTTAAATATTTAAAAGAAAAAGGGTTCAACGGTTTTTTAATGGGAGAATATTTTATGAAAAATGAAAACCCTGGAAACAAATTTTCTGAATTCGTTTCTAATGTAACAATATAACAGTTTACCAATTTAGCAATGATTGAGAACCAACAACCATCAACCAACAACCATCAACCAAAACTCAAAATTTGCGGTTTGACTCAACCTGGTCAAATTCGTGAATTAGTGGCATTAAAAATTGATTTTCTCGGCTTTATCTTTTATGAAAAATCGCCGAGATATGTTTTAAATCATTTGAGTTTAGAAGATATTTCCAAGATTGAACATTCTGGAAAAGTTGGGGTTTTTGTCAATGAAAATGCAGATAAAATAATAGAAATTGCTGAAAAATCAGATTTAAATTTTATTCAGCTTCATGGCGATGAAAGTGATGATTTTATTTTGGAATTGAGAGCAAAATTAAAACCTGAAGTTGGAATTATTAAAGTAATTAGAATTGGTTCCGAGTTTGTCATTCCGACGAAGGAAAAATCTCTTGAAAGATTCTTCACTTCACTTCGCTCCATTCAGAATGACATTGCATATATTCTTTTCGACACTGATTCTAAATCGTTTGGCGGAACTGGAAAATCGTTTGACTGGGATATCCTCAACAAAATAGAAATTCCTCTTCCCTATTTTTTAAGCGGCGGAATTTCTTTGGAAAACTTCCATCAACTAAAAACGATCAACCAACAACCATTTACTTTAGATATCAACTCAAAATTTGAAATAGAGCCTGGAATTAAAGATATAGAAAAAATAAAAGAATTCTTATCATTAATAAACATTGTTATGCGATAAAATTGCAAATAAATTAATGAATCCAATATTTAAAGGATAAATCGACAGGTCGCTCCTCTGGAGCTTTGTTTTTTGCGGCTTCAATTTTTTCTATTAATAGTAAATCCCGATGGGATTAAATATAGCTCCATTAGGAGCAAACTGGTAATAGAAAGTGATTGTTATTAGAATTTAAGCTCCGTAGGAGCGACATATTAATTATTTTTCAGTTTTTATCGGACAACAATGATTAATAAAATGAAACATTTATTTCAAAACTTTATTGAAAACAGAAATTGTTATAAATGTTCCATCTGACCAATAAAAAATAAAAAAACACATGAAAAACCATCAATACAAATCAAAAATAAAATGGACGGGAAATACCGGTGAATCGACAAAAAATTATCGTTCTTATGAAAGAAGCTATACAATATCAGTGGATGGAAAAGCTGAAATCAAAGGTTCTTCAGACCCTGCATTTTTAGGAAATCCTGAACTTCATAATCCTGAAGATTTGTTGTTAGCTTCCGTTTCTTCGTGTCATCTTTTGTGGTATTTGCATTTTTGTTCGGTCAATAAAATTCTGGTGTTAGAATATATAGATTTTGTAGAAGGAACAATGATAGAAAGCGAAAATGGAAGTGGAAAGTTCACAGAAATTATTTTAAAACCCAAAATTTTGGTTGCCGAAAAAGAAATGATAGAAAAAGCAATCGAACTTCATCAGAAAGCAAACGACTATTGCTTCATTGCCAATTCATTGAATTTTGAAATAAAACATCAACCTGAAATCAATTACAAAAATGATTAAAACAAATTATAAAAACCCAGACGAACAAGGATATTATGGAGAATTCGGCGGTGCTTTTATCCCCGAAATGCTGTTTCCGAATGTAGAAGAACTGCAAAAAAACTATCTTGAAATCATAGAATCAGAAGATTTTCAGAATGAATATCAGGATTTGTTGAAAAACTATGTAGGTCGCGCTACTCCGTTATATTTGGCGAAAAATTTAAGCGAAAAATATAAGACTCAGATTTATTTAAAAAGAGAAGACCTCAACCATACCGGAGCGCATAAAATCAACAATGCTTTGGGGCAGGTTTTATTGGCAAAACGTCTCGGGAAACATAGAATAATTGCCGAAACCGGAGCCGGACAACACGGTGTCGCAACCGCAACAGCTTGTGCACTTCTTGGTTTGGAATGCATTGTTTACATGGGCGAAATCGACATTGCAAGACAGGCTCCGAATGTGGCAAGGATGAAAATGCTTGGAGCAACCGTCGTTCCTGCAACTTCAGGTTCAAAAACTTTGAAAGATGCTGTGAATGAAGCGTTAAGAGACTGGATTAACAATTCAACAACCACTCATTACGTTATCGGAAGTGTGGTTGGTCCTCATCCTTTTCCTGATTTGGTAGCGAGATTTCAATCTGTGATTTCAAAAGAAATTAAGGAACAGCTTCACGAGCACATTGGTCGTTCAACTCCTGATTATGTGATCGCTTGTGTTGGTGGAGGAAGCAATGCTGCAGGAACTTTCTATCATTTTGTGGGGGAAGAAAATGTGAAAATTATTGCTGCAGAAGCCGGAGGTTTCGGAGTGAATTCTGGGAAGTCGGCAGCCACAACTTTTCTGGGAACTTTAGGCGTTTTACACGGAAGTAAAAGTTTGGTTATGCAGACCAAAGACGGACAAGTTATCGAACCACATTCTATTTCTGCAGGTTTAGATTACCCGGGAATCGGGCCTTTTCATGCGCATTTATTTAAAGAAAACCGAGCAGAATTTTTCAGCATTAATGATGACGAAGCTTTGCAATCTGCTTTTGAACTAACCAAATTGGAAGGAATTATTCCAGCTTTGGAAAGCGCTCATGCTTTAGCCGTTTTAAATAAAAAGAAATTCAACGAAAATGATATTGTAGTGATTTGTCTTTCTGGTCGTGGTGATAAGGATATGGAAACGTATTTGAAAGTGCTGGATGATGGAAGTCAGAAGATGGATGCTTAAAGATTCGTCTTTAAAATCAAACTGAAATTTGTTCATTAAAAAAAATTAAATCTTAACTAAATCTAAATTTATGCACCAAAATAACATCCAACTTCCTGCTTCCAACACCCAACGTAAACTCCTCAACATCTACTTCACAGCAGGAATTCCGCAACTGGAAGATACCGCTGAAATTATAAAACTTATTCAAGATTCCGGAGCCGATATGATGGAAATCGGGATGCCGTATTCTGACCCTGTTGCCGATGGCCCTGTCATTCAAAAAGCGCACGAAATGGCTTTAAATAATGGAATGACAATTTCAACTTTACTTTCTCAACTGAGATTTATTAAAAACGAGATCAAAATTCCAATTATATTAATGGGATACATCAATCCGGTTTTAAGTTTCGGGTTTGAAAATTTTTGCAGAGAATGTTCTGAAAGTGGAGTTTCAGGTTTAATTATTCCTGATTTACCGCCTGTTGAATTTGAAAAAAATTACCAGCAAATTTTAGAAAAATATAATTTAAATTTTACGTTTTTGGTAACTCCTGAAACGTCAGATGAAAGAATTTTATATTTGGATTCTTTAAGTTCAGGGTTTTTATATGCGGTAAGTTCTTCATCCACAACAGGAAATGAGAATGCCGTTTTAAATAATGAAGACTATCTTTCCCGACTTGCCTCTCTCCCACTGAAAAATCCTGTAATGATTGGTTTTGGAATTAAATCTAAAGAAGATTTTGAAAATGTTACCCAAAAAGCAGATGGCGGAATCATTGGTACTGCCTTCGTCAACATCTTGCTCAACGATAAAGATTGGAGAATAAAAGCCATAGATTTTATTAATTCTATAAAAAATTAAAAATCACTAAATTTGTTCGTTAACAAAAGGTATGAATACACATCAAAATAAAGTCGTAGAATTTGAAGATTTAGGCGTTAAAGAATATCAACCATCATGGGATTATCAGGAGACGTTGATGAAAAACATTATTGATCTCAAAGTCAAAAATCGCGACTTGCCTGTCGACGAGCAACATATAACCTCCAATCATTTTCTTTTGGTGGAACACCCTCATGTTTACACTCTTGGAAAAAGCGGTCATGAAGAAAATATGCTTGCCGGGATCGATAAACTGAAGGAGATAGATGCCACTTTCGTAAAAGTAAATCGTGGCGGAGATATTACCTATCACGGTTACGGCCAAATTGTGGGTTATCCGATTTTAGACCTTGAAAATTTCTTTACAGATATTCATAAATACATGAGAAATCTTGAAGAAGTGATTATTAGAACCATTGCCGAATACGGATTGAAAGGCGAGCGTTCTCCCGGAGAAACAGGAGTTTGGCTGGATGTCGGGAAACCTTACGCCAGAAAGATCTGTGCGATGGGTGTAAAAGCTTCGCGTTGGGTAACATTGCACGGTTTTGCCCTAAACATCAATACTGATATGCGTTATTTTGAATACATCATTCCGTGTGGTATTAAAGACAAACAGGTAACTTCTCTGAAAAGAGAACTGGAAAGAGAGCTTACTCCCGAAGAAATGGAAGATATTAAAGCGAAAATCAGGAAGCATTTTGTAGATGTTTTTGAAGCGGAATTGGTGAGTAAATAATATTGATGATTGTGTAATATTATCATTAAAAATTATAGCGCAAAAAATAAAATGGTTTTGCATTATTAAAGCTGAAGTGAGAACTTCAGCTTTTTTCATTTTTAAATGAATATAACTGCTTTAGCGAAATATCTTTTGACAATATATACTAAAACTACACTCACACCATAAATTTAAACAATAGCAAATGATTGAATTTCTAAATTCTTTGTCAAACAGAGAAATTTCTATTCTTTTTTGGACTACAATTACTTTTTTCAATTCTAATATTCATAGCAAAAAATGAGTTCTTAAATGTTTTAAAAGCTTTCTTTCATTATAAAATACTTACCCGAGCTAGTGCGAGCGTCCCACTCGTATTAGCAACAAAAACAAAAGCACAATTCTTGCGAAAGCAAAGAAAATAGTAAATGTAAAACCTCGCTCCAACGAAGTTCTCTCATAAAAGATCACAAAACCCATTCCTTTCTATCTGAAAAAAATCTATATTTGCTACACTAACAAACTAAACACAAATGACTTATGGCATCAACCACAGAAACGGGTCATGCAAAGAACATTGCAAATTTTCAGACCTTGATCCAATTTTTAACGGGCTACAGCTCATCCTACAATCCCTCAAAGAGCAGCTTGCGGTTACCCGCACTCATAGCTTTGAAAGATTCTGCCGAACTTGCTTTAACAGATGTTTTATCTCATAATACGATCTACAACGGGAAAGTAAGTGAAAGACAGGTCGCTTTCAGCGGAATCAAAATAATGTCGACAAGATTCGTCAATGCGATACAGGTTTCAGACGCATCTGAAGGCAGTATTAAAGAAGCAAAATTCCACAATCGAAAATTACAGGGCAAAAGAGCATCTCCTCCAAAGACTCCGGTCAATCCCGGGGAAACGCCTACCGCTACTATTTCTGCGAGCCAGCAATCTTATGACCAGCTCATTCAGCATTTATCCGGGCTAAAAACCGTCTTGGAAAATGAGCCCAATTATCAACCCCATGAGCCGGAGTTGCTTGTAGATACCCTTGCCTCAACCATCACAGATCTACAAAATAAAAATCTGGAGGTAGCAAGAACTTATGCCAATCTCAGTAATGCAAGAATCGCAAGAAACAAACTTTTGTACGGTGATGAGATCGGGATTTGCGAGACTGCTTCAGACGTTAAAAAATACATCAAGGCTATATTCGGAGCTACAAGTCCGGAGTTTGCACAGATAAAAGGTTTAGAATTCGTTAAAATTAAAAATTAAAACCGTTAGTTCTATTTCTCTTCAAGGAAAATAAGATCCTAAAAATAAGATACTCTTTTAATGCAAGAGGATTTTTCGTATCAGAAATAAAAATAAAGCTACTTCAGAAAGAGTTTAAATAACATGAAAAAGAATTATCCCTACTAAAAAAAGAAATAAGACAACTAAAAAAAGAATTTTGCTCACTCTAGAAAGACATTTTATAATCTGGAAAACAATTATATCAATTCAAATTAGAAATGGAACAACTTAAAGCCTTTTAAAATTTTAAGTTTATTTTTTAATGCTTGCCCAAGGTTTCTCATATTTTTATGACTTTTTGTATTTCTCTGCTAAGTTTACGCCTTTGTATAACTTTAAAACAGTCAAATTTTTAATATTCTTTGCCTTTGTGTTAAATTATAGCTTATTAGCAAAAACGGATAGACATAATTTTTATCCATAAAAACTAAAAAAAATCCTTTCAAAAAAATTGAAAGGATTTCCTTTGATACAATATGAATTAAACTAAGTGTGTACTATTTTACTGAACAATAATTTTAAAATTGCTGTTTAATTCCTCTCCTGAAACATTCAGAATATAATTTCCTGAAACTTTTTTACCGGCAATATTTAAATTAAATACTCCGTTTCCATTAGCGTTTATTTTTTCTTTAATAATGATTTTTCCTGTCATATCTAAAATTGTGGCAGTTAAACTTGATTTTTTATATTCAGGAAGCTTAATGAAAATCTGATCTTTTACAGGATTCGGATAAACCGTTCCCACATTTTTGCTGATACTGAATTCTGCATTGCTCAACACCGCCTGATTGTACAAAGCAGATATTTCCGTTGGAGACAATGCATAATTATACATTTTGAGTTCGTCAAATGCGCCTTTATAAGGAGCTGGAGAATTGGTTGTTGATAAAAATTCAAGTTCACCAATATTTCCGATGATTAGATCACTTGCTTCACCAATTCCTGTAACCGCGGTTTCGTCTCCTTCAGAACTTAAAACACCATTTGTATAAATTCTCATTTTATGCGCTGTAATATCCCTCTGAATTACAACATGTACCCAGTTATTGGTAAAATAATTGGCGATTGGCGAGGTGATTTCCTTTTTCGTAACGTCATCATCGATGGCATATCGCAGCTGGCCGCCTTTTATTTCTACGTTAAAACGCTTTCCTGTAGCTCCTGTTGCCGTATTTTTAGTAAACGAACCTTTACACAGAACATACAGACTGGTTGCCGAAGACGATGGGATCATGCTTGTCGGAGCTTTCATCCAGTAAGAAACCGTGAAAGAATTAGTATTAAATAAAATCTGATCCTGATGTGGAATACTCGCTATGTACGGCGTATTGGGTGAAGTTGCCAAATCTAGGGCATAATTTTCTTTTCCTGTAACTCTCACATTAGCATTATCATAGGCTACATTTAATGTTCCGTGATTGGCATAAGACGTTAAATCTGCAATCTGCTCACCAGATAAGGGAGCTTCTGAGAATGGCCAGTTCCCAACTAGGCTCGGTGTCAATGCACGGAAACTCCAAACATCGCCTGTTACAGAACCTAAAGCATTAGACGAATCAACTCTCCAGTAATAATTAGTTGCCGTATTTAAATTACTTAACTGATACGATGGTGCTGCAGCATAAGGAACCGTAGCCACATTGCTTAAATTTTGAGGATCGGTCCCAAAATAAACGGTGTAGGTAGTAGTGTTGGAACTTCCAGTCCATTTTAAAAGTAAATTTCCATTGGTCAACTGTACGTCATTAAATCCATTGGCAGGATTTGGATTAGCTGCTTTGGTAGGCGCTGACGGAACAGGCGGTGTAGTGACTGAAGCATTTGAAGTATACACAGAAGATTCTGTGGCACTCACCGCTTTCACTCTGTAATAATATTGAGTGTTGGGCGTTAAACCCGTTTCATTATAAGTCGTTGTATTCGCAGGCAATGTTGCAATAACTGTAAACGCTGTGCCATTGGGAGAACGTTCCAATACATAATTTGTTTCATTGGTTGCATTATCATTCCAGTTAACCGTTAATGAGCTTGAAGCCGGAGTTCCCGCTGTCACTGGATTAGTGAAATTTAAATTGGACGGAGGAATAATAAAATCCGGAGCTGCTGTGTTGTGCAAACCATTAATATAAACCTCAATATTCAGATATGGAGCATGCGTTGTACTTACTGCCAAAGCATCAAAAACATTTGGATTCAGTCCGTTTGCAGTTTCCCAAGCATCGGGCATTCCGTCATTATCGGTATCTAAAGGAGCTGGAGCGCCATAAACGTGCCCTGCTCCACCATTGGTAAACCCGAATTGAGTTGTTAAATCGCTTTGTACATACACATAAGTTGCGGTTGTTCCTTTCGACATCAGATCTGAAATCATCAACTGATCCACCTGATCACGTCTTGGATAGGAAGCGCCTACTTTTGAAACAATATTATCAAAAGCTCCTTGTGCAGTCAAGGTCGGGTTTTTCATCGGATAATCATATGAAGTCGTCTGGATTGCGTTGATATCTCCGACAGGATATCCTGTTAAATTCTCAGGAACTAAAGTTCCGTCCAGAACTCCGTTTTTATTATTGTCGAAATAATTTCCGGAACCATATAAATTAAAGTTGGCATTTCCTACGCTGAAAGGGGTAGAAACCGTACCGCTCGTATTGGGACCTCCGATAAAATAATTGTTGATGATATTGGCATACGAAGCACCTGCAGAATCTCCGCCCATAATATACGCTTCCCCAGATTGGGTGTGGCCATAGGTATTTCCATAATTCCCCCAATTGTACACCACATTGTTTACAAACTCGTTGATGCCTTTTATTTTATTATTACGGGTTTTATTACAGATATATAAATTTCCTATCAGACTGATTTTTCCACCTGCTGGAGGTTGCATTAATCCTCCTGCGGAATGATTGTGTCGGTGCATTCCCTGTCCGATAATCGAGTTCTGAATCGTTATATTATCCGGACTTGTTCCGTTATTATCCCAATTCACAGAAAAAACCTCATCTGTACCCCAGGTAAAGGTCATATGATCTAAAATGATATTCGCTCCATTCGCAATTCCTGACGCATCCTGATTTTGAGAAGTTCCTCCATAACGGATACGCAGATATCTCGCAATCGTATTGTTGGCTCCGGTAAATGAAACTCTAGGACCGAGAAATAAAATCCCTTCTCCAGGAGCAGTCTGTCCTGCAATTGTATTATTGGCTGCGACAGCAACCACAGATTGTAAATTAACAATACCTCCCACTTTAAAAATAACAAAACGACCCGGTTGACTTACCGCATCACGAAAAGAACCGGCACCGCTGTCATTTAAATTAGTTACCAAATAGATTTGAGGATTGGCTGCACCTCTTGCTCCTGTAGTAAATCGACCAAAACCGGTAGCTTCCGGAAACGCCAATGTCTGAGCATCAAAGCCAGCAGTGGATAAGATCAATCCACCTAACAACAATGATTTTAAAGCTTGCTTAATCAGTAAAGATTTATTTTTCATAAATATTAATTTTGTGTTAACCAAGCTAAACACAAACGTAAATATGAGCATCCTGCACAATCCTGCTGGTTACTATAAATCAATAAAGTAGCTCAAAATTCATTAAAATAATTTGATTAATATATATTGAAATTGAAGAGTGATCACTTTTTAATACAACAAAGACACAGTCGGAAAATTTGAATCAGAAAAAGAAATAACTCTTTGAGAAGAAAAGCACTATGAACTTTAGATAACTATGTGAAGAATAATAAATAATAGTTGAAAATTAGCGAACTATATAAATTATTCTTATCTTTTTAAACATAAAACACAACACATATGAATAAAAAATTACTACTTAGCTATTTTTTAATGATAGCATTTTTCCTCGTTTCGTGTGGAAAAGAATATACTACAACAAGTGAAATTTCAATTAAAACAGTATCAATTATTACTTTTATTTTTGGAGGAATTATAATGTTAATTGTCTTTACCTCCAAAAAAAGGTAACTTAAATGTAAAAAAAAATCCCTTTCAAAAACTGAAAGGGATTAATTATATAAAAAAAAATTTAATTACATATAAGCTTCGATCGGCTCACAAGTACAAACTAAGTTTCTGTCTCCGTAAGCTTCATCAACTCTGGAAACTGAAGCAAAGAATTTGTGATCTCTTACCCACTCTAGCGGATAAGCTGCTTTCTCTCTGCTGTATGGTTTATCCCAAGAATCAGAAATAACCAATTGCTCAGTGTGAGGAGCATTTTTCAATACGTTGTTTGCCTGATCAGCTTCACCGTTAGCAATCTCATCGATCTCATGTTTGATCGCAATAAGAGCTTCTGCAAAACGGTCAATTTCAGATTTGCTTTCAGATTCTGTAGGCTCGATCATCAATGTCCCTGCAACCGGGAAAGAAACCGTTGGTGCATGGAAACCGTAATCCATCAATCTTTTTGCAACATCAGCCACTTCAATTCCTAAAGATTTGAACTGACGGAAATCTACTATACATTCGTGCGCTACTCTACCTTCCGTATTTGAATATAAAATAGGGAAATGCTCAGCTAAGATTTCTTTTAAATAGTTTGCATTTAAAATTGCGTGCTCAGTAGCTTTTTTCAAACCTGAAGTTCCCAACATTTTGATGTAAGCGTAAGAAATATTTAAAATTAATCCGGAACCGTAAGGTGCAGCAGAAATACCTTCAATTGCTTCTTTAGAACCAACTTTAATGTTAGCATTCGTAGGTAAGAAAGAAACTAAATGCTTAGCAACACAGATCGGACCAACTCCAGGGCCTCCACCTCCGTGAGGAATAGCGAAAGTTTTGTGAAGGTTAAGGTGACAAACGTCTGCTCCGATGTTTCCTGGACTTGTATATCCTACCTGAGCATTCATATTGGCACCGTCCATATAAACCTGTCCGCCGTGATCGTGAACCAATTGAGTAATTTCTTTAATGTTAGCATCAAAGAATCCGTACGTTGACGGATAAGTGATCATTACACAAGATAAGTTCTCAGAATTAGCTTCTGCTTTAGCTTTGAAATCTTCAAAATCAATTTCTCCACTTTCAAGGTTTTTTACAACAACAATTTTCATTCCTGCCATCGCTGCAGAAGCAGGGTTCGTTCCATGTGCAGACTGAGGAATCAACACCACATTTCTGTGACCTTCGCCTCTTGAGATATGATATTCTCTGATTACCATCAATCCTGCATATTCTCCCTGAGCGCCAGAATTTGGCTGAAGAGAAGTTCCTGCAAAACCTGTGATTTCAGAAAGATCTTTCTCCAATTCTTTGATCATTTCCTGGTATCCTCCTGCCTGATTTACCGGTACAAATGGATGAATACTTCCCCACTCTGCCCAAGAAAGCGGTAACATCTGAGTCGCAGCATTCAGCTTCATGGTACAAGAACCAAGAGAGATCATTGAATGTGTTAATGATAAATCTTTTCTTTCAAGACGTTTGATGTAACGCATCAATTCGGTCTCTGTATGATATTTATTGAATACTTCCTCCGTCAGAATCTCATCTTTTCTAAGATTTTCTTCAGGAATGCTGTATCCTTCTTTTATTTCTAATTTAAATGTTTGCTTGTCTTTAAACTGAGCGAAAGAAGCCATCAAAACATTTAGTTTTTCAAGCGTCGTGCTTTCATTGATTGCAATGCTCACAACTCCTTCTGTAAAGTAATTAAGATTCAATTTGTGATCAAGCATCATTCTGCATAATCTTGTTTTCTCATCTTCACTCATCACGATTTTTACAGTGTCAAAGATGGGCTCTTCAACCGTCTGATAACCTAAAGCTTTTAATCCTCCTTTCAAAGCATTTGCCTTAAAGTGAATCTGGTCAGCGATATAGTTTAATCCTTTTGGACCATGATAAACAGCGTACATACCTGCCATTACAGCTAAAAGAACCTGAGCTGTACAAATATTTGAAGTTGCTCTTTCTCTTTTAATATGTTGCTCTCTAGTCTGCAAAGCCATTCTCAATGCACGTTTTCCGTACATATCCTGAGAAACCCCGATGATTCTTCCCGGAATATCTCTTTTGTATTCTTCTCTGCAAGAGAAAAATGCAGCGTGAGGACCACCATATCCCAATGGAATACCAAATCTCTGAGAAGTACCAACAGCACAGTCAGCGCCCATTGAAGCCGGAGATTTCAATTTAACCAAAGCCATAGGATCACAAGCAACAACAACCTGTAAGTCTAATTTTTTGTACTCAACGATGTCTTCCGTATAATCTAAAACAATTCCGTTTTTACCAGGATATTGCAATAAAACTCCGTAATAAGATTCGTCAAACGGGTGAGTTTTGTGATCACCAACTACAATTTCGATTGCTAAACCTTCAGCTTTTGTTTTAAGAACAGAAACGGTTTGAGGTAAAACCAAATCAGAAATAAAGAACTTATTCGCCCCTGCTTTCTTCTGATCTTTCGTTCTGTTGTTGAAAAACATGTGCATTGCTTCTGCAGCTGCCGTAGATTCGTCCAATAAAGATGCGTTTGCCAAAGCAAAACCTGTCAAATCGCACACAACAGTTTGATAATTAAGCAACGCTTCTAATCTTCCCTGAGCGATCTCTGCCTGATAAGGCGTGTACGCTGTGTACCAGCTCGGGTTTTCAAAGATATTTCTCTGAATTGCCGATGGCAACAAGGTATTGTGATATCCGAAACCGATATAGCTTGTATAATCCGTGTTTTTCGATGCCAATTCTTTCGAATGATTCAACATTTGATACTCCGAAAGTGGCTCTGAGATGTTCAGATCATTTTCTAAACGAATCGATGATGGAATGGTTTGAGAAATTAATTCTTCGATACTTGAAACGCCAACTTTTTCCAACATCGCCTGTTTGTCGGCTTCGTTTAGGGAGATGTGACGGCTCACAAACTGTTCTGTATTCATTTTTTATATTAGATTTTGTTTGTAAAAAAAGATTCGTAAAATTACGATTTTTAAAATGATTTTGCAACCTAAGTGACAATCGGAAATTGGCTTTTTGCAATTGGCTTTAAAATATGGGTTTTGAAACTTCATAATGTGTGATCACAGGCGACAAAATGGAATTTATTCAAATCTTCTATGGACGTGATATGCCTTCAAACTTTCTTATATTTATTTTGTTAGTATATTAATTTTAAAAGATGAGTACTGATAACTTTCTTAAAAGATCCACAGAAAAAAATTTTGAATACATTTTTCTTTTCCCAACCTTAAAGGCCGGAAAAATGAATTGAAAATTTTCTCAAAATTATTTCCCCGACCCTAAAGGGAGTAATTTTTAGGAAATTTGCAGGCACTTAGCTTTTTTATACTACTAACTTTCTTATGATTCAAGTAAAAGCAGCGCAAAAAACCTTTCAAACCATCTACTAATCAGCATTTCAAGAAAGTTTAAATTTTATTATCTATATTTATTCTAAATTAATATATTTGCAGTATGAATATCATCACTCCTTTTAAAGTACCGCCTTTATCGCCGGCATTTTCTTTCAAGAATGAAGAAATGTTCTGTGGTGAAAAAAAATCTTGTTGCAAAAAATTCAAGAAAGGAAAAAGGTGCAAAAAATGCCCGGGAAATAAGAAATTGGCTTAGTTAGTTAGACTACTGATTAAAAAGTATAATGCTAAAGCTAAAAACAGGATCGCCAGGATTATTCTGAAAATTTTTGGCTGCCCTTTAGGATTTGTTACAGTTCGTGGCTGTGACTTAAAAAGTTCTTCTGTTCTGTCTCTGAATTTCTCACTATCATTTTCAAAAACTTCGGTTATCGTAATTCCCTGAACTACGGTTTTATGTAAAAGTGAATTCGTTGCATGAAGTAACAACTGAAATTTTCCATTCTTAAATTCTGTGATTTTAAAAACTCTTTCTCCGTAAGCTTTTTCCAAACCAAACGGTAAAACCTTCACCACATCGGCATTCTGGGTCTGCCAGGTTATGATAATCTCCTCCCCTTTTTTCGCATGAATTTTATTTGCTGTAAAAGTTTTAATAGAAGGCGGTACCATATATCTGAAACTTTTCTGATGACTTTCTAGATTCTGATCATACGTAATTCTTCGTCCTTTATCACTCAGCGTTTCATACGCCTCCTGAATTTCTTTGAACCGGTCTGCAAAGAAATCATCGTCTTGATTTTTGTCGGGATGGTATTTTAATGAAAGTTTTCTGTAGGATTTTTTGATGTCTTCATCCGAAGCATTATGAGGAATACCGAGAAAATAGTAGTAATCTTTCATGTAAGTGAATACAAAAATAAGGATTTTGTCACTGTGGACAAAAATAAAAAAGCCACGAATACACGAATTTTGTCACTGCAAGCGTGATGAAGTGTTTTTTCAACGCAAAGGTCGCTAAGGTTTTTTTAAAATTATTGAAAATATTTTTCGTTTGCAAAAGCGTTTCACTCAGTAAAGAAGAATCTTAATTTTTTAAATTTTATTCTCCTTTAAGTTGTATTGGATTTAATATAAAAAATAATTCGTGCATTCGTGGCAAAAAACTCATTTGCTGCAAAAAAATTCAGGCGCGGGAAGCTTTGCTTTCCGCGCCTGAATTAACAATTTCAATTTAGTTTTATAAAGCTTACGCTTTGCAAGTATTATCTTTTCCGCAACATTTAGCAAATTCTTTTTTGAACTTTCCTTTTAGTTCCTGATATTGCTCATCATCCATTTCTCTGATTTTATCTGCCAATCCGAATGGAGATTTTTCTTTGATTCCGTATTCATCAAAAATACCTCTTACAAATCTTTTTCTTTCGATTACTTTTTTAGCAACTATTGCAACTCCGGCAACGGCAAGTGCTCCTAACACTCCTTTTAATACTGAATTTTTCATTTTCTTAAATTTTAAATTTTACTACTTCTTGTTTTTT
>Ga0308163_10001543_pt1 | contig 24453 bp, 26 predicted proteins | sample PhyTR1_FD_201037 | JGI IMG/M metagenome (GOLD analysis project Ga0308163, IMG submission 201037) | Phyllosphere microbial communities from UC Gill Tract Community Farm, Albany, California, United States - DLSLT.R1 | ecosystem: Host-associated > Plants > Phyllosphere > Unclassified | place: USA... | reverse complement strand
TTCACGGTGCCGGAGTCGATCACGTTCCTGCTGGCCGCGCCGATCCTCAACCCGATCACCATCATCACGACGCACGCGGCCTTCGGCTGGGACGGCTGGATCCTCGTGGCCCGCCTCGTCGGCGGCTTCCTCATCGCGAACGTGGTCGGCTGGCTGTTCAGCCTCCACCCCGAGCCCGACCGCCTCCTCACCGACGAGTTCCGCGCCGAGTGCGCCCTGCCCGACCCGCACGCGCACGGCGGCGCCCGCGTCCGGAAGTCGATCTCGCTGTTCGGCCGCGAGGCGACCACGATCATGCCGGCGCTCGTCATCGGTTCCCTGCTGGCCGGCCTCATCCAGGTCGCGGTGCCGCGCGAGGTGCTCGTGACGCTCGGCGGCAGCCCGATCCTCTCGGTGCTCGCGCTGATGCTCCTCGCCTTCGTCGTCTCGGTCTGCTCCAACGTCGACGCGTTCTTCGTGCTCTCGTTCGGATCCGTGTTCCTGCCCGGCGGCATCGTCGCCTTCCTGGTGTTCGGCCCGGTCATCGACGTGAAGATGCTCGCGCTCATGCGCACCACCTACTCGACCCGCACGCTCGTGATGATCACCTCGGTCGTCGCGCTGATCAGCCTCGCGCTGGGATGGGGTGTCAATGCGATCGCCTGACGACCGGACGGACGACGACCGGACCGCCGACGACCGGCCCGCCCCCGCCCTCCGCCGCGCGCGCCGCCGCCGCGCCGCGGGCGGCCGCGCCTCCTCCACCGTGGGCCTCGTGCTCCTCGCCGCGTGCATCGTCTCGACGCTGTGGCTCACGATCACCGGCCAGCTCGGCCTCTACATCCACCCGCGCTACTTCGTCTTCACGGCGATCATGGCGGTCGTCGGCCTCGTCGCCACCGTCGCCGGCTTCGCCCTCCGCCCCGCCGAGGCGGCCGACGACCACGACCACGCGCACGACCACGACGGCGGCGGATCCGCGTCCCCAGCCGCCCGACGCACCCTCCGCGCCCGCGCCTCCCGCGTCGCGGTCGCGACGGTCGTCACGATCACGGTCGTCGCCGTCCTCGTGCTCCCGCCGCGCACGCTCACCCAGAGCACGGTGACGCAGCGGGCCCTCAACTCGAGCACGGTCGCCTCCGACGCCGCGCCCGACCAGGAGCTCCTCGGCACGAGCGACTTCTCGACCCTCGGCGTCAAGGACTGGTCGCAGCTCCTCGCGCAGACCACGGACCCCACCTTCTTCACCTCGAAGTCCGTCGACATCACGGGGTTCGTCAGCGCCGACCCCGACGACCCGGACGACGTCTTCTACGTGACCCGCTTCGTCGTCACCTGCTGCGCGGTCGACGCGCAGCCGGTCGGCGTTCCCGTCTACCAGCCGGGCTGGAAGTCGACGCTCCAGACCGACGAGTGGGTCGAGGTGAAGGGTCCGTTCGCCTCGAACCCCAGCGCGAAGAGCCGGCAGCCGCTCGCCGTGATGCCGCAGGGCGTGACGAAGGTCGACCAGCCCGCCGACCCCTACGTCTACTGAGCCGCCCGTGACCGACGCCGCCCGATCCCCGCGCGCCTTCCGCCGGGCGTTCACCGCCGTGATCCTCGTGCTCGTGCTCGTCGCCGGCGGCCTGCTCGCGGTCGCCGGCGGCCAGGGGCCGCGGCTCGTGCGCACCGACGTGGATCCGCTCGCCGTCGTGCAGCAGTCGCGCCAGCGGCTCGTGCTCGCGGCGAACCGGCCGGTCGAGCCGATCGACGCGTCCCGCGTGCGGATGGAGCCCGGCGCCGACTTCACCGTGGACACGCAGGCCGACCGCATCATCCTCGACTTCACGCGCCCGCTCGCCTACGACGCCGACTACACCGTCTCGATCGACGGCGTCCGGGGCGTCGGCGGCGGCCCCGCGTCGGACCTCGCGACGTCGTTCCGCACGGGCGACCCCGGCATGTACGTGCTCGTTCGGGGCGGCGAGCAGCAGGCCGACCGGATCCTCCGCCAGAGCGTCGCCGGCAGCGGCGGCGAGGGCACGAGCGACGTGGTGTTCCAGGCCACGAAGATCCAGGAGTACGCGGTCGTCGGGAAGTCGCTCGTGGTCGCGACCCTCCAGGACGACGGCACGAACGGCCTCGTCATCGCGGCGCTCGACGGATCCGGCCAGGCCGACCTCCCGCTCCCCGGCCGCGGCACGCTCGACGACCTGCACGCGGAGGACGCCGGCACGACGGTCGGCTTCCGCTTCACGAGCGCCGACGGCGGCGCCTACGACGACACCCTCATGGTCGACGACGTCGGCGCCGGCGCCGCCCCCACCCCGGTCACGGGCCTCGACGGCCGGGAGCTCAGCGTGCAGGCGTGGGGCTTCGTGCCCGGCCGCCCGCAGCTCGTGGCGCACGGGCAGGACGGCGACATGTACCTGGTGACGGTCGACGGATCCGCGCCCATCGTGCCGCTCGGCCGCCACGGGACGCTCGGCCCGTTCTCCGCGGACGGCACCCGGCTCGCGGTCACGGATCCGGGCTCGACGACCGAGATCGACCTCCGGACCGCGCAGCAGACGCAGCTGCCCACCGAGACGGGCGGGGCCGACCTGCAGTACGACGGCGCGATCTCGTTCGTCCCGGGCGACGACGCCGCGGTCCTCCGCGTGCGCACCTCCCTCGACGCCGCGACCGGCACCGCCACGCAGCGGCTCGTGGTCGTGCGCGACGGGAAGGCGAGCGACGTGTACGTGCCCGCCGATCCCGCGACCCGCATCACGGGACTCAAGGTGACGCCCAACGGCCGCTTCGCGCTGCTCGAGACGGTGCCGGATCCGGCGCGCGGCGCGAGCGACGACTACCCGCGCAACCCGCGCGACTCGACCGTCACCACGCTGTTCGTCGAGCTGGCCACCGGCACGGTGACCCGCAGCGTCGCGGGCTTCGCGGTCACGATCGGCTGAGCCCGCCCGGATCGCCGGAGGATGGACCCATGACGCATCCTCCCGTGACCGACGTCGCCGCCGAGCTCCGCGAGGTGACCGCGCACTGGACGCCCCGGGTAGTCGGGCGGGTGAACGACCAGTACGTGAAGGTCGCGAAGCTGCTCGGCGAGCTCACGTGGCACGCGCACGACGCCGAGGACGAGATGTTCCTGGTCGTCTCCGGCCGGCTCCGGATCCAGCTGCCCGACGACCAGGAGGTCGTGCTCGGGCCCGGCCAGTTCCACGTCGTGCCGCGGGGCGTGCCGCACAACCCGGTCGCCGACGAGGAGGTGGAGATCGTCCTGATCGAGACGGTCACCACGGCCCACACGGGCGACGTGGTCGTCCCGGGCACGGTCCCGGTGGAGCGCCAGGTCGGCGACTACCGCTGACGCACCGCCGCGGGATCCGCCCCCGCACGCGCCGACGGCCCCGGCTCCCGGTGAGGGAGACGAGGCCGTCGATGCGTTCTGCTGTGATCGCAGGTGGTGCTCTCCCGGGGGTCGAGCCCCGGGTGGGTGCTACTTGGTGTTGACGGTGATCTTGGCGATGCCGACGACGAGCTGGTCGGTGACGGCGGTGGTGCCGAAGGTGCTGTTCAGCAGCGACGCGGCGTCGGGGCTGACCTTGACCGTGGTGCCCTCGAGGACGGCGTTGTCGCCCTCCATCGCGAGGGGCTTCAGGGTCGTGCCGTCGAGGTTGAAGATGTAGACGTCCTTCATGACCTCGCCGTCGCCGACCTGGACCGACCCGGTGAGGCGGCTGGTGCCGGGGTCGATGACGAAGTCGGTGAGCTTCACGACGGTGGAGCCGGCGGTGAGGCTGATGCCGGAGCCGGAGTGGTCGATCTCGCCCTGGACGTAGGGGCGGTAGGACTGCTGCGGGTCGAAGTACTTCACGTTGCCGCCGGTGATGGGGAACGCGAGGGTGCCGGTGGCGCCGTCGAGGGTCGCGGTGCCGATGACGCCGGGCGTCAGGCCCAGGGTCGTGAGGGCGCCGGTGAAGCCGGAGTCGAGCGTGACCTTCGTGTCGACGCCGGTCAGGGTCGGGATCGACGCGAGCGGCGTGGGGTTCGCCTCGGTCGTCGCGGTCGCGGCGGGCTTCGACGAGGACGAGGAGGACGAGCCGGAGTCGGAGGGGGTCGAGCAGGCGGCGAGGCCGACGACGAGGAAGCCGGCGGTGGCGAGGCCGAAGACGGACTTGGTGAGGTTGCGCATGATGTTTCCTTCGCTGTGTGGGCTGGGATCCACCCGGTTCCCCCGGGCGACACAGGGACTTCGGCGCCGCGGCGGAACGGGTTGGGACGGGTTCTCCTTTCCCAGGTGAAGGCCAGGTTCGCGATGCGCTCCCCCGGGATCACGGGGAAGCGCCGCCACCGTCGGATGCGCGCCTATTGACTTCCGACTGTCGGCGACATATCGTCGATGCATCGCGACAGCACGTCGCGATCCCCTGACATCCCGACCGGAAGGAGCGCGACATGCGCACCCACGACCAGCACGCGGACCACGACCCGCGCCACGACCACCACGACCACGACCACCACGGCCGCTCCCGCGACGGCGTCCCCGCCGACCGCCACGAGCCCCGCATGCAGCACCACCGCGGCGGCCGCCCGCGCATCATGCCCGGCCACCCGCTCGCCCGCGGCTTCCACCCGGGCGAGGGCGGATCCGGGTTCCCCGGCTTCCCGGGCGCCGGCGGCTTCCCCGGCATGGGCGGCTTCCCGGGCATGGGCGGCTTCGGCGGCCCCGGCTTCGGCCCGGGACGCGGACGCGGCGGACGCGGTCGCGCCCGGCGCGGCGACGTCCGCCTCGCGATCCTCTCCCTCCTCGCGGAGGAGCCCTCGAACGGCTACGGCCTCATCACCGGCATCGCCGCGAAGAGCGAGGGCGCCTGGCGGCCGAGCCCCGGATCCGTCTACCCCACGCTCCAGCAGCTCGTCGACGAGGACCTCATCGTCGCCGACGAGACCGGATCCAAGAGCGTCTACTCCCTCACCGACGCGGGCCGCGCCCACGTCGAGGAGAACCGCGCGGGCATCGACGCCGCCTGGGCCGCGACCACCGACCGCTCCGAGGGCGAGGACGCGTTCCAGACGAGCCTCATGAAGCTCGCCGGCGTGATCAAGCCGCTCATGCACGACGCGACCGACGCCCAGCGCCAGGCCGCGGCGGCGAAGCTCGACGAGACGCGGCGCGCGCTGTACGCGATCCTCGCCGACTGATCCCGGGCATCACCCGGAGACGACGACGGCCCCCGCTGGTGCGGGGGCCGTCGTCGTGCGCGGGGCGGGTCAGCGCGCGGCCGCTCCGGTGTCGACGTCGTCGCCGGCCTCGAGGTCGGGTCCGTCGGACTCGGTGATGTCGATGCCGAGGCCGGCGTCCTCGTCGTCGCCCGCGTCCACGGCGTCGTCGTCGAGCGGCACGACGCGCTCGGCGTCGATGGCCTCCTCGGCGTCGCGGGCGTCGGTGCCGACGAGCTCCTCCTCGTCGACGCCGGTGTCGTCCAGGTCGCGGTCGGCGGGGTCGCGGGGGTTCTCGATGTCGCTCACGGTGCTCTCCTCTTCTGGTCGATGCGGCGCGGTGGCGCCGTGCATCGACCGTACGCGTCCCCGCTCCGCGCGTCCGGGGAGCGGCGCCCGGCGCGAGGACGGCAGCGCGAGGGCGGACGGGTCAGGAGACGCCGACGGTGATCCGGTGCCAGCCCGTCGCGCCGTCGGGGGCGGGCGGCGCCTCGTCGGAGGTCTGCGTGGCGCCCGTGGTGTCGGTCGCGCGCACCTCCACGCTGTGGGATCCGCTGGCCGCGTCCCACGCGTACGACCACTGCCGCCAGGTGTCCGTGCCGACTCCGTCGCCGAGCGTCGCCTCGACCCAGTCGCCCTCGTCGACGCGCACCTCCACCTTCTCGATGCCGGTGTGCTGCGCCCAGGCCATGCCGGCGATCGCCGTGCGGCCGGCGTCGACGCGCGCGCCGGAGCGCGGGGTGTCGATGCGGGAGCCGGTCTTGATCGGGCCGCGCTCGGTCCAGCCGCGGGTCGACCAGTACGCGACGTCCTCGGCGAAGGTCGTGACCTTGAGCTCGGTGACCCACTTCGTGGCCGAGACGTAGCCGTAGAGGCCGGGCACCACCATCCGCACCGGGAAGCCGTGCTCCTGCGGCAGCGGCTCACCGTTCATGCCGACCGCGAGGATCGCCGCGCGGTCCGCGTCCGTGAGCGCCTCGAGCGGCGTGCTGGCGGTCCAGCCGTCCTGGCTCGTGGAGAGCACCATGTCGGCGCCCGCGGTGGGGCGGGCGCGCTCGAGCAGCAGCCGGATGGGGTACCCGAGCCACAGCGCGTTGCCGATGAGGTCGCCGCCGACCTCGTTCGAGACGCAGGTGAGGGTGGTCACGTGCTCCTCGAGCGGGAGGGCGAGCAGCTCGGCGAAGGTGATCTCGACCTCCTGCTCGACCATGCCGGTGATCCGCAGCGTCCAGGAGGCGGCGTCGACCGACGGGACCTGGAGCGCGGTGTCGATGCGGTAGAAGTCGGCGGCGGGCGTGACGAAGGGCGCGAGCCCGGGGACGCCGAGTTCGGCGGACGCGGGGATCGCGGCGGCGGGGGCCGCCGCGCGCGGGAGCACGAGGGTGCGGCGGAAGTCGTCGACGCGGGCGGCGGCGGCGTTGACACCGCGGGCCACGGATCCGGCGACCACGGAGGCGGCGCCGGCCACGACCGTCATGAGGAGGAAGGTGCGCCGCTCGACGCGCGCGCCGGATCCCGCGGTGAGCGGGGCGCGGGCGGCCGGGCGGGCGATGCCGCGCACGGGCTCCGCGGTCTGCGTGGCGTACGAGGCCGAGCGGGCGGAGGCGTCGCGCCAGTCGCGGAGGCGGTCGGCGCCGCGGTGGAGGACGAAGACGCCCGCGACCATGCCGACGATGGTGGGGATCGCGGCGGCGCCCGTGGCCCCGGCGCGCGTGGTGGCGGCGAGCACGGCGACGCCGGCGAACAGCGCGAGCACGACAACGCCGAGCGGCGGGCGGCGCACCTGGAGGATGCCGGCGAGCGCGGCCGCGGCGAGCACCACGACGCCGAGCACCACGATGAGGGCGACCTTGTCGCCCGTGCCGAACAGGGCGATCACCGCGTCCTTGACGCCCGCGGGCACGAGGTCGATGACGAGCGCGCCGACCGCGAGCACCGGGCTCGCGGCGGGCGCCACGAAGGCCGCCGCGATCTCGGCGACGGCCAGCACGGCGAGCGCCGCGACGACCCCCAGGAACGCCGACCACGCGCGGAGGGCCGCGCGGGTCACGGGGCGACCGGCTTGCTGTACGGCAGGATCACGTCGAAGCGGCAGCCGCCGTCGATGTTCTGGACGGTCACGTCGCCGTCGTGCGCGCGGACGATGCCGCGCACGATGGCGAGGCCCAGCCCCGCGCCGCCGCCGCCCGACGCGTAGCCGCCGTCGTGCGAGCCCTCCGCCTGCACGGCGGGATCCGGCGCCGCGGCCTCCGCGGACGGGGCCGGGAAGTCGGGTCCGAGGGCGGCCTTCGCGGCGGCGCTCGCGCCGTACGCGCGCGGGGTGCGGGATCCGGTGCTGCGCCAGCCGGCGTCGAACACGCGCGGGAGGTCGGCCTCGGGGATGCCGCCCGCGGTGTCCTCGACCGAGAGCACGGCGAGGTTGCCGGAGTCGCGGTGCGCGGAGATGACGATGCGGCCGCCCGGCAGCGACTGCTGGATGGCGTTCATGACGAGGTTGCCTACCACGCGCGAGAGCTCGCGCGGATCGCCCTGGACCACGAGGTCGTCGTGCGCGGTGACGCCGCGGAGGTCGACCTGGCGCGCCTGGGCGACCGGGCCGAGCTCGGCGACGGTGTCGCTCACGACGTCGTAGAGGGAGACGCGCTCGACGGCGAGCTCGAGGCTGCCCGAGTTGATCCGGGACAGCTCGAACAGGTCGTCGACCATGCCGTTGAGGCGGTTCGCTTGCACGCGGATCTGGCGGAAGTAGCGGTGCTCGTCGTCGACCATGCCGTCCTCGAGCGACTCGGCCATGGCGCGGATCCCTGCGAGCGGCGTGCGCAGGTCGTGCGACATCCACGCGATGAGCTCGCGGCGGCTGCGCTCCTGCGCCTCCATGCGGTCGCGGGCGTCGGCGAGGCGGCGGTTGGCCGCGCTCAGCTCGCGGGCCAGCTGCGCGAACTCGGTGCTCGTGGGGCGGCCGGGCTCGACCGCGGCCTCCTCGCCCATCGACGCGGCGTAGCGGCCGAGCTCGCGGCTGCCGCGCACGAGGGTCATGCCGAGCATCGCGGCCATCACGAGGGAGACGAGGGCGGAGACCGCGGCGACGGAGAGGAACGCGGTGAGGCCGGCGTCGTCGACGAGCATGCCGGCGGTGACGGCGACCATGCCGCCCACGACCGAGAGCACGGCGGCGAGCGCGACGACGCAGATCTGGAGCACGAGCGACCGGCGGCGGAGGAGGCGCAGCAGGACGCTCGCGCCGAGGCCGACGATGGCGGCGCAGACGAGCGCCGTCAGGACGACGATGAGGAAGGAGTCGGGGGTCACGCGTCGTCCCCGGGGGCGGACGCGTCGTCCGGCTCGGTGGCAGCGGCGGCGGGCGAGGCGGCAGCGGGCGCAGCGGGAGACGCGGGCGCCGCCGCGTCCGGGTCGAACCGGTACCCCACGCCCCAGACGGTGCCGAGGAGCACGGGGTGCGCGGGATCCGCCTCGATCTTCTCCCGCAGGCGCCGCACGTGGACGGTGACGGTGGAGAGGTCGCCGATCTCCCAGCCCCACACGGAGCGGAGGAGGTCGTCGCGGCCGAAGACGCGGCGGGGGTTCCGCAGCAGGAAGGCGAGCAGGTCGAACTCGCGGGAGGTGAGGGACAGCATCGCGCCGGCCTGGTGGATCTCGCGCGCGCCCAGGTCGAGCACGAACGGGCCCGCCACGAACGGCGGCTCCGGCACGGCCTCGGGCACGGTGCGGCGCAGGACGGCGCGCACGCGCAGCACGAGCTCGCGCGGGGAGAACGGCTTGGCGAGGTAGTCGTCGGCGCCGGCGTCGAGGCCGTTGACGCGGTCCTCGCCCTGGCCGAGCGCGGTGAGCATCACGACGGGGACGGGCGAGTCGGGGTTCTCGGCGCGGATCCGGCGGCACACCTCGAGGCCGTCGAGCCCGGGGAGCATGCGGTCGAGCACGACGAGGTCGGGCATCCGCTCGGTGGCGACGCGCACGGCCTCGAGGCCGTCGGCCACGGTCTCCACCTGGAAGCCGGAGGCCTTGAGGTAGCGGCACACCACCTCGTTGACGGTCGGGTCGTCCTCCACCACGAGGATGCGGCGGCCGCGGAGCGGATCCTGCCGCGAGGGATCGGGCCGCGCGGCGTCGGGGCGGGCGGCGTCGGCGCGCGCGGGGTCGTAGGTGGGGCTCACCCGGCCAGACTATGCGCGCTCCCTGGGGCCGGACCCGCGCGGTGTCCGGCTTGCGAGCGAGCCGTCACCCCTGCGCGGACGCCCATCCGCGTGCTCCTAGGCTCGACGGATGACGGAAGCGCTCGTGGACGTGGTCCTCCCCTGCCTCGACGAGGAGGAGGCCCTGCCCTGGGTGCTCTCGCGCCTGCCCGAGGGGTACCGCGGGATCGTCGTCGACAACGGCTCCACCGACCGGTCCGCCGAGGTCGCGCGGGAGCACGGCGCGCTCGTCGTCGCCGAGTCGCGCCGCGGGTTCGGGGCGGCCGCGCACGCCGGCCTCGAGGCGGCGACCGCGCCGCTGGTCGCGTTCTGCGACGCCGACGCGTCGATGGATCCGGCCCTCCTCCCCCGCGTCGTCGACCCCGTCCGCCACGGCGAGCGCGACCTCGTGCTCGGCCGCCGCGTCCCGTCGGCGCGCGGCGCCTGGCCGCTGCACGCGCGCATCGCGAACCTGGAGCTCGCGCGGCGGCTGCGGCGGATCACGGGCGTGCCGCTGCACGACCTCGGCCCCATGCGCTGCGGGCGGCGCGAGGAGCTGCTGGCCCTCGGGATCCTCGACCGGCGCAGCGGCTATCCGCTGGAGATGCTGCTGCGCGCGTCGGCGGCCGGGTGGAGCATCCTGGAGGTGGACATGCCGTACGCGCCGCGCGTGGGGCGGTCCAAGGTCACCGGCACCGTGCGCGGGACCGTCACGGCCGTCCGCGACATGTCGCGCGTGCTCGCGGAGGCGCGGGCCGCCGCGGCCGACGCCGACCACGCACCGGGAGGATCCGCATGACCGCCGTCGTCGTCATCGCCAAGGAGTGCATCCCGGGCCGCGTGAAGACGCGCCTGCACCCGCCGTTCACGCTCGAGCAGGCCGCGGAGCTCGCGTCCGCCGCCCTCGCGGACACGCTCGCCGCCGTGGACGCCGCCGCCCCCGAGCGCCGCGTCCTCCTCTTCGACGGCACGACGCCGCCCGACGAGGCCGCGGGATACGACGTGATCCCGCAGGTCGCCGGCGACCTCGACGAGCGCCTCGCCGCCATGTTCGACGCGCTCGACGGCCCCGTCCTCCTCGTGGGGATGGACACGCCGCAGCTCACCGCCGACCTCCTCCGGCCCGTGCTCGACTCGTGGGCCGACGGCGCCCGCGGACCCGACGCCTGGTTCGGACCGGCGAACGACGGCGGCTTCTGGGCGCTCGGCCTCCGCGACCCGGACGGCGCGCTCGTGCGCGGCGTGCCCATGTCGCGCGACGACACCGGGGCCGTGCAGCTGTCGCGCCTCATCGACGCCGGGCTCGACGTCGCGATGCTGCCCGAGCTCACCGACGTGGACACCGTGGACGACGCGCGCGAGGCGGCCGACGCGGCCCCCGCCCATCGCTTCGCCGCCGCGCTCCGAATCCTGATGACCGGCGCGGGCACCCCCGCTGCCGCCGCCCCGCACGTCGCATCGCAGAGGGACCCCGCATGAGCCTGGCCGTCGACCACCCCGAGGACCGCGCGACCGCGCGCGACCGCACCTTCGGATCCGGTGGCGGCGAGCCGTACGCCCGGGCGCTCCGCGACTCCGGCGAGGTGCTGTTCCTCTCCCTCACGGCGGACGACGACAGCGCCGAGGTCATCGACATCAGCCGGTGGAGCGCCGACGCCGACGAAGTGGACGCGAGCCTGCTCGCCGACGCCTGCGGCCCCGTGCTCGACATCGGCTGCGGCCCGGGCCGCATGGTCCGCGCCGCGATGGACGCCGGGCTCGGCGCCCTCGGCATCGACGTCTCGCCCACCGTGGTCGAGATGGCCGCCGGGCAGGGCCTCCCCGTCCTGCACCGCTCGGTCTTCGAGCGCCTCCCCCGCGAGGGCGGCTGGGGCACGCTCCTCCTCCTCGACGGCAACATCGGCATCGGCGGCGACGCGGGCGCCCTGCTCGCCCGCTGCGGCGAGCTGCTCGACGACGACGGCGCGCTCGTGGTGGAGACCCACCCGGATCCCACGCGCGACCGCACCTTCGAGTGCACGGTCGAGGACGGTCAGGGCCGCGCGAGCGACCCCTTCCCCTGGGCGCAGGTCGGCCGCGACGCCGTCGCGCGCCTCGCCGAGGGCGCCGGGCTCGCGCCCGCTCAGTCCTGGGTGACCGACGGCCGGTCCTTCTCGCGCCTCGTCCGCGCGTAGAGCGCCGCGACCACGGCCGTCGCCACCGCGGTGGCGACCCACATGAGGGCGAGCCGCGGCGCGTAGTCGGCGATGAGGATCGTCGGGTTGTCGTTGCCGATCGCCCGCGCGCGGATCTCCGGGACGACCACGAGGGTCATCACGGCCATCACGACCACGCCCGCCTGCACGATGACGACGGCGCCGGGCGGCACCCGTCGGCCCGCGCGGCGGATCAGGAGGCCCGCGACGAACACGACGGGCGACAGGATCGCGTCGTGCACGAGGATCGCGACGAGCAGGAACACCGCCACGCCCACGACCTGGTCGACGCGCTGGGTGTCGAGCAGGGTGCGCGCGCCGAGGACGAGGCCGGCGACGCCGACCGCGATGAGCGCGACGCGGATCGCGAGGACGCCACGGGTGCCGCTCATCACATTGCCTCCAGGGTCGAGAGCCACTTGGTCTGCAGCACGCCGGGGCGCCCGGGCGCGATCATGCGCGCCGGGTAGCCGTGCTGGATGTCGAGGGGAGCGCCGTCGAGCTCGAGCGCCACGAGGGTGAGCGGGTCGCGCACGTACTCGGGTCCCATCTCGGTGCGCCGGAAGCCGCCGCGCTCCTCGAGGCTCGTGACCCGGAGGCGCGCGCCCGGGTCGGCGCCGACCGCGTCCATCAGGTCCTTCAGGCGCACGCCGCGCCAGGTCGCCGACTGGCTCCAGCCCTCGACGCAGGCGATGGGGAGCGTGGCGGTGACGAGCTCCATCGCGCGCAGGTCGTCCATCGTGAAGGCGCGCGAGGAGGATCCGGTCGAGACCGTGAGCGTCCATGCGGGGTCGACGGCCGTCTCGGTGACGCCCGCGGCCTCGGCCGTGCGGTTGACGGGGAGCGCCTGCGGGCCGGTGCCCATGACGCGGGGGCCGAAGGCGTTGAACGGGGCGAGGATCCGGAAGGACTGGCCCGCGGTGAGCGCCACGACGGCGGCCACCGACGCGCCCACCGTCACGAGGAAGCCGCGGCGGGCGACCGGCGTCGGCGGGACGGGCGTGCCGTCGATCCACGCGGTGACGCGGCCGGTGATGCCGCGCGGGGCGTGCCCGGCGGGCGCGACGGCATCCGGCGCGGCGGCATCCGGCGCGTCGGCGACGATGGGCGACTCGTCGGCCTGCCCGCGCCGCCAGTGGCCGGCGATGGCGGGCAGCTTCACGCCGATGTGGATCGCGAGCGACCCGATCACCACGAACGCCAGCGCGTAGTGCGTCTGCCGGAAGTAGAAGGGGAACGGCACCCACTGGAAGGTGTTGAGGAGGCCCATCGTCACCTCGAGGAGCGACGCGCCCACGAAGACGGCGATGGACGCGCGCTCGAGGAACGAGACGACCCCGGTGACCGGCGGGTACGTGAGCAGCTCGGGGAAGACGATCCAGAGCTTGGCGAGCAGCAGCGGCACGCAGGCGATGCCCGCGGTGATGTGGATGCCCTGCGTCACCCGGTACAGCGAGACGGGCGCCGTGGGGAAGCGCATCCACGGCAGCGGGTCCTGGAGGAAGTGGCTGTAGAGGCCCGTGCCGAAGCAGACCAGGAAGGCGAGGCCCAGCAGGCGGCCGATGACGACCGCCATCCGGGTCGTGCGGGCGGGCGACGCGAGCCGGCGCCGTGCCTCGTGCATCAGCGTCCGCATGGGGGCCTTCCTTCGCCTGCCGGACGACGGGCGGCGCCCGGTCGGCGGTCGTCGAGCCGCGCGACGACACAATGGGGTGTGCGCACCGCCCTCACCGCCTTCGTCCTGCTCGTGATGTCCGTGCTCACCGGGTGGTCGGTGGTCGCGTTCGATCTGTTCGGCGACGCCGACGACGAGGCCTTCTTCCGTCGCGAGGGTGCCGCGCCGTTCTTCTGGCTCGTGGTCGTCATCTGGGTGGTGTTCGGAGCGGCGGTCCTCCTGGTGCGGAAGCTGCCGGCGCGATCCGCCGCTGCGCTCATCATCCTCGGATCCGTGGCCCTCGGCGGCGCCGCCATGGCCGGACCGCCGAACACCAGCACCGACTCCGCGCGCTACGCGTGGGACGGCATCGTGCAGAACGCGGGCGAGTCGCCGTACCGGTACACGCCCGCCGACCCCGAGCTCCGCGACCTCCGGCCCGAGTGGTTGTACCCCGAGACGGTCGTCGGGTCCGACGGAGCGGCGACCTGCGAGGGGAGGCGGATCATGGGCGTGCGCGAGGAGGAGACGCACGAGCCCATGTGCACGGCCCTCAACCGCCCGAAGGTGCCCACCATCTACCCGCCCATGGCCGAGCTGTTCTTCGCCGGCGTGCGCGCGGTCGTGCCCACGGGCGTCGAGTACGGGGCGTTCCAGGTCGCGGGCCTCCTGATGATGACGGCCGTCACGCTCCTGCTCCTGCGCGCGCTGCGGAAGCGCGGCAGGCCGCTCTGGTGGGCCGCGCTCTGGGCGTGGTGCCCGCTCGTGGCGAGCGAGGTCGTGACGAACTCGCACGTCGACGCGCTGGGCGTGCTGCTCGCGCTCGCGGCGTCGCTGCTCGTCGCGGGCGGGATGCGCTGGCGCGGCGGCATCGCGCTCGGGGCGGCGATCGCCACCAAGCTCATCCCGGTGATCGCGGCGCCAGCGCTGCTGCGGAAGCAGCCGTGGAAGGTGATCACCGCGGCGGTCGTGACGTTCGCCCTGCTCTACGTGCCCTACGTGATCAGCACCGGGATCGCGGTGCTCGGCTACCTGCCCGGCTACCTCCAGGAGGAGGGCTACGACGACGGCGGGCGCTTCCCCCTCATCGAGCTCGTGGTGCCGGGGCGGTTCGGGCTCATCGCGGTGGCCGTGATCCTCGCGGTGACCGCCGGGCTCGTCTGGTGGCGCACCGACCCGGCGGATCCGTGGCTCGGCCAGCTCGTGATGATCGGCGTCACCCTGCTCGCCGTGAGCCCGCGCTACCCCTGGTACGCGCTGCTGCTCATCCCGTTCATCGCCATGACGGGCCGCGGCGAGTGGTTCGCGGTGGTGGCGGCGCTCGCGCTGCGGCTGTTCGCGCCGGACGAGTGGGCGTGGCAGATCGCGCTCGCGGCGGCGGTGGTGGTCGTCGTGGTCGGCTCGCTGGTGCGCCTCGGGCCGGACGGGCGGCGGCGGCTCGTGCCGGCGGCCGTGCGGCGACGGCTCGGGCGGGATCGCGACCGGGACGGCGACCGCGTGGCGGTGGACGGGCCCGGCGCGGGCTGATCCGGCGCGGCGCGGGGCTGATCCGGCGCCGCCTGCGCTGGTCTGGCCCCGCGCGGGTCAGGCCCTGCCTGGGTCAGGCCCCGCACGGGATCCGCACGCGCAGCAGCTCGCCGGTCGCGGGACGCAGCGCCGCGAAGGCCGCGGCGTCGAGCTCGGCGGTGACCTCGGCGCCCGCGACGGGCACCGGAACGGGAGATGCGCCGGGCGACGTGCCGGGCATCACCTCGGGCACGGCACCCGCGCCGACCGGCGCCGGCGCGACCAGGCGCAGCGTGACGCGGATCCGCCCCGCCGCGGCCTCCACGCGCCGGACGGCGCCGGTCGCGCGCACGTGCCCGGGATCACCCTGCCGCTGCTCGTCGGCGTCCGCGCCCGAGTCCCCGTCCCCGTCCGCGGGAGGACCGACGCGGGACAGCTCGACGTCGGCGGGCGCGGCGAAGAGCACGCCGGGCCGACCCGCCGCATCGCTCACCGGGACGCGGTTCATGCCGAGGAGGCGCGCGACGTAGCCGGTGGCCGGGCGCACGGCGACGTCGGCGGCGGTGCCCTCCTGCACGGCGCGGCCGTCCTCCAGCACGAGGATCCGGTCGGCGAGCGCGAGCGCGTCCACCGGGTCGTGCGTCACGAGGACCGCCGCGCCGCCGAACCGACGGAGCTCGTCGGCGAGCAGGTCGCGCACGTCGAGGCGCGTGCCCGCGTCGAGCGCCGCCATGGGCTCGTCGAGGAGCAGGAGCGGCGGCTCCAGCACGAGGGCGCGGGCGAGCGCGACGCGCTGGGACTGGCCGCCGGACAGCGCGGCCGGGCGCCGGTCGGCGAGGTGCGCGATCCCGAGCCGGTCGAGGAGGGCCCGGGCGCGGCCCTCGGCATCCGCCCGCGGCACGCCGTGCGCGCGCGGCCCGAACGCGACGTTCCCGAGCGCGGACAGGTGCGGGAAGAGGAGGTGGTCCTGGAAGACGACGCCGATCCCGCGGCCCTCGGCGGGGATGCGCATGGCCGGATCCCCGTCCCCCGCGCGCTCCAGCTCGCGCCCGTCGAGCGCGACGCGTCCGGCAGTGAGCGGCGCGAGGCCGGCGAGCGCGCGGAGGAGCGTGGACTTCCCGGCGCCGTTCGGCCCGACGACCGCGGTCGTGGATCCGGCCGGCACCCGCAGGGCGACGTCGAGGCGGAAGGCGGCGCGCTTCACGACGACGCGGGCGTCCAGGCCGTCCGGCCGTTCCCGGCCGTCCGGGCCGCCCGGGCTCGGCGCGGCGGCCGGGCTCACGCGTGCACCCCCGAGGCCCACCGGTCGCGCAGGCTCACGAGCACGACCACCGACACCGCGAGGAGCACGAGGCTGAGGACGACCGCCGCGTCCGGATCCGTCTGCAGCGCCAGGTAGGCCGACAGCGGCACCGTCTGCGTCACCCCCGGGAAGCTGCCCGCGAACGTGAGCGTCGCGCCGAACTCGCCCAGCGCGCGGGCGAAGCAGAGCACCGCGCCCGCGCCGATCCCCGGCGCGACGAGCGGCAGGGTCACGCGGCGGAGCACGGTCCAGCGGCTCGCGCCGAGCGTCGCGGCGGCGTCCTCGAAGCGGCGGTCGGCGCCGCGCAGCGCCCCCTCCACCGCGAGCACGAGGAACGGCATGGCCACGAAGGTCTCGGCGATCACCACGGCGGGCGTCGTGAACGGGATCGTGATCCCCGTCAGCGCCTCGAGCGGTCCACCGATCAGCCCGCGCCGCCCGAGCAGGAGCAGCAGCGCCACCCCGCCGATCACGGGCGGCAGCACGAGCGGCACGGTCACGAGCGCCCGGAGCATCCGCTGCACCACGGGCGGCCGGCCCGCCGAGCGCGAGAGCACGAACGCGAGCGGCACCCCGAGCACGAGGCTCAGCGCCGTCGCGCCGAGGGCGCTGCCGAGCGAGAGGCCGAGGGCGCGTGCGATGCCGGGATCCGCCAGCCGCTCCCCCAGCGTCGCCCACGGCGCGCGCACCACGAGCGCGGCGAGCGGCAGCACGAGGAACGCGAGCGCGACGCCCGCGGGGATCCAGAGGAGGGCGGGCACGCGGTCGGCCCGCGCGTCACGGGGCACGGAACCCCGCGGCGTCGAAGCGGGCGCGAGCGGCGTCGCCGGCCACGAAGTCGGCGAAGGCCGCCGCGGCGTCGGGCGACGCGGATCCGGCGAGCGGCGCCACGACGCAGTCGGTCGTCACGTTCGCCTCGTCCGGCAGCGGCACGCCCTGGACGCGGTCGCCGGCGGCGCGCACGTCGGTCTCGTAGACCACCGCGGCGTCGACCTCGCCGAGCTCGACGCGCGTGAGGGCGGCGCGCACGTCCTGCTCGAGCGAGTCCGGCCGCGGCGTGACGCCCGCCTGCCGGAATGCCTGCGCGGCCGCGGCGCCGCACGGCACCTCCGGCGCGCAGAGCGCGAGCGTGCGTCCGGCCTCGGCGAAGTCGGCGAGGCCCCGGACGCCGCCCGGGTTCCCCGGCGGCACCGCGATCTCGAGGGCGTTGCGGGCGAACACGCGCGGATCCGCCGCCGTCTCCCCCGCGTCGACGACCGTCGTCATCGTGGCCGTGGAGGCGGACGCGAACACGTCGGCGGGCGCGCCCTGCACGATCTGCTGCGCGAGCGTCGAGCTGCCGCCGTAGGAGACCGTGACGGTCAGGCCAGGATGCTGGGCCTCGAAGTCGGCCGCGACCTCGTCCATGCTGCCGGTGAGGGAGGCGGCGGCCTGCACGACGAGGGTGCCGGAGAGGGATTCGGGGGCGGAATCGGGGACCCCGGCGGGCGCGGATCCGCCCGGGGAGCATCCGGCCAGGAGCGACGCCGCGAGCGCGCCGACGGCGACCGCGCGCAGCCCGCGCGTCACGCCCGCCCGCCCGTCAGCGACTCGGGCGCGAGCGCCTCGACGCCGACGTTGGTGGCCTTCACGGTCGCGACGGCGGGCGAGCCGACCTCGAGGCCGAGCTCGTCGGCGGCCTCGCGGCTGATGAGCGACACCACCCGGAACGGCCCCGCCTGGATCTCGACCTGCGCCATGACCCCGTCGCGCACGACGCGCGTGACGATGCCGGGCATCCGGTTCCGTGCCGACGCGAGCGGCCGACGGGAGCCGGATGCGGCGAGCGCCCCGTCCGCCGCGAGCTCGGTCGCGAGGTGGGCGAGCTGCACGCCGTCGACGAGGATCAGCCGCCCCTCGCCGCGCACGAGGTCGAGCCGGCCGGCGTCGGCCCAGCGGCGGAGGGTGTCGTCGCTCACGCCGATGAGCGCGGCGGCCTCGCTCACGCGGTACCGGGTGGGCGCGGCGGCGGCGCGCCCGCGGTCGGCGGCCTCATCGGCATCCGCGGTTCGACGGGGCGTCCGGTCCCTGTTCTGCGTCATGCAGCGATCCTAGGCACCGCGCACGCGGCGCGCGGCGAGTCGGCGGATCCGCCCGGCGTCGGACCCGCCGCGGGGCGCGCGTAGCCTGGACGCATGAGCACCTCGCTGGGGATGCCGGCGATGCCGCGTCCCGCCGCCGCGCCGGGCCCCTCCCGGCCCGACGACCCGGCGCTCCTCGACACGCACGGCCGCCGCGCGACCGACCTCCGCATCTCGCTCACCGACCGCTGCAACCTGCGCTGCACGTACTGCATGCCGGCGGAGGGGCTCCCCTTCACGCCCGACCGGCAGGCGCTCCAGCTCGCCGAGATCGAGCGGCTCGTGCGCATCGGCACGCGCGACCTCGGCGTGCGGCAGGTGCGCTTCACGGGCGGCGAGCCGCTGCTCCGCCGCGACCTCCTGGAGATCATCGCCGCGTGCGCCGCCCTCCCCGACCGCCCCGAGATCTCGCTCACCACCAACGCCATCGGCCTCGCCTCGCGCGCGCAGGCCCTCAAGGACGCCGGGCTCGACCGGATCAACGTCTCGCTCGACTCCGTGCACGCCGAGACGTTCCGCCTCATCACGCGCCGGCCGTTCCTCGACCGCGTGCTCGAGGGCATCGACGCCGCGGCGGCCGCGGGGCTCGCGCCCATCAAGATCAACGCGGTGCTCGTGCGCGGCGTCAACGACGACCAGGCGGCGGATCTCCTCGCCTGGGCGTTGCAGGGCGGCCATCAGCTCCGCTTCATCGAGCAGATGCCGCTCGACGCCGACCACGCGTGGGACCGCGACGAGATGATCACGGCGGCCGAGGTCCGCGGCCGTCTCGCGGAGCGCTTCACGCTCGTGCCCGACGAGGATCCGCGCGACGGCGCCCCCGCCGAGCTCTGGCGCGTGCACTCCCGCGAGGGCGGCGCCGGCACCGCGATGCTCGGCCGCGTGGGCGTCATCGCGAGCGTCACCGAGCCGTTCTGCGCCGACTGCCGCCGCACCCGCCTCACCGCGACGGGCGGCGTGCGCAGCTGCCTGTTCTCGCACACCGAGACCGACCTGCTCGCGCCTCTCCGGTCCGGCGCCTCGGACGCCGAGGTCGCCGACCTCTGGCGCCAGGCGATGTGGGCGAAGCCGAAGGGCCACGGCATGGACCAGGCCGACTTCATCCAGCCCGCCCGCTCCATGAGCGCGATCGGGGGCTGACGTGATCGTGCCCGTGGAGCTCTTCGCCGCCGCGTCCGCCGCGCTCGGCCGCACGACCGACGACCTCGACCTGCCCGACGGCGCCGTGCTCGGCGACCTGATGGACGCGCTCGGCGCCCGTGCCGCGGCGAGCCCGGATCCGGCGAACGCGTCCGCCGTCCTCGCCCGCTGCACCTACCTCGTCGAGGGCGTCGCCACGACCGACCGCGACGCGCCCCTCACCGCGGGCAGCGCGGTGGACGTGCTGCCGCCGTTCTCGGGGGGCTGATCGGGCGTCCTGCCGGTAGGCGACGGACCGCGTCCGCGGGAGGCTGGGGCATGAGCGACGGATCCGACCCCACGCGCGTCCGCGACCAGCCCGCGATCCGCAGCGGCCGGCGCCGCGCGTGGCTCGTGCCCGCGGGGCTGCTCGCCGGGATCACGATCGCGCTGCTCGCCGCCTCGCTGTCCTTCGCGACCACCGTCCCCGTCGTCGGCATCGCCGCGACGGCCGTGCTCTACGCGGCGATGGTCGTGGTCGCGATCGCGGTGCGCCCGGTCCGGGCCCGGAACACTGCGCTCGCGTGGCTCATGATCCTCATCGCGGTCGTGGCGCTCGGCTCGCTCCTGCTGCTGCTCGGCGTGGCGCGCGCGGCCGCGTCCTGACCGCAGGTCCGCGGACGGAACCGGTCAGGCCGCATCCCTCCCCGCGAGCAGGGCGCCGAGGACCGCTGCGCCCTGGTGCGCGTCCGCCACGGTCACGAGCCGCGCCCGGCCGCCGCGCAGCCGCACGACGAGGCCCGGGCCGGATCCCGTGACGTACGCGACGCCGCGCCCCGAGAGCCGCAGGCCCCAGCCGCCCCACTGGCCGGGCGACACGTCCTCCCAGCCGCCGGACTCGATCCGGTCGAGGGGCGCGCGCATGACGGGGATCCGCGTCCACGACGACGTGACCCGGAAGCCGCGGGCGTCCACGGTGACGTCGACGCGCGCCAGGACGAGGACCGCGAGGCCCGACACGACCAGCGCGCCGGACGAGAGCGCGGCGGTCCCGGCGTCCAGGTCGGGCGTGGTCGCGGCGACCACGACGCCGAACGCCACGACGGCCGCGCCGATGCCGGCGAACCACGTGCTCCCCGCGCGAGCGCGCCAGGCGACCCGGGCCGTCGCGGTCACCGGGAGCGCCGGCACGTCGTGCGCGGGGACGGGCGACGCGTGCCGCACGAGCGCGACCAGCGGGATCGCGGCCGCCAGCGCGCCGACGCCGAGGAGCACGACGCTCCACGCGACCGGGAGCGTGCCGTCGCCGGCCGCGGCGCTCACGGCGATCGCGATCCACCCGGCGCCGAGGAGGCCCGCGACGAGGTTCGCGACGGCCACCCAGGTGGCCGCGGTGCGCCGGTCGGTCGCGCGCAGGGACAGGGCGGCGATCACGACGGCGACGGCCGTCACGCCGACGGCCGCCGCGAGCAGCCCCCACGGCGAGCCCCAGCCGTCGGGCGTGCCGTCGGCGGCGAAGTGGACGGCGACCCGCGCGGGCAGCGTCGGCGCGAGCGCGACGGCCGCGGCGGCGAGGGCCGCGAGGAGCACGATCCCGGGGGCGACGACCGCCGTGCGGACCCCGGTCGGCAGCGGTCGCGTGTCGGTCATCGTGCTCCCTTGATCATGGTGAGGAGGTCGTCGAGCGGCACCTCGAGGGTGTCCGCCTGCGCCCGCAGCTCCTCGACGAGCGTCCGCAGGCGGTCGAACGAGGCGTTGCCGGAGCGGATCACGGTGGCCCCGCGACCGCGCCGCAGCTCGATGAGGCCGTCCTCCTGGAGGGCGGCGTAGGCACGGAGGACCGTGTGCATGTTCACGTCGATCGAGGCCGCGAGGTCGCGCGCCGACGGCAGCCGCTCGCCGCTCGCGAGCTCGCCGCGGGCGATGGCGTAGCGGATCTGCGTGGCCACCTGGTCGGCGAGCGAGGCCTTCGCCGCAGGATCCACAGTGATGAGCATGTTCGCATTCTATGCGAACAATGCTCCTCGACGCCAGAAGGCAGCCGGATGCGTCGTCCCATCAGCGCCCGTCGTACGCGGCCTGCAGCTCGGCCACGACGAGCCGGCCCATCCCCATCATCGCGGCCATGGCACGCGCCCTGCCCTCGGGATCGGGCCCGCCGATCGTCGTCGCCATCGCCTCCGGGACGACCTGCCACCAGAAGCCCCAGCGGTCGCGCACCCAGCCGCACCGGCCCTCGGTGCCGCCGTCGGCGAAGGCGTCCCAGTAGCGGTCGACCTCCTCCTGGCCGCCGGCCGAGATCGACAGCGACAGCGCCTCGGTCGCCTGCATCCCGGGGCCGCCGTTGAGCAGGCGGATGCCCTGGCCGTCGAGCTCGACGTCCATCACGAGGGCGGTGCCGCGCAGGGCCGGATCCGGGAAGTCGTCCGGGTAGCGCGACACGTCGGTGATCCGCGACCCGGGGAACAGGTCGACGTAGAACCGAGCCGCCTCCTCGATGTCCTCGCCGAACCACAGGGTGGGGGTGATGCGCGGCATGGCTGCTCCTCGGGTCCGACGGCGGCCTCGTCGCGCGCCGTCGGGGCCACGCTAGCCAGCGCCGGGCGCGGGGGCCAGGCCCGGCCGCCCATCCCGAGAGCCCGGACCGGCCTACGCCGACTCGCGCACCACCAGCTGATGCCGCACCGTGCGGACCACCTCGGGGCCGGATCGCGGCAGCTCGCCCGCGATCATCGCGACCGCGAGGTCGAGCGCGTGCCGGGCGAGCTCGTCGAGGTCCACCGCGAGCGTCGTGAGCGTGGGCGCGAGCAGGCGGCCGAGCGACAGGCCGTCGATGCCGACCACGCGCACGTCGCCCGGCACGTCGACGCCCGCGCGGCGGCAGGCCGAGAGCACGCCGAGCGCGCACACGTCGTTGAACGCGACGATGGCCTCGGCCGTGCGTGGCCGGGCGACGATCCGCTCGGTCGCCTGCGCCGCCGCCTCCGCGGTGGGCGCGGACGCGCGTACCACGGACACGTCCATCCCCCGGGCCTCGAACGCCCGCACGAGCGACGTGGCACGCGCGCTGGGACCCGCGGCGACCGCGGCGTCGAGCACGACCGGATGCGTCACGCCCGCCGCGCGCAGGTGGTCGGCGAGCGCGTCGATCGCGTCGGATGGGTCGAGGAGGACGGCGGCGCGCACGGGCTCGCCGTGCGGATCCAGCTCCACGACCGGCACCGAGCCGAGCCGCGCGATCCACTCGCCGGCGCGCGAGCCGAGCGTGCCGATGACCGCGTCGGTCTGGGCGCCGAGCGCCTGGACCATGCGGTCGGAGTCGGCGGCGAGACCCACGTCCGCGAGCGACACGTTCCAGCCGCGCGCCGCCGCGACGCGCACGACCGCGGAGGCGAGCTCCGGCGACCACGGGTTACGGAGGTCGTCGACCACGAGGCCGAGCTGGTGGTCGCCGCCCGTCACGAGCCCGCGGCCGAAGCGCGACGGCCGGTACGCGAGCGCGTCGGCGGCGTCGAGCACGCGCCGCTTCGTCTCCTCGCTGATGCCCGGCATGCCGTTCATCGCGCGCGTCACGGTCTGGCGGGAGACCCCGGCGGCCGCCGCGACGTCGTGGATCGTGGCGCGGCCGGCCGGCTCCCGGCCAGCGGCGCCCTGGCCAGCGGCGCCCCGCCCGGCGTCGCCCCGCCCGGCGTCGCCCCGCCCGGCGGGGCCGTCCGACCCGCTCAGCCGCGCAGGTCCAGCCACGCCACCTGCTCCGGGGTGAGCTCGACGGAGAGGCCCCGCATCGAGGAGCGCACCTCCGAGATGGTGCGCGGGCCGAACAGCGGGAAGGTCGGGAACGGCTGCGCCAGCACGTAGGCCAGCGCGATCGCCGTGGCCTGCACGCCGTGCTCCGCGCCCAGCTGCTCGGCGCGGCGGAGGCGCTCGAAGTTGTCGTCGCCGTAGTAGCAGCGCACGAGCTCCGGGTCGCTCAGGTCGTCGGGTCGGGCGCGGCCGGTGAAGAAGCCTCGGGCCTGCGACGACCACGGCAGCAGCGGGATCTGCCGCTCCTCGAGCCACGCCTTGGAGGCGGGATCCGTGACGTGCACGCACCCGGCCCACGGCACGTCGTACGCCTCGGCCAGGCCGAAGTGGTCGCTCAGCGCCTGGAAGCCCGCGCGGCCGTTCGCCTGCGCGTACGCCTGCGCCTCGTCGAAGCGCTCGGGCGTCCAGTTGGAGACGCCGTAGGAGCGGATCCGACCGGCGCGCTGGTGCTCGTCCATCACGTCGACGAACTCCCCCACCGGCACCTCGAGGTTGTCGCGGTGCATGAGGTAGATGTCGGCGTAGTCGGTGCCCTGGCGCTCGAGGCTCTCGAGCAGCTGGCGGGTGAGCGACTCGGGGTCGCAGTGCGGGGTGTGGGCGCCCTTGGTGATGACGACCACGTCCTCGCGGATGCCGCGGTTCCGGATCCACCTCCCCAGGCGCCCCTCGAGCACGCCACCGCCGTAGATGTAGCCGGTGTCGAAGGCGTTGCCGCCCTGCTCGACGAAGTGGTCGAAGATCGCGGACGCGTGCGCCAGGTCGGGCTGATTGTCGACGCCCATGACGAGCCGCGACATGCGCTTGCCGACGCCGGGGATCTCGCCGTAGAGCATCGGGCTGTCGTCGCGGACGCGGAGCGGCCGGCCGGAGACCGTGAGGATGTCGGCGTCCTCGGCCTCGAACGGGTAGCGCAGGTCGAGCGCGGCACGCCAGCGGTCGAGGGTGCGGGCGGTGGCGAGCGTCTCGTCGAGCGTCATCTGCGCGGCCTCGCCGAGGCCGGCCGCGAGGGCGTCGGTCGTGGCGTCGGCCTCGATCGCGTACGGCTTCGCGCCGGTGAAGGTGAGCGTGCGCGGCTCCTCGCCGACGACGGAGACCTCGATGCTCGGGGCGTCGCCGAGGGTCCACGGGTCGCTGAGGTGGATGCGGCCCTTTGAACCCAGGATCGTGAGCGCCTGCGGCTCGTCGAGCGCGACGCCCGTGCGGAGGGTCGCGGTGATGCCCGGCTTCCCGGCCACGCCGCGGTAGGCCACCCGCGCGACCGACCACTCGTCGACGCCGGTCGGCCCGACGGTGCCGTCGACCTCGAGCGTGAGCGGCTCGGCGACGGCGATCCCGGTCGCGGCCTGCACGACGGCGGCCGCGGCGGTGACCGTGTAGC
>Ga0308163_10001542_pt1 | contig 24459 bp, 15 predicted proteins | sample PhyTR1_FD_201037 | JGI IMG/M metagenome (GOLD analysis project Ga0308163, IMG submission 201037) | Phyllosphere microbial communities from UC Gill Tract Community Farm, Albany, California, United States - DLSLT.R1 | ecosystem: Host-associated > Plants > Phyllosphere > Unclassified | place: USA... | reverse complement strand
CTGCAGCGGGTTGCGGCAGCGGACGCTCTGCTAATACCAGTTCACCCGGTTGCTCAATCACTACACTTTTCATCATTAACTCCAACGGGAATGCAATGATGAAAAAATACGCGCACTAATACTACCATACAAGTCGGCGTTAAAGAGTTGTGAAGAGAATCACAGAGGAACAGTTACGTAGGGGCGCCATCATGGCGACCAGGGAATCACGGCCAACCTAAATGGCGATGCTGAAATGATAAAAACCCGCTCAGGTTTCCCTGAGCGGGTTTTTTAAATTTGGCTCCTCTGACTGGGATCGCCTTTGCCAATAACTGGCTAATAAGTAAGCTAATCTTGAAAGCTCTCCCTGTCAAGACCACCAGAATGACCACCAAAATTAACGAGGGGATATAAGTAGTTAGACTGGCCCCATAAATCACCAGACACTTCGTCTCTCTTAAAATAAGAGGTAATCTTGGAACTATGTTTAATACTGTTCAGAATAATAAGATAGTTGAAGTGTTATCAGGACCTGAACGGCGTCGGGGTCGTACACCGAAGGAAATAATTGCTATTATTCAATAGAGTATGGAACCCAGTATCACCATGTCTCACGTTGAAGTCTCATGCCGAAGGTTTGGTGGAGGCAATGATGTCAAAGTTTGAGTTTTGGAGAAAAAATAAATTGCCTTATTAAGCACAGCCAGAGCTTTATTATTGAAAGTGTAGTCAAGCGACTAATCGAAGATGTCAATGAGTACTCTTATTTACTGATAACGGAAGATTGGCGGTTGCTGATGAGTTTGGATAAGTCAGTTGGTGAACGGAAGATTTGTCAGAAGCAGTGTCTGGGCTGCTTGGAATTCGCTAGGACGGTGACTATGCTATCCAATTTCATTAATGGGATCTTGAGTGCAAACAAGGAAAGTGAAGCGCTCGTAACTGAGTTATGCCGTATCCCATAAAGCGCGTCGTTTCGGCCTTTATTCTGGCTTCTTCCGCCACATTACCTTTTGTACCCAGACGCCAACCCAGAGTTGTCAATAGACGATCGAAGAACAGGATGCGCGTATGATGTTCAAGCAGCGTTTTCTTGCTCTCTTTCGAATAGGGATCAAGATCCTCATTTTCAAGAGACTGTGTCATATCCTCAATTAATGTAGATAGATCTCCACGAAACTGATTACGCAATTGATGTTCGTTCACTGAATCAATTCCGGCAGCCGGTAAAGCAGGCGTCTGGCTGCGGGCCAACCGGCTGCCAGAAAAATATCCAGACTCTCTATCAAACGAGCTCGTCTGTTCTCATCTTCAAAGATGGTTTTATGATCGGCAAGAAACACGCCCATCATTTTTACCAATTGTTCCATTCCCAGCGTTTCGTTCTGGAAACCGGATTTTTTTGCATGACTTAACGCATGAGCCATCAGATCGAAACATTTGGCAGGATCGACAGGAACAAGCGTTTCAAGCAACTCCAGAAGATAATAAACAGTATGTGGCGAGCTGCAATCACCAATACGGCGCATGTGTAATTCAGTTTCGTTCAGAAATTGCTTAAGTTCTTCATATTCTAATGATGTCTTGTCAGAATTATGCTTCCCTTCACAAGCGAAACGAAGTTGTAGACATGCCCTGTCTATAATCGCAAAGCAGTGTGTTAAGTTTTCCCTTTCGGCCTCTGTCAGGTCAGTATGGGGGGAGTATTGTTCCAGTTTTTTACCAGCAGCATCAATAATGCTATAGGCCATATCCAGCGCCCGATGCCTGATTTCTGTATCCTTCAGTTTGCTTTGTCCGGCAAGGCCAAAAACAAATCCTTCTCTTAATGTAAACAGGACTTGATTAAGCTCATCATGATAAAAGGTGGGTTCGCTAATCCAGCCCTGGAGAATATGGTGCGATTCTCTGACTTCATGGACTCCCCAGAGAATTGCCAAATCGCCGCTGACCAGAGTACGAATACGTTTCTGGCGTTCGGGATGGCCATTAAAACGCCCCAATAGCTTCTGAATTAGGTAGAAAGAACGGGTTGGCTCGGTATGTAACAGATTTCTTATTCCATCCCCAACCGTATGCTCTATTACACCGGTATTGGTTTCCTGCTCCAGCCGTTCACTCAGGTAACGCCATACGCTATCCCGATCGACATCCCACAGCCGTAGCAGCCGTACTGATGCCTGTAATCGAACGGCCGGATGAGGATCAATCAACATTCTTTCAATATCTGGTTTCAGTCGCTCATACAGATCGGGGCGTAATGGAATAACATCGAGAATAATCTGTGCAGCATCAATCCTCGGTGCAGGTGAGCCCCAGCTAACACTATCTTCAAAGTTTTCTTCTGTATCTTCATTCAGGATTGGATCAGTTGCACAGGAAGCGAGATGTACTAAATCTAAAAAATGAGATGTCAGTTTATCAGCCCGATCGTCGTCTAGCGGAGGCAGCAATTTATGTTCAACAGCAGCAGCGCAGGCCCGGACAATGACATCCTCAGCGGTTGTACGCACATAGGTATGGGCGTGTTCCAGATTGAGCTGCTCATGAAGCGGTTCGAGAATGCTAAAAACATCCTCCAGCGATAATTCGGATGAAAGCGTGTTATTCGTTGTTAAACCCAACGCAGTTTTAGCGGTTTTGACCGCGTTGATAAGAGTGATGTTGTCCGGTTCGTTCCGATCCAGACCATCGATAAAATCGTAAGGTATATCGGTGCTGACTGTAACGGGGGAAATGTTGAAAAGCCTCTTATTACCAGCTGTTTCACCATCCCTTGGGGTGTTCTTCAGGAAATTTCTGGCTTGTACAGTCTGAAGATTCTCTGAACCAATTGTATTGAAAAGGCGGTACAACAAACTGGTTTTTGCTTTCTCAGGGTAAACATAATCAGAGAGGTCATACTGAAAGGCGGAATTTTCCAGTTCTCGCCGCTCATGCTCTGAACGATGCGTAATTCCCATAGCGACCAGATCGATAGCGTCTTTACGGGTATCTTCATTTTGGATAAATGCTTCTTGTGCAGCAATAGGCCAGAGAAAATCAATCAGGTCATCATTGCGTCTATTTGCAGCCAGAAAGATTCTGGCCCAGAAAATTGCCAGCGAAGCTTTTTCACAGATAAGCCTTGCCAGAACGAGCGCGTCGGGTTCGGGCGCGCTTTGCAAGCGCTGAAATAATTTTTTAACCAGTACTTCTCCGTCATGAGCATGTTTACCATCAGGATCGTGCGCCCAGATGTAGCTGCGATCGGCCTTAAGGTAAATATCATGCCCAGGAACGGGCACATGCATCACAGGTGTATCTAAGGGATGACGTCGAGCAACATACCCGCTTATTGCGCGCACTGCGGCATCCACAGCCAGACTAGGATATTGTTCGAGAAAACGGGAGAAATATTCTCCAAGTGAATAACGAGCCGATTCATAATCTTGTCGGGCATTTGACCTCAGAGGCAGGATTCGGCTGTTTCCCAGCGTTGTTTCCCGTTCTTCTGTGACATCATGGGTATAGACAAACTCGAATACGTTAACTACAAACTCAGGCGCACAATCTCCGATTTTCTTAATGTTGTAACAGAGCACGGGGATCTCTTCTGAACCAAAGCGTTGGAGACGTTCGGAAGAAATAAGCTGCTCCAGTAAATGACAGGATGCCTGCACATCGGTATTGATAGTATCTGTAACGAGAAGAATAGCGCTTCTGACAAAATAATCTGGTTCACTCAGCGCAAGGGCGTAGGAAAACACAGCGCGACTGGCTGTCCCCAGCATATTGCATAAGGGTTTATCGGTAACTCGCTTGATAAGCGGGTACAACAGAAAGCGTAATGTTTCTGCGACTTTATGTACCTGGGGCGTCAGCGCTGCTACCAGATATACCCATGGAAGAGCTACAACCTCTTTTTCATCTTCAAAACGTATTGCCAGCGCTCCGCAGATATGACTGAGCGTGGTTATCATCTTCTCATCATCGGCAGCCACGCGTTCAGCAAGCCAGAGCAGGTCATATTGAGCAGTGGGATAATCTGCCGCAATCCGACCCGCCGAACTACGAATGATAGGATCGCCATCTTTGTCGTTGACCAGATAACTCACTGCCTGCCAGAAACGGCAATGGTTATTGTCATAACTCCAGATTTCCTGAAGTACAAAACCGAGCGCCGGGGATAGCATTAGCCCCAGTGCCTGTTGTTTGTGGAAACGTAATGTCCCCGCAATTAGCGTTTCTGGATCAAATGATGTCTGGGCCGCAGCGTAGTCAAATAAAAGGTGATGGCGAAACTTTATCCGACGGTCATTTTGTTCCCGAATCAACACCCCTTCGCGGCAGAGTGTATCGATCATGTCGGCATCCGTGTCTGCAAGCAGGGATGAAACACTGAGTGAACGCGCATTAATCATAGCATCCACTAATGTTTTTATATTTCGTGTGGCCTTAAGCCCATGAGCCTCAACGCGACGTTGCCAGTACAGTTTTAAGAGTTCTAACTGAGACGAAATATCCGCCAACCTGACACCCGTCTCTTGGGAAACCAGTTCTGCCAGTAGTCTGGTATTAAACGGGACTTTCGCTAGGTCTCGCAGTTTTTTAGAAGCGCCCTCAAGGGCCGTAGCCAGAGATGGAGATTTTTCCAGTAGTTGGCGAAATTCATCATCTGACCAACGTGGGATAACGATGTGGCGAACTGAAGAGAACAGAGTATCAGCACGTTTAGCAACAGGAGGGGTACCTTTAAACAAATCACGAAGTTTTACCCCCATGCGCAGGTCAAAGCTGCGTATTGAAGCAACCACTCGCCATCTGCCACCCCAAGCTAACACTTGCTCAATGAGGGGGCGAAAAACGGCCTCTCCCTTGCCCCCTCTGGTGGCATCCAGCGCATCTATAATCAGCCAGCCCTGAGATGAACCATCCCACGCCTGAAGCACGTCGGTCAAACTATGTTCAAGCCTGAGTTCATGGGTTAGGTGCCCGAGTGAGTCAACAGAATAGCGATCAACGGCCAGTTCCAGTACATCATCTCCCCGTTCGCGCAGGCTGCGGGCCAGTGCATTCAGCACTCCGCTTTTACCCGCTCCGGGTTCACCAATAATTAATAGCGAACCTGACTGTACGGCTTGCTCAACTTCATTCTGACACTCCCTGCGGAGGGTAACGGGCTGGCCTGACTGACTTTCAATGGCCTCATATTGATTAAGGGAAGCAGCAATCTCCTGAGAATGCTGTTGAAGTCGGGCAATATCATCCTTGTAGCGAGGAGGTGCTGCGAGTTCGATCCCTTTCCCTGCTAACTCGTTGCGAAAAGTTGACAGATCGCCGCCATCACGGCTGGACATCATTTTTCCGCAAATTTCGGTAAGAACACTCAATGCTGCCGTTGCCTGTGTGTCTTTAGCAAGGATCTGAGTAAGCCGTGAACAGGCGAGTAAAGCCATGTTTTCAACATCAACCACCAAAACAACAACCAGGCGGCAAAGTTCAGATACAAGGTGAGGCGGTAGGGGCGCGGAGGTTATGCTATTCCAGGCTGTGGAAATACAGCGTTCAAAAATGTTATACGCCTGTACCTGCTTTTGATTCATCGCTCCGCTGCCGTGCTGAGAAAAAAGAGACAAGGCAGCAGGAAGAACGTCGCGAATTGAAGCCGAAGCTTTGGTACTGACAGCTAAAACCAGACGGTCTTTATCTGAATCGAGAGGTCGATTCCACTCCAGAGAACTATTGCCATCACGGCATGTAAGCCAGTGTCGGACAAACTGTTCTATGATCCGGTAAAAGGGGGTTCTTTCATCATCTGAAAGCGAAACGGTTGTTTTCGCCTGGATGGCGATGAAGCCACCGACGGATGTTGCAACCAATATATCGTCAACGGGGGCTTCTGTTTCAAAGCGCAACCAAACAGGAGATGCGTTGCCCAGCCTTAAACGTGTATCCAGTCTGCTATCGGAAAGGATCTGAGCAGCAAAGTGAGCCCCCAACTGCTGCTGAAATAAAATACCACTACTGGTTGCTGCTCCACCGCCATTTGCGGGACCGTTCAGATTGATGTCAGACAAGTTTCACCTTCATATAATGAATGCTGTGCTTTAGCACTATTCTACCTGTTCTTACGGCTTATTTTACGGATGGTTTATTAGTAAAACAAAGCGATAAAAAACTCTGAGAAGGATAGTTAGCATCGTTTGCTACCCTAATCCAGAAACTAGCCGTTGCGGAAAGCCTAATCGAGCAACACGAAACCATGGCAGAGTGGCTATGGATAAAGCGTATTGGCAGGATAGTTTATAACCGCCTCTGACAGCGCCGCAAAAAACGTCCTTCTGACACTTTATCCACAAAGGGGCGCAGCAACATTGCAGCCTTCATCGCTTCCACTTCGTTAATATGGCAGTCGCCATCGCGAAAGAGCGCCACCATGCCACGAAGTAGATAATCATACAGGGACGAATTTTTTTCATGAAGCGAACTTTCCATCCGATACTTTTGCAATGCTGTTACCACGGACTCATGGTCTTCCTGCGAAGCGCCGACGCTACTACGGATATAACCCCAGTAATTGACAGTAGTCTTGTTTAACAAATAGAGAAAAGCGTCGCAAAGTTGCTCAAACTCATTTGCCTTAAAGTACACCCGGCGAGTGTAGATATTAAAAAAATCTTGTAGTTCAGTCAGCAACGCCAGCAGACTCTGTTTGCTGGCTACTTGTTCAACAGAGATATTACTTTCCGGTTGGTAGTTAGAATAAATATCCTCGGATGTACAGGAAATATGGCGAGGTGCGCAAAATGGCAGTCGTCGCCAGCCCCTGCGTTCTGGAAAGTAATTGGCACAGTACCAGCTATCTGCATGAGGGATTAATTTCTCTATAAGCCAGCGATATGTCGTCAACGCATCCCAGTAATTACGAGGCCCGATGGCGCCATCTTCCATATTATAGATATCATACCGACTGGGAGGTTGCCAGATTAGCACTACGCGATGATTAGTAAGGCTATTAAAATTAGGGTCGCGGTTGGCTAGTAGTGTGACATGATGCCCTTCGTTCATTACTTCATCTTTATGACGGGTAAAGACTATAATGCGCTCACGGGCAGGATTAAATATCGACCACTCGCCTTCGGTATTCAGATAATCATGATGTTGACAAAAGATGCTGATGCGACCCCATAGCCAGTAAGGAATGGAAATGAGATGAATATTATCACCGAGGGGTGTACTGTTCGAGAAATCAACGGTGCGACAAATCCGGTCAATTTCTTCCATGCGCAGTTTATAGCACATCCAGAACTTATCAAAAGCTTCACAGAGAGATTGAGTTTCATTTAGGGTAAGTACAAGGCGGCAATTACCGATATCACAATAATAATTTTCGCCATGAAGTTCTTTTAAAACCCACGATCTGACTCCCGCCTCCGGTGGGCTACCGACTCCTTCGAAGGCAGAATTTAGCAGGTTAGTCTGACTCATCGTCAGCAAAACATGGCTATAGCGGCCATTACGAAAATCAATGAAACAGGAGAGGGGATTCCCCTTCAGGTTAGGTAAAAACGCCTGAATAAACACGTGATCATTCTGTAGTGTATAGGTATCACCAGTAATGTGTTCATATGGATGCGTGTAATTTCGCCAGGCAGAAGATTCGTTATAGTCCCACAAGCCATAGTTTTTAATATTTAACAGTGCTCGCTCACCATAAAAAAGAGATACCCAGCTCTCGTGACAAAAACGATACAACAGATCTGGGCAATGCAGATTTTTCAGCCAGTCGTGGATCAGTTCCGAATCAAGAAGACGATGTACTATATCCAGTTCCTTAAAAAGAACCTCTTGTTTTTTGTATTCCGTGATTAATTTTGCTGACGCTTTCTCACTGAGGAAAATTTGAAGCTCATTAATTTTAACATGCCATTTCTCCCTGTGTTCATTAAAACGATTGATAGTGGATAGATATTGGTTCGTTGTGAATTTTTCACAACGTTTCACTTCGTATAACGAATAAATGTCCTGATTGCCGTGCTGACGATGTGTAAAAATATCCGCCCCAAATTGTGATTGGCCGGAAATGCCAATCGTCATGGCATCAACTATTTCTCCGTTTTTTAGCCGTTTTTTTATGAGTTCACAACAAAATAGTTCAAACGTTTTCGGCTCCATAAGCTCCAGAGGTATATAAGCATCTGCTTTTCCTACTGGTGGCCCCAGCTTAACAATCTGTTGTTCAATAGTATTCAACTGACTCCCTCCGTAATATTGGTGAAGATGACAGATTAGCGACCAATGCTTATATTTATAACAATCTGCGAACTGTATTACACCACTTCCTGTTGCTGTTTTTGCCCGAAAGTGAAATCTTAAGCCCGTGCCTGCAAATTCAGGGGCCGGTATTGGAACCACGAGAAATGTTGGTTACTGCGGAAAAGAAAACCCCGCGCTGGCTAATACGCTTACCCACCGCTGGCCCAAAAGCGGAAGATTGTTTGCTTAAGCGTACGGCTTCGAGCCTGGATAAATCTGACCTTCACGCTACCGCTGATGCTCCTCCGACACATCTCCGATCCAGAAGCCGCCTCGCATTTCGTTTATCCTACCCGCCATAATCCTTTGAACCGCAAAAACAGTTTTCTATTATCTGCCTTCTTAGTGACGCACTTCGTTCCCATCTGCACTGCCCTTCGATGGATAACGGCTTTCTGCCCACATCATTACGAAAAGGAAATCATCATGAATCTGATGAATAATTGCGCACCTCCCGCCATGAATGTTATATTAAAATATAATATTTGGAGGTGCGCTATGTATACAACTCGTCTTAAAAAGGTCGGCGGATCCATCATGCTGGCGGTTCCTCCCGCCGTGCTGAAAATGTTGGAACTCTCGACGGACAGCGAAGTCGGCATGACCATTAATAATGGCTGCCTGATTATCGAACCTAAGAAACGGCCTCATTATTCACTTGAGGAGCTGCTGGCGCAGTGCGATCCGCACGCTGAAATGAGCGAAGAGGATCGGGAATGGATTGATGCGCCTGCGGTGGGTAAGGAGATCCTGTAAGTGGAAAGAGGGGAGATCTGGCTTGTTTCACTGGATCCGATTGCTGGCCACGAGCAAAGTGGTAAACGTCCGGTACTCATCGTATCGAATGCATCGTTTAACAAGCTGACGCGGCTACCGGTGGTGGTTCCCGTCACCAGCGGCGGAAACTTTGCTCGCACAGCAGGTTTCACCGTTTCCCTGGAAGGGGCGGGGACAAAAACAATGGGCGTTATTCGCTGCGACCAGCTCAGAACTATTGATATGGCTGCCAGGAACGGCATGCGGCTGGAACGTATACCTGACGCCGTGGTAAATGAGGTGCTTGCCAGGCTGGATGCGATTCTGAGTTAACTTCAGAGACGCAGAAAAGCAAAAAGCCTGCTCTAAAAGCAGGCTTTTCTAAATCTGGCTCCTCTGACTGGGATCGCCTTTGCCAGTAACTGGCTAATTATTAAGCTAAATCAGAAATCCCCTTCTGTCAAGACCACCAGAGTGACCACCAATGACACAGGTGACATAAAACTAGTTTGAGTTCCCCACTCTGAATGTGGTGAATCGCCAAGGATTATCTATTCATCATTACTGCTCTCAAACTCAATAACAACGGAGGGGGCATCAAGTAACCCACCTAATCTGACCCCATTAGTAGGGATTACGTTGGCACAATTAACAGGATCAATTATGAGCCTGATTTCATCCGACTGACCTGTTTCAAGTCCTGACACAAGAGCCAGAATAAAGTTGCTTCCACGTTCCTTAGCGCGTAAGTACTCATTGTTAGACATCTCTATCTGGTTCTGGGGACCACGGCCAGTGGCTTTCATTTCGATAAACTGTTTCCAGTCAATAACGGCATCGGCACCCACACCATGATTGCGTCTGAAATCAATAATCCTCTGATCGTCGGTTGTGTCCAGAGCTTGGGAAAGTAGCTCCCAAGCTCTCTGCTCAAGATCTGCGTTGGTATAGGCAACCGGTGCGGGAACTGATGAACTTGGACCTCGTTGGGGCACTGGCGGGGTATTTTTCAGTCCTCGGGATCCTCCACGGGTGGCTGTAGATTTTGAGGGTGCAGCCTTGGTCTGCAGCGAAGCTCCGACCATAGCACCTACCGATGGCTTCAGTGTTCTTGGCTTCGCTCCAACTGATCGGCTCTTCGGTGGAGTAACGTTAATTTTGTGTTTTACCGAACCGTTAATATTGGTGATTATATCTTCCATGGCTTCAGTACGAGCCTCGTCACTCGCAAGGCGGATTGCTTCTGCCGCTGAGTGACAGCTTTTTTGCCAAGCAAGAACCCATTCGCCATCAATTCGCCGACGTTCTTTTGCAGGAAACAGAGAAGCAATAAGCCATCCTCCAGAATCACGATTGCCGATTGCGTCATTATAAAAATGGAAGACTTCGGATTGGTTCAAACTCACGGCATTAAGAGCAACTTCAATAAATCCAGCAGGGAACTCTGAAGACAATGCACGCACTGTGATGGGGTGCTCGTAAATATAGAGCTGAGTATTCCTAAGAGTATCCCAGCTTATAACGAGTTTTTCACGTAATTCAGGGGTACTTCTGGCAAGCTCATTTGACAGGTGTTCAACAGCATGCCCAAAACGTAATCTTTCCTGGTCACCACGCTCTTTAGCGTAGGAATTATTACCGAGAATCTGAAGTTCAGGATTCAGTTCTTTTACTCTAAGTGCTTTAACCAGTCTAGGGAAATCCTGTATATCACAAGGCGGTATCCAGCAATGAAGGGTAGGAAGCCTCTTACTTAATTGCTGCCGAAGCTCTGGATTGTCCACGTAGTGAATTGGGCGTTGAGTTACCCAGCCAGTCGAGCAGAACAGTGGTAGTACCCGTAACTTATCTTTATGGTAGCGCTCTGCATGCTCCAGCAATTTCTCCATGTAACGATAAACATCCATAAGCTGAGATTCTATTCTTGAATCATACTGTTCACGAGTCAGTTCCCGACAGCATTGGATACAGTCATCAATGCCTGGTTCGGGGATATTCAGTGTACGCCAAAGGTTTTGGCAATTTGACGACGAGCCTCCAGGCACAAAAAGTCGCTGGCCATGGAAAATATCTAGCCCTCTAAGTAATTCGTTTGGTTTAGCCCATCCTTTTGAGGGCACATAAACGAGTCCTTTTCCCTCTAGAAAGCGACTCCTGAGCTCCTGGATAGTGAGTTCGCCCACTTTCGATGAAAAATATGACTCGGAAGAAGGACAGCGTTTTGCAATTGCACGGTAAATCGACTGTGTTTGAGTCTGATCTACCATTCTCGGGCTGTCACGTAAGGCCTTAAGTTGAGTTAGTAGGTCACTGATTCTGACATCAGTAATGATGCCTAATGCGGTTAAAAAATCGAGATCAATATCCTTGGCATTTACCCCGCAGATGAAGGTCTGGTAAAGCGTTTGAGTCTCTGGGGTCTTCAACACAGCAATATTAGAAAAAACAGTTTCTCCTTTACCGACCGCAACCCAATCGACACTTCTTAGTGTATTCAGCCACGCAGCTGTGACATTTCCCTTTTTATAAAAGTACTTAATCGCTTTGTGAAGGGAGGGGACCATTGAGACATGGGCATACAGGCGATGCCAGTTTTTGGAAAGGGTATGGACCAGCGCAGGACTTCGCTGTTTCGCGTGCTGCTTAGTGGCTTCCTTGATATTTTGAATGACATGCTCAAGATCTGGTGATTCATAGTCGTAATCAACCAGCTCAGCTCCATGTTCCCTGAGTTCTTTTTTACGGAGCTCTGTTCCCCAATAGAGGTTTTCATTCACTTTCTCTATACGAGGTGATGATTCAACCCCAAGCAGGAATAGAAACTTTCTGGCTCCCCGAGATTGTGTTCCATCCTCGCGTTTGCGTTTTGCTCCTTTGGTGATGTTAGTTTTCAAAATGGCTTCATATTTGGCTCCAACCCATTGAATACCATCTGTTTTCCCGGCGGCATCAGGCCACGTTGAGTTTTCACCATCTAGGGTTTTACACAGATAGCTTTCTGAGAGGCGCACTTTTTGTCGGAGCATCCGAACACCATCATAGACATATCCATCCAGTTTGAGAATAGTGCCAATTTTAGTCCCTATAACCTTTGCTTCGGTGTCCCGTAGATAATCAAATTTGTCCCGAAGTAAGCGGAGCTCATCTTCAGATATTTCAATGCTGCTTTTTTCGAATTTCTCTGCAAAGGCATTCAGTTCGATAGCTGTGTCGGTTTGGCTGACAAAAGCGGCGTGGTTATCCAGCCATGCAATGACTGGTTCGCCAGTACTCTTATCAGCATAATCTGAATGCAGTCGTTCCATCAGCCCCCAGTGTAAAGAAAAATCAGAAGGGCTGTTCAAAACCAGAGGGATTGAAGTTTGCGCTTTCGGTTTGCAGGAAACTGGTTCATTAAGATGAGAAAGCAGGAAGGGACGTTCAAATAATTCGGTATTTTCATGATTCTCAACAAGGCATGCCCCTGCATTGACCCACCATGCCGCAGGTTTAAAATTGAATATCCGGTTTTCCATGGCATCAAGTAATTCACCTGTATCGACAAGTCTTGACACATTGAGTTCATCCATAACACTACGCCAGCGATCCTGGCTATCCCGGGTACTTCTATGTAAAGCATGCAAACCTTTATGAATGAGTTCGACATCCTCTTCGGTCAGAAAACCAGTTAGTATGTCTTCTTCGTAACTGAGATCAGAAAAAGGATAATTACCTAAAGGTAGTTGTATCAGGGCATGCTGAGATAACCATGTTCTGGTTGTTTTTAGCGCGGCTAAAAAACGCTTGTTAAGAATTGAGCTACGGCCTGGATCTACGCCCTCAATAGAGAGTGGAATGAGATTCCATGCCGTTTTGGGGCTGGTAATTAGCATCCCAGCGGCTATATTTCCAACGACTTCTGCAGTTCGATCTATTAACCATCGATTCCAGTCATTTTCTATAATGGACTCACGTGACGTACTAGGATCGAATTGTGCATCTAATGAAAAAGGGAGCGTTGAGGGAATATCGGTACGAAAGCCAATGAAGATTCCTGAGTTAACCGGCTGTGACGAAATGGCGATTGAAATATCTGTTTCTTCACTACGTGTTTTATGAGCTGGGTGTAAATGTTCAGGAACGGCTACCGATGCTCGCCAGACAGTCCAGTCATCTTCTTTACTTTTAGCGTATCGATATTGCAGCTTTCTGATTCCCGGGTGTTGCAGCTCATAACCAGTATCCTTCCAGCTTGAAAAATCCAGCGAGCGTTCGCTTTTTATACTGCCATCCAGTTCACACCATTTTAATTGGCTTACCGAACTTAGAAACAGTAATCCTTCATGGCGCCATGAATCAAACCATTCAATGAGCTCAGCATCATCAAAGGCTGAATTAAGATCTGCGACAATCAGCGTATGGTGTCCCGGGTCATAAAAACCAGGAAGAGCTGGTTCAGGTGGCAAGCGGTTAAAATCTAGTTGATTACATGAAAAATGGTAAGGCGCAGAGTGTACGGAAATTGAGTCGGCAATGCGCAAAAGAGTTTTCATCCCGATCCCAAATCGGCCACGTTGGTCTATTCTATTGGTCTTGGAAGTTTGGTAAGGAAGAACCATCCCAAGAACGTTGAGGCAGGTTACTGGAGTGCCATTGTGGACAAGCAGTAGCTGTTTACCTGCTTCAGTTGATCTTAGTCCAAACCATACCTTAGTCGCCCTTACATCATCTGCGTTCTGAATAATTTCGATGATACCCTGGAAGGTTGCCACCGCTAGATCTTCTGCGCTTGCAGCCGCACCCTTAACCATTTTTTTGAGTATACCGGCGGCGTTTTTAAGTTCGCCTGCAGCAGTGTCGATCATGGCATCTGCAAACTCGATGGTTCTGGGATCATGGATATGAACTGCTGCGGGATCATTATCAATGATAAGCCGGGCGGCATTTTGACCTTTAAGAGTATCTGAAATGTCTGGTGTATTACTGGTGTCTTGCGGAAGGGACATATAGAAAAAGGCTCGCTGAAATTGAAAACAAAGGCGGTTATCCTGCTAGTAGGCTAACCGCCATACCTGTTTTGTTAAGATGATGGGGCAGTTGTTCACTATCACTTCGCTCTATCCACATTGTACAGCACTTTTTTTGAGCAAGGGGCTCACCATGCCCCAGTTACGTAACCACGGGTTACAACCACGGAGGTGAAGGCGTCAGGAAAGAAGACTGGACATGTCATTGGTCGTTCCTGTGTATTGAGCTCCATGGCAAGTACTAGCGTGCAGACCCGGATCTGGAAGGCGGTCGGTAGGCGTCGGGATACAGAAGTATGGCGATAGCCAATCCTATTATGGATGAGCAAACAGCGAACTTAGAGCTGCGCGATCTGCAAAGCTGAGACGCAATGATTTATTTCGTCTATTATCCATTTGTATAAATGACTGCATTCGGCAAAAAGCGGTTAACTTGTGTTCACGACTGCTGGGTGATTCAATCGAAATATTGCTTTTACCTGGACTATTGAGAGCAGCATAAAGTGACAATAAATATTGCAGATGACCTGCCAATGACTTCTATTAGGAATAGCGCTGTAGTATTAGCAGGTTTTGCATGTGTTGTCTTGATTGGCTGAGCTGATGTCCGATTTCTGCAAATCTTCTCGCAATGCAAGGATGTCATGATGAGTATTACTAGCCTATCTGATGCAGGTGGGCCTGCGGCAAGGCAAGGCTTCAAGTATCAGGATCACGTAGCTGTTAGTTTCATCTTCAAGATGCTCCGAGACAGCAACTACTCTCAAGTGGAATGCGAGACAGCGGATGATATCGTGGCTGTATTCCAATGCGAGGGCCAGATTCTAAATGAATACATTCAGGTCAAAACAACCGAAAGTGATGGCAAATGGAACTTGAAAGAGATAACGGCGTTAGATGGCAGCAAGGCTAATTCTTCGCTTCTGCATAAATCGCTGAAATGCGATGTACGTCCAGGTATTGCCCGTTTCCGAATCGTGACCAAGCGCGACGTCGCAAAAATTCTTGAAGGATTCAAGAAAGAGATAGATAAGCGTGTTCTGCCTGACATAACCACGACCCGAGGTATGGCACTGTGCAAGACGTTTAAAACTTTTGTCTCACCTCAAAAAAGGAACTTTTTGTACTGGGCGGAAAACTTTGTCTGGCAGGTGTACGGTGATGTTGAGGCGTTGGAGGCCGTCAATATAAAGGCTTTGTCCCAGCTTGCGGAGGTGCTTGGAAATCGTCCCAACTTCACGCAACTAAAGGCAATTTACGAAGAATTTTTAGAGATTGCTGACAAAGCGGCCACGGCTAGCGTGAAGACAGCTGCAGCATCTAAGATCATCCTTCGAGATCCGACGCTGGCTTACCTCAGAAAATTATTAGACGAGGCTGATGACAAGTCAACAGCCACATCCAAACCATATAAAAAGCGTCCGGATCCGTTCTTGGTCGAGTTTCACGCCAACACTAAAGAGGGCTTATTGCACTCATTTTCTGGTTTTGACGTGCGCTATGCACTTAAGAAATGGCGGCACGAAAATTACGCAAAGCATCTCATCGAATGGCTACCTGAGTTTTCCCTAAAGGCCAGTGAAATCGTAAACATCCTCGCGCATAACGCCAAAGCGATCCTGGCTAGGTCAATCAGTACCTTCAGCGACAGTGAGCTTCCGCGCGATAGGCTCATTGCAGAACTAATTCTGCACTCCATCCTGCGCAGTCGCCAAGACAGCGAGCCCGTTGCGTGCAAAGTATTCTACAAATCTGCTGACAAGCTTTCAGAATTTGGCAATGCTCACATCGTTCAGATGCCTGATCAGGATGATCAGTTGTGGCTAGGTCTTGCCCGCTTGATCAAAGCAAATGATATGGATACAACCCTAGAGCAAATTCGCGAAATTCTTGACGAAACGATCTCAGAAACCGTGCTGTCGGCAGAGCGAGAAATCATTATTTCTTTACGCTAACCTTTACATCACCAGCCAAAAGCAGATTCCTTCAACCAAGCTCTGCATCGAAATTCTCCTGTCGATGACATGCTGAATATTCTCTGCTTCCCTATCTTGTTGACCTACGATAGTGCAGCGCTTTCGTCAGGCTGGCTCACTGATTACGTAGACAACCTCAAGATAGAGATCGAAACCCACTTCAGAACGTTCACCTCGGAACTGCCGGAGAACATCAAACAAGTGAAGGTGCACATCTTTTTGGTGCCTATGGAAAGCATTGAACATCTGACCAAGGCTTTCAACTCTTACTGCGAAAAGCTGGAAGAATTATAGGCATAACTGATACATGCTCTCCGGATTACGGAGCAGAAGGTATACGAGGATGAAGATATCCCGGGCAGGTCACTCTGCCGCAGATGTCTCAAGGAACAAAGCGGCTATGAATTACGAAAAAATCAAGAACATCCTGGCGAAACTGGGTGAAGAAAGCGCATCGACGGTCGATGTGCTTCTCGCCATCAACACCATTGTCAACAGAAGCAATTCAGAGTGGGAGGGCCGCGATTTGGTGATCCGAGCACTCGACAAATTTAAGCTTTTTGACTCTGTCGAACAGTCGCTCCTGCTAAACATGGTACGAGCTGTCGGACTATTCCCCTATATCACTCCTCACCTCAGCAGCATGGCGATTTCTGATCGCTTGGCTTATGAAGCTCACAGGGTCGAGGGAGTAGAACAGGGCATGGTGTTTCATCACCTGCAGGCTCATGTTTTCAGCTTGATCATGCAAGGCCGAAACGTTGTACTCAGTGCTTCTACAAGCGTCGGAAAAAGTCTAGTAATTGACGCTGTGCTGGCACAGAGACGATTCAAAAAGGTGGTGGTGATCGTTCCGACCATTGCGCTGATCGACGAAACCCGCCGTCGTCTGGTCAAACGCTTTAAGGACTTCAACCTGATTACGCATCCGAGCCAGGAATCTGTGAGCGAGACAACCAATGTCTACTTGCTCACCCAAGAGCGTGTCATCCAGCGTCCTGATCTTGCTGATGTGGAGTTCTTCGTCTTGGACGAGTTCTACAAAATCGATCTGGGGAATGCCACAGACGAAAGCACGCGCGCTGTTGACCTGAGCTTGGCCTTTCACAAGCTCGCAAAGACTGGTGCTCAGTTCTACATGCTCGGGCCTCACATTCAGAAGATCTCTGGTTTGGATGACTATGAGTACCACTTCATCCCATCCGACTACAGCACTGTCGCGGTCGACATCCAGAATTTCAATCTGGAGATGCGATCCGAAGAGCGAAAGGAAAAATTGCTCGAGTTGGTCACAACCCTAGACTCGCCTACCTTAATATACTGTCAGGCACCACCTAGTGCGAACAGGGTCGCAGAGTATTTGATTCAGGAAGCTGGGCTGACACCAGTACCAGAGACGCAGGAAATAGCAGCATGGATCTCTAAACACTACCACCCTGAATGGAACGTTGCTAAGGCAATATCTCTGGGTATCGGGATTCACCATGGCGGAGTGCCACGTGCATTGCAGCAGTACATCGTCAAGTTGTTCAACGAGGGCATCATCAAGCGAATCATCTGTACATCTACGATGATTGAAGGTGTCAACACATCGGCAGAGAACGTGATCATTTACGACCGCCGCCTGAAGAATTCAACGTTCGATTACTTCACCTACAAGAATATTTCCGGTCGCGCAGGCCGCATGAATAAGTACTTCATTGGAAAAGTCTTCATGCTCGAAGCGCCTCCCCTTGAGCAGGGCCTCACAGTCGAATACCCCATCGGCCATCAGGATGAAAACTCCCCAATGGGACTCCTCATGCAACTGGAGAACGAATACCTTACCGATATTTCACGTGGCCGGCTGCAAGATGCATACGCCAACCCGGTATTGTCGCCGACAACCCTGATAGAGAATCGGCACGTTCCGATTGAGCGGCAAATCGAGGTAGCAGAAGCGATCATTCGTGACTTACTGCTCAGCAGCAAGCTTCTGGACTGGAAAGGCATTCCTGAGCCGAACCAACTAAATTACTTATGTGAGCTGGTTTACATTCTGGAGGGCGGTAACCTTATGGATTATGGTATCTCGTCCAGCTCGCAATTGGTGTGGCACATCAATGAGCTCCGAACTCAGAAAAACCTGCCTGCTTACCTAAGAGACGCGGTGGAGAATCGACGACCGGAACACACATCCAGCGAAGCGATCAATCTGCGCCTGAAATTCATTAGAAACATGGTGTGTTTCCGATTGCCTCGGGACATCATGGCCGTAAATAAAATTCAGGCCGATGTGCTGGCGAAAGAAGGGAGCGAGCCGGGAGATTTCAGCTTCTTTGCTGAGCAGCTTGAAAATATGTTCCTCGACCCGCTACTTACTGCGTTGGACGAATACGGAATTCCCACTCAGATCTCGACTCAGATCAAGAACCTCATCTTGCCATCGGAACATCTGAACGATCTGCTGGCGAAACTTCGGACCCTAGCACCCAGAGTAGAGCACCTTCAACTGACTGGCTTTGAGAAAAGCTTAATGCGTTGGGCTGTGTCCGAAATGTAGCGAGTTTGGCTGTGTGCAGCACCTTAAATAGCTATATGAACGTACTTCCCAACCCCCTTTCACTGCTGCGGTCTAAGGGGCGCTACGCCCGCCTATGCTGTGTCAGTTTTTTCTCCGTGTGACTTCCGTTCTCGTATCAGCTTCCGGTTAATCGTTTCCCAACACAACCCATCCCGCAAGGGTAAATGGCACGCATTCTGCGCCCTTGCTGGCCGGAATGATGTCGGGAAAGCGAACCGTCAGGCGATACGAAGACGAAAATCACACCACTGACGGAGAAAAAACATGACCATTTCCCTGCATACCCAGACTAGCGCCCCTAACACCGCAGCGGCGACCAGCGTATCCCCGCTGGAGCAGTCAGGCTCCTCAAAAACGAAATTTTCTAAAGCCAAAACCGATATTTATCAGACTGTCACCAACAACATCATTGCAACGCTTGAAGCCGGTGTAAAACCGTGGTCTTGCCCGTGGAAACGAGTGCCGGGCATGTCTGGGTTGCCTTCCAACTTCGCAACCGGTATCGCGTATAGCGGAATGAATATCATGCTGTTGTGGTGCAGCGCGTCAAAACAGGGCTTTGGTGATTCACGCTGGATGACCTACAAACAGGCGCAGGCAATAGGCGGGCAGGTTCGAAAAGGTGAACACGGTACGGCAGCCATTTTCTATAAAACCTTAGAGAAAGAAAACGAAGACGGTGACATCGACCAGATCCCAATGCTGAAAACCTTCAATGTGTTCAACGTTGAACAAATTGATGGCCTTCCTCTGACAACTGAAATAGTCAGCCCAGAAGCAATCTTTGACCCGTTGCCGGAGGCTGAAAATCTGTTCCAAAAGAGTGGCGCAAACATCATTGAGAAAGGACAAAATGCCTTTTTCCAACCCTCAACTGATGAGGTCTGGCTACCAGAGCGTCACCTTTTTTCCGCTGCTGCTAATTTCTACGCTACTGGCCTGCATGAGCTGGTTCACTGGAGCGGTGGTAAAAAAAGGCTTAACCGTGAAATGAAAGGGAAATTTGGCAGCGCAGATTATGCGGAGGAGGAATTAGTGGCTGAGCTGGGAAGTGCTTTTCTGATGGCGGATTTGGGTATTGTTGGAGAGGTGCAGCACGAAAGCTATATTGCTTCTTGGCTGAAAGCACTGAAAAACGATAAGCGCTATGTTTTCAAAGCTGCTAGTGAGGCATCAAAAGCGCATCGTTATTTAATGGATAAAGCCTGAGGGCAGGGGCAAGAAGTCGCAAAGGAATGTGGCTTTGACAATATATTCTTGTGGGCAGAGTCGTGGTGGTGTTAAAGGTATAACCTCCCTACGAATTTTTCGTGGCACAGTGTGTCAGGAAAAATTCGCAGGCTGCGGGGGCGGGCGGCAAAGAGCCCGCTCATAACTTTAGGTGTATTGGCTCAGACTTGATCTGGCCGTGTTCTTTATTAGAACACGATTCAGCGTGACAGTCGGCAACGAGCGAGGAGCGGAAGTTCGATATTGTTATCAAAATGGAATAACGCATGATGAAAAACTCAGTGCAATATAAGGCTGGTCAGCTGTATACTATTTCAACTGTAGTGCGGTAGATTTTTACTCGTACAATCAAGTGCTTGGAATCTAATATGGCTATTCGGAAAAGTATCCCAAACGAAACCAAATTGCGGCTGTTTTCGGCGTCCGCAGGTCATTGTCAGAAACCAGACTGCCTTAAGCCGCTTTTCCCAGCAGAGATAGGCGGTGATAAGCATATTGCTGAAATGGCACATGTCATTCCTCATGGTGATACTGGGCCCCGCCACGAAGAGAGACCTGCTGAGGAGTTTGAAGCAGACTCATTTGAAAACCTCATACTGCTATGTCCAACTTGCCACACCATTATCGATAAAGCGCCTGAGTCCTTTTCAAGAAGCATGATTTTAGAGTGGAAGAGCAACCATCTTGCAGCCTTAGCGCACAAGCAAGGTAATATTCGTTATGAAGATAGAAGACAAGCGAGAGAGGCTGTCGTAGCAGCTATGGATGAAAATAAGGCTATATGGAAAGAGTTCGCTCCTGTTGAAGGGGCAAGGTCTGACTTCAATCCTGAGTCTGAAACGGCCCAAATATGGTCGCAAAGGATGAAAAGTGTCATTTTACCTAATCACTTCCGCATTCAGGCGATCATAAGCATGAATTTATGCCATCTGACAGCCGAAGAGCGGGAAACCTTTGCACAATACAAAGAACATGTTCGCGGGCTTTCTGAGCGACATGTTTGTGGTGTTTCTGGAAGGGCCATTCGTTACCCTCAAGATATGGATGGGATATTTGCATGAACTGGCAAGTTAAATATGCACTTGAAAATATAAATAACCACTTTAAAAGAACAGGTTCTGCAGAACACGTTGCTGACGATGCTATCAGAATTTCTATCCACGACAGACCTGACACATTAGTTATTATTTCCGCATCATATGAGATCACTCTTGAGATAGCTAAGCAGTATCATGAAAAATTCCCTGATTTGGATTTTCTATGTGGTTACAGGAAAGAGTGTGTGTGGACAGGTGAGGCTATCAACTACTTAAGTAACGCAAAAGTAGGATGGGGTAATGCAGGTACCTTATATTCTGCCCTTTCAGACAATAATGTTAATATTGCTTCTCACAAAGATTATTTTTTCTCATATCGGCTTATAACTCAAATGGGAGTTGTAAAAAGTATAGAGAGGGAATTTGATCGCGTATTCAATATTCATTTAGCCAATGGTCGCAAGCTGAGGGTGGGAATGCTACTTGAATACGAGCCTACAGCTGATGCCGTGCGATCATTTTGGGAAAAGTTTGGTCCGGTTGATGTCATGTGGAACATTAATCCTAACGGAGATCCTACTAATAATGCCGTTGTAGCAGGGCGTGAACTTGGTTGCGGAATCATGAAATGGTCAGAATTCAAGGAATTAATTCTTCGTCGTTGATGTCGGTAAACGATGTGGCACGCCACCTTTTAAAAACGTGCAATTCATTGAAGTTTTTTGAATGTTTTATGTTTGGTTCGTCGCTTTTGGGGGTTGGCACTGATTACGATATTTTGGTTATAGGCCCTGCAGGAGAAGCATTAATCCAGCTCAAAGCAGAGCTGAAGATTGCAGGGGCTGAATTGCCGTTGGATATTTTATACATGCTTCCAAAAGAGGCGGAAGAAACCGATTTTATTGTAAAGCAAAAATGTGTATCCCTTAGCCATTTAGTGACACTGGATTCACTGGTTGTGTAACTTTAAGAATCCCCGTTTTGTTTGCAGAATTTTGAAATACAAACTTCCACTTTTGGCACAGGGCTGCTGTTGCAGCCCTGACAACCTTAGACTTCAATCGATTCAGAGATCTCTAACGCATCATCGACTTCAATGCCCAGATAACGGACTGTGCTTTCCAGTTTCTTATGACCCAACAGAAGTTGGATCACCCGGAGATTCTTGGTTTTCTTGTAGATCAGGTAAGGTTTTGTTCTTCTCATGGAATGTGTGCTGTAAAGCGAATCTTCGAGACCAAGCTTTTCTACCCACCCATGAAAGATTCGGTTGTATTGCCGGGTTGAAATGTGCTGGTTAGTTCCAACCCTAGACCGAAACAAGCAGTCTTTACTGTGCAAATTGCTAAGCTGTATCAATGCAGCAACAGCTTCTCTTGTCCCTTTGGTTATCTCAAATTGCACAGGGCTACCGGTTTTCTGTTGCAACACCGTTGCTCTGCTTGAAACAGAGCTACCATATGCAACATCAGATACTTTGAGTTTGACCAGATCACAGCCTCGAAGCTTACTGTCCAGGGCCATGTTGAACAGAGCTAAATCGCGCGTTTTACCTTCCAGTTCAAGTCGGATTCGGATACCCCAGATATGAGATATCTGAAGTGGTCTTTTTTGGCCGATGATACGGTCTTTGTTCCACGGTGACGTGTTCATACTCAAATCTCCTGCAATGTGGGAGATTTGAGTATGGTTGTCCCTTATGAGCGAAAAGCGGACGCTGGTGTTATTTAGATAAATTCGACTTCTGTGCTTGTGCACTAATCCAGGGAAGAGAAATATTGCGTCGGTGATTTACCCAGCGCTTTTCTGAACATCGTAATAAACGCACTTACCGAATCATACCCTAGAGTTCCGGCTACGCGCTGCACGGGCTGACCTTCAGACAGATGGCTTAGTGCAATCATCAAATGCAGCTGCTGACGCCAGCGGCCAAAGCTCATTCCTGTCGCCTCTTTTATCAGCCTAGCCAGAGATCGCTCGCTGATGGCCAGATGAGCAGCCCATTGCTTTAACGTTCGCCGGTCATCTGGCTCATTAAAGAGTGCCTCAGCCATAATCCGGATTTTAGGATGATCTGATACAGGAAGATGGAGTGCTTCGACCGGCACATCCGGAATATGCTCCAGCAGCACCGCTGCAAGCCTGGCGGTTTTACTGTCAGGAGAATAAGTATGTTCCTGCTCTGCAAGATACAGAACAAGCTCGCGGACCAGAGGTGTAACCGCTATGGTACAGCAAATTTCCGGCATCGCTGCTGCGCCGGGCTCGATGAATAAAAAGCACGTATCTGCATTCTTCGTGATCCGGCAACGGTGCGGGATCTCTCCCGGAACCCAGACGGCATGCCCCGGTGGAACAAGCCACAGCGCATCGTCAACCTCACAGCGCACTGCACCGCGCATAGAGAGAATAAGTTGCCCCTTGCGATGAGCGTGCGGACGCTGCCCGGCATACTCGCCTGACGATGATACATGCAGGGCGATAGCGGCCTGACTGAAATCATCGGCATTAAACTCTTCCGGTGAGGTCACCGGTTTTTTATTAACTGGCATGATTTAGCTATATGTTGTCAGATTATCTATATTCTGTAACTCATGCGTCCTTTAAAGTCTTTCTTTTTTTCAGAGAAAGCAAAACTTATGTCCCACACGACGAACAAGTGGTCTTCAATCATACTTGTGATCGGCATTCTTTTTATTGCCATTAACCTGCGTGTTCCTTTTACCGCTATCGCACCCGTTTTAGAGTCCATTCGCCATGATTTTGGGCTGAGTATCACAGCCGTTGGGTTGCTTAACTCGCTGCCTTTACTGGCCTTTGCCGCCTTTTCTCCACTGAGCGCATCGATTTCCCGCAAGTATGGCCTGGAACGCACCCTTTTTGGTGCCCTGGTCGTGATTTCAGCGGGGATTGTGCTTCGCTCAACAGACAGCGTCTGGGCGCTTTATGGCGGAACAGTATTAATTGGTATCGGGATTGCCCTGGGCAATGTCCTGCTGCCTGGCCTGATTAAACGTGACTTTTCCGGAAACGTGGCTTCCGTGACGGGAGCATATTCCATCACCATGGGCACCGCTGGCGCCATCGGCTCTACCATTGTCATTCCTCTGACGCAGAGCTGGGGCTGGAACATCGCGTTAGCCATGTTGGTTATTGCACCGCTCCTTGCGATGCTTTTATGGTTGCCGCAGTTGAAGAAAAAGCATCAATTGCCAGTAGCAGGTGAGAAAAAAGCAGCGACCGTTGCGGTCTGGCGCTCGTCTCTGGCGTGGCAGGTCACCATGTTTATGGGCTTGAATGCGATGCCCTTTTATGTTGCGGTCGGCTGGCTGCCAGTCATTCTGACAGGCAGTGGGCTATCCTCAGCTCAGGCTGGTGAGGTACATGGCATCCTTCAGCTCACCACCGCTATTCCCGGCTTAATTCTGGCAGCCACGCTGCGTCGTCTTAACGATCAGAAATTAGCCGCTGCTGGTGTCAGCCTTTTAACCGCAGTATCCTTTATTGGCATCCTTTATTTGCCAAATCTGGCGATGCTGTGGGCTGCACTCCTCGGCTTCGGCTCGGGTGCCAGCATGATGCTGGGTCTGACCTTCATCGGGTTGCGCACT
>Ga0308163_10001541_pt1 | contig 24498 bp, 22 predicted proteins | sample PhyTR1_FD_201037 | JGI IMG/M metagenome (GOLD analysis project Ga0308163, IMG submission 201037) | Phyllosphere microbial communities from UC Gill Tract Community Farm, Albany, California, United States - DLSLT.R1 | ecosystem: Host-associated > Plants > Phyllosphere > Unclassified | place: USA... | reverse complement strand
GTACTCGTGGAAGAACGCGACGCTCGACGATTTCATCGGCAGCCTCGGTGAAGCAGCAGGCCGCGACCTGTCCGGCTGGACCAAACAATGGCTGTACAACGCCGGCGTAAACACCATCGCCGCCAACTACAGCTGCAGCGGCGGCAAGATCCGCAACTTCACGCTGGCGCAGACCGCGCCATCGAAAGAGCTGCCGACGCTGCGCGAACAGCGCGTGCAGGTCGGCGCCTTCAAGATCGACGGCGGCAAGCTGACGCTCGTGAAGAACGTCCCCGTGACCTACACGGGCGCCAAAACCGCGGTGCCGGAAATGAACGGCACCGCCTGCCCGGACCTGGTCTACCCGAACTACCAGGACTGGGGCTATGCCAAGGTCAAGCTGGACGGGCGCTCGTTCGCCACCGCGCGCACGAACCTGGCCAAGGTCGACGATCCGCTGCTGCGCGCGATGCTGTGGCAAAGCCTGTGGGACGGCGTGCGCGATGCCGAGCTGCCACTGAATGACTTCCTCACCGTGGCACTGAACAATGCGCCGCTCGAGAAGGATTACACGCTGCTGGGCGATGTACTGGGCAAGGTCAGCGAGTCGAAGGCCTACCTCAATGCGATGAACCTGGATAACGCCTACACGCGCCAGACAACGCTGGCACTGGAAAAGATGGCATGGGACGGCGTGCTGGCCAACAAGGGCAATGCCGACTTCCAGCGCCGCTGGTTCAATCAGTACATCGGCGTTGCCAGCAGCCCGGACGCGCTGGCGCGCCTGGCCGGCATCCTGGATGGCAAGGTCGATGCGGCCGGCGTGCCGGTGGGCCAGCCACAGCGCTGGTCGATCATCGCACGCCTGAACCGCTACAACTATCCGGGCGCGTTCGACCTGATCGCGCAGGAGTCCAGCCGTGACAAGTCGGACGCCGGCCAGATCGCGGCCGTGGCAGCGACGGTCGTGCGCCCTGACGCCGCTGTCAAGGCGGACTGGGTCAAGCAGATCGAAGACCAGAAGACGGCGCTGCCGTTCTCGCGCATCCGCACCGCGATGGGCAGCATCTTCCCGGCCGAACAGGGCGCGCTCAATGAGCGCGACGCCGATGCGCGCCTGGCACGCCTGCCGCAGGTGGACAAGACGGGCGGCCCGGTCTTCATGCGCGCGTATGCCGGCACGATGATCCCGGCGACCTGCACGCCGCAAAGCGTGTCGCGCCTGAGCCGCGCAGCGGCCACGATGACGGACCTGTCGGCGTTCACGCGCCGCACGCTGCTCGACACGCTGCAGGACGATCAGCGCTGCGTGGCAATCAAGGCAAAGCTGAGCGCACCGAAAGGCTGATCGCCACATGCTGGCTGCCGGGATCCTGACGCCGCGCCGCAGGCCCGGCTGGCCGCTTGCGCTCACCCTTGGCCTGCACCTGCTGCTGGGCTGCTGGTGGTTGCAGGCGACGGGCGTGCGGGTGCTGCCGGCGGATGTGCCGGCGCTCCGTGAATTCATCGTGGTGGCGGTGCTGGCGCCTTCCCGTTCTTCCACTGCACCCGCTGCCGCAGCGTCATCGCGACCGCGCGCAAAGGTGGCAAGCGCTGCGCGCGCCGTTCCTGCGGTTCCTGCCGTAGCGCCAGCGGTGCCACAACCGGTCACGCCAGCGACTGCGGCCATCAGCGAACCTGCTGCGGATCCCTTCCCCACCCCGTCCGGGGCAGCACCGGACAGCACTGCCACCGGCGACGACAGCCTGGCCAGCCGCGGCAAACGCACGGCAGGTGCCATCGACCACGACCTGCGCAAGGGAAAACTCGCGCCGCTCGAGCCGGGCGACAACAAGTGGGAGCGCTTTGCGCAGGCGGTCGGCGACGCACGCGTGGATACTTCGCGCACGCTGACATCGGAAAGTTACACGGGGCCGGACGGCGTCGTGGTCTACCGCTTCCGCCTGGGCGGCCGCACCTGGTGCCGCACCGGCGGCGACATCAGGCCCAGCCCGTTCGGCGCCCAGGGCGGCGGCGCGGCGCTCTTCGACAAGGCCGGTGGCGGCGGCTTCGCAGGTCTGGTGCAATGCCCGACGCGCGTGCAATTCAAGCCCGACTGAGCCGCTGGCAGCGCGCGCACCCGCGCTGGCGGCCCTGCCGTAGAATGGCCGGGTTTGCGGCGCTGCCGCGCATGGAGACAAGACATTGGACTGGGATTATCCGCAACCGTTCATCCTGGCGGTGACGCCGCAAGCCGGCGACATCGATGGCCTGAACCACACCAACAATGCCGTGTATGTGCGCTGGTGCGAGCAGGCCGGCTGGGGACATTCCGACAGCCTGGGCCTGTCACTCGACGACTACCGGCGCCTGGACCGGGCAATGGCGATCCGGCGCGGCGAGTACGATTACCTTCTGCCCACGTTCGTTGGCGAAGCGCTGCGCCTGGCCACCTGGCTCGTGGGCGGCGACGGCAAGCTGTCGATGGAACGGCGCTTCCAGCTCGTGCGCGACAGCGATGGCGCCACCGTGCTGCGGGGCCGCTGGGACCTGGTCTGCATCGAACTGTCGAGCGGGCGCCCACGCCGCATGCCGGCTGAATTCCTGGACACGTACATGCCGGTGATTGTGTCGGCGAGCGTGGGCGGGCCGCCTACAGGATCTCGTTGACGCGCGTGAATGGCCGGCACAGCCGCACACCCTTGGGCGTCACGACGAACGGCCGCTCGATCAGGATCGGGTGCGCGACCATTGCGTCCAGCAGCGCATCCTCGCCGACGCCTGGCTGGCCCAGCCCCAATTCGGTGAACACCGCCTCCTTGCTGCGCACGGCCTCTCGCGCCGTGATGCCCGCTTCCTGAATCAGGCGGATCAGCGTGTCACGCGTCGGCGGGTTGACCAGGTAATCGACAATCTGTGGTTCGTGGCCGGCTTCGCGGATGGCAGCCAGCGTGTTGCGCGAGGTGCCGCAGCGGGCATTGTGGTAAATCGTGATGGCCATGGTCATAGCAAAGGGGTGTTTCCTGTCAGGTTGTGGTGGATCGGACACGCACATGATAACCACAGCGCATACCCGTCATCACTATTTTGCTTGTACCCCCTCCCCGCACGGGCTAGAATCGCACGCTTGATTTTCTTGCGCGTAGCCAACTGCAAGCCTTGCAATGTGCTGACGCCCCCCTGGAGACCAGATGACCGACTACCTGCTGCGCCCTGCAGCCCTGCCTACCCTGCGCCAGCGCGCCGCGCTGCGCGTGCTGCAATTGTTTGGCTGGAAGGTGTTCTTCAAACCGTTGCCAGGGCCGCACGGGGTCTGCGTCATCTATCCGCACACGTCGAACTGGGATTTCCCGATCGGCCTGCTGGCCACGTGGGCCATGGGCACGCAGTTCAAGTGGCTGGCCAAGGACACGCTGTTCCGCGGACCGATGGGCCGCCTGATGCGCCACTGGGGCGGCGTCCCGGTCGACCGCCGTGCACCGATGGGCGCGACGCGCCAGCTGGCCGACACGATGCTGGCCGCGCCATCGTTCTGGATCGGCATCACCCCTGAAGGCACGCGCGCCTATCGTCCCAACTGGAAAAGCGGCTTTTACCACCTGGCCCTGACGGCCAACGTGCCGATGGTGCTGGTGCGCTTTGACTATGGCAAGAAAGAGCTGAGCCTGGTCGACACGATGACGCCGACCGGCAACGTCGAACGCGACATGGATGCCATCCGCGCCGTCTACGTCGGCAGCCAGGCGCTGTACCCGGAAAACGCGGCGCCGATCGTGCTGGCCCCGCCGCGCGACGAACAGCCGGCGCAGCGCAAGCGCGCCTGACGCCGTTCAGTGGCAACAAGCAGGTTCAGCCTTGTGGCGGGAACTGCCCAAGCTGCAGGAAGAGACCGAACCAGTCCTCCATGTGCCAGGTGGTGGTGATCAGGCCGCTGGCCAGCGTGTGAAATTCGTGCAACCGGAAGCAGACCTGCTTGCCGGTTGGCGCGATGCCGAACAGCTCGCCCAGATGCGTCCCGCTGATTTCAGCGCGCACGGCGACCTTCCCGGGGGCCTGGATCGTGTCGTGGATAGTGATGTGCACGTCCGGAAATGCGGCTGCCACCATGCGAATGATCGGCTTGATGCCAGCAGGGCCCTGCTCCTGGCCCGGGGCCAGTGGAATGTCCTCCCATGCCGGGGCGAGTACGGCATCGACAAGATCCGGGTTTTGCTCGCTGAACGCGCGGTACAGCGTTTCCACGGCGGTAAGTTCGGTGCGTAACTGGTGCGACAAGGCGGTGGTTGACATCGTCATCGGAAGGATCTGCTTGAAGTTGAACGAAGCGCCAGTGTGTTCTGCGCAGTTCAATCAGTCCAACAGATAAGCGATATACCGTATTATTCGGTTCATGGATTTTCATGGCATCGATCTGAATCTGCTGGTCGCGTTCGACGCCTTGATGAGCGAACGCAACGTCACGCGCGCTGCGACCCGGGTGGGCGTCAGTCAGCCGGCGATGAGCGCTGCCCTGTCGCGCTTGCGTAACTTGTTGGGCGACCCGTTGTTCCAGCGCAGCAGTGCCGGCCTGGTCCCGACGGCGCGCGCCCGCGACCTGGCGCAGCCCGTGGCCGCGGCCCTGCATCAGATCGCACTGGCGATGCTGAGCCAACCCGCGTTTGAACCCGGGACAGCGTCGGTAACCTTCAAACTGGGCCTGCAGGACTATCCCACGCTGGTCCTGTTGCCGGCGCTCGTCGACGCGCTCGAACACGCCACGCCCGGCATATCGTTGAATATTTTCGCGTATAACGACCGTGACACTGCCGTCGATCTGCTCGATGCCGGGACGATCGACGTCGCCATTGGCGTAGCACCGGGCTTGATGGATGCCCGCATCCTGACGCGGCCTCTGATGCGCGATGCGTTTGTCACGGTCGTGTCGGCCGACCATCCGGCGGCCAGTGGCCCGATGGACTTGCGCACCTATCTCGACCTGCGGCACGTGCTCGTGTCACCCGAAGGGCAGTTGCATGGTCTCGTCGATCAAACCCTTGCGCAACAGGGCAAGCAACGCAAGCTTGCCTTGACCGTGCCGCAACTATTTGCCGTGCCCGCGGTCATTGCGCGCACGAAGATGGCTGCCACCATCCTCGAGCGTGCAGCGATTCAGGCGCAGGCCAGCCATCGGCTTGTCATGGTCCCGCCACCCCTGGCGCTGCCGGACATCACGTTCCACCTGATCTGGCATCGCCGTAGCGACAGCAACCCCGCCCAACAATGGTTCAGGGAGTTCATTGCAGAGCAGTCAGCCGCCTTGTAAGAATCCCTGACGCTGAGCCCAGCAGCGCACGAGGACTGCTACGGCGCACCCGGCGGCTGCGTGGCCGCTGCCGGCGTGCCGGCAGCACGCGATCCGGCCAGCTGGTCCCACGCAATGGCGGCGCTCAGGAATATCTGCCCGTTGAGCTTGCTTAGCAGATCGCTTTCCTTGAGCCGGTCCATGACCGGCCCCTTCACTTCGGCCAGGTGCATCAGCACACCGCGCCGGTTCAGCGAGCTGTTCAATTCTTCGAGGCCAAACAGTGCCGACGTATCGATCGCATTCACGGCCGACAGCACCAGCACCAGATGGCGCGTTCCCGCATGGGCGACGAGTTCTTCGTCGATGCGCTCGTTGACCGCATCCACATTGCCGAAGAACAGGCCGGCATCGACCCGCAGCATCAGCAGACCCGGCGTCGTCTCGGCCGAATAGCGCTCGACATTGCGGAAGTGCTCGGTGCCATGGATGCGGCCCAGCACCGCGATATGCGGCCGGCTGGCGCGCCAGATCAGCACCACCATCGACAGCGCCACGCCCACCAGCACCCCGGCTTCGACGCCCAGGACCAGCACCCCACCGGCGGTGGCCAGCAGCGCCAGTGCATCGGCGCGGTCGTAGCGCCAGGCGGTGCGCAGCGTCGACAGGTCGAGCATCCCGAGCACCGCCACGATGATCGTCGCCGCCAGCGTCGGCAGTGGCAGCAGCGCGAGCCAGCCGGTGGGCAGCACGAGCGCCAGCGCCAGCAGGCCCGCCGTGATCAGGCTCGCCAGCTGCGTGTTGGCGCCGGCCGCGAAATTGACGGCCGACCGCGACAGGCTGCCGGTGACTGGGAAACCGCCGGTCAGCGCACTGCCGACGTTCGCGGCGCCCAGGCCGACCAGTTCGCGGTTGCTGACCAGCTTTTCGCCGCCGCGCTTGAGCGCCAGCGCCTGTGCGCCCGACATGCTGATCAAAAACACCATGAAGCCGATCAAGAGCGCCGGTTGCAGCAACGCTTGCCAATGCTGCGACGATGTCGCCAGGTTCAGGCCAGGCAGGCCGGTCGGCACGGCACCGGTCGTGGCCACACCCATCTGCACGAGACCCAACTGCTGCACGAGGGCCATCGCGCCCAGCACGACGGCAATCGGCGCCAGCTTGGCCCCGACGTCGGCCGCTGCTGCCGGCACGCGCAGCCGGCGCAGCAGCGGCGCCAGGTGGCTGCGCGCGGCCAGCAGCAGGACGAGCGAACCGACGCCCAGCAGGATGCTGGGCCAGTGCGGCGTCATGCCGACCTCGATGGGACTGCCCACCAGCGTGCGCAGTTGCCCCCACGCGATGACGATCGCCGAGCCGATGGTGAAGCCGCTCATCACGGGCCGCGAAAAGAAATTGGCGAGAAAACCGATGCGCAGCAGCCCGCACAGCAGCAGGACCAGGCCGGACAGCAAGGCCAGTTGCGCTGCCAGCACCCCGTACAGCGCCGTGCCGGGCGTGGCCAGCGGCGCCAGCGTGGACGCCGTCATCAGGGAAATGATCGCCATCGGCCCGACCGATTGCGTGCTGCTGGTGCCGAACAGCGCGTACAGCAGGGGCGGGACAATGCTGGCGTAGATGCCGACCGCCGGCGGCAGGCCCGCCACCAGTGCGTAGGCCATGCCCTGCGGGATCATCATCATCGCCACCACGATGCCGGCGCTGATATCGCCCGGCAACGCGGCGCGCCGGTAGGGGCGCAACCACTCAAGCATGGAAAGTCCTGGCCGGGACGGCCGACAGTAAAAAGAGCGCTAGCGTAGCATGATTACCAGCCCACGCCGTGCCTCAGGACCGACGTTTCAACGGGCCAGCGTCACCAGCCAGACGCCCGCCATGCCGATCGCCGCGCCCAGCGGCCGGCGCAGGCGCTCGCCCGGGATGGCGCCAAGCAGCATCAGGACTGCGCTGGCCAGGATGAAGCCGGCGCCGCTGGCCATGCCGGTCAGCTCATTGCCGTGCGCGAGGCCATGCACAAAGGCGCAGGCGCCGACGGTGAGCACGGCCATCTGAGGCTGCTGCAGGCGCGGCGCATACGCCGCCAACCCGCCCAGCAGCAGCACGGTCGCCGCGATCGACAGTTCGAGTGCCGGCAACGCCACGCCGCTGCTACTGGCCGCGCCCAATGCCATCATCACGAGGAAGGTCGGCGCGAGCAGGTAGCCGTGCTGCTGGCGGCTCCAGAGGCCCACGGCCAGCAACGCCAGCAGATGGTCGACCCCCGTCATCGGGTGCAGCAGGCCGGCCGCGAAGCCGCTGTCGGGCGCGTGCCCCGGATGGGCAGCCGCCGGCAGCGAGACTGCGAGGGTGGTCATGGCCACGCCCGCGCGGGCCAGGTGCCGTCGGATCGCGTGGCGCAGCGAAGCCGGATGTGTCGTCATGGTCATCTCCCTGGTGTTATTGGTGGATTGCGTCGAGCAGGCCCTGGTTGCGGATGAACGCGACGACATCCTGCACGCCCTCGCCCGTGCGCATATTGGTAAACACGAATGGCCGCTCGCCGCGCTGGCGCCGTGCATCGCTTGCCATCACCGACAGATCGGCGCCGACATGCGGCGCCAGGTCGGTCTTGTTGATGATCAGGAGGTCCGAGCGCGTGATGCCCGGGCCGCCCTTGCGCGGGATCTTCTCGCCGCCGGCGACATCGATCACGTACAGCGTCAGGTCGGACAGCTCCGGGCTGAAGGTCGCGGCCAGGTTGTCGCCACCCGATTCGACCAGCACCAGTTCCAGGTCGGGAAAGTCGGCCTGCAGGCGCGCGATGGCTTCCAGGTTGATCGACGCGTCTTCGCGGATCGCCGTGTGCGGGCAGCCGCCCGTCTCCACGCCCATCAGCCGCTCGGGCGCGAGCGCGCCGGCGCGCAGCAGGATGTCCATGTCTTCGCGCGTGTAGATGTCGTTGGTGATCACGGCCATGTCGTAATCGTCGCGCATGTGGCGGCACAGCAGTTCGCACAGCGCGGTCTTGCCCGAGCCCACCGGCCCGCCGATGCCGACCCGCAGCGGATTGGAGGTTGTCATGGTTACTCCTTCTTGATGGATGATCACGACCGGTACAGGCGGCCATGCTGCACTTCGTGGCGCATCGACAGCATCGACAGGCCGGGCGCCCAGTTCGACAATTCGTCGTCCTGCAGACCCCGCGCCATGTCGACGGCGCGCTCGATCTCGGGCCGCAGCGACAGCAGCAGGCGCTGGCCGGCTACCTGCCCCAGCGGCACCGACTTGACGCACACCAGCACCTGGTTCTCGACCCACGCGAACGCCATCGCCAGCAACGCTTCTTCGTGCGGGATCGCCAGTCCGTCGACGGCGCAGGCAAACGCCAGCGGCAGCGTCACGTCCTCGCCCAGCGCGCGCGTGTCGGCCACGCCCAGCTCCGCGATCAGGCGACTGAGTGAATACCCCATCTGGACCGACTCGGCGCGCAATTCGGCGGTGTCGCGCGACGCGAGGAAACACGCGCCCCAGTGCGCGATCGCGTCGGCGTCGCGCGCGGCAAACGCGCCGAGAAGACGCCACAACACGGGCGCATCCCAGCGCGCCACCACGTCATGCAGGTAGCACGCAATCCAGGCACGGGCACTGTCGGCGTCCGTGACCAGGCCTTCTTCGAGCGCCGCTTCGAGGCCCTGCGAATAGCTGTAGCCGCCGATCGGCAAGGCCGGACTGGCAAACTGCAGCAGATGCAGCAGACTGGCGGCGTTCATGGCGGCCCTGGTTCGACCGGCGCGACCGGCGCGCCATCCGACGGCCGGTGGATCTTCTGGCGCAGCGGCACCGGCGCCAGCAGGCCGCCCGGCCCGTGCTCGTGGTGGTGACCGTGGCCGCCGCCATATGCCCCCGCCTCCGGCTCGAATTTCGCGTGTTCTTCGCTGACGTCGGCGCCGAGCCCTTCGACCATCTCGCGCAGTACCGGATCGACACGGATGCGCAGCCAGCCTGGCCCCACCTGCGTCTGCGTATGGCGGTTCCCCAGGTGGAAAGCGCAGCGCGCCAGCAGCGTCGCGTCGCCGCAGCGCACGACATACGTCGGTTCCAGCGCGGCCTCGACGCGCACGACACGCCCGCCTTCTCCCAGCAGCAGGTCACCATCGCGCAGCACGGTGCCGCGCACGAGGAACAGCGCGACCTCTTCGCCCGAGGCCAGGCGCGCGCGCTGGCGGCAGCGCTCCCGCTGTTCGAACGGCAGCAGCAGCGTGTCGTGGACGACATCGGCGACGGGGATACGGGTATGCAGGGAAATCATCGATGGCCTCTAGAACAGGAAATAGCGCTGCGCCAGCGGCAGCACGCTTGCCGCTTCGCACACCAGCAGGCGGCCGTCGGCGCGCACTTCATAGGTTTCGGGATCGACCTCCATGTGCGGCGTGGCGCCGTTGTGGATCATGTCGCGCTTGCGCAGTCCGCGCGTGCCACGCACGGCGATCGTCGTCTTGCTCAAGCCCAGCGCGCCTGCGATGCCGGCGTCGAATGCGCTTTGCGACACGAACGTGAACGACTTGCGCAAGCCGCCGCCAAACGCGCCGAACATGGACCGGTAATGCACCGGCTGCGGCGACGGAATCGAGGCATTCGGGTCGCCCATCAGGCTAGCCGCGATCATGCCGCCCTTGACCACCATTGACGGCTTGACGCCAAAAAAGGCCGGCCGCCACAGCACGATGTCGGCGATCTTGCCGACTTCGAGCGAGCCGACGACGTGCGCGATGCCATGCGTGATGGCCGGATTGATCGTGTACTTGGCGATGTAACGCTTGACGCGCGCATTGTCGTTGCGGCTGGTGTCGCCGTCCAGAGCGCCGCGCTGCACCTTCATCTTGTGCGCCGTCTGCCAGGTACGCATGATCGTTTCACCCACACGGCCCATCGCCTGCGAGTCCGATGACATCATCGAGATCGCGCCCAGGTCGTGCAGGATGTCTTCGGCGGCGATGGTCTCGCGCCGGATACGCGATTCGGCGAACGCCACGTCTTCGGCAATCGCCGGGTCAAGGTGGTGGCAGACCATCAGCATGTCGAGGTGCTCGTCGAGCGTGTTGACCGTGAACGGGCGCGTGGGATTGGTCGACGACGGCAGTACGTTGTCGTAGCCCACGGCCGCGATGATGTCCGGCGCGTGCCCGCCGCCGGCGCCCTCGGTATGGAAGGTGTGGATCGTGCGGCCCTTGAACGCCGCCACGGTCGACTCCAGAAACCCCGCCTCGTTGAGCGTGTCGGAGTGCAGCGCGACCTGCACGTCCAGGCGTTCGGCCACCGACAGGCAGTTGTCGATCGCGGCGGGCGTGCTGCCCCAGTCCTCGTGCAGCTTCAGGCCCACGGCGCCCGCATGGATCTGCTCTTCCAGCGGGCCGGGCTGGCTGACGTTGCCCTTGCCGAAAAAGCCCAGGTTCATCGGGAACGCGTCCGCCGCCTGCAGCATCGAATGAATATGCCAGGCGCCCGGCGTGCAGGTCGTGGCCGCGGTGCCGACGGCTGGCCCGGTGCCGCCGCCGAGCATCGTCGTGATCCCCGAGTACAGCGCTTCGTCGATCTGTTGCGGACAGATGAAATGGATGTGCGTATCGACGCCGCCAGCCGTGACGATCATGCCTTCGCCGGCGATGATTTCGGTGGCCCCGCCAATGGCCATCGTGACATCCGGCTGGATATCCGGGTTGCCGGCCTTGCCGATGGCGGCAATCAGGCCATCCTTGATGCCGATATCGGCCTTGACGATGCCCCAGTGGTCGACGATGACGGCGTTGGTGATCACGGTGTCCATCACGCCGTCGCGCAGGCGCTGCGACTGGCCCATGCCGTCGCGGATGACTTTCCCGCCGCCGAACTTGACTTCTTCGCCGTAGGTGGCGAAGTCGCGTTCGATCTCGATCACGAGGTCGGTGTCGGCCAGGCGGATCCGGTCGCCCGTGGTCGGGCCATACATGTCGGCATAAGCCTGGCGGCTGAGCGTGACCATCATGCGTCTCCCGGTACCAGAGGCGCGGGCAGTGGCCCCGACACGCGCCCCTGGAAGCCATGCACGATCCGCTCGCCGGCCAAGTCGACCAGTTCGACCGTGCGGCGCTGGCCCGGTTCGAAGCGCACCGCAGTCCCGGCCGCGATGTTCAGCCGCATGCCGAGCGTGCTGTCACGCTCGAACAGCAGCGCCGGATTGACTTCATAAAAGTGATAATGCGAGCCGACCTGCACCGGCCGGTCGCCGGCATTGGCCACGACCACAGTGGCCGTACGCCGGCCGGCGTTGAGTTCGATATCGCCGTCGTCAAGGAAGTATTCGCCTGGGATCACGGTGGGCTCCGGCTAGGGGATCGGATGGTGGACGGTCACGAGCTTGGTCCCGTCCGGGAACGTGGCCTCGACCTGGATATCGGGGATCATCTCGGGCACGCCCTCCATCACGTCGCTGCGCGTGAGGATCGTCGTGCCTTCGCCCATCAGTTCGGCCACGCTGCGACCATCGCGCGCGCCTTCCATGATGGCCGCCGTGATCAGCGCCACGGCTTCCGGGTAATTCAGCTTCAGGCCGCGTGCGCGCCGGCGTTCGGCCAGCAGCGCGGCAGTGAAGATCAGCAGCTTGTCTTTTTCGCGGGGCGTCAGGTCCATGGGCGGGTCCGTTCCAGGTAAGCCAGTCTAGGTGAGCCAGATGCGCGGCGGGCACGCCGGGCGGTCGAGCAGATGGGGGCGCAGCAATGCCCATACCTGCGCCATGACGACGCGCGCCGCTTCGCCGTCGTCGCCGAGAAAGCGCGCGACGAACACCGACTTCACCTGGCTCGACGCCAGCTGCGGGTCGAGCGCGCGCACGCGCGCCTGCAGCGCGGCGGGCACGGGCCGGCCGACGGCCAGAAAGGTCGCGCACACCGCGTGGCCGCGCATGCCGAGGGCGCTGGCGATGCCGTCCGGGGTCAGGATGCCCTGCTCCCACCACAACAGGCGGCCATCCTGGCGAATCCGCGTGCGCTGGCGTACCTGCCCCCGCGTGAACGCTTCACCGGCCGCCACGCGCCCGAAGCACAGCACTTCACTGCCGATATAGGTGCTGCCGGCAGCCAGATCGACGTCGTGGTCGAGGTCGACGCTGGCCGCGTCATAGAAGATGGTTTCCTGCGGCAGCCACTCGATGGCGGCGCCGGCAGCAATGCGCAGGCGTACCGCCTGCTGCGACACGCGGCCGTTCGCGCGGTACCACTTGGCCGCGCCGGGGCTGGTGGCCAGCACGCTGCAGGCAGGACCGGCGTCGATGTCGATTTCGAGCCGGTCGCCCCCGACCACGCCGCCCGGCGGGTGCACGACGATCACGTGGCAGGCGCCGGGGCCTTCCGGGTACAGCGCCTTCTGCACACGCAGCGGGCCGCGGTGCGCGCGGCGCACGAGGCGCGTCGTGTCGCCATCGCGCACGAAGCCCAGCGCCAGGCTGGCTTGCCAAGCGGGGAAAATGGTAGGTGCATCGGTGGAGGTGCAATCGCGCATGCATGCTGAAACAGCACGATGCGTGCCAGCGTCCTGGCGTGGCGCAGGACGTGGTTTTTGCGGGCGACGCGCACCGCGAAGGTGCGCGCTGCACCCGAACGCGTCAGGACATCGCCAGCTCGATGCAGTTGCGGCCGGCCCGCTTGGCGCGCGCCAATGCGGCGTGGGTCCGCACCGCCATCGAGTCGCCGCTCTCGCCTTCGCCCAACTGGGCCACCCCGAGGCTGATCGTCACGTGGTCGCAACCGGGAATTTCCACCTGTTCGATCGCCGCGCGCAGCTTCTCGGCCATCTTCAACGCGTCAATGGCGCTCGTGTGCGATGCGATCACCTGGAATTCCTCGCCGCCCGACCGTACGAGCACGTCGCTCGTGCGCAGCAGCGCGCGCGCCGTGTCGGCCACCGTGCGCAGCACGAGGTCGCCCACCGGTTGGCCAAAGGTATCGTTGATCTGGCTGAAGCGGTCGATATCCAGGGCGATCAGGGCCAGCGGCAGCCGGTAGCGGCGTGCGCGCCTGATCTCCTGTTCCAGCAAGGCTTCGCCATGGCGCCGGTTGGCCAGATCGGTCAGGGCATCGGTCGAGGCCAGGTGTGTGACGCGCGCCAGCAGCGCCTCGTTCTCGCGTGTGACCTCGGCCATGCGCAGGCCATAGCCGGCCAGGCCGGCCAAGTCGTCCAGCGCCTGTAACTGCGCCAGCGAGAACGGGCGGGCGTTACCGAACAGCAGGCACAGGGAACCCACTGGGCCGCCCGGCCCCTGCCCCGGGATCGGCACACCGACGGCCATGCGCGCGCCACACGCCTGCAGGCAGGCAGCAAGCGCCGGCTCGCCAGGCTTGTCGGGCGCATCGAGCAGCGTCAGTTCGCCCGTCATCGCTGCCAGCAACCCCGGGAAGGCATGGCGCAGCGGCGACTGCAGCAGCCTGCCCTCGTGCCCGAGCAGCGCCGACAGGTGCAGGCCCGCCACGCCCTGCTCGGCCTCGAGGTGAAGGTCGCCGTCGCGATGCTGGAACAGCGCCGCATGCACGACGCCCGGCCAGCCTGTCAGCGCGGTGCACAGGTGCGCGGCAAAGCGCGCGCTGTCGTCGGCGTCGTCCAGCGCCTGCTGGCAGGCGGTACGCAACGCGAGCAGCGCGCGCAGTTCGGCGTCGGCCGGTGTGGACGCAGCTGGCGTTGCGACGGCAAAGCCGGTGCGCATGCGCGCGGCCAGCAGCGCGCGCGTTTGCTGCGCGCGCAGCGGACCGATTGCGTAGTCGAGCGGGCCGAACGCCATCAGCGCCGGCAGCCAGCGCGCATTCGTGAAGGGACACAGCACCAGCACGGGCGCACCGGCGCGTGCGCCGATCAGGGCGCCCAGCGCCGCCAGGTCGACGCCCAGATCGCAGCGTTCCAGGTCCAGCACGAGCAGGTCGGCAGGCTCGCGCACCAGCAGGCCGCGCGCCTGCTCGGCGCCGGCGGCCACGCGCAGATTGGCAAACATGCCGTCGCAGCAGTGCTGGAAATCGGCCCGGCGCTGGCCGACCGGATTGACGAAGACGCAGGTAAAGTCGTCACGCGCGCCACCTTCTTGATACATGGTCATTCTCCAGATTGGGTCCAGCCGCACCGTTCCGGTATGGCTGTATGGCAAGTTTGCCATAAGCGGACGACTCCGGCATAGCAATTGTCACCCCTGTGTGTGGGAGCGCACCGTCGTGCCACGGTGCGCGCCGAATACTCTCGTGAACGAATGCACACTTACGGGAGAATGACGATGGCACACCAGGACGATGTAGCAGCAAAGCAGCGCGCCATCCAGCAAGAGCAGGATGCACGCGACGCCAGGAAAAAAAAGTCCGAGAGTAAAGACGCCGTCCAGACCGGCGTCGACCAGCCGGCGCCGCCGATGCCGGCGCAGCACCTGGCCAAGCCGGGACTCGAAGCGGACATGGAAAGCAAGCCGAAGTTCATGGCCGAGGGTTACAAGGGCAGTGGCAAGCTCGACGGCATGGCCGCGATCGTCACAGGCGCCGACTCGGGCATCGGGCGCGCGGTGGCGGTGCTGTTCGCACGCGAAGGCGCCGACGTGGCCGTGATGTACCTGAACGAAGACGTCGATGCCGCAGAAACGAAGCGCTGCGTCGAGGCCGAGGGCCGCCGCTGCATCACGATCGCGGGCGACGTCAAGGATCCGGCGTTCTGCAACGACGCCGTGCAGCAGGTGGTGAAGGCATTCGGCCGGCTGGACATCCTGGTCAACAACGCCGCATTCCAGGAGCACGCCGATTCGATCCTCGACATCACCGAAGAACGCTTCGAGGAAACCTTCCGCACCAATATCTTCGGCTACTTCCACATGGCCAAAGCCGTCGTGCCGCACCTCAAGCGCGGCGCGTCGATCATCAATACGGGCTCGGTCACCGGCCTGAAAGGCTCGTCCAAGCTGATCGACTATTCGTCGACGAAGGGTGCGATCCACGCGTTCACGATGTCGTTGGCCGGCAACCTGCTCGACCAGGGCATCCGCGTGAATGCGGTGGCGCCCGGCCCCGTCTGGACGCCGCTGAACCCGGCCGAAAAGGGCCCGGACGACATCACCGAATTCGGCGCCAGCACCGACTACCGGCGCCCGGCCCAGCCCGAAGAACTGTCGCCGGCCTATGTCTTTCTCGCCTCGCCCGTCTGTTCCGGCTACATCACCGGCATCGTGCTGCCGGTGACGGGCGTGGTTGGCGAATAACGTCCACAGAACGAGGAGCAGGCAATGGCACGCAGCATGTGGAAGGGCGCGATCAGTTTCGGACTGGTCCACATTCCGGTCGATATGTACCCCGCGGTCGAACCCAGGGGATTGGACCTGACGATGCTCGACCGGCGTGATTTTTCGCCGGTCGGGTTCAAACGCTACAACAAGGGCAACGGCAAGGAAGTCGTCTGGGACGACATCGTCAAGGGCTACGAGTACGAGGACGGCGAGTACGTCGTGCTGTCGGACGAGGACCTGCGCCGCGCCAACCCGGAAGCGACGCAGACGATCGACATCCAGGCGTTCGTCGATGCCGGCGATGTACCGCTGATCTACTATGACCAGCCGTACTACCTGGCGCCCGGCAAGGGTGGCGCGAAAGTCTATGCACTGCTGCGCGAGACGCTGCGCGAAGCGGGCAAGATCGGCATCGCGCACGTGGTCATCCGCGTCAAGCAGCATCTGGCGGCGCTGATCTGTGTGGGCGACACGATTGTCCTCAATACGCTGCGCTATCCGGACGAGATGCGCGATGCGGGCGAACTCAAGATCCCGTCGCCCAATTCGAAAACGGCGTCCGTGACGGTCAAGGAACTCAAGATGGCGATGGCCCTGGTCGAGGGCATGAGCGAAGACTGGGCGCCGGCGCAGTACCACGACAGCTATCGCGAAGACGTGCTGGCCCTGGTCAAGAAAAAGATCAAGGCCAAACAGACCAAGACCATCACGCAGCCCGAGCCGGAGAAGGAAAAGCGCACCACCGGCAAGGTCATCGACCTCGTCGCGCTGCTGCAGGCCAGCCTTGGCAAGAAGCCGGCCAAGGCGGCGCTGGAAGCACTCGATGACGACGATGATGATGACGATCCGCCGCCACGCAAGTCGCGCAAGGCTGCGGATGACGAGGACAGTGGGGACGACCAGCCGCCGCCGCGCGCGCGCAAGGCGGCAGCGACGTCCGGAGCCCGTGCCACCGCCACCAAGGCAGCGGCCAAGCCGGCCGCAAAGAAAGCGGCGGCCAAGTCCGGCGCAAAAGCGCCGACGCGCAAGAAAGCGGCGTGAGGATGGACGGATTCATCGACTTTCTTCAGTGGCCTGCGATGGCCGTGAGCCTGATTGCCGCCTACCTGGTCGGCGCCAAGCGCGCCGAACGCCGCATCCTGGGATTCTGGACCTTCATCTTCAGTAATGTACTGTGGATCGTCTGGGGCTGGCACGACGAAGCGTGGGCGCTCATCGCGCTGCAGGTGGCGCTGCTGGCCATGAACGTGCGCGGCATCTTCAGGAACGAAGCCTAGCGTACCGCGCTCGCTCTCACCCTCACGGCACGAACCCGAGCTGCTTCATCGCTTTGGCCAGTGTCTTCGCTGCCGTGGCATAGTCCTGCCACGGCGCATTCCCGACATCGAGCCGCTCGTGCACATTGGCGATCGTCCACTGGTCGCTCGACGTCAGCGTCTCCAGTTCATCCCAGGCCAGCGGGACGGAAATCCCCAACCCCGGGCGTGAACGCGCCGACCATGCCGCCACCGTCGTGGCGCCCTGCCCGTTGCGCAGGTAATCGATGAAAATTTTCCCCACCCGGTTCTTTGGCCCGCTCTTGAAGGCGAAACGCTCCGGCAGCGTTTGCGCCATATGGTGCACGATCGCCTGCGAGAAGCGCTTGACCGTGTCCCAGTCGTGGTTGCCCTTGACCGGCACGACGACGTGCAAGCCCTTGCCGCCGCTGGTTTTCAGGAACGCCCGCAAACCCAGTTCGTCCAGGAACGCGTGCATCAGCTGCGCCGCTTCCTGCATCTCGGGCCACTTGATGCCGTCGCCCGGATCGAGGTCGAACACCATCCGGTTCGGTTTCCGGTAACTGCCCTTGAACGCATTCTGCGTGTGGATCTCGACCACGTTCCACTGCGCCGACGACAGGATGCCCAGCGGCGTGGCCACTTCGAGCATCGGTGGATGTTCCGGGTCGAGCGCCTGGTCCAGGTCGCGCAGGCCGGCCATCTTGCGTACGTCGACGTGCTTCTGAAAAAACAGCTCGCCGCCCACGCCCTCGGGCGCGCGCACGAGCGAAACCGGACGGCCTTTCAGGTGCACCATCATCAGCTCTCCCACCAGCGCGTAGTAGCGCACCAGCGCCAGCTTGGTGGCACCGGTCGACTTGTCGATCACGCGCTCGCCGTTGGTGATCTTCAGCGATGCAGGCAGCTTGCCCTGCGCGGCCACCGGCTCGTCATCCGCCGCCACGTCCTCTACGGGTAACGCCTGCTCGCGGATGATGTTCGTGGCCGGCTTGTCCTTGCGCAGGCCCTGGAACACCGGATGGCGCACGGCGCCGCCACTCGTCCAGTCCGAAAAACTCACTTCCGCCACCAGCACCGGCTTGACCCAGTGGTGCGCGCGTCCCGGCACGGCGCGCGGCGGAAACGGGCTGGTGTCGGTGCGCAGCGTCTCGAGTTGTGCCGCGATGCTGGTCAGGGTCGCGTGGTTGAAGCCCGAGCCGACATTGCCGGCGTAGCGCAGCACGCCGTCGTCGTCATGGACCCCGAGCAGCAGCGCGCCGATGCCGGTGCGCGCGCCTTTCGGATCGGTGAAGCCGCCGATAACGAATTCCTGGCGCCGGCCGCATTTCAGTTTGATCCAGTCGGGCGAGCGGCGCGACACGTAGCGGGCGTCGCGCCGCTTGCCGATCACGCCTTCGAGGCCGATCTTGCAGGCCGCGACAATCAGTTCGTCCGGGTTAGCCCCGAATTCGGCGGAAAACCGCACCTTGTCGGATTTGACTTTCCTGAGCACCTGTTCGAGCACCGTGCGCCGGTCGACCAGCGGCATCTCGCGCAAATCGTGGCCATCAAAATACGGCACATCGAACAGGAAGTAATCGATGTCGGCGGCCCTGTTGCCGTCGAACGCTGCCTGCAGCAGGCCGAAATCGGGCTTGCCGTCGTCGTCGTGCACGACGATCTCACCGTCGTACCAGCCGTCGGGCAGCGCCATGCGTTCCAGCTCTTCCTTCAGCGGCGTGAGCTTGTCGGTCCAGTCATTGGCGTTGCGCGTGATCAGGCGCACGGCGCCCTCCTCGATGCGCGCCAGCATGCGGTAGCCGTCGAACTTGACTTCGAACAGCCAGTGTTCGGGGTCGGGCGGTGGCGCATCGACGAGCGTGGCCAGCTCGGGGGCAAATTTCGCGGGCAGTGGCGCCTTGGCGTCATCGGCTGCGGCGCGTTTTGCCGGCACCTTGTTTGCTGCTGCTTTTTTGGCGGGTGCCTTCTTCGCAGGCGCCGCCTTTGCGTCCTTGCGCAGCGCTGCAACCTTCTGCGCGGCCCGCTTGGGCATCGGCAATGCCTTCACGCTGTCGGGCAGTTCGTCGACCAGCGAGAATTCGGCGGCCGGGCGCGCGTAATCGTCTTTCTCCTTGATCAAGAGCCAGGGCGGCTGCTTCTCGCCGCGCCCCTTCATCCGCACCAGCGCCCAGCGGCCGTGCATTTTGTGACCGTGCAGCGCGAACTTGATGCTGCCCTTGGCAAAGCCCGCGCGCGGGTCTTCCAGTGGCTCCCAGGTGCCCTTGTCCCAGATGATCACCTTGCCGGCGCCGTACTGTTTGGCGGGAATCGTGCCTTCGAAGTCCGAGTACGAGATCGGGTGGTCCTCGACCTCCACCGCCATGCGCTTGTCATGCGTGTCGTAGCTGGGGCCTTTCGGCACGGCCCAGCTTTTCATCGTGCCGTCGAGTTCCAGCCGGAGGTCGTAATGCAGGCGGCTGGCCCAGTGCTTCTGGATCACGAAGGTGAGCACGTCCTGCCCCGCCTCCCCGCCCTCGGCCGGTTCGGACGTGATCGCGAAATTGCGTTTGGCTTTGTAGGCTTTGAGCGCGTCCGTCATGGCAACCCCAGGGAAGTTCGATCGTGCCAGCGTAGCGCTGTGGCGCACCATTCACTGTACGGCAACTCACGCTGACGGGGGCTGTTATCATCAACGCAAGCCGCCAACCGCGAAAGGACACCATGCAGCGAATCGTTTTTCTGGACCGTGACAGCCTGCGCGCGAATGTCCGCATACCCGCTTTCGAGCATACCTGGCAAGACCATGCCGCCACCCCGGTTGATGACGTCGTGACGCGCCTTGCCGGCGCGACGGTGGCCATCACCAACAAGGTGCCGCTGCGGGCCGACGCCATTGCCCGCCTGCCCGACCTGAAAATGGTCGCCGTCGCCGCGACCGGCACCGACAACGTCGACCTGGCGGCCTGCCGCGCAGCCGGTATCGTGGTCGCGAACATCCGCAACTATTCGCTGGTATCGGTGCCCGAGCACTGCTTCACGCTGATCCTGGCGCTGCGCCGCAACCTGCGCGCCTATGCGGCCGACGTCGAAGCGGGCAAATGGGAAACCTCGAGCCGCTTCTGCCTGCTCGACCATCCGATCGGCGACCTGGCCGGCACGCGCCTGGGCATCGTCGGCTACGGCGCACTGGGCCGCCAGGTGGCCAGCATCGGGCGCGCCTTCGGCATGGACGTCGTCGCCACCTCGCGCTCGCCAGTCACCGATACGAACGTCACGGAACTGCCGCTGGACGAATTGCTGGCCACCTCGCAGGTCGTGAGCCTGCACCTGCCACTTTCCGATGCAACGCGCCATATCATCGGTGCGCGCGAACTCGGCCTGATGCAGCCCGGCGCGGTATTGATCAACACCGCGCGCGGTGGCCTAGTCGACGAGGCCGCGCTGGCAGGCGTGCTGATGGAAGGCCGGATCGCCGCCGGCTTCGATGTCCTGAGCGAAGAGCCGCCCGGCTCCAACAATCCGCTGCTGCGCCTGCGCCTGCCGCACTTTTTGCTCACGCCGCACATCGCGTGGGCCAGCTTCGGTGCGATGCAGACGCTGGCCGACATGCTGGTCGATAACATCGAGGCGTGGCAGGCCGGCACGCCGACCAACGTCGTCTAGGCGACAGCGCTGGCCGTGGGTACCAGGGCCTCGGGCGCTTTCTGCGGCAGTTCGAGCAGGAAGGCGGTGCCGGCGTCCGGCAGGCTCACGACGCGGATCGTCCCGCCCATCAGCGTGGTGACGATGTTGTAGACGATGTTCAGTCCAAGGCCGGTGCCTCCCTGCCCCATGCGCGTCGTGAAGAACGGATCGAAGATGCGGCCCAGATGGGCCGCGTCGATGCCGCGCCCGTCGTCACGGAACGTGAGCGCGACGCGGCCATCGGTTTCCAGCGCCGTCAGCGTCATGACACCGCCCGGCCCATCGAACGCGTGCAGCATCGCGTTGTTGACGAAATTGATGATGACCTGGCCCAGCGGGCCGGGAAAGCCGTCCATGGCGATCCCGGACGGCACGTCGATGTCGAGACGGTGCCCGGCCAGGCGCACCGTGTTCATCAGCGTCGCGCCGATTTCCTGGCAGACCTGGGCCAGGTCGAACCGGCGCCGCTGCGCACTGGCCTGGTCGACCGACACCTGGCGAAAGCTGCTGACCAGTTCTGCCGCATTGTGCAGGCTGCGCACGATCAGCTGCGACGCGTCGCGCGCCGCCCCCATGTAGTCGGCCAGGTCGGAGCGCTTGAGCGTCGTCGCCTCGAACTGCGCCGCCACCGCGTGCGTGCGCTCCTGCAGCGTGCTGGCCATCAGCAGGCTGTTGCCGATCGGCGTATTGAGTTCGTGCGCCACCCCGGCCACGAGCGAACCCAGTGACGCCAGGCGTTCCTGCGCCGCCAGTTGCACCTGGGTTTCCTTCAGGCGTGCATAGGCTTCGGCATTGTCCATCGCCACGCCGACGTAGGCGGCCAGCGTACCGAGCATGTCGAGATGGACCTGGCCGTAGGCGCCCGCCTCCAGGCTTTGCACCGTCAGTGCGCCCAGCACGCGCTCGCCTGCCGTCACCGGCACGCACAGCAGCGAAGCCGGCATCGGCAGCGCATCGGCCGGTACCACCAGCGCCACCGCCGCGGCCAGGTCCGGCGCGCCGGGCAGGCAGGCGCGCAGCTCGGCGTCGACGTCCGCCAGCAGGAATGCGCGGTTCTCGTCCACGCAGCGCGCCAGCAGGTGCGCGGCCGGATTGAAGACCAGCTCGCGCTGCGCCTCGCGCCGGCCGAACGCCATCGCGAACGGCAACTCGAGCACGCCGCGCTCGCCGTGACGCAGCGCGACAGCAAACAGCGGTGCATCCATCAGCGCCTTGACGTGCTGGTACAGCGTCAGCATGATCGCCTCGTGGTCGAGGTTCGTGGTCAGCATGCGCCCCATGTCCGACAGCAGCGCAATATTGCGGTGCGCGCGTTCGACCGATTCCTTCTGGCGTTCGACCTCGCGCTTGCCCCGCTCGGCCGCTTCTTTCTGCAGCAGCAGTTCGCCGGTGCGGGCGTCGACTTCGCGCGCCAGCAATCCCTGGCGTGTCACGAGCGCGCCGATGCGCAGCCGGTAGGCCAGGTACGACAACGTCACCACCAGTGCCACGGCCAGCGTGCGGAACCACCATGTCTTCCACCGGGGCGGCGTGATCGTGAGCGCAAGCGTGGCCGCCTCCTTGCTCCAGACCCCGTCCTTGTTGCTGGCCCGGACCCGGAACACGTAGTGGCCGGGGTCGAGATTGGTGTAGGTGGCGAAACGCCGGCCGGCACCGGTATTGACCCAGTTGGCGTCGAAGCCCTCGAGCTGGTAGGCGTACAGGTTGCCCATCGGGTCAGCGTAGTGCAGCGCCGCGAATTCGAGCGAGATCACGGTGTCGCGGTGCGACAGCGTGATCTCGCGCTGCGCCGCCAGGTTGTGGATTCCGCGCGATCGGTTCAGCACCTGCAGGTCGGTAATGGCGACCGTGGGCGGGAAAGGATTGTCGTGCACGTCGGCCGGGTTGAACGACGTGACGCCGCTCACGCCGCCAAAGTGCAGCTGTCCGTCGGCGCCGCGCCGGCCGGCGCCCACGAAATACGCGCCGTCGATCAGGCCATCCTTGGCGTTATAGCTCTTGGTCTGGCCGGTGACCGGATCGATGCGCGTGATGCCGGCGGTCGTACTGACCCAGATGACGCCATCATTGTCCTCGAGGATGGCGCCGATCGATTGTGCGTCCTGACTGCTGAACGGGTAATAGCGAAAGGACGTGCGTCCGCCTGCATGCACCATCCGATGCAGGCCACCGGCCGTACCGACCCACAGGTCGCCGGCCCTGGACTCGAGCAGGTGGTACACGCGGCTGTGACGCAGGCTGGTACTGTCGTTTGGATCATGGCGAAAGCGGCTGAAGGTGCCAGTGGCGGGGTCGAAGCGTTCCAGGCCCGATTCGGTGCCGATCCACAGCACGCCGCGCTGGTCCTCGACCAGGGCGAAACCATAGTTGTCGCCCAGGCTCGTGGCGTCGCCCGGCACGTTGCGCCAGTTGCGCGCGGTCGTCGCGCCCGGGGCGACGGCCGACAGGCCATCCCGCGTCATCACCCACAGCGTGCCATCACGGCCCTCGCACAGCGCCTGAACATGGATGGCGCCGGGGCTCTGGCCCAGTTCGATCCGTCCCATCCGCCCGCGCGCGTCGCGCCACGCGAGGCCAGTGGGAGCGCCGATCCACAGCCGCCCGCCGGCCAGCGCCAGCGCAGTAACGACCTTGCCGGTGACGGCATCGGTGCCGAAGCGCCGTGTCGTGCGCGTGGCGGGGTCGAGCAGCATCAGCCCATCGCCGCTGGTACCCAGCCACAGGCGCCCGGCCGGGTCGTCGACGATGGCGCGCACCCTGGCGCGGCCCATGCCTTCCGTTTCGCCAAAGCGCGCGAACCCGCCGCTGGCCAGGTCGGTGCGGTTGATCCCGCCGAAATACGTGCCGACCCACAGTGTACCGGTGCGGTCGACCAGCACCGCCGACACCTGGTTGTCGGACAGGCTGTGCCGGTCCTGCGGCAGATGGCGGTAGCCGGTGAAGCGGCCGCTGACCGGATCGAGCCACTTCAGGCCATCGGCCGCGGTGCCAACCCACAGCTGGGCGCCGCTGTCGTGGTACAGCGTGCGGATCCGCGCGCCGTGCATGCCCTCGGCCGCGCCAAAGCGCCGTCGCTGCGGCACATCGCCGTCGATGCGCCAGGCTTCGAGGCCGCCCGCGGTACCGATCCACAGCGTCTGGCGCGGCCCCATCGACAGCGCCAGCACGGCGTTACGCTCGGCGTCAGCGGCCGGCGCCATCGCAAAGTGCGCGACCTGGCCACTGACGGGGTCCAGCCGGTCGAGTCCGGCAGCAGTGCCGACCCACAGCGCACCGCGCTCGTCGAACGCAAGGGCATTGACACGGTTGTCACGCAGGCTGGCCGCGTTGTCCGGGTCGGTCACATGGTAACGTTGCTGGCCCGTGTGGGGATCGAAGCGCACCACGCCGTCGTTCGTTGCGAGCCACAGCGCGCCATCGGGCCCCGGTACGATCGCGCCCACCGAGCGCTTCACGGTGCGGCCCGGCTGGGTCAGCGCAAAGCGCTCGAAGCGCCCGGTCGCGGGATCGTGGCGCGCCAGCCCGCCCTTCGTACCGAACCACAGGCGGCCGGCCGGATCCTCATACGAGGCCGAGATGAAATTGTCGGGAATGCTGTCGGGATCCTTGGAATCGTTACGGTAGATGACGATCCGGTAGCCGTCATAGCGATGCAGCCCGGCCTGGGTGCCGAACCAGATGAAGCCCTGGCGATCCTGCAGGATGCTCATCACCGAGTGCTGCGACAGACCTTCCTCGACCGACAGCCGCTCGAAACGCAGGTTGCGCTGGCTGGCGTCGGCCGGCAAGGCCAGTGCCAGCAGCAGGAAGAACGTGAAACGAAACAGGCCGCTCGGGGCGGCCCAGGTAAAACCTGGCATGGTCATCCGATCAATGTGCGCTGCAGCCAATCTACCAGAGGACTTTGTTGCCGTGAAATAATTTGAGTCTTCCCGAAATAAAATGTCGCTGCTATAATGCGTGCCTCGGGCGGCTGTAGCTCAGCTGGATAGAGTACTTGGCTACGAACCAAGGGGTCGTGGGTTCGATTCCTGCCAGCCGCACCAGAAAATACGAAGGGC
>Ga0308163_10001539_pt1 | contig 24522 bp, 25 predicted proteins | sample PhyTR1_FD_201037 | JGI IMG/M metagenome (GOLD analysis project Ga0308163, IMG submission 201037) | Phyllosphere microbial communities from UC Gill Tract Community Farm, Albany, California, United States - DLSLT.R1 | ecosystem: Host-associated > Plants > Phyllosphere > Unclassified | place: USA... | reverse complement strand
TTGCCGGCCTCACCGTCGACACCGGGGCAGATGCGGTCGAGGTATTCGACCACGGTCACCTGGGCCCCGAGGCGGCGCCATACCGAGCCGAGTTCGAGGCCGATCACCCCGGCGCCAATCACCACCAGATGCTTGGGTACTTCACTCAGGGACAACGCGCCGGTGGAATCGAGGATGCGGTGGTTGTCGATCTCGACGCCGGGCAGGGGCGTGGGCTCGGAGCCGGTGGCGATGATGATGTCCTTGGCGCTCAGTTCGGTCTTGTTGCCTTGATCATCGGTCACCGTGACTTTGCCCGGGCCATCGATGTGGCCCCAGCCCTTGATCCAGTCGACCTTGTTCTTGCGAAACAGAAACTCGATGCCTTTGGTCAGGCCGCTCACGCTCTCGTCTTTCTGTTTCATCATTTGCGCGAGGTTGAGCGTGGGTTTGACCTCGATGCCGAGGTTGGCGAATTCCGCACCCATGGCCGCGTCGTACAGCTCCGAGGCGTGCAGCAAGGCCTTGGACGGCATGCAGCCGACGTTCAGGCAGGTGCCGCCCAAAGTCGCACGGCCTTCCACGCACGCGGCCTTCAGGCCCAGCTGGCCGGCGCGAATCGCCGCGTTATAACCACCGGGGCCGCCGCCCAGAATTACCACGTCGTAGTGACTCATGCTCTTGCTCCTCGTTGGGGATGCGGATCGCTAAAAGTAGTAGGTCAGTAAAATTACGAACGTAATATGTGCGTTGCCGGACATTTCGGTCAAGGCTTCAGGCAAGCGACAGGTTGCGCATCTTTAGATAAGCGTATTTGTGTACGAATATTTCACGCTTTTCGTTATATCGTAACGACAAGACCGGTGAATCAATGGCTTTGGAGTGATATGCAAGTCGATCTGGATGTCGATGGCACGCAAGTGACCGGGTTGCCGCGCTTTCAACAAGCAGCCGCACAGGGGCGACGCTTGCGCCGTCTGGCCATCGGCCTCGGCGGATTGGCCGGGGCAGGGTGGGTACTGGCGTTTTTTGTCGGGCTGTTTGCCGCGCAATCGTTATGGCCGGCGTTGCTGGTGAATCTGAGCGCGGCGTTGCTGGTGCTGGTTGCCGGCCTGCAATCAGCGGGGTGGGTGACACAGTGGCGCGCCCGGGTGATGAACCCGCCGGCGCCGCTGGTGCTGACCGAGGAGGTGGAGCCAGCAGCGCCTGACGGCTGGTACGAGCGGTTGCTGGAGCGCCTGAGTCAACGTGGAGTTCACTTGCTCGGGCAGATCGGTGCCGCCACGTTGTGGCTCGGTGGGTGTTCAGCGTTGGTGGTGCTGAGCATCGAGCAGGTGTGGAACCTTGCGTTGCCGGCCGGCGCGGTCGGGTTGTCTGCCACCGTGGGCGCGGTGCTGATGTTGCTGCTGGGCTTCGGTCTGCTGGTGCTGGAGCGCCAACTGGCCCAGGAAAACCCGGCGCAATGGCCGGAAGCCGGATCCCTCGCCCAATTGGCGCGGGTGGCGATCATCAGTCTGGTGCTCGGTGCGTTGTGTCTGTTATTTGCCAGCGACGCTTCGGTATGGCCCGTACGACTCGCCGTGTTAATCGGAATCTTGCCGGGATTGGTCGCGATCGAGTTGCTATTGCGCGCCGTTCTGTCGATATTCAGTCCGTATCGTGAACAGCTCGAACCGACCCTGCTGGCGCGTAGTTTTGTTGCCGACATGCTGCGTTGGCCGCCTCAGCCGTTGCTCGCCTTGCAGCACGAATTGCACAACCGTTTCGGTATCGACCTGCGTCAGATCTGGGCCTTCAGCTACATGCGCCGGGCCTTTCTCCCGGTGCTGGCGCTGGTCGCCGCGGTCGGCTGGTTGTTGACCGGTATTCACGAAATCCCGTTGCAAGGGCGCGGCATTTACGAGCGTTTCGGCAAACCGGTGCAAGTCTTCGGCCCCGGCTTGCACGCCGGTTTGCCGTGGCCGCTGGGCCGCGTGTTGAGCGTCGAGAATGGCGTGGTGCATGAGTTGGCGACCAGCGTCGGCGATGCTCCGGCACCGCCTACTCAGGCCGACCCCGCCGAAGGCCCGGCCCCGATGATCGCCAACCGCTTGTGGGATGCCAGTCACGTCAACGACAAATCTCAGGTCATCGCCAGCAGTCGCGGCGATCAGCAGAGCTTTCAGATCGTCAACATGGACGTGCGCTTCGTCTATCGCATCGGCCTGCGTGATCAGGATGCCTTGGCGGCTACCTACAACAACGCCGATGTACCGACGCTGATTCGCAGCACCGCGAGCCGGATTCTGGTTCACGATTTTGCCTCACGCACCCTCGACGGTCTGCTGGGGGCGGATCGGGTAGGACTGGGCGAAGAAATCGGCCGCGCGGTGCAAGACGATCTGCAGAAACTCGACAGCGGCGTGGAGATTCTCGCCACCGTGGTCGAGGCGATTCATCCACCTTCCGGTGCCGCCAATGCTTATCACGGCGTGCAAGCGGCGCAGATCGGTGCACAGGCGTTGATCTCCCGGGAGCGCGGTGCTGCGGCTGAAGCCAGTAACCAGGCGCAGTTGCAGGCCAGCCTTGTCCGCGACCAGGCCAGCGCCAGTGCGCGTGAGGTCAACGCCACGGCACAAGCGGCGGATCTGAAGTTCAAGGCTGAACAACAAGCTTATGCCAGCGCCGGCCAGGCATTCGTGCTGGAGCAATATTTCAGTCAGCTCAGCCAGGGCCTGAGCAAGGCCAAACTGCTGGTGCTCGACCACCGTTTAGGCGGCAGCAGCAATGCGCCGACCATCGACCTGCGTACGTTCACGCTGCCGGCTGACCCGACGCCCGCGCGCACCACCGCTCAACCAGGAGTTGCCCATTGAGCCAGTCGCACACTCACGATTCGCATGACCACAGCGGCCACGATCACGGCCACGCCGGGCATCACCATCATCATGGGCATCATCACCACGGTGCGCCGGAAGAGGCGGGCCCGTTCCCGTGGCGGCGCATGGGCTGGGCAGTGTTGCTGGTGGCGTTTGCCGTCGCGGCGGCGAGCCTGGTGCAAGTGCGCTCGGGGGAGGCCACGGTCATCACCCGTTTCGGCAATCCGTCGCGGGTGTTGCTTGAACCCGGTTTGAGCTGGCGCTGGCCGGCACCGTTCGAAGCGGCGATCCCGGTGGATTTGCGCCTGCGCACCACGTCCAGCGGTTTGCAGGATGTCGGCACCCGCGACGGTTTGCGCATCATCGTTCAGGCCTACGTGGCGTGGCAGGTCCAGGGCGACCCGGACAACGTGCAGCGTTTCATGCGTGCAGTGCAGAACCAGCCGGATGAAGCGGCGCGGCAGATTCGGACCTTTGTCGGCTCGGCACTGGAAACCACCGCCAGCAGTTTCGACCTGGCGAATCTGGTGAACACTGATGCGAGTCAGGTGCGCATCGCCGATTTCGAAGCGCAATTGCGTCAGCAGATCGATCAGCAACTGCTCGCCACTTACGGCGTGCGCGTGGTACAGGTCGGCATCGAACGGCTGACCTTGCCCTCGGTGACGCTCACGGCGACGGTCGATCGGATGCGTGCCGAGCGTGAAACAATCGCCACCGAACGCACGGCCATTGGCAAGCGTGAAGCGGCGCAGATTCGTTCAGCCGCCGAGCGCGATGCGCGGATTGTGCAAGCCGATGCCACGGTGAAAGCTGCAGAAATCGAAGCGCAGTCCCGGGTCGAAGCCGCTCAGATCTACGGCCGTGCCTACGCCGGTTCGCCGCAGCTGTACAACCTGCTGCGCTCACTGGATACCCTAGGCACCATCGTTACGCCGGACACCAAGCTGATCCTGCGCACCGACGCCGCGCCATTCCGCGTGCTGGTGGACGGTCCGCCCGCTGTCGATAACAAATCCGGATCGCAACCATGAGTGATGAAGTTCCACGTGGAACACATTCGTTGAGCAGTCCGTGGATTCAGGCCGGACGCCTGGCGTTTTTTGCTTTGTACGCGGTGACCGTTTTGGCTGCGTTGGCGTGGGCGTTTTCCAATGTGCGGCAGATCGATCCGCAGAATCGCGCTGTGGTTTTGCACTTTGGTGCACTGGATCGTATCCAGAATGCCGGCCTGTTGCTGGCCTGGCCGCAGCCGTTTGAGCAGGTGGTGTTGCTGCCGGCGGCAGATCGAGTGATTGAACGCCGAGTGGAAAATCTGCTGCGCAGCAGTGAGGCGATCAAGGCCGACCGCGTTGCGACCTTCGCCACACCGCTGAGCGATGCCTTGGCCGGTTCCGGCTATTTGCTGACCGGCGACGCCGGTGTGGTGCAGCTGGATGTACGGGTGTTTTACAAGGTCACCGATCCGTATGACTTCGTGTTGCAGGGTGAGCATGTGCTGCCAGCCCTGGATCGGCTGGTCACCCGCAGCGCTGTAGCTTTGACCGCCGCCCGGGATCTGGACACGATTCTGGTCGCCCGCCCGGAGTTGCTCGGCGCTGACAATCAGGCGGCCGAACGCCGCGAGCGTCTGCGCGGTGATCTGGTGCAAGGCATCAACAAACGCTTGGCAGAGCTGAAGGCGAGCGGGCAGGGCATCGGCATCGAAGTGGCGCGGGTCGACGTTCAGTCGAGTCTGCCGGACCCGGCCGTCAGCGCCTTCAACGCTGTATTGACTGCCAGCCAGCAAGCCGACAAAGCGGTCGCTAACGCGCGCACCGAGGCGGAAAAACTCACTCAGACCGCCAACGAACAAGCCGACCGCACCCTGCAAGTGGCCCACGCGCAGGCCGGCGAACGGCTGGCGAAAGCCTCCACCGACACCGCCACGGTCATGAGCCTGGCCAAGGCGCAGCAACAGGGCACCGATCCGCAGATGCTCCTGCGTCTGTACCGCGAGCGCATGCCGAAAATTCTTGGCCAGGCCGGTTCCGTGACCACGGTCGATCCGAAAGACGATTCCCGCCTGATCATTCAGGGAGCCAGTAAATGACTGCGACCACTGCCGCACCGAGCCTGTTGTCCTCGGCCGAACAGCGCCGCGCTGCACGACAATTGACCCTGGCGATGCTCGCCCTTGGCTTGCTCGGCCTCGGTCTGATCTGGCGTTGGCTGGTGCCGGAGCAAACCGGTGTCAGTCAGTTATTGCTGGGTTTTGCTTCTTTATTGGTGGCGGTGCCGGTGATGCGTTCGGCGTGGTACAGCCTGCGTTACCCGAGCCTGCACGGCATCACCGATCAATTGATTGCGCTGGCGATGCTCGGTGCGTGGGCGACCGGTGATCTGCTAACCGCCGCGCTGCTGCCGATCATTATGATTTTCGGTCACGTGCTGGAAGAGCGCAGCGTGATCGGTTCGCAGGAAGCGATTCACGCCCTCGGTCAATTGACCCGCAGCCACGCACGCAAGATTCAGGCAGACGGCTCAATCATCGAAGTGGATAACGGCACGCTCAAACCGGGCGACACCGTAGAGGTGCGCGCCGGTGATCGGGTCCCGGCGGATGGTCGGGTGCTGTTCGGCCAGGCCAGCCTCGACACAGCATCGATCACTGGCGAGTCGGTTCCGGTCGAAACGGCGGTGGGCATGACGGTGTTCGGCGGGGCGATCAACCTCGATGGCTTGCTGCGCATTGAAGTGACCCGCACCGGCGACCAATCGACGCTGGGCAAAGTTATCGCGCTGATGCAAAACGCCGAGCGCTCGAAGCCGCCGATCACCCGTTTGCTTGAGCGGTATGCCGGCAGCTACATGGTGCTGGTGTTGTTGCTGGCGGCGGTGACCTGGTTTGTCACCAACGACGCGCAAGCGATGCTCGCAGTGTTGGTCGCTGCCTGTCCCTGTGCTTTGGTGCTATCGGCGCCGGCTACGGCGATTGCCGGGGTGGCGGTAGCGGCGCGCCACGGCATTCTGATCCGCAGTTCGGCCTTCCTCGAAGAGCTGGCGGACCTGACCTCGCTGGTGGTCGACAAGACCGGCACCCTGACTTACGGCACCTTGCGTTTGCAATCGATCAGCAGCCCGCGTCTGGATCAGGCTTCGGTGATGGCACTGGCCGCCAGTCTCGGCGCGGCCAGCAGTCACCCGGTCAGCCGTGCATTGGCCGGGCTGGTCAGTCAGGAGCAGAGCCTGCCACTGTCCGATATTCATGAGCGCCAGGGCCTCGGCGTGGTCGCCATGACCGCCCAAGGCGAGGCGGCGTTGGGGCGGCCTGAGTTGTTTGCGCAACTCGGCATCGTCACCACCACCGTCCCCGAGCATGACGGGCCGATTGCCGGGTTGGCGTTGAATGGCGAGTTTGTTGCCTGGCTGTTGCTGGCTGACAGCGTCAAACCGGAAGCGCGGTTTGCTCTCGCCGAATTGCGCGAACTCGGCCTGGGTCGCCAGTTGTTGCTGACCGGTGACCGCCAGAGTGTCGCTCAGACCTTGGCCCGGGAGGTTGGCCTGCAAGAGGTGGAAGCGCAGGCGCTGCCTGAGGACAAACTCAATCGCGTGCTCAAGGAAATCGACAACGGTTTCCGGCCAATGGTGGTGGGCGACGGCATCAATGATTCGCTGGCACTCAAGGCCGGGGTGGTCGGTGTCGCGATGGGCGCCGGCGGTGCTGACATCGCGCTGGCCTCGGCGGACATCGTGCTGATCGGCAGCGACCTGCGCCGCCTCGGCACCTGTGTACGGCTGAGTCGCCAATGCCGCCGGACCTTGCAGGTCAACGTCATCATTGGTCTGGGCTGGACGCTGGCGATCGTGGTGTTCGCGGCCTTCGGCTGGCTGGGAGCGGCGGGGGCGATGATTGCCGCGTTGCTGCATAACCTCAGCACGCTGCTGGTGCTGGGCAATGCCGGGCGTTTGCTGCGGTTTCAGGAACCGCTGCTCAAGCTTCAGGACGATCGTTAAATTTATTTTTGCACCTCTGTAACGCCGTCGGGGCAGCCCTCTCTAGTGCTATGTCGGGACTGAACAACCTTCCAGCCGACACCCCCTGACGCTTACCGAGGATATACAAATGACGATCAAGACCGCTGCTGCCGGTGCCGCTCTCGCTTTGGCCGCTGCCACGATGTTTGCCGGTGTCGCCACCAACGCCATGGCGGCTGATGCCCAGGTTCACTGCTACGGCGTGAACGCCTGCAAAGGCCAGAACGACTGCAAGACCAAGGACCACGCGTGCAAAGGCATGGGTTCCTGCAAGGGCCAGGGCTTCAAGGCCATGACTCAGTCGGCTTGTGAAAAAGCCGGTGGCAAGGTCGGCGAATAAGCCACCTGTGAGTGCTGCCGCAGCGGGTGATGCCGCTGCGGCCACTTTGCAAAGGAGTCCTGGCATGTCAGCTTCCGTTCCTTTCCTGGGTTATGGCCTGGGTTTGCGCAGCGCCTATTACCAACAGATCCTCGAACAGTCGCCGGACGTGGACTGGTTCGAAGTGGTTTCCGAAAACTTCATGGTGCAGGGCGGTAAAGCCTTGTACTTCCTCGACGCCATCGCCGAACGCTACCCCGTGGTGATGCATGGCGTGTCCCTGTCCATCGGTGGGCCGCATGCCCTCGATCCGGACTATCTCAAACAGCTCAAGCAACTGGCCGAACGGGTCAAACCGGCGTGGATCTCCGATCACCTGTGCTGGAGCCGCGGCAATGCCCATCAGTTGCATGACCTGCTGCCGCTGCCCTACACCGAAGAAAGCCTTGAATACATCGCCGCCCGAGTGACACAGGTGCAGGACGTGTTGCAGCGGCCATTGGTGCTGGAGAACGTCTCCAGTTACGTGCGCGTAGCCACCGATGATTTCACTGAGTGGGAATTTCTGCAGGCCCTTAGTCACGTCAGCGGCTGCGAATTGCTGCTGGACGTCAACAACGTCTACGTCAGCTCACGTAATCATGGCTTCGATCCGTGGACGTTCATTCAGAGTTTGCCCAAGGACAAGGTGCGTCAGCTGCATCTGGCCGGGCATAGCGATTACGGCGACTACGTGATCGACACCCACGATCATCCGGTGAGCGATCCGGTCTGGGCGCTGTATCAGCGCACGCTGGAGCACTTCGGGCCGGTGGCGACGCTGCTGGAGCGCGACGATCACTTCCCGCCGCTCGAAGAGCTGCTCGACGAACTGCACAAGGCCCGCGAACTGGGTGACAGGGTTTTGGCCGGGAGACAGCAATGCGCCTGAACGAATGGCAATTGGCATTTGAGGCGTTTCTGCTGGAGGAGTCGACGGCAGCGCCGCCGGCCTTGAGCACCAGCCTGATCGGTGGCCCGACGCTGGATGTCGACACGGGGCTGGCGATCTATCACAACGCCTACAAGGCGCGTTTGCTCGAGGTGCTGCGTAACGACTTCCCGGTGATCTATCACTGGCTGGGGGATGAAGCGTTCGACGCACTTGCGGGTGCGTACCTCCGTCAGCATCCGTCGACGCATTACAGCCTGCGTTGGCTCGGCCAGGGTTTCGAGGCGTTTATCCGCGAGTATCTGGTGCCGGAGCAAAGTGCGCCGTTGAGTGAACTGGCGACGCTGGAGTGGGCGTTCACTCTGGCTTTTGATTCGCCGCCCGGTGTGCCGTTGACGATCGAGACGATGGCGGGGTTTTCCCCACAGGAATGGCCCGCTCTTCAGGTCAAACCGAGGCCCTCGCTGCAGTGGCTTGAGCAGCGTTTCAACAGTCTGGCCTTGTGGCGTTCAGTCAAGGATGCAACGGATTTCCCGGACAGCGAGGCACTTGAAGCCCCGCAGGTGTGCCTGATCTGGCGCAGTAATCTGCTGTGCAATTACCGCAGTCTGGAGTCGGCCGAGGCCAATGCCCTGAATGGCATGATCCATCAGGGCTGGAGTTTTGCCGAACTGTGCGCCGAGTTAGCAGTCATCTATGGTGAGGGCGCGCCACTTCGAGCCGTTACCTGGTTAAAGCAGTGGGTGCATGACGGCATGCTGGAGCGTCTGGAATGATAGTCTCGGCTAATTAAATCGATAGCCTGCTATTTTTCAAGGATGGTCTACCCTCAGATCTGACGTCTGAAACAAGGGGGATTTTCCATGCTCGCGCAACTTCCACCGGCCTTACAGAATCTGCAGCTTCCGCTTCGCTTGCGACTCTGGGATGGCCATGAGTTCAATCTGGGGCCGGCGCCCAGCGTCACCATCGTGGTCAAGGACCCGACGATGGTCTCCCAGTTCACGCATCCAAGTCTCGACGCGCTGGGGGCGGCGTTTGTCGAAGGCAAGCTTGAACTGGAGGGCTCGATCAGCGAGGTCATCCGGGTCTGCGACGAATTGAGCAGCGCCTTGCTCGATGAAGACGATGACGCCCAGCCAGTGCGTGCGGTGCACGACAAGGAAACCGACGCCAAAGCCATTTCCTATCACTACGACCTGTCCAACGCGTTCTACCAGCTGTGGCTGGACAGCGACATGGCGTATTCCTGCGCGTATTTCGAAACCGGCAGCGAAACACTGGAACAGGCACAACAAGCCAAATTCCGCCATCTGTGTCGCAAGCTGCGCCTGCAACCCGGCGATTATCTGTTGGATGTCGGCTGTGGCTGGGGTGGCCTGGCGCGTTATGCCGCGCGGGAGTTCGGTGCCAAGGTGTTCGGCATCACCCTGAGTAAAGAACAGCTGGAGTTGGCTCGCGAGCGGGTCAAGGCTGAAGGGCTGGAAGATCAGGTCGAACTGCAACTGCTCGACTACCGTGATCTGCCGCAGGACGGTCGTTTCGACAAGGTGGTCAGCGTCGGCATGTTCGAACACGTCGGCCACGCCAACCTCGCCGAATACTGCAAAGTCCTGTTCGGCGCGGTGAAGGAGGGTGGTCTGGTGATGAACCACGGCATCACCGCCAAACACACCGATGGCCGTCCGGTGGGACGCGGTGCAGGCGACTTCATCGAGAAATACGTGTTCCCCAACGGCGAGCTGCCACACCTGGCGATGATCTCGGCACAGATCAGCGAAGCAGGGCTGGAGATCGTCGATGTCGAAAGTCTGCGCCTGCATTACGCACGTACGCTCGACCACTGGAGCGAGCGCCTGGAGGACAACCTTGAAGCTGCCGGAAAACTGGTACCGGATCAGGCATTGCGCATCTGGCGGCTGTATCTGGCCGGGTGTGCCTACGCATTTGCGCGTGGCTGGATCAATCTGCACCAGATTCTGGCGGTGAAGGCGCATCCGGATGGCAGCCATGAACTGCCCTGGACTCGCGACGATATCTATCACCCTTGAGGCTTGAACTCTCTCTCGGTTGTGGGGGGAAACGTCTAGAGAATCGGTGAAATAAGCCGGGCGATCCGCATGCCGAGCTGTTGCAGGCGGTGGATCTCCCGGCTTTCTTCTTTGGCGACTTCGTAAGCCTGCTCGAAATCGTCGTTGAGCATGTGTTCCACGTTAGCGGCGAACTCGCAGTCGACCGTCAACAGCATCACTTCGAAATTCAGCCGGAACGAACGGTTGTCCAGATTGGCGCTGCCGATGGCGCTGATTTCGCTGTCGATCAACACCACTTTCTGATGCAGGAACCCGGGTTCGTAGCGGAACACCCGCACGCCAGCGCGCACCGCTTCGAACGCATAGAGACTGGACGCGGCGTAAACAATGCGGTGATCGGGGCGCGAGGGCAGCAGAAGGCGCACGTCGACGCCGCGCAGCACCGCCAGGCGCAACGCGGCGAATACCGCCTCATCAGGGATGAAGTAGGGGCTGGTGATCCACACCCGCTCCGTGGCGGCGTGAATCGCTTCGACGAAGAACAATGAACAGGTTTCGTAGGCATCGGCCGGGCCACTCGCCAGCAATTGGCAGAGCACGCCATCTTCCGGGTAGACATCCGGCAGGATCAGCGGCGGCAGCGCGCGCGCGGCCCAGAACCAGTCTTCGGCAAACGATTCCTGCATGCAGGCCACTACCGGGCCGCGCACTTGAACGTGGGTATCGCGCCATGGCGCCAGGGGAGGTTTTTCACCGAGGTATTCATCCCCCACGTTGTGCCCGCCGACAAAGCCGAGCACGCCATCGACCACGACAATTTTGCGGTGGTTGCGGAAATTCACCTGAAAGCGATTGAGCCAGCCGCTGCGCGTGGCGAAGGCTTTGACCTCGACACCGCCATCGCGCAGCGCCTGCACATAGCTGTGGGGCAGGGCGTGGCTGCCGATCCGGTCGTAGAGCAGATGAATCGCCACGCCTTCGGCGGCTTTCTTCAGCAGCAGGTCGCGCAGGCTTTGACCGAGACGGTCATCATGAATAATGAAGAACTGAATCAGCACAGCTTCGCGCGCCTGTTCGATGGCCTGGAAAATCGCCGAAAACGTTGCGTGGCCATTCACCAGCAGCCGCACTTCGTTGTTCGCCAGACACGGCATGCGTCCCAGCTTGGGCATGGCGCGGAGCGAGGCGTAGGCATTCGAGGCGCGGGCGGTGAGGGCTTCTTCTACCCACGGTCGCCAATTCAATTCGGAAATCGCCTGGCGCATCTGTTCGTTGGCCTGGCGCCGTGCCTTGATGTAGCCGTCGAACGTGCTGCGGCCGAAGACCAGGTAAGGGATGAGGGTCAGGTAGGGGATGAAAATAAGCGACAATGCCCAGGCGATCGAGCCTTGGGCGGTGCGTACGGTCAGCACCGCATGGATGGCGGCGATCAAGCCGAGGCTATGGATCAGGGCGATCAGATAACCGAAAATGTGCGGTCCAAAATAATCCATGGGGCAGCCTTGCTCCTGAAGATTCAATGTCTAACAGACCATGTTCCCGAGCGATTGTCGCTATTTAATTGGCCCATGAACCGAAGCCATTGGCCGACGTCTAACGGCCACTACTGATCAGGAGTTTTTTCGATGAACGTTCGTCTGCTGGGTTTGGCGCTGGGCCTGGGTTTGGCAATGCCGGTGATTGCACAGGCGCAAATGCTGCAGCCGGGTTTGTGGGAAATGACATCAAGCAACGTCAAGGTCGATGACCAGCCGATGGATGTGCAATCGATCCTGGGCCAGTTGCAAGGCCAGATGACCCCGCAACAGCGCGCGGCACTGGAGAAGAACGGGATCAATATCGGCGGCCAGGGCATCCGCGCCTGCCTGACGCCGCAGCAGGTTGCGACCAACGATATCCCGCTGGCCGATCCACAATCGGGTTGCAAACAGCAGATCACCGAGCGCACCGGCAACCAGTGGAAATTCCGCTTCAGTTGCCCGAAAGCGCAAGGCACCGGTGTGGCCACGTTCAAGAGTGATCGTGAGTTCACCACTGTCGCCAACGGCACGTTCAATGCCATCGGGATCAACCAGAAGGGCAGCCTGGAAACCCGCGCGGTGTGGCTGGGTCAGGATTGCGGCGCTGTGAAGCCAAGAGCTTAAAAGCTTCGCGAGCAAGCCCGTTCCCACAGGGAAATGCATTCCAACTGTGGGAGCTTGCTCGCGAAAGCGTTTTGATGATCACCGCATAAACCGCAGCGGCAGCCCCTGACACCCCTCATTCACCCGCCCGCCATCCCAGGCGATCTGCCCTGACACCAGTGTTGTATTCACCCGATATCGGAAAGTCCTGTTGGCAAATGGCGTCCATCCGCACTGCGACAGAATCGGTTGTCGAGACACCTCCAAAGCCGTTGGCTCCACCAACACCAGATCCGCCCAATACCCTTCCCGCAAATAACCTCGGTCCGGAATCGCGAACAGATCCGCCACGCGGTGGCTGGTTTTTGCCACCAGTGTGGTGATCGGCAGCACGCCGTCGGCCACCAGTTCCAGCAGCGCGGGCAACGCCTGTTGCACCAAGGGCAGACCGGAAGGCGCCTCGCCATACGGGCGCTGCTTTTCCGCCCAAGTATGCGGTGCGTGATCGCTGCCGATCACATCCAGTCGATGACTCAACAAGGCCTGACGGAGCGCATCTCGGTCGACCTGGGTCTTGATCGCCGGGTTGCATTTGATCAGGTTGCCGAGAGCCGGATAGTCGCGATCATCGAACAGCAGGTGATGCAGGCAGACTTCAGCCGTGATGTGTTTCTGTGCGAGTGGCTTGTCCTCGAACAACGCCAACTCGCGAGCGGTGGTCAGGTGCAAGACATGCAGGCGGGTGCCGTGCCGTCTGGCCAGTTCCACTGCCAGCGAAGAGGAGCGGTAGCAAGCCTCGGCATCGCGGATCAGTGCGTGGATATTCGCCGGCAAGTGTTCGCCCAGGCGCTCGCGCAGTCGGGCTGCGTTGGCTTCGATGCTCGGCGTGTGTTCGCAATGGGCCAGTAGAATCGTCGGCACGTCGGCGAACAGGCGCTCGAGAATCTTCGGGTCGTCCACCAGCATGTTGCCGGTGGACGCACCCATGAACACTTTGACCCCGGCCACTTCGCAGGGGTTAAGTGCGGCGACGATGTCGAGGTTGTCCTGACTCACACCGAAGTGGAAGCCATAGTTGGCCACGGAGTTGATCGCCGCGCGGCGCTTTTTATCAGCCAGCGCTTCGAGGGTTAAGGTGGCCGGTTGGGTGTTGGGCATGTCCATGAAACTGGTGATGCCGCCCGCCACCGCCGCGCGTGATTCGGTGTGGATACAGCCCTTGGCCGGCGCGCCCGGTTCGCGAAAATGCACTTGGTCATCGATCATGCCCGGCAACAGCCATTGGCCGCGAGCGTCGATTTCCACGCTCGCATTTTCGCCGTCGATGCTGCGCGCGATCTTGACGATGCGGCCATGGCTGACCAACAGATCGCCGTCGAACTCGCGTCCTTCGTTGACCAGTCTGGCGTTGCGAATCAGCACGCTGCTCATGGTTCAGAACTCGTTCTGCAAGGCTTTGTAGCCGCGCACCAGATCGACGTTGGTCAGTGCCACGTCTTCGGAAAACTCCGAGGCGCTGACACTCACCGGCGGGAATTGCGCGAGGTCGGTGTTGGGGCCTATGCGGGTGGTGGAGGGCACGTAGAACGCGTTCGGCAAATCACGACCATCGACCACCGAGTTGTGCCGCACCACGCAGCCGTCACCGACCACGCAATTGAACAGCACACTGTTGAAACCGATGAACACCCGGTCGCCGACCACGCAGGGGCCATGCACGATCGAGCGATGAGCGATCGAAGTGAATTCGCCGATGGTCACGGCGGCGCCAGATTTGGAGTGGATCACCACGCCGTCCTGGATGTTCGAATTGGCGCCGATGGTGATCGGCTCCATCGCGCCCGAGGCGTCCACCTCATCCGCGCGAATCACGGCGTAGGGACCGACGAATACGTTCTCGCCGATGACCACCTTGCCGCAAATGATCGCGGTTTTGTCGACATAGGCCGACTCGGCAATCTGCGGCAGATCACCTGAAGGATTCTTGCGGATCATGGTTGGCTCAGCGCGTTGTAAAGGGTGTTGAGGTTGTATTCGAACAGCCCGGCAAAGGTGCTGGCCGGGCCACTGGCGGCGAGGGCATCGGAGTACAAGGTACCGCCGATGTGCGCGCCGCTTTCCTCGGCGATCTGCTTGAGCAGGCGCGCGTCCTTGATGTTTTCCATGAACACCGCTTTGACCTTGGCCTGACGGATCTGGGTGATCAGTGCGGCGACTTCGGCGGCCGACGGTTCGCGCTCGGTGGACAGACCTTGGGGCGCCATGAAGTCGATGCCGTAGGCCTGACCGAGATAACCGAAGGCATCGTGGCTGGTGACGATCTTGCGATTGCCCGGTGGCAATGAACCGAGCTTGGCCTTGGCGTCGGCTAGCAGAGCGTAGATCTGTTTCAGGTAGGTCTGGCTGTTGCGTTGGTAGTCGGCCTTGTTCGCCGGATCGGCCGCGATCAGCGCCTTGGTGATGTTGGCGATGTACAACTCGGTGTTGGCCAGGTTGTGCCAGGCGTGCGGGTCGGGAATGGTTTCACCGTCTTCATCGAGCGAGCGCGGAATCACACCGTGGCTGGCACTGATGAGTGGGGCTTTGGTGCCGGTGCTGGTTACCAGGCGATCGAGCCATGGTTCGAAACCGAGACCGTTCTTGATGATCAGTTTGGCCTTGAGCAGGGCTTTGGCGTCGTCCGGTGTCGGCTCATAGGTGTGCGCGTCGGCGTCCGGGCCGACCATGTTGGTGATCTGGATATGCTCGCCGCCGACCTGGTGCACCATGTCGGCAAGGATGCTGAAGCTGGTGACCACCGGTAATTTCTCCGCCGCCGACAACGACATCGACAGCAGTAAGCTGAACAGCACGAGTAGAACGCGCATCGGAAAACACCTCATTGGGATGTGAGCGAAGGTGGGCGGCGCAGCAGACCGTGGACCGGCCCGAACACCACGGACAGCAGATAGGCGAAACCTGCGACCAGCACGATGGCCGGGCCGCTGGGCAGCGAGTAGTCGAACGACAGCAGCAATCCGAGCCAAACCGACAGGCAACCGATGAGCGCCGCAATGGCGATCAGCATCGGCAGGCGTCTGCTCCAGAAACGCGAAGCGGCGGCTGGCAACATCATCAGACCGACCACCATCAGTGCGCCGATGGCCTGGAAGCCGATCACCAGATTGAGCACCACGAGGGTCAGGAATACACCGTGGGCGAGGGGGCCGAGACGGCTGACGGTTTGCAGGAATAAAGGGTCGAGGGTGTCGAGCAGCAGCGGTTTGTAGATCGCCGCCATGGCGATCAGGCTGACAGCCGAGACCCATAACATGCCTTGAAGAGTCGGGCCGTCGACCGCCAGTGCCGAGCCGAACAACAAGTGCAGCAGGTCGAGGCGTTTGCCGGCGATGCCGAGAATCAACACTCCGCTGGCGAGTGAGATCGGGTAGATCGCGGCGAGGCTGGCGTCTTCGCGCAGACCGGTGCGACGGGTAATCCAGGCGGCCAGTCCGGCCATGCTCAGGCCGGCACCCAGACCACCGACGGTCAGTGCGGGCAGACTCAGACCGGCGAACCAGAACCCCAACGCTGCGCCGGGAAGAATGCCGTGGGCGACGGCGTCGCCGATCAGGCTCATGCGCCGCAGGATCAGGAACACGCCGAGTGGCGCTGTGCTGCAAGCCAACACCAGTCCCCCGAGCAGCGCTCGGCGCATGAATACGAACTCGCTGAACGGTTGCCAGAGGTGGGCGATGGTGAGCATCAGGCCACCTGCGTGTTGGGTGTTTGCTGGATCAGTTCGACGCTGGCGCCGAGCGCGCATTCACGGTTTTTGATCAACAGCGTTTGCGGAATGTGTTGGCGGACGGCGGCGAGGTCGTGGCAGACCAGCAGCAACGTTCGACCTTCGGCGTGCCAGGAGTGGATGTGTTGCCACAACAGTTGTTGACCCAGCTCATCGAGCGCGGCGTGGGGTTCGTCGAGTAACAGCAGCGGCGCGTCGGTCAGGCTCAATCGGGCGAGCAGGGCGCGTTGTAACTCACCGCCTGAAAGGGCCATGAGAGGGCGCTTTTCCAGGCCGCTGAGGTGCCATTGCTCAAGGGCGTTGGTAAGGCGTTGCGTGCGCAATTGCGTTGAGAGCCGGCGGCCCCAGAACCCGGCGGCGACCAGTTCTTCGAGGCTGATGGGGAACTGTCGATCGAGGTGCTGTTGTTGTGGGAGGAAGGTGAGTCCGCTTTGCCGCGGAACACTCAGCAGGGCTTTGCCAGACAACGGTTTTTGCAGCCCGGCGATGACTTTCAGCAGGCTGCTTTTGCCGCAGCCATTGGCGCCGATGATGGCGGTCAGGCTGCCGCTGTCCAGCTCAAGGTTCAGCGGTGACGTCAGCGGATGGTTGGGCGCGCCCCAGCTCAGGGCTTGGCAACGAATCATGCGGACTCCCGGGCCCAATGACTTTCGGCCACCGCGTCATGGGCATGCAGGCTTTCAGCGTGAATCACCCGTAGATGGAAACCGCTGACGCCTGGAGAGCGACGCAGGGCCAGATTGAGTCGCCGCGCGGCGTCTTCGCAGAACATCAGGTTCTGCCCATTGGCCAGCGCGAAGGCTTGCTCGTCGGCACGTTTCACCGCGGTTTGTACGGCCGTTCCTAGCGCGGCTTCGGCGTCGTTGATGATGACGCTCAGGGGCAGTTCATCAATGAACTCGTCCAGGTGCATGTGCAATTGCGCGGTACTGCGTTGGCTGTGCGGAGTGGCAACGATGCCGTGGCTTGATCCAAGCCAGGCCAGGACGTCGGCGTGCTGCAGTGGCTTGTTGGCAAAATCATCGATGAATTGCTGCTGGATCAGCTGCCGCGCTAACGCTGCCGAGCATGGGCAAGTTGAGGAATAGGGCACATCGATTTGCAGTTCCACGTGGAACACTTTGTTTTTCAAACTGGCAGAAATGCTCACTGGATAGCTTTTCCACCCGGCCAGCGGACTGACCAACGCCGGTCTTTTCAGCAGCACTTGGCTATGGATATTCAGATAGGCGTTGCTGGATAAACCGTCGTGACTATCCAGAAAATCATCCAGCACCTGACGCAAAAGCCGTGGAGAAAGATTCTGCTGCTCAAGTGTTGCCAAGGCCAGATACAAGCGTGACATGTGAATACCGCGTGCCTCGCCATCATCGAGACTTACGCCCGCATCGGCTTTCGCGCTCAGGCGTTGGCCCTCCAATAAAACGGGCAAGGCAATGCCGCGCATTCCCACCCACTCAAGCGGTAGTGCTTGGCGAGCGGCTTGAGTGGCGATATCCGGAAGTGTCAGCGAATTCATGTTCGGGACCATCGTGTTGATTGAATTGAATGTTACATTATAACAATTCAAATCACGATGCCTTTTTCATGAACGGGTTTTCATATGCACAGACGCCACCTGCTCAATTTGTTCCTGGCCAGCGCAGCCTTCGCTTTGCCGTTCAGTGTTTCGGCTACCCAAGTACGTAATGCGCGACTCTGGCGCTCGGATGAAAAGCTACGACTGGTGTTCGATTTAAGCGGTCCGGTGCGCTACAAAACCTTCACGCTCAGTGCGCCAGAGCGCTTGATCATTGATCTGTCCGGGGCGAGTTTGAGCGGTGATTTCAGTCAATTGGCGCTGGCGGATACGGCAATTCGCTCCATCCGCTCCGGGCACTTCGGTCAGGGTGATACCCGCATCGTTCTCGATCTGAATAATCCAGTGCTATTGAACAGCTTTCTTTTGGCGCCCCAGGATGGTCAAGGACACCGCTTGGTGCTCGATCTGGTGAACGCTAAACAGGCATCAACCATGGCAATGGTTCCACGTGAAACACCCGCGAACAGGACTCATCCTAAACGCGACATCATCGTCGTGGTCGATCCGGGACACGGCGGAAAAGATCCTGGCGCGGTTGGTGCCAAGGGTGAGCGGGAAAAAGATGTGGTGCTTTCCATCGCGCAATTACTCGCCAAACGACTGAAAAGCGAGAAGGGTTTCGACGTAAAGTTGGTGCGCAATGACGACTTTTTCGTACCACTTCGCAAGCGTGTGGACATCGCCCGTCAGCACAAGGCCGACATGTTTATCTCCGTGCATGCCGACGCAGCACCGCGTCTGACAGCGTCGGGCGCTTCGGTGTATTGCCTGTCCGAAGGTGGTGCGACGTCAGCGACGGCGCGTTTCATGGCGCAGCGCGAGAACGGTGCGGATCTGCTCGGCGCGACCAGTCTGCTCAACCTCAAGGACAAGGATCCGATGCTCGCTGGCGTGATCCTCGACATGTCGATGAACGCCACGATCGCCGCCAGCCTGCAACTCGGCAGCACCGTACTGGGCAGTCTGCAAGGCATTACCACGCTGCATCAGAAACGCGTGGAACAGGCAGGATTTGCGGTGTTGAAATCACCGGATGTGCCGTCGATTCTGGTGGAAACCGGCTTCATTTCCAACGCGCGTGACAGCCAGCGTCTGGTGACTACCCGACACCAGCAGGCTATCGCTGACGGTTTGTTCGAAGGATTGCAGCGTTATTTTCAGAAGAATCCGCCAATCGACAGCTACATCGCCTGGCAGCAGGAGCAGCAAAAAGCGCAGGTTTAGCAGCCGGTGATCCGGCTGCAGGTGAATTTCGCACTGCTGCCTCCCGAGCTGGAAAAGCGATTGATCGTCGTCCAGCCGACTCGACGGGTGTAGCCAACCCAGGCTTCCCCGTCAGAGGCGATACCAGTGAAAAACGTCAGTTGGCCGAAACGACTATTGGTCTGAGCCCAGTAGCGGTTGCCGTCCTTTTCAAAGCCTCGCAGGTAAATCGTGCTGCCCACCGTGTTCACGCTGTAAGCATTGCCTTGTGCATCGATGCAGGCCAGCAGGTTGGCGCTGCGTGTGCAGTTGGCGAGTGCTGGCTGTCCCCAGGCGTTGGCACCCGACAGCAACGCAAGGCTCAACAGCGAGCATTTCAGGGCATTTTTCATCATGGTTTCCGATGCGCAGATTGCATGCAGCTTCCTGCTCTTTATCGGTTTGGGCAAGGGCAAGGCTGGCTTATTCATATTGTTATACTATAACATCAATTTTGAATTGAGCCTGAGCTCGCCGATTTAAAGCGTCTGCTTCTGCCACAACGCTGTTTTGAAGCCTGAGAACGCGCTGCGTTACGCCAATACCCGGCTTAAACGCCCATCGGCCACCATCTGATGAGGATTATCCAATGTCATCGCTACTTCCCGTGACCGTCCTTTCGGGCTTTCTAGGCGCCGGAAAAAGTACACTTTTGAATTACGTACTACGTAATAGAGAAGGTTTGCGCGTTGCTGTCATCGTTAACGATATGAGCGAGATCAATATTGATGGCAGCGAAGTTCAGCGCGATGTCAGCCTGAACCGTGCCGAAGAAAAACTGGTGGAGATGAGCAATGGTTGTATCTGCTGTACGTTACGCGAGGACCTGCTTGAAGAAGTCAGCAAGCTCGCCCGCGAGGGGCGTTTCGATTATCTGCTCATCGAGTCCACCGGTATTTCCGAACCGCTGCCGGTCGCCGAAACGTTTACCTTCCGTGATGAGCAGGGCCAGAGCCTTGCCGACGTTGCGCGACTCGACACCATGGTGACAGTAGTCGACGGCATGAACTTTCTCCTCGATTACCAGGCCGCCGAGAGCCTCGCTTCCCGTGGCGAAACATTGGGGGAGGAAGACGAACGCTCGATCACCGACCTGTTGATCGAGCAAATCGAGTTCGCCGACGTCCTGCTGATCAGCAAAATCGACCTCATCAGCCGCCAGGAGCGTGACGAGCTGACAGCCATCCTCAAACGCCTCAACGCCCAGGCAGAAATCATCCCGATGGTGATGGGCGAAGTGCCGCTGGAGAAGATCCTCAACACGGGCCGTTTTGATTTCGACAAAGCCGCCCAGGCCCCTGGCTGGCTGCAGGAGTTGCGCGGCGAGCATGTGCCGGAAACCGCGGAATACGGCATTGCTTCCACGGCTTACCGCGCACGCCGCCCGTTCCATCCGCAGCGCTTCTACAATTTCATCGACCGTCCGTGGACTAACGGCAAATTGCTACGCTCCAAAGGCTTCTTCTGGCTCGCCAGCAAGGCCAACGACGCGGGCAACTGGTCGCAGGCTGGCGGCTTGATGCGCCACGGTTTTGCTGGGCGCTGGTGGCGTTTCGTACCGAAAAACCAATGGCCGCAGGATCAGGAAAGTACTGCGGCAATCATGAAAAACTGGATACCGAGCGTTGGAGATTGCCGTCAGGAGCTGGTATTCATTGGGCAGAACATCGATTTCCTGCAGCTCACTGCCGAGCTCGACGCCTGCTTGCTGACGGATGCGGAAATGGCCGCTGGCGTCGAGGGCTGGCGCATGCTGCCGGATCCGTTCGGCCCCTGGCACGATGAGGTCGCCTGATGCTTGCGTTCAAACTGCAACAGAATCGAGCGCGCTACCAGCATCAGGGTGCGACACCGAAAACGCTGATACGCATCCTCGAAGACGACGTCAATCTCGCGGTGTGGCAGCGCCAACTGCCACTGCACATCGCCGATTTCGCAGCGTTGCTGCTGTCGCTCAACGAGCCCTTGGCGGAGTCGCTCTGCCTGGAATTACCGGACGAAGACGCCGACCCCGATCTCAGCGGACTGGCTGCCGGATTTCGTGATCTGGAGGGTTATGAGGGGTTTATCGCCGACCTGAAATGGCTGGTCAGTGCCTTCGCTTGCCTGCTGGGCGCGCGTCGCGTCGGCCTGCGCTTGCGGGTGCTGGACAAGGCCATGTGTCCGCGATTCCATGTCGATCACGTGCCGGTGCGCTTGATCAGCACGTATGGCGGTATCGGCAGTCAGTGGCTCAAGGAAGGGGTAATGGACCGCGAGCAGTTGGGCCAGGCGAACGCCGAGCCACAGGACGTGGCGCACATCCAGCAATTGCAGAGCGGTGACGTGGCGCTATTGAAAGGCGAGAAGTGGCAGGGCAACGAAGGCTTCGGCCTGATTCATCGCTCCCCGCAACCGGCAGCGGGCGAACGAAGGCTGCTGCTGACCCTCGACTGGCTCGGCTGACAACTCAAGGCTTGAGCCATTTACCCTGGCTCTGGCCTTCGCAGTATGGCTGCAAATACGCCGCGTCGGAGGCGACACCGTAATAGTGGATATCCTGGCGATAAGGCATATTGGCGACTTGCGCGTTGCTGCATACGCCGAATGCGCCGCTCGGGCATTGATCGACGTACTGCACGTCGACTTTCTGCCCGGCCAGAGTCGGTTGGCAGAAACCATCGCTAAATAGTTTTTCGGGAATATTGCGGTTCTGCTGGCAGACCTTGACGTCGAGCCGTTCGCCCTGGCTGTGTACCACGCAGGCTTGAGCCAAGGCTTCGCTCGACACCAGCATCAACAGCAACGACCATCCCATCCAACGCATATCCAATCCCCTCAGAAAACTCCCCGCCATGTTGCAGAACATTCCCACTCATGTCATCGCCGGCCCTTTGGGTGCAGGCAAGACCAGCCTGATTCGCCAACTCATGGCGCAACGCCCGGAAGGCGAGCGCTGGGCGGTATTGATCAACGAGTTCGGCCAGATCGGTCTCGACGCCGCGCTGCTGACCCGCGACGGCGATGGTATCGCACTGGGTGAGGTCGCCGGAGGCTGTTTGTGTTGCGTCAATGGCGCGCCGTTTCAAGTCGGCCTCGGCCGTTTACTGCGCAAGGCGAGGCCGGACCGGCTGTTCATCGAGCCCTCCGGGTTGGGCCATCCGGCGCAATTGCTCAAGCAGTTGAGCGAGGCGCCGTGGCTGGGTGTACTGGCGGTACAGCCCTGTGTGTTGGTGCTGGACGCACAGGCGCTTGCCGCCGGGAAAGCCTTGCCGAGCGCTCAGCAAGAGGCACTGGCCAGCGCCGGTCTGCTGTTGCTGAACAAGGCCGAGAGTCTGGATGAGGCAGTACGGCAGGCAATCGCCGAGCGCCTGCCACCGGTCAGGCTGATCTGGACGCAACAGGCGCAACTGCCTTTGCACGAGTTGCCGGGTGGGACCGCGCAAGCGGTCGTGGGTGTGGATAACCTCGCTGTGCCCGAGGGATTGGGGCCGATTCCGGTGCTCTGGAGCGACCCGGCAGTGCCGATTTGCCTGAGTCAGGCGCAGGAGGGCGGTTGGAGCATCGGCTGGCGTTGGCACCCGGGGCAGACGTTCGATACGCAACGCCTGAGCGATTGGCTGAAGGCCCTGAATTGGCGGCGGGCCAAGCTGGTTATCCACAGCGCCGGGGGCTGGGTTTCGGCCAATGCCCTGGATAACGCTGAGCTCAATTGGCAGCTCAGCGAATGGCGACGGGATTCACGTATCGAGCTGATTTTCGCCGATCCGCAGCATGTCGATGCTTTGCAGGCAGGCCTGGCGCAATGCCGGGTTCAGGCGGATTAGCTTACGGCTTCCACTTGTTGTGTTCCTGGCGCCACTGGCTCAGTTCGATCACTTCGGCTCGCGGGCGGGTGACTTCGACCACCGGCGGCGTGTCGTCGAACGGTGCCGGGTAGGGCGCCAGTTCGATCTGTGCACTGTGCGCGCCAAACTGGGTGATGGTGCCGTTGTGGCGGGTTTCGCCGGTCACGGTGAACTCGAAGGTGTAGATCCGGGCCAGGCGCCGCCGACCGTTGGCATCCTTGATCAAACCGATTTTCTTCAACGCGACGTTACCGTCCAGCAGCTCGACGCCGACGTTGATGCAGTGCTGCTTGACCCGCGCCAGCGCCCGCTCGCGCAAGCCGTGGTTGTGCCACAGCCATGCGCCAGCAGCGGCGAACAGCATCAACACGAAGATGTTTTCAAGGGTCAGCATCAACAGGAAACTCCAAAAGATAAGCCCAGCTTAACTGCGTCGCCGGTCTGTCGTACAGGCTGTGTTTCGTCGCATACTGCGCGGCTTGAATTTCAATCGTTTTACGGAATAACCCGAATGAAACGTACGCCTCATCTGCTCGCCATCCAGTCCCATGTGGTCTTCGGCCACGCCGGCAACAGCGCTGCGGTTTTTCCGATGCAGCGGGTCGGGGTGAATGTCTGGCCGCTCAACACCGTGCAGTTTTCCAACCACACCCAGTACGGCCAATGGGCCGGTGAAGTGCTGGCGCCGCACCAGATTCCCGAACTGGTCGAAGGCATCGACGCTATCGGCGAGCTGGGCAACTGCGATGCGGTGCTCTCCGGCTATCTGGGCAGCGCGGCGCAGGGCCGGGCGATTCTCAGTGGCGTCGAGCGCATCAAGTCGGTCAATCCGAAGGCGTTGTACCTGTGCGACCCGGTGATGGGCCATCCGCAGAAAGGCTGCAGTGTGCCGGCCGAAGTCAGCGACTTCCTGCTGGAGGAAGCAGCGGCGGTGGCGGACATCATGTGCCCGAACCAACTGGAGCTGGACAGCTTTTCCGGGCGCAAGCCGCAGTCGCTGTTCGACTGTCTGGCGATGGCCCGGGCGTTGCTGGCGCGCGGGCCGAAAGCGGTGCTGGTCAAGCATCTGGATTATCCGGGCAAGCCGGAGGATGGTTTCGAGATGTTGTTGGTGACCGCTGAAGAAAGCTGGCACCTGCGCCGCCCGCTGCTGGCGTTTCCGCGTCAGCCGGTGGGCGTGGGTGATCTGACGTCCGGGCTGTTCCTGGCGCGGGTGCTGCTGGGCGACAGTCTGGTGGCGGCGTTTGAATTTACCGCCGCGGCGGTGCATGAAGTGCTGCTGGAGACCCAGGCGTGTGCCAGTTATGAGCTGCAACTGGTGCGGGCGCAGGACCGGATTGCGCATCCGCGGGTGAAATTCGAGGCGACGGCGATCAGTCTGTAATCGCGTTATCGTTCAATAGATCGCAGCCTGCGGCAGCTCCTGCATGGGAATGCAAAACCCTGTAGGAGCTGCCGCAGGCTGCGATCTTTTGCTTTAAGCGTCGCCCTTGATCTCCTGATAACGCTTCTCCAGCTCCTGGCGAATCTGCCGGCGCTGCTGGGCCTGCATGTAGCGGCGTTTGTCTTCGCTGTTCTGCGGTTGCAGCGGCGGCACCGCAGCCGGTTTGCGCTGGTCATCCACTGCGACCATGGTGAAGAAGCAGCTGTTGGTGTGGCGCACCGAGCGCTCGCGGATGTTCTCGGTCACCACTTTGATGCCGACTTCCATCGAGGTGTTGCCGGTGTAGTTGACCGACGCGAGGAAGGTCACCAGTTCACCGACATGGATCGGTTCGCGGAAAATCACCTGATCCACCGACAGCGTCACCACGTAGCGGCCGG
>Ga0308163_10001538_pt1 | contig 24530 bp, 18 predicted proteins | sample PhyTR1_FD_201037 | JGI IMG/M metagenome (GOLD analysis project Ga0308163, IMG submission 201037) | Phyllosphere microbial communities from UC Gill Tract Community Farm, Albany, California, United States - DLSLT.R1 | ecosystem: Host-associated > Plants > Phyllosphere > Unclassified | place: USA... | reverse complement strand
CAGTGTGCGCTCGATCCGCCACTATGACGAACACGGACTGCTTAAGTCGCTGCGCGCCAACAATGGATACCGGGTTTTTCCACCGGCGGCGGTCACGCAGGTCAAGCAGATTCAACGCATGATCGCGAGCGGATTCAGCCTTGCGGAGATTTGTTCGTTTCCCGATTGCATGCTGATGATCGAGGGCGCTGCGGCGTGCAGCGAGACCACCGACGCCCAGCGCAAGCGGCTGGCGTCGATCGAAGGCCAGATCGCGGAGCTGGAGCGGCGTCGTGCGCGTTTGCTGAAAACTTTAGTGGATGGCACCATCCCGCCGCTAGATTAGGCCAGGCATCACGTGGGGCGGTTAGCGTAGCGTAATCGGCCAATGCGGGCGTCGTCGGCGGCGCATGGATGGCCGATTACGGCGTTCCGCCTAATCCGCCCTACGTATCTCCCACAGAACTTTACGACAGATTCGGCGCCAGCCAGCGTTCCAGCTCGGCCTTGTCGACGTTGCGGCGCGCTGCCATGTCGGCCAGCTGGTCCTCGCCGATTTTGCCGACCACGAAGTACTTCGATTCGGGGTGCGCGAAGTAGAACCCCGACACTGCCGCTCCCGGATACATGGCGAACGATTCGGTCAGCTCCATGCCGATCTCCTCGGCCTGCATGGTCTTGAACATGTCGCGCTTGACCGTGTGCTCCGGGCAGGCCGGGTAACCAGGCGCCGGACGGATGCCGGCGTACTTTTCGGCGATCATGTCGTCGTTGGTCAGCGTTTCGGCGGCCGCGTAGCCCCACAGGTCCTTGCGCACGCGCTCGTGCAGGTATTCGGCGAAGGCTTCGGCCAGACGGTCGGCCAGCGATTTGAGCATGATCGACGAGTAGTCGTCGTGCGCGTCCTCGAAGCGCTTTTCGTACTTCTCGATCCCCAGGCCGGCGGTGACGGCAAACATGCCGATGTAATCCTTCACACCGGATTCCTTCGAGGCGATGAAATCGGACAGGCACTGGTTGGGCCGCTGCACGCCGTCGACCACCGGCTTGACGCCCTGCTGGCGCAGGCCGTAGTAGGTGAAATCGACCTTGGTGCGCGTGTCGTCGGTGTAGATCTCGATATCGTCGTCATTGACGGTGTTTGCCGGCAGCAGCGAGATGACGCCGTTGGCGCTCAGCCAGCGGCCGTCGATGACTTTCTTCAGCAACGCCTGGCCTTCCTCGAACACCTTGGTGGCCGCTTCGCCCACCACTTCATCGGTCAGGATGGCGGGGAAGGGGCCGGCCAGGTCCCAGGTCTGGAAGAACGGACCCCAGTCGATGTAGCGCGCGATGGTGGCCAGGTCGACGTTCTTGAATTCGCGGCGGCCGATGAACTTCGGCTTGACCGGCGCGGCGGCGCCGTCGAAGGCGAGCTTCATCTTGTTGGCGCGGGCGTCCTTGAGCGACAGCATCGGCAGCGCCTTTTTATTGGCGTGCTGCTCGCGGATGCGCACGTAGTCCTGCGCGATGTCGTCGATGTATTGCTGGCGGCTTTCGGGCGTCAGCAGCGACTGCGCCACCGACACCGACCGCGAGGCGTCCGGCACGTACACCACCGGGCCCTCGTAGTTGTGGGCGATCTTGACGGCGGTGTGGGCGCGGCTGGTGGTGGCGCCGCCGATCAGCAGCGGGATCTTGAGCATGCGGAAATGCTCGTCGCGCTGCATCTCCTTGGCGACGTAGGCCATCTCCTCGAGCGACGGCGTGATCAGGCCGGACAGGCCGATGATGTCGGCGTTTTCCAGCTTGGCGCGCGCCAGGATCTCGGAGCAGGGCACCATCACGCCCATGTTCACCACTTCGAAGTTATTACATTGCAGGACCACCGATACGATGTTTTTGCCGATGTCGTGGACGTCGCCCTTGACGGTGGCAATGACGATCTTGCCCTTCGGTTTTGCGACGATGCCGGTGCGCTTTTCCTCGGCCAGCTTTTCCTCTTCGATGTACGGAATCAGGTGGGCCACGGCCTGCTTCATCACGCGCGCCGATTTGACCACCTGCGGCAGGAACATCTTGCCTTGTCCGAACAGGTCGCCGACGATGTTCATGCCGTCCATCAGAGGACCTTCGATCACATGGATCGGACGGCCGTTGGCGGCCAGTACCTGCTGGCGCATTTCCTCGGTGTCGTCGGTGATGAACTGGGTGATGCCGTGCACCAGCGCGTGCGCCAGGCGCTTTTCGACCGGGGCGTTGCGCCATTCCAGATTCTGCGCGTCCTGCTTGCCGGCGCCGGCCTTCAAGGTGCCGGCGATGTCGATCATGCGTTCGGTGGCGTCGTCGCGGCGGTTCAGCACCACGTCCTCGACGCGCTCGCGCAGTTCGGCCGGCAGGTCGTCGTAGACGCCGACCATTCCGGCGTTGACGATACCCATCGTCATGCCGGCCTTGATGGCGTGGTACAGGAACACCGTGTGGATCGCCTCGCGCGCCGGGTCGTTGCCGCGGAACGAGAACGAGACGTTGGAGACGCCGCCCGAGATCTTCGCGTGCGGCAGGTTCTGTTTGATCCAGCGGGTGGCGTTGATGAAGTCCACCGCGTAGTTGTTGTGCTCTTCGATGCCGGTGGCGATGGCGAAGATGTTCGGGTCGAAGATGATGTCTTCCGGCGGGAAGCCGACGGTGTTCACCAGCAGCTTGTAGGCGCGCTCGCAGATTTCGGTCTTGCGCTCGAAGGTGTCGGCCTGGCCTTTTTCGTCAAAGGCCATGACGATGACGGCGGCGCCGTAGCTCAGGCACAGGCGCGCCTGGCGGATGAATTCCTCCTCGCCTTCCTTCATCGAAATCGAATTGACGATCGATTTGCCCTGTACGCATTTGAGGCCGGCCTCGATCACCGACCACTTCGACGAGTCGATCATGATCGGCACGCGCGAGATGTCCGGTTCCGAGGCGATCAGATTCAGGAAGCGCGTCATCGCGGCCTGCGAATCGAGCATCGCCTCGTCCATGTTGATGTCGATGACCTGGGCGCCGTTTTCCACCTGCTGGCGGGCCACCGACAGCGCCTCGTCGTACTGCTCGTTGAGGATCATGCGCGCGAACGCCTTCGAGCCGGTGACGTTGGTGCGCTCGCCTACGTTGACGAACAGCGAGCTGTCGTCGATGGTGAACGGTTCGAGGCCCGACAGGCGCTGCGCGACCGGCACGTCCGGCACCGCGCGCGGCGTGGTGGTCGCCAGCATGTCGCCGATGGCCTTGATGTGGTCCGGCGTGGTGCCGCAGCAGCCGCCGGCGATGTTGACGAAGCCGGCGTCGGCGAACTCGCGCAGCAGCGCCGAGGTGTCGGCCGGCAGCTCGTCGAAGCCGGTGTCGCTCATCGGGTTGGGCAGGCCGGCGTTCGGGTAGATGCAGACGAAGGTGTCGGCGATCTGCGACAGCTCCTGCGCGTAGGGGCGCATCAGCGCCGCGCCGAGCGCGCAATTGAGGCCGATCGTCAGCGGTTTGGCGTGGCGCACCGAGTTCCAGAACGCCGGCACGGTCTGGCCGGACAGGATGCGGCCCGACGCGTCGGTGACGGTGCCGGAGATCATCAACGGCAGGCGCGGCACACGAGGATTCTCGGCATAGAATTTGTCGATCGCGAACAGCGCGGCCTTGCAGTTCAGGGTGTCGAAGATGGTTTCGACCAGCAGCACATCGACGCCGCCTTCGACCAGCGCCGTGGTTTGCTGGTGGTAGGCGTCGACCAGCTGGTCGAAGGTGATGTTGCGCGCGGCCGGGTCGTTGACGTCCGGCGAGATCGACGCGGTTTTCGGCGTCGGCCCGAGCGCGCCGGCGACAAAGCGCGGCTTGTCGGCGCTGCTGTACTTGTCGCATGCGGCGCGCGCCAGTCTGGCTGCCTGCAGGTTCATCTCGTAGGCCAGGTGGGCCATGTGATAGTCGTCCTGCGCGATGGTGGTGGCGCCGAAGGTGTTGGTTTCGATCAGGTCCGCGCCGGCCGCCAGATAGCGCTCGTGGATCTCCTGGATCACGTGCGGCTGCGTCAATGTCAGCAGCTCGTTGTTACCCTTGACGAACAGCTCGCGCGCGCCGCTGTCGGCCGGGGCGGCGAAGTCGATGAAGCGCCCGGCCGGGCCGCCACGGTAGGCGGTCTCGTCGAGTTTGTACTGCTGGATGATCGTACCCATCGCGCCATCGAGGATCATGATGCGGCGCGCCAGGATTTCGCGCAGCTGGGCATCGGTCTTGGACATGACGGTATGGGACACGGTGTTATTCATTCATTACTTTCTTTGATCGGAGGGCGCGGCGGACGAGTGCGGTCGCCGGTCTAAAATTATACGGCATACCAGAATAAGCTTCAGGCCACCGCTGCGTCTCAGCAACAGAAATTCGGTTGACAAGGGCTCTCCATCACCGAATACCGTACACATCGGTTCACTTTTGAACTTTTGTCTCTGCCGGCGTAGGGAAACATTTATACTTCCCGTTCGCAAAATAAAGGAATTCTGATGTCCATCTCCCTCGCAATTCGCTGCATCGCCGCCGCCGGCGCGCTGACCTTCGCGCTGGGCGCCAACGCCGAGAGTTTCGCTTCGTCGGCCTCCAGCGCAGGCTCCGCATCGAGCGGCAGCGTCTCCGATTCGCTGTCCGGTTCCAGCGACAGCTCCAAGAGCGACCGCAAGGTGGCCGATGGCGACTACCGCATCATCCAGATCGCGCAGACGCCGGACCGCGCCGGCCGTACCCGCCTGACCCTGCAGGCCGACAATCCGGATGACCGCATCGTGCTGGACATGCCGCAGACGACTTTCCACGCGCAGCAGCTGGCGGCCGGCGATAAGATGTACGCGCAAAACCGCGTCTACGGCATCGAGTTCGGTCGCGGCGACACGCGCCAGCCGTTCTATCTGGTGCTGGCCGACGAGTGGTACAGCGAACTGGCTTCGCGTCCGGTTACGCTATAAAGCGTTTGTGAAGATTTTGCGCGCGCTGGCGCCGCTGCTGCTGGCGTGCGCCGGGTTGGTCATTCCAGGTGCGGCGCAGGCCGGCGGCGCCAACTCGTCGCGCTTTTGTGATCGCGCGCAGCCGCTGACGGCGGCCGAGCAGGATCGCCTGCTGCGCTTTGCCGGCGTGCTGCGCGACGAGCTGGCCGGCGGCGGCGACAGCATCGCCCTGGTCAGCCGCTCCGGCCTGGATTTGTCACGCTTCGGCATTCGCTACTCGCATGCGTCGCTGGCGTGGCGCTCGGAGGAGGGCGTGTGGTCGGCGCGCCAGTTGTATTACGCCTGCGACGAAAGCCGTCCGCGTATTTTCGATCAGGGCCTGGCCGGTTTCGCCATGGGCACCGACGACCCCAAAGTGGGCTATCTGAGCATCGTGCGGCTGCCGCCGGAAGCGGTGCTGGCCTTGCGTCCGGCCTTGCTGGACCGGCCGCGCGTGCAGAGCATGCTGGCCGCGCAATACAGCGCGAATGCTTACGCTTACAGCACGCGCTATCAGAACTGCAATCAATGGGTGATGGAGATGCTGGCCGCCGGCTGGGGCGATTTGCCCGATGGCGGCGATCTGCGCGAGCGCGCGCAGGACTGGCTGCGCGGGCAGGGATATGCGCCGCAGCCGGTCGATGTCGATTCACGGTTGTTGATGCTGGCGTCGTACTTCGTGCCGCTGGTGCATTTGAGCGACCATCCGCAGCAGGACGTGGCGGAGATGCGGCTGCACGTCAGCCTGCCGTCGACGGTCGAAACCTTTGTGCGGGCGCGTTTTCCCGCCAGCGAGCGTGTGGAGCTGTGCCACGATGACCGGCAGATCGTTGTGCGCCGTGGCTGGACGCCGATCGCCGATGGCTGCAAGCCGGAAGAGGGCGACCGGGTGGTGCGGCTGGATTAAGGCTGTGCTGCGCGCTGTGCGTGGGCGATGGCGTCGTCGAGCCGGTCGTTCCCCCAAAACATCGCGTCGCCCACCATGAAGGTCGGGGCGACGAAGATGTGCAGCGCCTTGGCTTGTTCGGTGCGCGCGCGCAGGCGGGCTTTGTTGTCGTCGGTTTGGGCGTCGCGCTGGATGGTGGCGGCGTCCTGGCCGAGGATGTGCAGCACGAAGGGGGAAATCTGAACCACGCGGGGCGGATTAGCGTAGCGTAATCGGCCATGCATGCGTGTTCGGCGGCTCAACGATGGCGGATTACGGCGTTCCGCCTAATCCGCCCTACGTATCTCCGCTGCGGCTCGGGGTTTCTACAGGACCGTTACCTGCCCGAAAGTAAGATTTTCCAACGGGAAGCCCTTGATGAACTCGGCTGCGGGCAGGCGCTTGCCGCCCGGTTTTTGCAGTTCCGTCAGGCGCAGCGCGCCGCTGCCGCAAGCCACAACGATGCCGTGTTGCGCGTCGGCCGCCAACACCTGGCCGGCCGGCGCTTTGCTGTCCGCTTCCACCACTTCGGCGCTCCACAGCTTGACGTTGACGCCATTGACCGTGGCGTGCGCCCCCGGGAAGGGGTTGAAGGCGCGGATCTTGCGGCCGATATCGACGGCGGACTGGCTGAAATCCAGCGCCGCTTCTTCCTTGCTGATCTTGGCGGCGTAGGTAACGCCTTGCTCCGGCTGCGTGACCGCTTCAAGCTGGTTGTGTTCCATCTTGCGCAGCGCCTCGACGATCATCTTGCCGCCCAGCGCGGCGAGCTTGTCGTGCACTATGCCGGTGGTGTCGCCCGGGCCGATGGCGACGCGCTCGATCAGCAGCATCGGGCCGGTGTCCAGGCCTTCCTCCATCTCCATGATGGTGATGCCGGTTTCATCGTCGCCGGCCTCGATGGCGCGGTGGATCGGCGCGGCGCCGCGCCAGCGCGGCAGCAGCGAGCCGTGGATGTTGAGGCAGGGTTTGATGTCGAGCGTGCTGCGCGGCAGGATCAGGCCGTAGGCGGCCACCACCATCACGTCATACGGTGTCGACAGCAGGCGCGCGTGGGCCGCCAGCGCCTGCTCGGCGCGTTGCGGGTCCTTGCTGTCGGTGCGCAGCGACAACGGCTGCAGCACCTCGATGCCGTGCGCGACCGCGTATTGCTTGACGGCCGACGGTTGCAGGTGCATGCCGCGACCGGCGGGGCGGTCGGGCTGGGTCAGGACCAGCGGGATTTCGAAGCCGGCCTCGTGCAGGGCTTGCAGTGCCACGGCGGCGAACTCCGGGGTGCCGGCGAAGATCACTTTCATGTTAGTCCTTGATGAGTGTTGACCTGAGCGGCTCGGCGAGACCGGCACTGCCATGTGGGGTCGGACCCTTTGGGTCCGACCCCTAAGCGGCGGCGCTAGCGTCGAGGCAAACGCTTGCGGGGTTGACTGTCAATAGCGGCGACCTTGGGCGCGCAGTTGCGCTTCGCGCTCGAGGCCGCGTTCTTCCTTGATCATTTTGGTCTTGATGCGGTTGCGCTTGAGCGGCGACAGGTATTCGACAAAGACCTTGCCCAGCAGATGGTCCATCTCGTGCTGGATGCACACGGCCAGCAGGCCATCGGCTTCCACTTCGAACGGCTGGCCCTTGACGTCGAGCGCGCGCACCTTGATCCTGGCGTGGCGTTCGACACCGTCGTACACGCCCGGCACCGACAGGCAGCCTTCGTCGTAGACCTGCTTCTCGTCGCTGGCCCAGATGATTTCGGGGTTGATGTAGGTGACCAATGCGTCCTTGGTCTCGGTGATGTCGATGACCAGCAATTGCTCGTGCACGTCCACCTGCGAGGCGGCCAGGCCGATGCCGGGCGCGTCGTACATGGTCTCGGCCATGTCGGCGACCAGTTTTTCCAGGCGCTCGTCGAAGACGGTGACTGGCTTGGCGACCTTGTGCAGGCGCGGATCGGGGTAACGCAGAATATTTAAGATGGCCATGTCTGTACTGTGTTGATAACTATGTGATTGCCTTGATAATGCACGGTCCTGGAAGACGGTTGCCGTACGATTTTCCCCACCAAAAATGCAACAGCCGCGCTGCTTGCCATAGCGCGGTTTTGCTTGCTAGTTCAGGGTTTTATGGGCAGAATTTGATTCAAATTAGCAACCTTATCCTTTGATAAGGGCACTGCTTGCTGTTGTGTGCCGGCGCTGGTTGCCAGCGCATCTACCGGACCTACTAATGAAAAATTTTAGCACAGTCGGCACCTGCTTAGTATGGACGGCGCTATTTTGCGGCGTGGTGGCGGCTCCGGCGACGTCGGCGGCGGCGCTCAATTGCGCGTTCCGGGCCGACGCGCCCGATCAGCACATGGTGGTCCGGGGCGATACGCTGTGGGATATCTCCGGCAAGTTTCTGCAACAGCCGTGGTGCTGGCCCACCGTATGGGGCATGAACCGCGACGACATCGCCAATCCGCACTGGATTTATCCGGGCCAGATCATCTGGTTCGACCGCGCGGCCGGGCGCCTGCGGCTGGGTAACCGGATCGGCGCCAACGGCGGCAACGATCCGGCCACCGAACGCCGCTCGCCCGGGCTGCGCGTCGAGGGACTGGGCAAGGACGCGGTGCCATCGATACCGGCCGGCGTCATCGAGCCCTTCCTGAGCCAGCCGCTGATCATAGAAAACGACGAACTCAAGGGCGCGCCGCGCATCATCGCCACGCAGGACGACCATGTGTTCATCGGCAAGGACGACAAGGCCTACGTTCGTGGCGAACTCAAGGGCAATACCTCGTTTCAGGTGTTCCGGCCGGGCAATCCGCTGCGGGACCCGGTCACCAGGGAGGTGATCGGCCATGAGGCCTTCTATTTAGGCACGCTCAAATTGCAGACCGCCGCCCAGCCCGGCAGCGGCAGCGATGTGCACACCTTTGTCGTCGCCAGCGCCAAGGAGGAAATGGGCAAGGGCGACCAGCTGCGCGCGATTCCGCCGATGCCGATGCAGAACTACGTGCCGCATCCGCCCGCGCAACAGGTGGCATCGCGCGTGATGGCGATCTACGGCGGCGTCACGCACGCCGGCCAGAACCAGGTGGTCAGTATTAATCGCGGAAAGCTTGATGGACTCGATGTCGGCGCCGTGCTGCAGCTGTACCATGCGGGAAGAACTGTGAGCGATTCCACCGCGCCGAAAAGCTGGCTGGGGATGCGCGAACAGCAGGTCAGGTTGCCGGACGAACAAGTGGGCAGCCTGTTTATCTTCCGCGTGTTCAAGCAGATTTCCTACGGCTTGATCATGCAGGTGACCGCCCCGGTGGAAGTGGGCGACGTCGCCAAGTCGCCGGAGTAACCCCCGCCGTGCAAGCCACGGAAACCCTGATCCCTCCCACGGCGCCCGCGCTGATCGCCTGGCTGCGCCTGGAGCGCACCGAAGGCGTCGGCCTGCTGAGCGCGCACCGGCTGCTCGACAAGTTCGGCTCGCCGCAAGCCATCTTCGAGGCCAGCCGCCAGCAACTGCTGGCGCTGGTCAAACCCGGGCAGGCCGACGCCTTGCTGCGGCCGCCGTCGATCGCCGAGAGGGACGCCTTGACGGCCCAGGCCGATGCGGTGCTGGCCTGGCGCGAGCTGCCCGGCAACCTGTTCCTGACCTTCCATCATGCCGGTTATCCGGCGAGCCTGCGCGAGATCGTCGCCGCGCCGCTGATGCTTTACGTCAAGGGCCGCGCCGAGCTGCTGACGCGCCCGGCGGTGGCGGTGGTCGGCTCGCGCAACGCCAGCGTGCAGGGCATGCTCAACGCCGAGCGCATGGCGCGCGCGCTGTCGGAGGCGGGCTTGACCATCGTCTCAGGCCTGGCGCTGGGCATCGACGCTGCCGCGCACGCTGGCGGCCTGTGCGGCGCGGGCGGCACCCTGGCCGTGATCGGCACCGGCGCCGACCGCATTTATCCCGCCAGCAATGGCCACCTCGCGCGCCGGATCGCCGAGGAGGGGTGTATCGTCAGCGAATACGCGCTTGGCACACCGCCTTTGCGTGACAACTTTCCGCGTCGTAATCGCGTCATCAGCGGGCTGGTACGTGGCGTGCTGGTGGTGGAGGCGGCCGCCAAGTCCGGCTCGCTGATCACGGCGCGGCTGGCGATCTCCCAGGGGCGCGACGTGTATGCGATGCCGGGTTCGGTGCACGCGGCGCTGGCCAAGGGCTGCCACCGCTTGATCCGCGAGGGCGCCAAGCTGGTCGAGACGGCCGCCGACGTGCTGGAAGATATGCAGATGGCGACCGACGGCATGGCCGGCGCCCGCGCCGCGATCGACGACAGCTTCGTCGACCGGGTGCTGGACGCCATCGGCGACCATCCGGCCCGCGCCGACAGCCTGGCCGCCACACTGGGCCAGTCCGCCGCCGAACTGCAGGGGCAGTTGCTGGCGCTGGAATTGGCGGGCCTGCTGGAGCGTTTGCCGGGCGGAATGTTTCAACGCTTGCGTTCGTAGGCGCATGGACAAATGGGCAAGCTGTGCGGTACTTGTGCCCGATCTGTTTTAACTGATAGAGTAGAGCCATGTTCGACATCCTTGTTTATCTCTACGAGACTTATTACCGTCCCGACGCTTGCCCCGAACCGGCTGCGTTGGCCAAGAAGCTGTCGGCTGTCGGTTTTGACGATGTCGAGATTTCCGAGGCATTGGTCTGGCTCAACGACCTGACCGCGATGGCCGGCGTCGAGCACGCGTTGACGGCATCCTCGACCGGCACCCGCTTCTACGTCGAGGAAGAGCAGGACGTGCTGGGCACCGCCGCGATCGGCTTCATCCAGTTCCTCGAATCGGCCAAGGTGTTGTCTCCGCTGCAACGTGAAATCGTTGTCGAGCGTGCACTGGCGCTGGAAGAGGCGCCGGTCACCTTGGGCAAGCTCAAAGTCATCGTGCTGATGTTGCTCTGGAGCCAAGGCAAGGAGCCGGACGCGCTGATGTTCGACGACCTGTTCGGCTCGGACGAAGACCAGGCGCCGCGCCTGCTGCACTAATAAGAACAGCCGGCGCTGCCGCCGGTCGCCGTTCTCCGTTCCAAAAAGCAACACATTTGATCCTATGGCGGCGCCACGTCCGGCGCCCGATCAAACGCGGCATTGCGCGGTTTGCTTGCAGTCCGGCCAACAACCCGCTTATCATTTGCGCTTTGACAAGACTGTCACACTCCGGCCTTGCCATCGGCGGCGCAAAAGTGCAGACTGCGGCGCGATCCATGTATGATGCGCATGCTGACCCCACCCCAAGTGTTAAAAAACGAGATACGAAATATGACGAAAACCCTCATCATCGCCGAGAAGCCTTCTGTCGCGAACGACATCGCGAAGACGCTTGGCGGCTTCACCAAGCACGATGAGTACTTTGAATCCGATGAGTACGTGCTGTCCTCCGCCGTCGGCCACCTGCTGGAAATTGCCGTGCCGGAAGAGCACGACGTCAAACGCGGCAAATGGAGCTTCGCGCACCTGCCGATGATCCCGCCGTACTTCGCGCTCAACCCGATCGCCAAGACCGAGGCGCGCCTCAAGGTACTGAACAAGCTGATCAAGCGTAAAGACGTCACCACCCTCATCAACGCATGTGACGCGGGCCGCGAAGGGGAACTGATCTTCCGTTTGATCGCCCAGAACGCCAAGGCCAAGCAGCCGGTCAAGCGCCTGTGGCTGCAATCGATGACGCCCGGCGCGATCCGCGAAGGCTTCACCCATCTGCGTACCGACGAGGAAATGCTGCCGCTGGCCGACGCCGCGCGCTGCCGCTCGGAAGCGGACTGGCTGATCGGCATCAACGGCACCCGCGCCATGACCGCGTTCAACTCGAAAGAGGGCGGTTTCTACCTGACCACCGTGGGCCGCGTGCAAACACCGACCTTGTCGATCGTGGTCGAGCGCGAAGAGAAGATCAAGAAATTCGTCGCCCGCGATTTCTGGGAAGTGCGCGCCGAGTTCGTGTGCGCCGCCGGCGTGTACGAAGGCCGCTGGCTCGACACCAAGTTCAAGAAAGACGAGACCGATCCGGAGAAGCGCGCCGAGCGCCTGTGGAGCAAGGCCGCCGCCGACTCGATCGCCATGGCTTGCCGCGGCAAGCAGGGCATCGTCACCGAGGAAGCCAAGCCGACCACGTCGATGGCGCCGGCGCTGTTCGACCTGACCAGCCTGCAGCGCGAAGCGAACTCGCGCTTCGGTTTCTCGGCCAAGAACACCCTGGGCCTGGCGCAGGCGCTGTACGAAAAGCACAAAGTGCTGACCTACCCGCGTACCGATTCGCGCCACTTGCCGGAAGACTACATGCCGACCGTGCAGCAGGCGCTGGAAACCGTCAAGGAAAACCCGAACTACCACCAGTTCGCCAAGCAGATCCTCGACAAGGGCTGGGTCAAGCCGAACAAGCGTATCTTCGACAACACCAAGATCTCGGATCACTTCGCGATCATTCCAACCACCATCGCGCCGAAAAACCTGTCCGAGCCGGAACAGAAGCTGTACGACCTGGTCACGCGCCGCTTCATGGCGGTGTTCTTCCCGCCGGCCGAGTTCCAGGTCACCACCCGCTACACGGAAGTGTCCGGCCATCAGTTCAAAACTGAAGGCAAGGTCATGACCAACCCGGGCTGGCTGGCGATCTACGGCAAGGAAGCGTCGACCGACGACGACAAGGAAGGCAACGCCAACGGTAACCTGGTGCCGGTCGCCAAGGGCGAAAAGGTGCTGACCGACAAGGTCAACGCCAACGGCCTGGTCACCAAGCCGCCAGCGCGCTATACCGAAGCGACGTTGCTGTCGGCCATGGAAGGTGCCGGCAAGCTGGTCGAGGACGACGAGTTGCGCGACGCCATGGCCGGCAAGGGCCTGGGGACGCCAGCGACGCGCGCGGCCACCATCGAGGGTTTGCTGACCGAGCGCTATCTGTTGCGCGAAGGCCGCGAACTGATGCCGACCGCCAAAGCGTCGCAGCTGATGACGTTGCTGCGCGGCCTGGGTGTCAACGAACTGACCGCGCCGGAACTGACCGGCGAATGGGAATACAAGTTGTCGCAGATGGAAAAGGGCAAGATCTCGCGTGAGGAATTCATGCGCGAAATCGCCCAGATGACGCAGATCATCGTCAAGCGCGCCAAGGAATACAACAACGACACGATCCCGGGCGACTACGCCACGTTGACAACGCCGTGCCCGAACTGCGCCAGCGTGGTCAAAGAGAACTACCGCCGTTTCGCCTGCACCAAGTGCGATTTCTCGATGAGCAAGACGCCGGGTAGCCGCCAGTTCGAGATCGAGGAAGTTGAACAGTTGCTCAAGGAACGCACCATCGGTCCGCTGCAGGGTTTCCGCTCGAAGATGGGACGTCCGTTCGCGGCCATCCTGCGCATCGTGCGCGACGAAGAGATCAAGAACTTCAAGCTGGAGTTCGACTTCGGCCAGAACGACGATTCGGAAGACGCGGAAGCGGTCGACTTCACCGGCCAGACCCCGCTGGGGCCTTGTCCGAAGTGCGCCGGCGGCGTGTACGAAATGGGTCTGGCGTATGTTTGCGAAAACAGCGTCGCCAAGCCGAAGACGTGCGATTTCCGCAGCGGCCGCATCATCCTGCAGCAGGAAATACTGCCTGAGCAGATGGCCAAGCTGATCAACGAAGGCAAGACCGATCTACTGCCGGGCTTTGTTTCGCAGCGCACGCGCCGTCCGTTCAAAGCCTTCCTGGTCAAGGGCAAGGACAACAAGATCAGCTTCGAGTTCGAGGAGCGCAAGGCCAAGGCGCCCGCCAAGGGCAAAGCCGCCGCCGTAGCGGACGAGGGCGCGGACGGCGCCGCGACCGACGCGGTACCGGCCAAGAAAGCGCCGGCCAAGAAGGCCGCCGCCGCCAAGGCCGCGCCAGCCAAGAAAGCGGCGGCTAAAAAAGCGCCGGCTAAAAAGGCCGCGCCGAAAAAGGCCGCTGCCACCGCCGAGTAAGTTCCGGCAGGCTCGAATAAAAAGGACCGTCGAAGATGACTTCGCGGTCCTTTTTTTATTGATGCGGGCGCATCGGCATGCTGACGTGAACGGTGATTTTTCTGGAATAACCGGTTCCGTGACACGGATCGCGCCGAACGTTGCGTGACGTGGTATTAGTTTTTTGGCATATTTAGCGCGTTGTTATCACAATTCTTTATTACAGCAGTAGATTAATTGCTGTGCTAAACTATTGATTCTTTAGGGCAACTCACTTCTTCTGCCCAGTCGCGGTTCTCAAACGTCGCACCGCTTTAATTCCAAAATACTGCCTTGACCGGCAATTAATACCATGAAAAATTTGAAAATCGGTACGCGCCTTGCCGCAGGCTTCGGCTTGGTCCTGGCCATGATGACTTTGATGACGGTGATCGGCATTACGCACATGCAAGATGTAGCCGAGGCGACCCGTGACATGATGCAACAGCCTCTGGCCAAGGAGCGCATGATCAGCGACTGGTATCGCTTGATCCACACCAGCGTGCGCCGGACGTCGGCGATTTCGAAGAGCTCCGATCCTTCGCTGGGACCGTTCTTTGCCGAGGAAACCGTTGCCTCCACCGCCGAAGTCAACGGTTTGCAAAAGAAGGTCGAGCCGCTGCTCGAGACCGCACAGGAAAAAACGCTGTTCGAGCAGATGAAGGCCAACCGCAAGCGTTACCTGGCGTCACGCGACGAGATCGTCAAGCTGAAGAAGGAAGGCGAGCTTGAGCAGGCCAACGAGGTGCTGAACCAGCGTTTCACGCCGGACGGCAAAGCCTACCTGGGTTCGCTGAGCGGCTTGCTGGAGATGCAGCGCAACAGCATCGACGCCAATGCCGCCGAGATCGAAACGATCTACCAGAACAGCCGCCGCTTCATGATCATGTTCGGTCTGGTAGTGCTGGCGCTGGGCATCGGCTGCGCGTGGCGTTTGACGCGTGGCATCACCGTGCCGCTGAACCGTGCGGTGGACATCGCCGTAGCGGTCGCCAACAAGGATCTGACATCGACCATCGCGGTCGACAGCACCGATGAGACCGGACGCCTGCTGCAAGCGTTGCGCGCGATGAACGACGGCTTGATCGGCATCGTCAACGACGTGCGCCATGGCACGGAGAGCATCTCGACGGCATCGAGCGAAATCGCCGCCGGCAATATGGACTTGTCGGCCCGCACCGAGGAACAGGCCTCGAGCCTGGAAGAGACGGCCGCGTCGATGGAAGAGCTGACATCGACCGTCAAGCAGAACTCGGACAACGCTCGTCAAGCCAACCAGTTGGCCGTGAAGGCGTCGGAAGTGGCGCGGCGCGGCGGCACCGAGGTGGCCGACGTGGTCGACACGATGGAAGCGATCAGCGGCTCGGCGCGCAAGATCGTCGACATCATCAGTGTGATTGACGGCATCGCCTTCCAGACCAACATTCTGGCGTTGAACGCGGCGGTGGAGGCGGCCCGCGCGGGCGAGCAGGGGCGTGGCTTCGCGGTGGTCGCCAGCGAGGTGCGCAACCTGGCCCAGCGCAGCGCCACGGCCGCCAAGGAAATCAAAACGCTGATCGACGACTCGCTGCAGAAGGTCGACGCCGGCAGCACGCTGGTCACGCAAGCGGGCATGACGATGAGTGACGTGGTCGACAGCATCCAGCGCGTGACCGACATCATGGGCGAAATCAGCTCGGCCAGCCACGAGCAGAGCGCCGGCATCGAGCAGGTCAACCAGGCGGTGATCCAGATGGACCAGGTCACGCAGCAGAACGCCGCGTTGGTGGAGGAAGCGGCCGCCGCCGCCGCCTCGCTCAACGATCAGGCCGATGACCTGCGGGCCATCGTCAGCATCTTCAAAGTTGCCGCCTAACTCCAGGGTCAGGTCCACCAATTCTACACGTGCCCTACCGTATGCTGCATCAGCGCACAGCTCGTGTAGAAATGGTGGACCTGACCCCGGGTTTGGGGCTTTAGCTTATTGCGCTTGCAGCTCGACGTTGACCATGTTGTCGTCGGGCTTGCGGTCGATGAGCTTGTTGTCGGGGTCGATGCCGGCCCTGGCCGGACGGCCGCTGACAATTACCGTGTAGCTGTTGTCCTTGCGCTCGATCAGCTTGCGCTCGCGTAGCAGGCTGTTGCCGTCCTTGTCGTCGACGCCGATGTCGATGTAGTCCTTTAACGCCGCGTCCCGCTCCTCGCCCTGGTCGCTGGCGCGCACCTTGGCCGCGCTGACCACAAAGCTGACCTCGTATCTGCCATCGCCCAGCTTGCGCGCACTGGCCGATACGGCATGGTTTTCATACAGCACGATGTGGTTGAACAGGTCGTCGATCAGATAGGCTTGCTCCGGCGGCGTGATGCCGCGCAACGCGTCCACCAGCACCGACACGCTCGGATACGGCCCGCCGCTGCGCCCGTGTTTCGCCAGCAACTCCTTGAGCACGCCGTTGATTTTGGCCTCGCCCAGCATGTCCTGCAACTGGTACATCGCCAGACTGCCCTTGCGGTATTGGATGTAGTCCTGGTTCTCGTTGTCGGCCAGCGGCAGTTCCTTCTTGCGCTCGAGCGCGCGCCCCAGCAGGTATTGATGCAGGTCGTAGTACAGGAACCGGCGCATCTTGTTGGCGCCAAAATTCTTCTTCATCACCATCAGCGCCGAGTATTCGGCCAGCGTTTCGCTCAGCACGCTGCCGCCGCGCGTGTTGCCGCCGACCAGTTGATGGCCCCACCACTGGTGCGCCACCTCGTGCGCGGTGACGTAGAACGGGTAGTCGATGTCCTTCGGATTGCCGTCGTCGACTTTGGCGATGAAGCCCAGCGATTCGGCATACGGGATGGTGTTCGGGAACGATTGCGCGAACGTGGCGTAGCGCGGGAATTCGACGATGCGCACCAGCTTGTGCTGGTACGGCCCGAAGTTGCGCGTGTAGTAATCAAGCGATTCCTTGATGCCCTTGTTCATGCGCTCGAGGTTGTACTCGTGGCCCGGGTGGTAGTAGATCTCGATGCCGACATCCTGCCACCAGTCGCGCTTGACCAGGTAGCGCGCCGACTGGAACGCGTAGAAGTTCAGGATCGGCTGGTCCATCTTGTAGTGGTAGTAGTGCCGGCCCTTGCTGCTCCACTCCTTGACCAGGGTGCCCGGCGCGATGGCGATCTGGTCGGCGCTGGTGCTGACGATGGCGTCAAAGCCGATCCAGTCGGCGTCGTTGCCGCTGATATTGTTGGCCAGGCCGCGGGCGTCGTCGCGCGGCAGCATGCGTTCGCGCGCCGCCAGCCCGTGCTTCTTGCGGTCGCGCGCGTCGCTCAGTTCGTTATCTTGCTGGTAGCCGATGTGCGGCAGCACGCTGTTGTTGAAGAAGGTGCCGTTGTACACGACCGGCGTGTCCTGGCCCATGCCGAAGATGCCTTTCGGTACGTAGTTGATCTCGAACTCGAACGCGATCCGCGCGCCCGGCGCCAGCGGCGTGGCCAGCTTGTAGGTGTAGAAGCCGAGGTCGGTGTCGCGCAGGCCAGCGCGCACTTCCTGGCTGAAGCGCGCCTTGTAGCCGGTGGCGTCGGCGTCTTGCTGGATGATGATGTCGCTGACCGGCTGCGTGGTTTTGTTTTGCAGCACGTAGCGGCCCTTGACCTTGAGGCTGCGTTGCGCCGGCGTGATGGCGACGTCGAGCTTGACGTCGGTGAGACGCGGTTGCGGCAACGCGGCGTATCGCTTGTACTTGCGCTCGTAGTCGGCGCGCTCGGCGTCCTTTTGGTAGGCCGACTTGTAGGCGTTGACGATGTGCGTGTTGTAGAACAGCACCGCGCCGGCGCCGGCGAAGATCAGCACGCCGGCCGCCGTCGCCGTCAGCACCGGCCTGGTCAGCGCGTGGCGCGCCAGTTGCATGCGCTGGCGCCAGCCGTCGTTGGTGCCGCGCGCCCAGAACAGCAGCGCGGCGACCACCAGCAGCAACGCTGCGCCGGCCCAGTACGCTTCGAACCAGCGCTCGCGCGGCAGGAAGTGGCCGAAGCCGTTCATGGCGGAATAGACGAAGTGCGGCATGGTGCCGTAGGCCAGCAGCGGTTCGTCCACGCCCAGCGAGGCCATGGTCAACATCGCGACGTAATACAGGATCATCGCGAAGTAGGCCAGGTAGCGCTGGTTGATCAGCACCTGCAGCGCGATCGCCAGCACCGCCGCCAGCGCGTAGTCGGGCAGCTGGATCAGGAACAGCTGGTAGAGGTACAGCCCCGGCTCGAGATTGAAATACCCTTTGAAGATCTGGATCGTCATGCCGCACAGCATGACAACCAGCAGCAGCAGCGCTTGCAGGCCGATCAGCGCGAACAGTTTGGACAGCAGCGGCAGCCAGCTCGGGATCGGCAGCGCGTCAAGCATCTGCCCCATGCGGGCCTCGCGCTCGCGCCAGATCAGCTCGCCCGCGTAGAAGGTGGTGATCACCAGCATGAACAGCTCGAAGGTTTCGGTCACCGAGTCGAGGATCAGGTAGGTGGCCGGATAGGTGTTGGTGCCGAACATCGAGCCCATGTCCAGCGCGCTGGCAAACATCATCAGCACGCCGGCCAGCACGATGACGACGAAGTAGATGTTCTTGGTGGTCTCGCGCAGGTTCAGCCAGCTCATCTTGATGAGCAGTGCGGCCAGGCTGCGCGATTTGAAGTCCGGCGTTTCTTGGGTGTTGGTCGAGGTGGCCGACAGGTGCTGCGGCAGTTCGCCTTCGCCGCGGCTGGCGTTGCCGCTGGCGCCGCTGTCGATGGTGGCGATGAAGTGGAAGCGCCAGTACCCCAGCAGCAAGCCGGCCAGCGCGAACGACGACCACAGCACGCGGTTGATCAGGTAGACGCCCTCCGGCCACACCATGCGGGTGTTGCGTTCGACGATGGGCCAGTATTCGGTCAGGCGCAGCACGGCGGTGGTGCCGAACGGGTCGATCAGCGCGGCCAGCGTTTTGTAGTCGAGGTCGCGCGCCAGACCGGGGGCGACGATGTAGCCGATCAACATGACCACGCTGCTGATGTAGACCGGCAGCATGCGCCGCGTCAGCGCGGCGAGGATGAAGAACACGGCGCCGAAAATGAAGATGTTGGGCAGGATGACGACGCAATAGGGGATCAGGTAGCCCAGCGGGCCCGGCAAGCCCAGCCGCTCGGGGTCGATGCCCGGCAGCATGCTGCCCAGCCAGGCGCCCAGGATGATGCTGGTGAAGATCACCGCCAGCGTGAAATACGCGCCGAGGAAGCGGCCGAACATGTACTGGTGCTTCTTGATCGGCGCGCTGAAGAAGAAGTGCTGCATGTCGTATTCGAAATCCTGCTGCACCGAGCGGCCCATCATGGCCGCGATCACCACCACGCCCAGCGAGCCGAGCGCGCTGACCGTGAACATCAGCGAGCGCGGCGAATTGATCGCCATGCTGCCGAAGGTGACGTGGGCTTCCTTGAAGAAGCCGCCGGCGGCGGCCATCCACAACAGCGACAGCGCCAGGAATCCGAGGAAGTAGACCCAGGTCGACAGCAGCTTGAGGCGCTGGCGCGCTTCAAAATAGGCGATGGCGAACATGCGGCCGCCTTAGTCGCAGGTGGCGGCGGCCTGATGGCGGCCGGCGATGGTGGCGAAATAGACATCCTCGAGGTCGCCGATGGCTTCCTCGAAACCGTCGCCTGGATCGTTGTCGCTGTAGACGTGGATCAGGGTGCGGCCCGACAGCAGGCGCGACGAGATGACCGGATGGCGCAGCTGGAACGATTGCAGGTCGCGCTTGTCGATGAAGCGGGCCCAGATCTTGTCGCTGACCTCGTGGATCAGTTCCTGCGTGGGGCCGCACAACAACAGGTGGCCTTTGTTGATGATGGCCATGTTGGCACACAGGTCGGCGACGTCGCTGACGATGTGGGTCGACAGAATGACCGTCTTGTCTTCGCCGATGTCCGACAGCAGGTTGTGGAATCGCACCCGCTCTTGCGGGTCGAGCCCGGCGGTCGGCTCGTCGACGATGATCAGCTTGGGGTCGCCCAGCAACGCCTGGGCGATGCCGAAGCGCTGGCGCATGCCACCGGAAAAGCCGCCCAGGCGCTGGTGGCGCACGTCGAACAAGTTGGTTTGTTGCAGCAGGCCGTCGACCACCTCGCGCCGGCGGTTGCGGTTCGACAAGCCCTTGAGCTCGGCGAAATGGTCGAGCAATTCGTAGGCCGTCACTTTCGGGTAGACGCCGAAGTCTTGCGGCAGATAGCCGAGCAGGCGCCGCACTTCGTCTTTTTCGTCCAGCACGTCGATGTCGTCGAGGAACACCGAACCGGAATCGCATTCCTGCAACGTCGCCAGCGTTCGCATCAAGGTCGACTTGCCGGCGCCGTTGGGCCCGAGCAAGCCGAACATCCCGGTGGGGATGGTGAGCGAGATGTTGTCCAACGCCACGACGCCATTGCCGTAGGTTTTAGACAAGTTGCTGATGGTTAATTCCATGCTGACTCCTGAATGATTCTGCCGCGGCACAACCAGCATTTCTGCACGGCCATACACTTTTCACATGATGGCATTGTATTGAATTTGTTCTATATATGGGGCCCCATTGCGATAGGCGGCTGAAAGCGTGCGCCAGACTGCGCAAAGTGCCTACCAGAAGGACTTGCGACGCGGTGGAAATTACCTTGCTTGAATAGACAACTTGCCCGATTCAATACTGTTATCGGCATCAATTTCTGAACAGCACTTCTTCGCGGTTGAACCACCAGCGGCATAGCGCGAGCAGCGCGCCGGCGGTGATGGTGGTCGACAACATAATCACCGACAACATGCTGTAATCCATGGTGCCCTTGACCAGCTCTTTCATTGCCAGCGATACGTTGGTCAGCGGTACCATCGCCCACTTCCAGTTCATTTCCACGCCGGGCAACAATGCCGCCAGGGTGGGCAGGATGGTGACGATCATCAACGGCGAGATCAGGCCGGAGGCCTCCTTGTAGCTTTTCGCGTACACCGAGATCGACAGCAGGATCGAGGCGAACATGGCTGCCGTCGGCACCAGCATCAGCGCCACCATGGCCAGGTCGAACAGCCCGATCGAGCGCGCCATCAGCGCGACGTCGCCGCTCATCAGCGATTCGCCGAAGATCAGCAGCGCGCCCAGGCTGGCGATCATCAGCAGCGCCGAGGTCAGGCCGACGGTGAACAGCATCAGAAACTTCGCCAGCACGATGCGGGTGCGGGAGACCGGCGCCAGCAGCAGGGTTTCCAGGGTGCCGCGTTCCTTCTCGCCGGCGCCGGTGTCGATGGCGGGATACATTGCCGACACCAGGCACACCATCAACAGAATGTAGGGCACCAGGCCGCCGATCATGGCGCCGGTTTGCTCGCGCTTGTCGGCCGTCGAGTGGTCTTCCAGCTTGATCGGATCGAGCGCGAAGCGCAGCTGGTCCTGGTTCAAATTGAGCGCCGGCAGCGCCTGCGCGCGCACCGTGTTGTTGTGACTACCCAGCACCGCCGCCACCCGCTTGCGCGTCATGTCGATCGCCGAGGCGCTGTTGTAGTGCAGCGCGATCACGCCCTGTCGATGTTGCGCAAGCGTGCCTTGCAGGTCGGCCGGTATCACCAGCGCGAACTTGATGCGGTCGTCGCCGATGGCACGCTTGATCTCGTCGGGTCCGGACAAGACAACCTCGCGCAAGCCTTTATCTTCTGCGAAGCGGGCGGCCAGCTGCGGCGCATGGTCCTTGCCGAAAATGGCGTAGGTCATCTGCGCCTGGCTGGCCTGCTTGAACATGCTTGTCGACAGCATGCCGAAGCCGGTGAAAATGAGCGGCATGGCGATGACCGGCACGAAGACGGTGAAGAAGAACGTCTTGCGGTCACGCACCAGTTCCAGCAATTCCTTCAGATAAATGGTCCACATGGCTCAATCTCCCCGGTTGATGACGCCGACAAACGCGTCGTACAGATCGGCGCTGCCGCCCAGCTGGCGCAAGGCCTCGACGGTGCCGTGGAAGGCGGTCTTGCCGTGGTTGATGATGCAGACCCGGTCGCACAGTTTTTCCACCTCGTGCAAATGGTGGGTGGAAAAGATCAGCGGCACCCGCAGCGCCTTGTAGCTGGCGATGAAGTCGAGCAGGACCTTGGCGGCCATTACGTCGAGGCCGGTGGTAGGCTCGTCGAGGATGACGATTTTGGGCTCGTGCACGACGGTGCGGGCGATCGAGCATTTTTGTTTCATGCCGGTGGACAGCTGGTCGGCGCGCTTGTTGCCGTACTCGTGCATTTGCAGCAGGTCGAACAGCGCGTCGCAGCGGCGCTTCAGATGCGCGCCCCGCATGCCGTGCAGGCGGCCGAAGTACTCGACGTTCTCACGCGCGGTGAGGCGGCCGTACAGCCCAGTGCTGCCGGACAGAAAGCCGATGTGCTGGCGCGCCACCAGCGGATTGTGCAGCAGGTCGACGCCGTTGGCGTGGATGCTGCCGGCATCGGGCTTGAGCGCGGTCGACAGCAGCCGCAAGGTGGTGGTCTTGCCGGCACCGTTGGGGCCTAGCAGGCCCAGCACTTCGCCGGGCGCGCAGCTGAAGCTGACATCGCGGACGGCGTGGAACCAGCCGTCGTGATCGCGTGGATCGAGCGCTGGTGCGGCTTTGCCGCCGCGCGCGGGCAAACGGAAGCGCTTGGCCAAGCCTTTTACCTCGATCATGTTGCCGCCTTTGCTGTTCTTTTATCAAAGGTTTCAAGAATAGCATGTAAAAATTCTGGCTTGCAAGCAAGTATGGCGACAATTGTCTTGTTATAGTGGCGATATGGAGAACGGCGGAATATGAATGCTCAACTGCAGGAAAAAATACTCGCGGTGACGCAGTGCGGGGTCGACCGCACCGAGTGCGTAGGCTTCTTTCGCGTCGCCTTGGGACTGTGTTACCTGGCCGGCCTGATGACCAAGGAAACGCTGGATTTCAAGGTGATCGACCGCGACTACAACCGTTTCATCTATCACGCGATCGGCAAGGGCCACAGCATCACCAGCATCCTGCAATACATGAGCGGGGAGAAAGTGGTGCGGGTGGTCGAGTCCAAGCGCTTCCTCAAGGCGTTTTCCGAACATTGCACCGACGTGCCGGTCGAGAACATTCCCTTCCTGCTCGGACTGAATCTGGGCGTGGCCAAGGACATCTCGAAGATCGATGTGCGCGGCCCGGTGGCCGACTACATCGAGCGCCAGCGGCAACTGCGCGAAGAGACGGACGCAAACTAAAACCCGCCTTTATAATGGTGTTTTCGACGAACCACGAACCACCATGGCCGCCTTCCACCACACCCCGCTTGACCGTTTTATTGCCGATGCCGACAAGGCGCTGCGCGTGATCGCAGGCGTCGCCTCGGCGTCGCGGCCGACGCCGGGCCTGCACGCCGACGACGCCCGGCTGAGCGAGGCGGAACAGCGTCACAGCGCCGGCCTGATGCGCGTCAACCATGTGGGCGAGGTGTGCGCGCAGGCGCTGTACAACTCGCAGGGCCGCTTCGCCAGGACGGCGGAAATGCGCGCGCAGTTCGAGCAGGCGGGCAGGGAAGAGGAAGATCATCTGGCGTGGACCGCGCAACGGCTAGCCGAGCTGGGCTCGCACACCAGCGTGCTGAATCCCTTGTTCTACGCCGGCGCGTACGCGCTCGGCACGGTGGCGGCGGTGCTGGGCGACGCCCGCAGCCTGGGTTTTGTGGTCGAGACCGAGCGTCAGGTGGAGGCGCATCTGGCCAGCCATCTGGACAAGCTGCCGCCGCAGGACGCCAAGTCGCGCGCGATCGTCGAGCAGATGCGCATCGACGAGATCGAACATGGCGCCGCCGCGCAGGCGCTGGGCGCCGCGCAAACGCCGGCGCCGGTGCGGGCTGTGATGTCGGTGATGGGCAAGATCATGACCGGCAGCGCGTATTACATCTGACCGGTTTATTCGACCTCGACGATCTCGAACGAATGCGTGATTTCGGCCATCTTGCCCAGCATGATGGACGCTGAACAATATTTATCGTGCGACAGCGTGATCGCCCGCTCCACCGCCTCCGGCTTGAGCCCCTTGCCGGTCACGACAAAGTGGAAATTAATCTTGGTGAACACCTTCGGATCGACATCGGCGCGATCGGCCTTCAACGTGCATTCGCAGCCGCGAACATCCGCGCGGCCTTTTTTCAGGATCAGCACCACGTCATACGCCGTGCAACCGCCGGTGCCGAGCAACACCATTTCCATCGGCCGCGGCGCCAGGTTGTGACCGCCGCCTTCAGGCGCGCCGTCCATGTTGACCAGATGACCGGAGCCGGTCTGGGCCAAAAAACTCATGCCCGACGGGCCGTTCCAGCTGACTTTGCATTCCATCATTGTCTCCGTAAAAAATGGTTGTCCGTATTGTAGAGGAGTCCGGCAACGTGGTGCCGGCACTGCCGGTATTTCACGGGCGGCTTGACTCGGCTAGCGGTTCCCGCTTATACTTGTCGGCTTTCCGTTCGCTCAGGAAAGTAAATAAGAAGGCCGAGTCCGCTGAAGCAATGGCGGAACCACCATTTGAGCGTGTTTTACTATTTAGGAAGTCAACATGAAAACTTTTTCCGCTAAGGGCCATGAAGTCCAGCGCGATTGGTTCGTGATTGACGCGACGGACAAAGTCCTCGGACGTGTTGCCAGCGAAGTGGCACTCCGACTGCGCGGCAAACACAAGCCAGAATTTACTCCTC
>Ga0308163_10001535_pt1 | contig 24550 bp, 23 predicted proteins | sample PhyTR1_FD_201037 | JGI IMG/M metagenome (GOLD analysis project Ga0308163, IMG submission 201037) | Phyllosphere microbial communities from UC Gill Tract Community Farm, Albany, California, United States - DLSLT.R1 | ecosystem: Host-associated > Plants > Phyllosphere > Unclassified | place: USA... | reverse complement strand
GACCGAGGAACTGCGTAACGTTGCGCGCCGAATGCCTGCGATGTTCGCGCAGTTGAGCCCGGCGTTGTTGGAACCTCGCTGGGGAACGGACGCGGTTCGCCAGCTCGACGAAGCCGGAATCTCACAAGGCGTGCTGCTGTCCGAGGCCTATATGTTCAGTTCGCCTTTTGCGACGCCAGGAATTGCCAATGCAGCGGAGATGACGCGGTACGAGAACCGTTTCAACGTCGATGCCGCCCTGGCGTCGAACGGCAGGCTGAAGGCCTTCGTCGGCGTCAATCCCTTCTCCGACTTCGCACTCGACGAGTTGCATTTCTGGGCCGGAGAGTCCGGCGTCTCGGGGGTCAAGCTGCACTTGGGAAACAGCGGCTTCGACCCGCAGGTTCCCGCACAGGTCTCGGCACTCGCCACGTTCGTCGGAGCGGTGCGGGAGACCGGGCTGCCGCTCCTGGTTCATGTCCGTCACCCGGGTCCCTTCGATCCTTCCGCCACGAGGATCTTCATCGACGCGGTGCTCAGCCAGGCCGAAGGCATCACGGTTCAGTTGGCCCATGGCGGCGGCGGGGGCGGCGTCGCGGACGCGGTCGAGGTACTCGAAGATTATGCGGAAGCGATCGAAAGGCGTGCGGCGGGCTCGAGTGCCGTCATCGTCGATCTTTCCGTCGTGCTGGTGCTCGATCCGGAATCGGTCGAAAACGTCACTCTGCTCGAGCGCTTCGTGCAGATCGCGCGGCGCATCGGCATCGAGCGGTTCGTGATGGGATCGGATTGGCCCTCGCTATGCTCACCACGCGAACATGACGCGCTGATCATGTCACAGCTGCCCTTCACAGCCGAGGAATGGGAGCGCATCGCTAATAACCGCGCTCCCTACCTGATTTGACCTCGGTCCCCAGCCTGCAGAAAGAGATTCGAGACCTCGCACGCGCCTTCATGCGCGAGTTCGAAATCCCTGGAATGGGGATCGCGATCGTTCGGCCGGCGGGGACGGTGTGGCTCGAGCCACTGGGGGTTCGCGCTCTGGATCGGGGCGAACCGGTCGACATCCATAGCCAGTTCGCGATCGCTTCGAACAGCAAGGCGTTCCTCAGCGCCTGTCTTGCGATCGAGGTCGACAAAGGAACTCTCGGCTGGGACGATCCCGTTGTCAGCCACCTTCCCGATTTCCGCATGTTCGATCCGGCCGTCACCCGGATGATGACGGTGCGCGACCTTCTGGTGCATCGCAGCGGCCTTCCTCTGGGCGCAGGCGACCTGATGCTAGTACGGCAGGGCGATTTCACCGCCCGACAGGTAATGGCGGCGCTGTCGCACTTCGCGCCGACATCCGGCTTCCGGTCGGGTTACGCATATGACAACTGCCTCTACATCGTTGCGGGGCTGCTGCTCGAGCGGGTCACCGGATTGGCCTGGAACGACTATGTTCCGCGCGAGATCTTCGCGCCGCTCGGGATGGCGGACGCGGCACCCAACCCCTCGCTCGTGCGATCGGAAAAACGCGTCGCCCGGCACGCGCGCCTTGGTCCGCCGGTGATCGGCATGGGGCTGGTCGAGCAGATCATCGCGGACGAGTCCGACGTGAACGGACCCGCGGGAGGCATTCATGCGAGCATAGCGGACATCGTGCCCTGGTTGCAGGTCCAGCTCAACAAGGGGCTGCTGCCGAGCGGCGAGCGCCTGTGGACCGAGGAACAGGCGAATGAGATGTGGCGGCCGCAGACGATCATCGCCAGCGGTCCGGGGCCCAGCACGGAAGCGCCGCAGCGGACCGTAACCGAAAGCTATGCGCTGGGATGGGGCGTCGCCGAATATCGCGATCATCGGATGCTGACTCACGCCGGTCAACTCGCCGGTCAGACATCGCGGATCGCGTTGTTGCCGGACGCGGGGATAGGACTGGCGATATTCACGAATGCCAGCGAGGCCGATGCGCTCTCCGCGCTACGCTATGCGCTGCTCGACGAGCTGATCGGCGCCGGCCCCTTCGACTGGCTGTCCGCCGCGCGCCGGACGGTCGATGGCCTGCATGCCCAAGTGAACGCCTGCCTGGAGGACGGCGGCATGCCCTCGCCGGAGGGCGGCCCCTCCTTGCCGCTCATGCGCTACACGGGAACCTACCGTGATCCTTGGTACGGTGACATCGAAGTCGGTCTTGCGGACGGACGGCTGTGGTTAAGTTTCGTCCCGACGCCGGCCTTTGCCGGCCCGCTCGAACCCTTTGGAAACGACGCCTTCCGGACCCGTTTCCCGCGAGGCGTCGGGGAGGACGCAGTGGTGCAGTTCACCGTTGCCGAGGATGGGGTGAGGGGCATCACCATGAAGCCACTTTCGCCGCTAGCCGACTTCAGCTTCGACTATCATCATTTGAACTTCGTGCCCGTCGCCGACTGAGCGCAGCGCTACCCTGATGACGCTATTAGCGATTGCGATGTGGCGCACTTTCAGCGCTGGGATAGCCTGTGTTCAAGTTGGCGACGGCACGAGTGGTTTGGGGGCAGGCATTGCGCGGAAATAGGTCGTTTCAACCTCGATGGTTTGGCTACACGTTGTGCAACGTCGGCGTGACCTGGGGATCCCTCCCACTGAACCTCCTGTTGCTCTACTATCTCACCCAGATCGCCGGTATTCCTGCGGGGCTCGCCGGACTGGTCATCGCGCTACCGAAGATCTGGGACGCGCTGGTCGATCCGATGTTCGGTGGCTGGATCGATCAATGGTCCATGCGGATCGGCTCGCGTGCGCCTGCCGTCGCCATTGCGACTCTGGTGTTCGCCGCCACTCTGGCGGCGATCTTCGCGCTACCAGCGGGGCTGTCGGTCTATCAGGTCGCGACGATCGCCGTGTTGCTGCTGATCCTGTCATCGGTCGCCCAGACTGCCATCGGCGTATCGCAATTCGCCATCGCAACCGAAATGACCAAGGGCGCGGGCGAGTTGAGCGGCCTGCTTTCGCTTGCCGCGATCACGGCACAAATCCTGTCCGTGGCCGGCAGCGTCGCGTTGCCGCTCCTCGTCGCGAATCTGGGGGGCGGTGCGCGCGGCTATTCGCTGATGGCGTTGGTCATGGCCGGAGTGGTCGCGCTCGCTCTGTTCGGTTTCATCATCAGCACCCGCGCGATCCCGGTGCGGAGGATAACCGACGATGCCGAGACGGGGTCGATCTGGCGGTCGCTTCGCCGGACGATCGGCAACAGGAGCTTCTACAATTACCTCGGACTGGTCGTGTGCGTCAATGGCAGCGTAGTGATCATGCTGGGCTTCCTGCCCTTCGCCAATCAGTATGTCCTGCGCGGCGATGCTGGGACCTTGGCACTTCTCGAAGGCACGCTCGGGATTACCGTCGTTCTCGGCATGGCGCTGGCACCGTTCCTGCTTCGGCGGATCGCTGCGGTGACGGCAATGCTTGCCAGCAACATCGCGACCCTGATCGCGATGGTCCTCCTGCTCCTGGCCAGCTATGGTCCGATCGCGGCGACGTACGTGGCATTGGCCGTGGTCGGTCTGGGCTCCGGTGTAATAGGCGTCCTGATCCAGACCTCGATCCTCGGCGCGGCGCAGAGGAAGCTCGCCGATGGTACGGTGGTCGCGCTCGGCTTCTACCTCGGCATCATGGTTGCCTCGATCAAGCTTGGCTCCTCGGCGGGTGCCTTCGTCTCCGGCCAGTTGCTCCATCTGTTCGGCTTCGTCGGCGGAGCCGCAACCCAGAGCCCTCAAGCGATGACTGGCCTGCGGCTCGGCTATACGATCGCGCCGAGCATGTTCGTGATGGTGGGAACGATCTTCCTCTATCGCAACTGGCGCAGCGAGCGCGTCGGTGGCGTACACGCAGCGGACAACGCCGCCGAGTAGCACGGCGTCGCTTCTTTTCGATCAGCCGAGATGCCGCACGACGAACGCATCCGCGATCCGCGTCAGGACGGACAGGGGCACACTGCCTCCCTGGACCAGCATGTCGTTGAACGCCTTGGCCGGGAACCGGTTGCCTAGCCGCTGTCTGGCGCGATTCCGCAGCATGGTAAAATGGGTGTGACCGATCTTGTAGCTGCAGGATTGTCCCGGCCAGACACAATAGCGATCGACCTCCCCGGCAACCTGCGCGCGGGGCGATCCGTTGTTCTCCACGAACCAGTCGATTGCCTGGTCGCGTGTCCAGCGCCGGGCATGAATGCCGGTATCGACGACGAGGCGACAGGCACGGAAGGCGAGCGACTGCAGGTAGCCGAGTTGTCCCAGATCGTCGTCTTCGTAGATGCCGAGCTCCGCGCTGAGCTGCTCGGCATAGAGCGCCCACCCTTCCGAATAGGCGTTGAACGACAGCAGCGAGCGCGCAAGCGGCAGCTGGTTGGAATATTCCCCCTGCCAAATATGGCCCGGAATCGCCTCGTGGAAGGTGAGGGTCGGCAAGGCGTGACGCGGCCAGATCGCCGTGTCGCGCAGGTTGATGTAATAGATGCCCGCCGTGCTGCCGTCGAGCGAACCCGGACCGGCATAGCCATCCGGTGCGCCAAGCTCGATCGCCGGTGAGATCCGCTTCACCATGACGTTGCCGGGCACGAGCGTGTCGAACGCATCGGGCATCCGGGCGCGAATGTCGGCGAGCCGGTCGTTGATGTAGTCCAGTAGCGAGGCTCGGCCCGCATCGTCATTCGGGTAGAGGTTTGCCGGATCGATCGCCAACGCTTCCATGCGCTCGGGGATTGAGCCACCGGTCAAGCCGCGTCTGCGCAGCAGCGGCTCCATCCGGGCGTGCAATTCGCGAAGCTGATCCAGCCCCATCTTGTGAACCTGCTCGGCACCGATCGCGGTGGTCGTCGACATGCGCAATGCCCAGTCGTAATATTCGCCGCCGTCAGGAAGCTTCCAGACGCCGGCATCGGAGGTAGCCCGGGGAACGGCACGCTCGAGCGCTTCGATCTGTCGTCCGAGCGCCGGCCGGAGTTCGGCTGCGACCAGCGCCTTGGCGGCTTCGAGGTGCTCCGGAAGATTGCGGCCGGGCCGGTTGAGCGAGGCAACGACCTGCCACTGGTCGGCGGGCAGGTCGCGGACCGCCTTGAGCTGCCCTATCGTCTTGTGCAGCAAGAAGTCAGGCAGGACGACGCCCAGGTCAAGATCGACGCGAATGCGCGCAGTCTCGCCGTCCAGCGCCTCGCCATAAGCGTGCATCCGCTCGATATAGGCATCGGCATCGTGACTGTCGGAGATGCCGTGCTGGCTATCGAGGAATTCGGGGATCTCGAGCACCGCGCCGGTGTTCTGGGCGACGACATAGGGCGTCGAACGGTGCGACAGGTTCACGTTGAGGCAGGCCATCTCGCCGAAGCCAAATTCCAAGCCTTCACGGGCATACGCATAGGCCGCTGCCGCGACATCGAGATCGAGTCGTTGGTCCGACGGCACCGCCGCACCGTCGAGTTCGTATAGGCTTCGAAGGATCGTCGTGACATGGTCTTTCGCATCAGCAACGCCCTTTGGCGAGCGGTCGGTCAGTCGCGATTTCAGCGCGGTCCGATCTGCCGTATCGATCCCCAGATAGGCGGCATTCTCCGGGTAGAGCCGCAAAAGACCCTCGCTGATGTCGTCCAGTACTTCGTCGGCAGCGGTTGGGATCGGAAGTCGCATCATGCCGCCTCGCTAAGCTCGTTGGCGAGCCGGTCGATATCCTCGATGCTGTGGTCCGCGAAGATCGCGCAGCGAAAGACGCCCTCGGAACCCGCACCCAGGTAATCCGAAATCGGCAGGTAGATACCTCTGTCAAACAATCGTGCTTGAATCCGGCGCATGTCATGCCGGCTCCCGGTCGTGAACGCGAGAACAGGAGACGGTGAATCCGAAATCCCGAGCCCGAGCGCGCCGAGGCGCGCACGGGCATGGCGGGACAGGCCTGACAGCGTCACCCGTCGCTGGGGATGGGCGACGACGTAGCGTAGCGCCGCGGTAGATACGGCCGCCGATATCGTTGAGCCGGCATTCGCTCCACGCTTCGGCGGCAGCTTGTTCACCCGCTCGGACGCCTCTCGCGTGCAACCGACCACCGCGCCCTGCGCGCAGAAGGCTTTGCTCAGCGTCGCACCGCTGTTCGCAAGCTGCTCGACGCCGAAATGCTCCGCCGTGCCCCTGCCGTGCCGACCGAGTACGCCGAACGCGTGGGCGTCGTCGATGAACATCCGGCCCGCGAACGGCGCGAGCACGTCGGCATAGGCATCGAGCGGTGCCAGGTCTCCCGAAGTGGCGAACATGCCATCCGTCACGACCATCGGCCGCTCGCCGCGCCGAAGCGTGGCGTCGATCGCGTCCTTCAGTCCCTGCGGATCGCGATGCGTAAACGTGGTGACCGGGAGGTCGGCTAGCCGCGCGGCTTGGACGAGATTGTAATGAGCGACCGCATCCAGGTACAGGTGATCGCCGGGCGCGGCGTGAGCGCACAGGCCGATCTGGCCGATGAGGAAACCCGTGGCGAAATAGACCGCGCTCTCAGTGCCCATGAATTCAGCAGCGGTGGCCTCTACCGTCTCGAAGATATGGTCGCGGATGCCGTAAGTCGGCGGAAGCTGCTGTGCGAAGGGTCCGCCCTGGGCGATCACATCCAGCGCGGCGTCCCTCAAGCAAGGCTTGGAATGCAGCGCGAGATAGCCCGCGCCGGAGAAATTCAGATAATTGCTTCCATCGATCGTCCAGCGTGCCGAGGCCCCGTTCGATACCCACTTGCCCGTGACAGGCTCGACATCGGCAATCGTCATCGGTCTGCTGCCCCCAAATCGTCCGCGGACCGTGTCCGGTTGCCGCCGGCAAGCGGCAATGCACGTCTGCTATTGACCCCATTACCGCGCCGCGGCGCCCGCATTGCTGCAATGACCATATTAGTATTTCTGCCATGCTCGGCCGCCCGGCGCGCGCTACTCGAAGCGAATGACCCTGCTACGATCGCTGCGACATCGAATTACCGTCGCTCGGCTCGACTGAGCCGAAGAGCCGCGCTCGCTGGAGCGTCACGAAGCATCGAGTCTGAAAGCCGTCTGATGGCGAATCCCCGTTTCTCCGCAAAACCTGCCCTGCGCTCATATTGCGCCAAGTCCGCACGCATCGTTCGTTTGGCAGTCTCCACGGAAGCCTGTCCCGATGTGGTGAGCCATGTGCTCGACACCCTGGCCCGGCAGGCGGTAATCCCTTGGGGGATCGACTTTCGGCGGACGTCGCGCGGGCTGTCCCTCGTGGTCGAGGTCGAGAATTTCCCGGGCGTCGATGAACTAGCGACCCGGATCGAAATCCTTGCAATGGTACGCAAGGTTTGCGTGTTCGAAAGTCTGACGGCAATTGCGCTCGACCATGGATGACACCAAGCCCGCATACCCTTCGCCTGACATCGCCCGGTTCATCGGCCTGTACGGTACGGATCGGGCACTGCTCGACATTTACGAAGAGGGTGGAGCCTTGTTCGCTGATGGTTGCGGCTTGACGCACCAACCTGTTGCCGCCGCGACGGACCGGCTTCGTCTGTCGAGCGATCACGAAGTAGTCGCGGTCGTCAACGGAGTGTCGCTCGCACAACGCGATTTTGCCGGCGCGGCGGTAGCGCAGTTTCGCCGCGCGATCGCTACCGACCTTGCTCGCCTCCGCGCCGATAGCCTTGCAGCCCGACCACCGACGCAGCCCGCCTTGCCGGCGCAGAGCGATCTCGTTGAAATCTGCGCCGTCGATCCGGGCATCGCGATCGATATGCGCTATGCCTCGGCGAACAACTTCATGGGGGTGGCGCTGTACGATCGCGCCGCGGCCTACCTCCAGCGCCCCGCGGCCACGGCGCTGGCGGACGCGCAGGCGTCGCTGCGGGATCGCGGATACCGGCTGATCGTCCTCGATGCCTATCGCCCGTGGTCGGTCACCTGGCTGTTCTGGCAAGCAGTGCCGCCCGAGGCACGCCAGTTCGTCGCCGATCCGGCCCTGGGCTCGAAGCACAACCGCGGTTGCGCGGTCGATGTCGCGCTGATCGAAATCGCTGACGGTACCCTGTCCGAGATGCCGAGCGATTACGATGAGGCAAGCGGTCGTGGCAGTCCCGACTATCGCGGCAGCACCAGTCGCGCACGCTGGCACCGAGATCTGCTACGCCGGATGATGGAAGAAGCCGGCTTCACCGTCGATCCGCACGAATGGTGGCACTACGACTTCGACGATTGGCAGTCCTACCCGGTTCTCAACATGCCGCTCGCCTTACTGGGGTCACCGCACGATAGTCAGCCTTAGGTAGACTAAGAGCCCGACTCATAATTCGAGTTTAGCAATACGGCGGGTCATTCGCCTGATGGATGAGACGACCATCCAGGCCCCGGACGAGGCGATGGAGGTTTCCCAGTCCTTGGCGAGACGCCGGCATCGGTTGAGCCACGCCAAGGTGGGTTCGACGACCCAGCGGCGGGGCAGAATGATAAAGCCCAAAAGGTCGGACCGTCTGATGATTTCGATTGTCAGCCGATCAATATGCGCGACCGCTGCTTCAAGCTTTTGCCCGGCATAGCCGCCATCGGCATACAGTCTAATGACCGTGGGATACGCGTCGCAGGATCGCTTGACTAGGCCGGGCGCCCCGTCGCGGTCCCGAACATTGGCGCTGTGCACCACAGGTAAGACCGACGGTTCCTATAAGCCTCAAAAGCGGCTAGCGAGCGACAAGCCCAAGGTCCGCGGCTGGACGACCGACACCCGCGCGTCTGGCCCGAGCGTGTAGGCCGCAACCTGACCATGGGCGTCGCCGACATTCTTCAGGAAGAGATCGAGCGAGAATGCATCGAACCGCACGCCGGCACGAAGATCGGCAACGGTGTAGGATGGCAGTCGATATCGCGGTACACCCGCTCCGTCGAAATAGCCGACGCGGTCGTCGATGAACCGGAGGCCGCCCCCGACGGAGCCACGCAGGTCGGCGCCGAGCGGGAACTCATAGTCGGCATTGGCCTGTACCGTCCATTTCGGAACCGACGGCAGGCGCGCGCCCTTGGCGGCCACGGCATTGCCTGGAGGCAGCGCCTCGGCCAGCACCGCATCGTTATAGCTGACATTGCCGTCGAAGATCAGCCCAGCAACCGGCCGCCACGACAGCGATGCCTCGACACCCTTGCTTGTCGCGCTGCCACCATTGCCGTTGTAGTTGAGGCCCGCGGGACTGCGCTGACTGAGCTGAATGTCACTCCAGTCGATCCAATAGGCGGCCAGATCGAGCGTCAGTCCATCAGCAAGGCCGGTCTTCACTCCGACTTCGTAGTTAGTCGTGCGATCAGGGCCATAGGACGCCGGGGTGCCCGGCACCGGGTTATTGGGACCGCCCGGCCGGTAGCCGGTGGCGAACCGGGCGTACACCATCGTGTCAGCACCCAGCCGCAGCCGCGGGTTGATCAGATATGTGACCGAAGAGTCGTCCGACCTGGTGTCGATCGCGTCGGCGCCGATGAAGATGCCGTCGTTGGTCTGGCGCTGACGCTGCTGGTTATGGCTGTAGCGAAGGCCGGCCGTGAAGTCGAAGGCCGGCGAGAACGCGTAGGTGACGGTGCCGAAGCCCGCGACCTCCTCGAACGTCGACCGGACCTGGGCGTCGAGCAGCGTCGGCAGCGGTGCTGGATAGGGTGCCCCGTTGGCGGCGAGGAAGGTGGAGAAGAATTGGTGGTTACGGGCCTTTTCGTGGGTGTAGAAGGCGCCGACCTGCCACGACAACGGCCCGGAGCCGCTCGATGCGAGCCGCAATTCCTGGGTGAACTTATCGAGCGCGGCATCGGTGATGATGGCGACACCGGCCCCGGGGATCCCACTAGCGCCGAGGATACCGCCGTAGGCCGCGGTCACATCTAGGTTGAAGTCGAGGTCTTGGTGATTGTACCCGGTCGCCGAAGTCAGCGTTGCGAAGCCGAGGTCGCCTTGGATCGTGAGCGCATAGGCGCTCACGAACGTTTCGGTCTTGCCGGTGCCGGGCGCACGCGCCTGCTCGAGTCTGCCATATTTGGGCGCAAAGCCGGTGACGAAATAATCTTCGACCGCACTGCCGTCAGAGTCCTGCTTCTGCAGCGACGCCGAGGCGCGCACGGACCAGCCTGCCGCCGGTGTCCAGCCGAGCGCACCGCGCCCACCATAGATGCGCGACCGATTTATGTTCCGCTCGCCAGTGGTGACGTTGTCGACGAAACCGGGATCCTCGCGGTAGAAGCCGCTTGCACGCAGCGCGAGCGTTTCGGCCAGTGGGACGTTCCCGGCGCCGCGAAGACCGAACCCCGACCCTCCGCCATCGACGAACTGCCCATCGGCCTGCACCCGGCCGAAGGTGGCACTGGGATCAGGTGCGGCGGTGACGTATTTGAACAGACCGCCCAGACTACCCGCACCGTACAGGGTACCTTGTGGACCGCGAAGCACCTCGACGCGCTCGAGGTCGAGCGGATCGAGATCGGGTACGGTCGAGCCGCCGAAGCTGCTGCTGTTGCTCCCGCCATAAGGCAGGTCGTCGACATAGATGCCGACCGTCGGATTTCCGCCAGTGCCGGTATTTAGACCGCGAATGGTCAACTGGTTTCCGCCGTTGGAGAAGCTGGTGTCGTCCAGGATCAGGCCGGGCACACGGGTAACGTAGTCCTGGAGCCTGGTTGCGCCGGTGCGGACGAGCGATTCACCACTGATTGCGCTTACTGCCGCAGGAACATCGCGGAGCCGTTCGCTGCGCTTGTTGGCAGTGACGACGATGTCGCCTTCAGACTTGGCATCCTGCTCGGCGGACGGGACTACGTCGCTGGTCTGCGCCGCAGCCGGCGCGGCGAACGCCGCCAGTGAAACGCCCGCCGTGAGCATGAGGTAAAATGATTTGCGCATGGTGTTGACCCCTAGATGCCGACGTCCTGCATCGCCGCCCCGTTCATCGATACGGCCAGCATTCTGGCTCGTGCCGCAAGGGACCATGCGCACCGGCTGCCTCCAATGTGCAAAAACTGAAAGGGGCATTAGCCAAGGTGATGGGTGGCGTGGTCTGGCAGGGTACGAGAAGGCGGCAGATACCTCCAGATGCAATAAATCTCCGGTCGTTCGCGCAACATTCGCTGCGCTTGGCTGATGAAGCCCACCATGTCGACTTTCGCCACGTGCTGGCGCTCGGGATCAGCGATGCGGGACTCTCAGCATTCTTTCGAGGTGCTGCCGCAGCGCAGGTCCAGTCCAGGGCGTAGCCCCACGTTCAGCCGCGTGAACCAGGGAAACAAGGCATTCGTTGACAGGCGCGGGGCGTCCCAAGCGCATCGCAAGGGCAACTACAGCACCGTTGATGTAGTCGACCTCCGTCAGACGACCGCCGGCAAGGTCATCTGCCATGGACGAACGTGCATGACGATCGACTCTCCCGGTTCCACGACGATTCAGCATATTAAACAACGCGTCGGGCAGAACCAGCATGTGCGCGAGCAGCCGAAGCGATCGGCCATTGTAAGGAGCCGGCACGATGCCGGCCACTTTGAGCAGTGCAAGCGCCTCACGCTGCGCCATCGACCACGCTCTGCGGAAATCGCGGTCGGCCAGTTGCGCCGCCAGCGGAAGACCGGACAAGGCGTTCACCGCGTTGTTGAGGTTGATGACCAGTTTCCCCCACGCGACCCCCGCCATATCCGACGCTGGTACGATCGGCAGGCCTGCCGCGGCGAACCGTGCAATCCATCGATCGAGCGACGGATCGCTCTGCACGACTAGATCGCCGGCGGTGCCCTTGTGGAAATGACCTGCCGCGCGACGTGCGACGTTGAAGGGCACCATTCCGGCCAGCACCGTCCGCCCAGGCAGCGCCGACCGCAGCAGTTCGACGTTGCCCACGCCGTTCTGAAACGAGATGATCGGCGCGTCATGTGGCGCGTGCGCCGCAATGGCGGCTGCGGCATCGGCCGTCGCCGCGCTCTTTACACAGACGAGGATCAATTCCGCCCCGGCGAGCGCACCCGGGTCGCTCGTGACCCTGAGCTGTTCTGGGCGAGCCGCTGTTCGTATCTCGCTCCGCTCGCTGAACCAGAGGCCGTTCTGGGCAATCTCCTCGACCAGAGCGTCCCGGCCCAACAACGCAACCGGTCCCGCAATCGTCAACCGACCGCCGACAAAGCAGCCGATCAAGCCCGCGCCGAGCACGACTATTGCACCAGGCCCGGTCACGAACCAGGCGCAGTTCGATCACGCGGGCGCATCGGCGTACTCACGCGGTTGCGGCACGGAAGCCACGGAGCGAATGGCGGCCACCAGGGCATCGACCTGCTCGAGTCGAGCATCCCATGCGAACATGAACCGAGCTCCGCCACCGATGAACGTGTAGAAACGCCACCCTGTAGCGGCGAGGCGATCGAGCATGTCGGCGGGCATGCGCAGGAAGACGGCGTTTGCCTCGACCGGGAACATCGTATCCACATCGGCAAGGTCCGTGATCCCGGCCACCAGTCGGGCGGCACAGGCATTGCCGTGCGCGGCGTTGGCCAACCAAGCACCGCTTTCCAGCAGCCCCACCCAGGGCGCGGACAGGAAACGCATTTTCGACGCCAGCTGTCCCGCCTGCTTGCAGCGATAACCGAAATCGACCGCCAGCGCTTCGTCGAAGAATACTATCGACTCGCCGGCCGCCATGCCGTTCTTTGTGCCACCGAAGCACAGCACGTCTACGCCCGCCTTCCAGGTTATGTCCGCTGGTGAGCAGCCCAGCATGGCGCAGGCGTTGGCGAAGCGCGCGCCGTCCATGTGCAGGCGCAGGCCGAGTTCACGGCAGACGGCGGAAATCGCTTGAATCTCGACAGCGGTATAGACTTGGCCGGTCTCGGTCGGCTGCGTGATCGTGACGGCGCGGGGTTTTGGAAAATGGATGTCGGAACGCCCGGTGGCGATCGCGCGGATCGCGTCCGGCGTGAGCTTGCCGTTCTCTACCGGAGCGAGGAGCAGCTTCGATCCGTTCGAAAAGAATTCGGGAGCGCCGCATTCGTCGGTCTCGACATGCGCGAAGGGCGAGCAGATCACACTGTGATAGGACTGGCACAGCGATGCGAGCGCGAGCGAATTGGCGGCAGTGCCGTTGAAGGCGAAGAAGACCTCGCACGACGTTTCGAACAGGTCCCGAAACGCATCAGATGCGCGCTCGGTCCAGACGTCGTCACCATAGGCCGGCAGTGAACCGGTGTTTGCCACGTCCATGGCGGCCCACACTTCGGGACAGATGCCGGCGTAATTGTCGCTGGCGAATTGCTGTGTAGGAACGCTCATGACCGATGGCTCACCCGAGCCGGATCACGATGCGCGGCCTGCAGTGGAATCCAATCCCTCAACCGGGCAATCGCGTCCTCTACCGACGGCGTCGAGACAGCAAAGCTGAAGCGGACGAAGCGATGCCCGCGCTCGGGGTCGAAATCGATCCCAGGCGCTGCAGCGACGCCGGTCTCCTCGAGCATCCGCGTGCAGAAGGCGAGGCTGTCGTCCGTCAGATGCGCGACCGACGCGTAGATGTAGAAGGCCCCGTCGGGGGGCGCGATCTCCCCCAGACCCAGCGTCGGCAACGCTTCAAGCAGGAGTGCGCGGTTGCGGCGATAGGTCTCGACATGGCCTTCGAGCTCTTCCGTGCACTTGAAGGCAGCCAGTCCTGCATGCTGGCTCAGCGACGGGGGTGTAAGGAACAGATTGCCCATCCGGTTGCGCGCTTCCGCAAGGAGATCGTCGGGCGCGACCAGCCAGCCGAGCCGCCACCCCGCCATGCTGAAATATTTGGAGAAGCTGTTGATGACGAGCGCGTCGGGCGCAAACTGCAGGATCGTACCGGCTGGTTTGTCGTAGCTGAGGCCATGATAGATCTCGTCGGATACGATCCTGATGCCGCGTTCGCGACAGACTGCGGCTATCGCGGCTAACTCGGCTGAAGCGATGATCGTACCCGTCGGGTTAGCCGGACTCGCCACGATCAGCCCTTGCGGTGGCGGATCAAGCGCTGCGATCGCCGCCGCAGTGATCTGAAAGCGTTCGGGTGCTCCGCATTCCAGCTCGACTGCTTCCATGTGGAGCGCCCGCAAGGTGTTGCGATATGCGACATACCCAGGCCGCGCCACGGCGATGCGGTCGCCGGGTACGAATGCGCTCGCCAGCGCAAGCACGAGCGCGGGTGACGCCCCGCACGTCAGGACGATGCGCGCGGGCGCTACATCGACCTGGTATCGCTCGTGATACTGCTGCGCGATGCGTGTCTTAAGCGGACCGCTTTCCCAATAGCCCATCGGATCGGCATCGAGCACGGCATGCGCAACCGCGATCGCCTTCGCCGGAGCGCCGGTGGAGGGCTGGCCGAATTCCATGTGAATGATCGAGCGCCCTTCGGCAGCGAGCCGATGAGCGAGCAGGCTGATCGCGATTGCGTGGAACGGTTCGATCCGGCTGCTCATTTGTTACGATCCTAAAGCCCACGCTAGCCGGTTGGCCGCGCTAGGCCACAATCGACACCGTCTCACATGGTTTGGCTATCGCCCAAAATCTCGGACGGTCATTAGGACCCGTGATGACCGGGTCATTCGACCACGGCGACCAAGCCAAGCATCTGGGACTGGGTATCGGTCATCGTTCTCGCCCACCAGGCCGCGAACTGCCTCACCGGAGACCGCGCATCACCGGGACGATGCGTGACGATACGGTAACTGGGACCCTGCACCGGCGCGTACGGCGTTGCGGGCACCAGTTCGCCGCGCTGCACGAGACGCTGTACGATTGCGGCCCGTCCCAACGCGACGCCCTGGTCGCACATCGCCGCGTGATATGCGAGGATGGACAGGTTAAAGTGACGATCGGTCACCGGCGTTTCGGGCCATCCGGTGTCGGTGGTACGACGCCAGTCGTCCCACTCGCGGTTCGCGGATCCACCGGCAAACGGCATGTCGTCGTGCAGCAACACGATGGGCTCGCTAGCGTTCGACTGCATCTTCGACAGGTAGGCACGTGAGCAGACCGGAAAGAGCATCTCGCGGACCGAGGCAAGTTCGTGCAGGTCGTGCGCAACGGTGCTCGTATAATCGATCGCCAGGTCGACACCCTCATCGTCCAACCTTGCGGCGGTCCACGTGATCAGCTCCGATCGAAGAAAAATCTCTATTCCCGGATGCTCGCGGTAGAAATTCTCCAAATTGGGCACCAGCCATTCGGTCGCTAGCGAGGGCACACAGCTCAACACCAGCGCGCCTCGCTGCTGCTGATAGATCTGGCTGATGCTGTTGTTGAGCTCGTTGGCGACGTTCGTCATCGACTCCATCAGTCGTAGACCCGCATCCGTCAGGGTGATGCGGCTCTTGCTGCGAACGAACAACGGCGCGTTGAGCCGTGCCTCAAGCCGCAGCACTCGCTGACTCACCGCGCCCTGCGTTACGCCAAGTTGGCGTGCGGCAGCGGTAATCGACCCGAACCGACCAGCGGCTCGAAAAACCCAGAGATCCGAAAGAAGCTGCCCATCGAGCCGATGTGCGTCGGCGTTCATGTCAATCGGGTTCACCATATCCCGATTGTACGCACGTAAGCGAGGACAGGACAATAAGGAGGCCGCGTACCATCTGCCGGCCACCGCTAATGACTGCATTAGCTTTGCCGGATTGTTCCGGCAGCGCCGCAGTGGTCCGTTTGGCGGGGATATCGCGTGGTTCGCTACTTGCGGACACGGGAGGCAATGCCCGGACAGCAACGATGTGGCACAACGGTGTATCGATGATGATTGAAAGACCCTATCTCATCTTCCTGGGGGACGTGAAGGGTGGCCCCAACGTTAAGACCGCTTTCGGCGTGCGCGACTGGGTGCCCGATCAGACCGTGGGCCAGCATCGCCTGACGGGCTGCGACGTGGACCTCGATCTACCCGAACTCGGTATGGACGAAGCGGTGGCGCGCGGGGCGCGTTCGCTGCTGATCGGGGCAGCACCGGTCGGTGGTCTGCTGCCGCTGAACTGGACAACAAGCCTGATCGCGGCGATGGAGGCGGGGCTCGACATCGTCAGTGGCCTTCACACTCGCCTCGCCGACATCGCAGAGATCAAACAGGCAGCCGCACGGCTAGGACGAACGCTTCACGACGTACGCTCGCCGACGCGCACCTTCCCGGTCGCCACGGGGCGCAAGCGGACCGGCAAGCGCCTGCTGACGGTAGGCACCGATTGCGCGTTGGGCAAGAAGTACGCTGCCCTAGCAATCAGCCGTGCGCTGACGGCGCACGGAGCCGATGCGGAGTTCCGCGCGACCGGGCAGACCGGCATCATGATTTCGGGTGCTGGGATCGCGATCGACGCGCTCGTGGCCGACTTCATCGCCGGCGCCGCGGAAACGTTGTCGCCCGACGCAGCACCGTCGCATTGGGACGTGATCGAAGGCCAAGGTTCGCTGTTCCACCCAGCCTATGCCGGAGTGACGCTCGGGTTGCTGCATGGCTCGCAGCCCGATGCGCTCGTGCTGTGCCACGATCCACTCCGCAAGACGCTCAACAGTTACCCGGATTATCCACTGCCAGACGTCGCGGTTGCGCTGAACCGATACGTCGAGGCTGCACGGCTGACCAACCCGGCCGCGCAGTTCGTCGGGATCGGTCTCAACACCTCCCAGTTGACGGAGGACGCGGCGCACCGCATCCTGGCCGACCTCGAGCGCGAACATGGACTGGTCTGTTTCGATCCGATGCGAAGCGAACTCGGCCGGCTGATCGAAAAGGTGCTTGCATCTTGACGCTCCGCTTGCAGCTGGAAACTCTCACCTGGCCGATGCGCGAAGCGTTCGCGATTGCGCGCGGCTCACAGCTCGAAACCGTCGGGCTCGTTGCGACGCTGACCGACGAAAACGGGATCGCTGGCCGCGGCGAGGCCTATGGCGTCGATTATCTTGGCGAGACCATCGCTACGATGTCGCAGCAGATCGAAGCGGTCCGCTCCGCTATCGAGGCCGGTGCGAGCCGCGCGACATTGCTCGAGCTGCTACCAGTGGGCGGCGCGCGTTTCGCACTCGACAGTGCGCTGTGGGATCTTGCGGCGAAGCAGACAGAGACGCGCGTCTGGCTTCTGGCGGATCTGCCCGTGCCGCACCCGGTCGACACCGCCTTCACCATCGGCATACGTCCGGCCGCCGACTATGCTGCTGCGGCACGGGCCCATGCCCAGCACCGGTTTCTGAAACTCAAAGTCGATGCGAGCGACCCGCTTGCCGCGGTGCGGGCCGCACGGGCGGGGGCCCCCGACAGCGTGTTCATCGTCGATCCCAATCAATCGTGGAGCGTGGCCACGCTCAAGACACTGGCGCCTGCGCTGGCCGATCTCGGCGTCGTATTGCTCGAGCAGCCGATCGCGGTTGGTGCGGAAGCCGGGCTCGATGGCTATCGTTGCCCTGTGCGGCTCTGTGCCGACGAGTTGATCGACGGCGTGACCGACCTGGCGAAAGCGCAGGATCGCTTCGACGTCGTCAACATCAAGCTCGACAAGGCCGGCGGCCTTACCGCAGGCCTTGCACTCGCGGCGGCGGCGCGCGAGCGCGGATTCGGGATCATGGTGGGCTGCATGGCGGGGTCCTCGCTCGCAATGGCCCCGGCGACACTGCTCGCGCAACAGGCTGAGTTCGTCGATCTCGACGGCCCGCTGCTACAATCGACCGATTGGCCCCATGCGCTGGAGTACGATCGAGGCCGGGTGTTCCCGCCGAGCGCCGCGTTGTGGGGATGACGTCCGCCAAACCGCGCAGCACTGCTTTCCGAAGCCGGTTGAACCGATGGACCGGGCGGCCTGGGGAGGCCTAAGCGTAATGCTCTACGAGTTCGTACCTGCGGATCGGCCTGGCAGCGCAACATTCACGATATCGGCGTCGGACTGCCCACAATTGCTGTGCCGATTGCTCGGCTATGTCGCGTCCCAAGGTCGATGCGTCGATGTCATCCAAGGCGTACACGAGGGTGACAAACTGCTGGTCTCCATTGTCTTGAAATCGATCAACAATCACCGGGCCGAGCTTCTTGCTGAAAGATTTCGAATGATAATCAACGTGGAGCATGTTCAGATCGCCTTCGAGGCCGGTCTGTGATTACGGCGTATGGCGGCACCACTGCTGATCGACCCAGAGTCCCGTGTTTCGCGACTCTGGCATCGAGATGACGTTCGGCCGTCCCGCGCCTCTACCTCGCGCGGAAGGTGGCTTCAGACCATGCCCTCGTCGTCGCATCAATGGTCAGCGTCACAGGGAGCGAAGAACGCGATAGCGATCCGCCAGGGCGCGCTGAGTGACGGCCGCACTCTCCCCCAGCCATTCGTAAGCATGTGGTGTCCCGGGATGGACGTGGAGCTCGAGCGGGACGTCGGCGGCCGCCAGTTTCTGGGCGTAGGCAAGGCTCTCGTTTCGTAACAGATCTAGATCGCCTACTTCGATGTAGGCGGCCGCCAAGCCACGGGCGTCGATGAGCCGTGCAGGAGAAGTCGTAGCTGAGGCTGGACAATCGGCCCGAGCGTTCCAAGAGGTCTCGTTCATGCTAGCGGTCCACGCGAGGAAGGGAGCGAGGGCCGCGCTGGCGACCGTGACCCTGTCGTCGAGCATGGGGTACACGAGGATCTGCCGTGCGATTGAAATCCCACGGTCCCTCGCTAGAACGGCGGCCGTCGCCGCAAGTCCTCCGCCCCCGCTGTCGCCCATTACCGCGATGCGCGTGGTGTCCACCCCAAGACAGGCTGCCTCGTTGATTAGCCACATCACCCCGGCGAAGACGTCCTCGCTGAGTTGCTGGCCTTTGCCTTCGGGGGCCACGCGATAGCCGACCGACAACATGGGGACAGACGTCTCGGCCACGTAGACGCGCATCCTGCGGTCGTAGTGATCGAGTGTGCCGGCCACCTGACCGCCTCCGTGAGAGTAGACGACGGCTGAGCCGGGGCGGGCGTTACCCTTGGTGTACCAACGGGCTTCGAGCGTGACATTGTCGCCAACGTGGAGGGAAACGTCTTCACGATTAACGCCGTCCGGGGCGGGCGGCGCTAGCCGCCCCATCTCGGTATACTGGTAGTTAATTCGATCGCGTAGTGCCTGCACGTCATTCGCGGGAGGATCGGGCATGTTCAAAAAGTCTGGAGGCAGTCGGCTTAGCGCCTGCGCGAGCTCATCATCGAGATGATAATTGATCATTGATGTTTTCCTCAAGATGTAGGTCGTCGAAGGAACGCGCCCGATAAGTTAATGCCGAAGTAGAGTCCGAAGTCTGCCCAGGTCAGCGACCCGCGACATTCGATTGGTTGTCCTGGAATGTGCCGAGCTCAAAAGGCATCGACTTTCTTTTTCACAGGAGAGTGGATTTCATGAACGTCGGGCGAGGTTTGCCCGCAGAACCTCTTCGAGCTTTAGCTCGACCTCGCGCGTGCCAGCGCCCGCCGCGAGCGCTGCCTTGGCCAGTTCTCCGGAGGCAGGGGTGAAAGTTTCGCCGAGGTAGCGGTTCTCCGCACGCAGAGCGTCCTCAAGTGGGCCGTCAGCTGCGTCGATCGCCTTGATAGCTGCGATTCGAACGCCTGCGGGTAGATTGGCGATGGTCCGTGCGACCCAGTCGACAAAGGCGTCCAGTTCTTTGGCAGGCAGGGCTCGGTTGATCCATCCCCAGCGCTCCGCAGTTGCGGCGTCGATCAGGCCGCCTGTGAGCACGATTTCGAGAGCGCGGGCGCGGCCAACGAGGCGGGGCAGGTGGGCAGTTGCGCCAGCGCCGGGGACGATGCCCGTAAGGGTTTCGAACTGTCCGAATGCGGCGGTCTCCAGCGCTGCGAAGCGGAGGTCGAGGCTGACCATCAGCTCGGGGCCGCCCCCACGGGCAAGGCCAGCGACCTTCGCGATGGTTGTCTGGGGCAGACGTCGCCAGCGCTCGTGAAGCCGCATCATTGGGCCGGTTCCGACTAGCGTCTCCTCCGCGATCGGGAGGGCGGCGTACGCCTCAGGGTTCTCGACGAAGGTCAGGTCACCGTGTGCTATGAAGAACTCCGGGTTGGAGCTCTGGATGACGATGACTTGCAGGTCCGGATCGTTCTCGGCGGATGCAGCAACTGCGTCCAGATCAAGGAGAAGCGGGGCCGTCATGAGGTTGACGGGCGGGACGTCAATCGAGACCCACAGCACGCCTTCTTGGCGCTTGAGGTGAAGGGTGGTGAGGGACTGTTCGGACATCGTCATTGGGTTATCCTTCGGTTTTTTCGGGAGCGCATTGAGAGCGCTTTCAAAGCTTCAATTTACCGAGGTCAGACAGCCGCGACGCCGCCATCAACGAAGAGTTCATGGCCCGCGACGAAACTGCTATCGTTCGACGACAGGAAAAGCACGGCACGCGCGACTTCCTCGAGACGCGCCACACGTCCGAGCGGAACGCCAGCGACGACAGCTTCCTCAGCTCCCGGCGAGTTGTCGAAGAAGCTGCGGATTAATGGTGTTTCGGTGGCACCTGGCGAGACAACGTTCACGCGGATGCCCCGCTCTTTCAGATCGTTGGTCCAGCTGCGTGCAAGGGAGCGAACCGCTGCCTTGCTAGCGTTGTAGAGCGACTGACCCGGATATGCCTTGGAACCGGCGATTGAACCATTTAGGACGATCACGCTCCCCTCGGTCATTAGCGGCAGTGCCTTCTGCACGGTAAAGACGAGGCCTTTCACGTTGAGGCCAAACGTCGAGTCAAAGTGCGCTTCGTCGATCGCTTCAAGCGGGACGGGCTGGTGCATGCCGGCATTAGCGAACACGACATCGACTTTGCTGTGGTCACGCTGAACGCGCTCGTAAAGTCGCGACAGGTCGGTGAGGTTCGTGACGTCGCCTTGTACGCCGATAGCGCCGTGACCGATCCGTTCGACCGCCTGATCGAGTAAGGCCTGTCGCCGCGCGGTGATGTACACAAGGGCTCCCTCCTGCGCAAAAAGCTGTGCAGATGCCAACCCGATGCCGTCGCTACCGCCAGTAATCATCACGACCTTGTCCTCGAACCGCTTCGTCATCATATCGCCTTTTCAAACAAGTGGAGGATTGCTCCACTCCAAATATGGAGGCTTCCTCCACTTGGCAAGCTGAGGAATGAAATTGATCGAGACTGGCCTACGTGCTGACGCGGAACGGAACCGCGAGCGCATTCTCGTTGCGGCAGAAGAAGCATTTTTGGAACGAGGTGCAGGCGTCCCGCTGGAGGAAGTGGCCAAGCGAGCGAAGGTCGGGATCGGCACACTTTACCGCCGCTTCCCGACGCGAGAAGCGCTCTTGGCGGCCACCAGCAACGAGCGGTTTTTGTCGGTTGCGCAGACGAGCTGTGCACGAGACGCGGATGGTGATCCCGGGGACGCGATCCGCCAGTTTCTTGAGGACCTGGCGATGAACACGAGTGTCTATCAAAGCCTTGCTGCTTCGCTAGGGACTGTCATTCAACACGGGACACCTGGCTGTACTGCTATTACCGCGGAAGGGGAGAGACTGCTTCGGTGCACGCAAGACGCCGGTATAATGCGTAAGGATGCCAGCTTCGACGACATCATCTGTGTAGTGAGCGCGATAGCCATCGCGGTCGAAAAGGACAGCGCACCGGCGTCGCGCATTGCTCATCTAGTGGATCTGTTGCTCAATGGCATGCGCGTGCGTTGACCGGTTAGGATCACCATACCGCGACCCGCCTTCAGCAGTGCTTCGCGAAGTCCGGGGCTCCACGCATGTTCTTCTATCGCAATGACGCCGAGACCGGTGCAGCGACGGGGGACATATCAGTCTCCTCAACAGGAAAGCGCCTGGTGGTCCGGGTCACAAGGCTCGGAGTTGACTGCGCTGCAGATAAATAACCAGGCCGAGCAAAGCAGCGATGACCACACAGTGAATCCAGTCCATGTGGAGAACTGCAACCTGCGCAACGAACGCTCCGCAGTCGACCAGCAGCAAAAGGATAGCGCCGAAGACAGAGATACGAGGGGTGAGGATAGCGAGCGCACCGACCAGCTCGAGAGTCCCTGTAAAGTACCGGAACCGCTGGCCCAGACCGACAACGTCGAACTCTGCAACCATTTTAGGTTGCCCATTGAGCTTCATGAAAGCGAAGAAAAGAAACGCAAGCCCCAAGATGATGCGCAAGCCCCATAGGCCGGCGTTTTTCGGTCTGGGTACGCTTGCTGTTGGAGATGTCATATCGCGGCCTCTTCCATGCGCGTGGATGTCTCCGTCATCCGGCCATCGGATGAGATTACAGGGGACCCAAAGCGGTAGCTCGATGCCGTGATCGATCCCATAAAGGCGCTCTCGTGATAAACGCGAGTGGCGGCATCATTGCCCGCCGCCCCTGCGGCGACCATGAGCGGGATCAAGTGATCCTCACGGGGGTGTGCCGCGCGCGCCGATGGCGCGCTCGACCACTCGACCAGACGCTGCAGGCGCTCCTCCGGCGTGGTTTCGACCAGCGTCTCGTTAAGCCACCCATCGAAAGCAGCCGAGGCCGCCTTGCCAGCGCCGTTTATAATGCTTCGGGTGTCATGAAAGCTGAATCCGCTGCCCACGATCAGCACCCCTTGGTCGCGTAGCGGCGCGAGCAGTTCGCCGACGCGGATATGCTCGGCCGGGTTAAAGTCCGCTTTCATCGCAAGCTGGACCAGCGGCAACTTTGCCTCGGGGTACAGGACCTGCATCAGCGAGAAGGTGCCGTGGTCGTAGCCGCGACGGGGATCGAGCCCGCTGGGCATACCGCCACCCTCAAGCATGGTCCGGACCGTCACAGCCAGATCCGGGTCACCGGGCGCATCGTAGCGAATGCGATAAGTGTGCTCAGGAAAGCCTGAATAATCGTAATACATTGGCGGCTGAGCGGCAGAGGACACTAGGAAACGATCAGCCTCCCAATGGCCAGAGATCATCAGCACGGCACGGGGCAGTTCGCCCAATTCCCTGCGCGTGTCCTGAAGCGATTGCTCAAGCTGGTCGTAAACTCCCGGCCGAAGATCCTTTAGCCAAGGCCACGGGCCACCGCCGTGGGACAGGAAGTAGGTGGGCAGTCGGTGAAATGCCATGATCGTCGTCCGATGCTGTTAAGCTTTGACCCGGTCTGGGCGCACCCCGGCCGGGTCTTGAGGGTCAGACCGCGATCTGATGCACGGCGGCTCGCGCCGACGCGACGGTCTCCTCGCGGGTATCGGCGGCGTTGAGGCCTTCGGCGATGACGGTCTCGATGGCCTCCACGCCGATGAAACCCAACAACGTGCGAAGCAGCGACTCTGCATGCTCTGCATGCTCTGCATGCTCTGCAGCCTTGAACGCCCCCCCTTCGCCATAATAGCCGCCCCGCGCGATTGTGAGGATGACGCGCTTGTCGCCGGCCAAGCCTTCTACACCGGACGGACCGGGCTTGAAGGTTGTGCCGGGGATCAGGATCCGGTCGATCCACGCCTTCAGCTCGGAAGGGAATGTGAAGTTGTACATCGGCACGCCGATCACGACGATGTCGGCTTCGATGAATTCCCTGAGGATATCATCGCTGTTGTCACGCTTGGCCTGCTGCGTGGCATCGAGTGTCGCCACCGCTTTAGAGAGCGGGTGGGCCGAAGGCGCGGTTACGGCGGTAAAGTGCGGCAAATCCTCCGCCACGAGGTCGCGATAAGTCACATCGTGCCGGTCGCGTCCCCCAAGCTGCGCGACGACGAGTGCGGATAGTTCACGCGACACCGAACGCGCGCCGGTGATGCTGCTGTCAACGTGGAGAATCTTCATGGGCCAGGTTCCGATTGTTGCTTCGGTTATGGTATGTGCCTGCCGCGAACACGCCACAAGAACGCACATGTTTGTTACCGAGGGCACATGGATGTGACTGATATCTCAATTGTAGACGTGCCGATGCGGCGCGAGGCGGGCGCCTGCCTCAAGGTGACGCAGGTGCTTAGCCGCATCGGTGACAAGTGGACTGTGCTGGTGATCATCATGCTGCGTGAGCGGGGATACCGGTTCAACGAACTCAAGCGGGGGATCGATGGCATCTCACAGCGGATGCTGACCCTGACGCTACGGAACATGGAACGGGACGGTTTGGTGACGAGGACTGTCACGCCGTCGATACCCCCCCGAGTAGACTATGAACTGACTGATATCGGCCGATCGCTCGCCGGGCCTGTCAAAACACTGGGGGAATGGGCGTTCAAAAATCTCCAAAGCATTGCGCATGCGCAGACGACATATGACGCTAAGAAAGACGCTGTTCCTTAGTGTTGATCTCACGGTTTGGTGCGATCCTTCGTTGAGATGGAACGAAGCCAAATGGGACAGGTACGTCACCGGAGCGCCACGACCCCGCAAGTCGTCTTAGCAGCAATACAGCGATCGCAAGCTTCGCTCGCGACGCTGATCAAATGCGACAAGCGGCGCTATCACCGACGTAGCCGCATTGAGATCATGTTCACGCGAGGACCATCTTATCTCGCTTATGGTGGCAGTTGACCTGCTCCCCGTTTTCAGGCCGCTGATAACTTAGCTTCGGTTTCCATATGCCCCTGGCGGGGGCGGTTCGTAAACTCGGCGGGAGCCATCCCGCCAAGACTGCTGTGCGGACGCAC